>ENA-OWNT01000203-OWNT01000203.1-seawater-metagenome-genome-assembly--contig:-NODE-203-length-165119-cov-6.416779_pt1 | contig 165119 bp, 178 predicted proteins | sample MGYA00238136_ERZ651165 | MGnify/ENA primary metagenome ERZ651165 (study PRJEB26861, sample SAMN08777766) | seawater metagenome | isolation source: coastal seawater | place: USA: Florida | collected...
TCGTGGTGACCTGCCATCTCCGGCAAATCCACCACACGGCTGCAACTTCAATACCCGTTGCCCGGTTGCTTTCGACCTGTGCCATCAGGAGCCTGATCCACCGCTTGTCGAGCACGAACCGGGTCATTGGGCAGCTTGCCATCGCGTGACATAGAGTTCTCAGTAAACAGTTATCAGTTTTCAGTAAAAAAAGCGTACCCTGTTCGGATACGCTTTTTTGATGGGTCAATCCAAAACTTAGACACTCATGTGTTGCTCTTCAAGATAAGCATCAACTTCTGCGTCGCTATCAAACCACTGAATTTTAGATTTATCACTGAACACATTCAGGACATCTGCAACATAACGGGCAAATTTATTCTCTCCGATGCAGAGCCACGCAATCAGATTTGGATGCTGATGTACGCCTGAAATCGCCCCTTTAAAAGTATCTTTCATCGGCATATATGAATTTTCGCGCAAATCCACCACCACAAAAATCGGTCTATCAGTTGCGTCCAGATAAGCGACGATCTCTTCGAATGCCAGGTCAATATCTTCTTTGATGCCTCTTGCTTTCCAGTGCATCACAATAGCGTGATAATAACTATAAGGCTTTACAATAACGGTACGACTATTAGCCATAAACATCTCTCCACATAAAATAACCAGCTCAATATTACAGTTTATTTCATATTGTGGCAAGCAAAATTACGATGCAACTCCCCGGATATTAGGGGGATAAGGCAAAGATAAACATGGTATTCTAATTCAAAACTCAAGAAATTAGAGACCTGATGCCCGACAAAAAGAAGAAAATCAACACAAATCATTATAATGAACTTGAACGCTTCGTGATTGACATGCCTTTTAATGATGCAGTTATAACCTTAGATGCTTCTGAAAAAGATATGCCGCAATTACGCTCGACTATCCTGGAAACAGACGATGAAGCGAAGCTCATACGCTTAACCTATGCCGAAGCATCAGCCCTGTTGATTCTAGTCAAAACATGGGCGCGGGGCAGCATGGCACAGGTGACGATATTTCGTGGAGAAATTAAACATCCAATAATACCGGAAGTCTCTAAATTATCCTGCGGGACGATGATAATCCTATTTCTATCTTCCTACGGGTTGCTTACCGCTTTGCAGATTAATCCCCTGATTTCACTTGCAACTATTCCAATCATGTTATTCATAGATTGGTTCGTGAACTTTCGCATAAATAAGAAATATAGAGTAGAAGACATCACCCGTATTCAGGACAAACCGCTTCAAGTCAATGAGACTTATGAGAAAATTCTACTAAATTACGTCAAAAATAAATTGGGCGAAGAAATAGAAGCACCTGAAGATGACCAATATAGCGTCGCGACGCGAAAAGCAATCAAGAAGATTACCGGCAAATCAAGAGACTAAAGCACTCAGAGAAATATATGTCCAAAAAGCAGAAAATCAACACAGCACAATACAATCAGATAACAAAATTTATCTCAGACATGCCCTTTGATAAAGCAATCACAGCAATAAATGCCTCTGAAAAAGATATGGCGCACTTTCGCTCAACGATAATCGAACAGGACGACACAGAAACCATCATTGAAATTAGTTTCACCAATATGGTCACGCTCACGGTTCAGCTGCAATCCTGGGCGGCTGGTAGTCAAACACAGGTACTCATTTTACGAAAAAAGAGCAGAAAAATCGTATCCTATGTTTTGTCAAAAAAGAAACCGGAAGACGAAGTTGTCCCCGGATATATCGTGCTCTGCGTGATTATCGGATTTATCAGTCTGTTTGCAACCATGTGGACAGGCAATTTAACGTATAGTCTGCCAATCCCGGTGCTTGTGTTCATCGTCATTATTGTCGAAGGTCTCAAAATACAATTGAGTAATGGTTTAGAGCAACCGGAAAAAATGCGGAAAGTGATTAGCAATCCCTATGAAGAGTCGCTGGTCAAATATGTTGAACACAAACTCGACGCAGACGAAGACGGCATGATTTATGATGACATGATGCAGGAATACAAAAAGCTCAAGTGGGGTTAATTTGATGGCAAAAGAACGACTCTACACACTCAGCACGCTTCCAACCTTTGTGCATTATATTTATACAGGGGTAAGTATTGATGGCAAACATCAAGTACTTGTCGTTAACAGCCGTATCCAAAAAATGATGGTTGCTGTCATCTTTGATATGAAAGGGAAAATGCTCAAAACGCTCGAAGAATCGTATGAAGACATAGACAGAGATGCACATTATTCTGAACAGGCAGAAAAACTTTTTGAGGTATCGGAAAAACTGAGGCAAAAAGTAGGATTAATTGATTTCAACAATATCCGTGTCAAGAAATTTTGGGTGGATGGTCACATGATTGGTATTCATGACTATCCAATGAGCTTGCAATATATGCTCAAAGAACCGGAAATTACAGAAGAACAGTTTGCTCTCACAGGCGAATCACCGGACAAATTTGCAAAACTCCTCTCAAAATCACCCTCACCAGAACAAAGAACGAAAGATTGGGAACAGATGCGCTCATGGAAAATTTCAAGAGACTTTATATTCTGGGGAGGTCGAACTGGTATTATGAATGACTATTGGGCAAATGATAACGGCATTCACTCAACGTAGCGTTAGTAAGAGCGCCAATCTACGCCACATAAATTCCATTGATAATCGACCTGTGCTTCTGAAAATGCGCCATAAGGAGATAATATAGTGCAGGGATTTTCACGATACGGGTCAATTGGATTTTCTCGATACAACATCACAATATAGGGATTAAAGACAAAAACTGACACTGATGCAAAACCTGTACGGACACAATATTGCCGATCATTAATCGTTTGAACGATTGCTCTGTAACCATCTAAACATGGACTTGTCGGTGTATCACTGGATATTTGACCATTTTGCCAGAGTTGAACAATTGCCTCATAGTCCTCGCGATGTTTCAAAAAATGTCGGACTTCAGGGGATGCTTGCAGCGGCAAATAAAGCGCAAGCATAGCAGCAATCAATACGGGGAAAATTGGAAGATAACTGTCAGTGTGCTCATGTAAAAAGGCAATTATCGCCGCAACCCATGTGATACCGATCACAATTGCGATTGTCATAGAGCCACACAGCAAAAACCTGTAGACAAGATGATAATAGCGTGTTTGATAAAAAAGTTCCTGAGCAATAGCACGGTATCCCCACATGGCAACAAGCACAAAGAAAAATGCACTTACGGAATACAGTAAAATTGTTTTGAGGCGATTTCGTTCTGCTAACATGCAACAATCTCTCTATTCGCATCTTTCACATACCATACACTGTTTCAATAGATTTTCCTGTACGATTCCCCACTTTCGCATTAAATACAAAAAGGACAGGTCGTATAAACCCATCCTCCTAATAACTGAAAACTGACGACTAAAAACTGTAAACTACGTATAGCTTCCGGGATTGCCCTGGCTGCCTTTTTTGCCATCGGGCCAGACGGTCTGTTCATCGAATTTTACACCCGAGACGTTCGCGCCTGTCATGGTTGCGCCCTGTAAATTCGCGCCATTGAGAATCATGTTGGTCATGTTTGCCCCGGCAAGGCGTGCGCCCTGGAATTTTGCCCCTGTGGCGTTGGCAACAGTCAGATTCGCCTCGCTAAGGTCAGCATAGGGGAGTTGCGTCACCTGCATATTTGCCCCGGTCAAATTGGTATGACGGAGAATGGCTTCCTGTAGATTGCTGGCAGTCAGGTTACAGCCACGCATATTCGCACCTTCGAAATCAAGACGATGCAAATTGGTCGCTGATATATCCACACCTGCCAGACGGGGTTTCGTTCCGGCACCGATTAAAGCAAGGATGAGGTCTTTACGTGAAATTTCGCCCATTGGTTATTTCTCCCGATAGTATTCAATAATCTGGTCGATGGTCTCTTCAAGATTGGTTGATGGTTCCCAACCGACCACACCACCTATTTTATCAATACCTGGCACTCTGCGCCTGAAATCTTCAAAACCCGGTGTTGTATAGGCTTTTTCGTAGGGAATTAGCTTAATTTCCGACTCACTCCCTGCACGCGCCTTGACCAGTTCCGCTAATTCAAAGATGGTGATTTCTTGATTATTACCAATATTGAATAATTCGCCAACTGCTTCCTCATGAATTGATAGACGATAGATAGCATCAACCATGTCAAAAACATTGCCGAAACAGCGTGATTGCTCCCCATCACCATAAACTTGAATCGGTTCGTTTTTCAGTGCCCATTGTACAAAACGCGGTACAACCATCCCGTATTGTCCGGTCTGACGGGGTCCAATCGTATTAAACAAACGGAACAGCACGACAGGTAATCCGGCTTCATAGTGATAGGCAAATCCTAAAAATTCGTCAACAGCTTTGGATGCCGCATAACTCCAGCGACTTTTGCCTGTTGCACCGGATAAGGTATCGTCATCTTCATTAAAGGGGAAAGACACGCCTTTGCCATACACTTCTGATGTGCTGGCAATCAAAATTTTCTTGCGATAGCGACGGGCTGTTTTCAGTAAAACTTCTGTGCCGCCAATATTGGTTTCTATGGTGTTGATCGGTTGTTCGATGATTTTCTGTACACCGACGGCTGCCGCCAGATGAAAAATGACATCGCACTCACTGACATAGCGGTCTGTGGTCATTGCATTGCGAATATCTTCAACGACAATACGCAAATTCGGGTTATTTTCATGTTGTTCGAGATTTTCGAGGCGACCTGTGCTCAGGTCATCAATGATTGTCACCTGATAATCGCGTTCCAGTAGATAATCGCTCAGGTGGCTACCGATGAATCCTGCGCCGCCTGTGATTAAAGCATGTGGCATAGACTTTTCTCCTGTATATGAGCGTGATACTACTTGAATTGACATCTATCGGCAAGGTATCAGGGCGTAGCATTGCTACACCCCTACACATTTTTAATGATCATCGTTCCGTAGCGGTGGGTAGCAGTCGGGTTGGCGTATGGTAAGCATCCATTAACAATCTTTACAACTTTTTACAATAAGGCTAATGAAGCACATTTCGAAAAAGTATTATTCGGAGGTGAGCCGTGATTCTCCGCGCCAACAATGTACAAAAAGAACAATTATGGGGTGTGGTCGCGGCACAGGCGATTTTATTGCTCATTTTGACAATGCTCTTGCTGCGTGCCTGTACCACCCATTCGGGAAACACTATCAGGTCTCAAACCATTCAGATTCAAACTGAACCATCACTCGGGCAGGATGTACTGGTGAGTCAGGCCGAAAGCCGCATTGCGAACAATGATGTCCCCGGAGGCATTGCCTTACTGGATGTCACTATTCAGCAGGGGCAACCATCAGCACGGGTTTTTGGTGCAAGAGCAGCAGCATATGCCCGCATCGGAGATTACGCCAACGCCATCAATGACTATCAACAGGCAACAATTCTTGACCCAGAAAATGGCGATTATCAATTCGGTCTATGTCATTCACGGGTATACGCGGGCGATTATCAAAATGCCATAACATCATGTAGCAGCGCGATTCAATTGATGCCCGGACATTTTATGTCATGGAATAATCGCTGTTATGTACGTGCCTATCATGTGGGCGATTACGAAGGCGCAATTTCTGATTGTACACAGGCAGCAGCATTGGATAGCGTTCATCCTTATCCCTATAACAACCGGGCACGGGCATACCTGATGACAGGCGAGTATCAACTGGCGATAGATGATGCCACACGTTCACTGTTACTCGGCAATGGTCATGAATATCTACCACTGACCAATCGCGGGACAGCTTATCTGGCACTGGGTAATGGCACAGAAGCACTGCGCGATTATCAGGCAGCTATCAACGATAATCCTGAGTTTGATGAAGTCTATGCACGACTCGGAGAACTCTATCGCTGGCAAAATCAGCCAACACTGGCACGCCAGGCATACTGTCGCTATCTCGAAGTGACCGATGTACCGTTACAGGTCATCATCGACCGCGCCAATGAATACGGTGGATGCGGATAATTGAAAAGACAAGCAGCGTAGGGGCGCAGCATGTTGCGCCCTTTATGCACATTGGCTTTCAACTTTGTGTGAAGGCAACACTGACACAAAAAATGTCATCCGGTATAATCTGCGGGATTATTCGTACCGATGGATTATAAGTTATGCCTGATTTAAAACGTCTCCTTGAACAAAATCGTCTGTGGTCAGCAAAAATGAGTGAGAGTGACCCGGAATTTTTCTCCCGATTATCCGAACAACAAAACCCCGATTATCTGTGGATAGGCTGTGCAGATAGCCGTGTCCCTGCGAATCAAATTATCGGGCAACAACCCGGCGAAGTGTTTGTGCATCGCAACGTTGCCAATGTGGTAGTACACAGTGACCTGAATTGCCTCTCAGTGATTCAATATGCCGTCGAAGCACTCCAGGTTGAACATATTATCGTCTGTGGACATTATGGTTGTGGTGGTGTGCAAGCCGCAATGAAAACAGAGGAAATTGGCTTAATTGACAACTGGTTGCGTCATATTAAAGATGTCTATACCAAACATCAAGAAGAATTAGACAGCATCCCCGATGAGCATGACCGTTTCAAGCGTTTTTGTGAACTTAATGTCATCGAACAGGTTCACCATGTCTGCCAGACAACCATCGTGCAGGGCGCATGGAAACGTGGTCAGGAATTACACGTTCATGGTTGGATATACGGACTTCACGATGGCATCATCAATGATTTACTGGTCGATATTCACTCACCGGAAAAATTGGATGCTGTCTATCAGATGAAAATAAAGGGATAGCTATACCTGCTCAGCCACCTGATGCAATATTTCTGCCAGACGGGTCATGGCATGTTCGGATTCATCCCAGTTAGCACGTCCGGCAGTCAGACCACCATCGACAGCAATTGCCTGTCCGGTGATGAATGTGGACATATCACTCGCCAGAAAAACGGCTGTATTGGCAATATCTTCCGGGAGTCCAGCGCGTGGAATCGGTTGACTGCGTTTGAAAATATTCTCGATGACTTCGATTGTTTTATCGGCTTTTTCAGCATCCAGCCCGACAGCACGCCCGAAAATGGGTGTCGCGATACCTCCAGGGCAAATCGCATTCACCCTCACGAAGGATGCACCGAGTTCTGTGGCAACCGAACGGGTCAAATTGATGACGCCTGCTTTTGCGGCAGAATAGACATGAGGACCATGTGTCGCTTCGATGCCTGCGACACTGGCTGTATTGATGATGCTCCCGGATTGTTGTTTGGTCATGATAGGGGCAGCATGTTTTATCCCGAGAATGACCGAACGTAAGAGAACATTCAGGGTCAAATCAATGCCATCGAGCGGCGTTTCTGCGATTGAGCCACCGGGTCCGGCTAATCCGGCGTTATTAAAAAGCACATCCAGGCGACCATGTTTGCTGACAGCACTATCAATCATCGCTTTGATGTCCTCATCTTTTGTGACATCACAATGCTGATAATCGGCATTTTCGCCTAGCTCAGCCGCAAGTGCTTCACCTTTTTCATCCTGAATATCGCAGATGAGGACTTTTGCTCCCTGTGCTATAAACTGCCGGACGGATTCTGCACCGATACCACTTGCACCACCTGTAATGATTGCAACTTTATTATCTAATAAGCCCATTCTAATTGGTCTCCAGAAATCTAATATTGATTAGATTATAGAGTAAAATCACAGAATAGGCTTTCAATTAGTGGATGATTTACTGTGCTATATCCAGCACGATTTTTCCGCGAGTATGTCCGGTTTCCAGTTTTTCATGAGCTTTTGCAATGTCTTCCAGTGCAAATGTCTCCTGAACAGAGGGTTTTAACTGTCCGGCATCAATCCATTCCGCCAGTTGTTTGAGTTGTGCGGCATCGGGTTTAACCAGCATCGGGTGAATTTGAATGTCGCGTTCAGACTCGATATCCGTATCACCGACAATTGTGACCATTGTTCCACCATCACGCATGGTTTTGATTGATTTTTGTCCATGTGTGCCACCGATTGTCTGAAATACAAAATCCACATCGGAGACAGCCATCTCAAAATCGACCTTGCGATAGTCGATGATTTCATCAGCACCGAATTCACGCAGAAAATCATGATTGTAATCTGATGCGGTTGTAATCACATGAGCGCCACGAATTTTCGCCAGTTGAATTGCAAAGTGTCCGACACCACCTGCCCCTGCATGAATTAGCACCCGTTGACCGCTACTCAATTGTGCCAATTCAAAAGCCTGATAAGCAGTCAAAGCAGCAAGCGGGACAGCCGCAGCATGAATATGGTCGAGTGTTTGCGGTTTACGGGAAACATGAGTCGCCGGAGCAACAACATATTCGGCATAAGCCCCACCTCTACCGGGGAAGTTAACCATACCATAGACTTCATCGCCCGGTTGAAATAAATCACTGCTAGATTCTTCGACAACACCTGAAACATCCCAACCAAGAATCGCAGGGGAACTAATCCAATCGGGTAGAGTAGGTGAGGATCGAATCTTCCAATCTACCGGATTCAATGCGGCAGCATGAATTTTAATCAGCACACTATCCGGCTCAATTTCAGGTTTAGCCACATCTTCATAAGTAAGAACATCACGGTTTCCGGTTTCATATATGCGAACAGCTTTCATGAGGAAATCCTTTCATGTATCGGTATCATGCTATCAGTATGACAGGTACAATCACGAAAGGTAAGTAGGCACAAATTTGCTAGAAAGTATAGTAAATGATACTAATGGAGAGAAAATGGCGATTCCGAAGCAATATCTAAATAATTACGATTGCGAAGTTGAGGCGACTCTGGATGTTATCGGAGGCAAATGGAAAGGCATTATTCTATCAAAACTAATCAATCAGACCCTACGCTATAATGACATCAAACGCCATATGCCTAAAATTACACCGCGCAGTCTAACACGGCAATTACGCGAACTCGAACGTGACGGTATTATCAACCGCACAGTTTATGCGGAAGTACCACCAAGAGTCGAGTATTCGGTTACCGAATTAGGTAAAACGCTTGCCCCGATTATTGAGATGCTGGCAACGTGGGGCAAATGTCATATTGATACCGTGCTGGTGAATCGCGAAGAAAATGACTCAGGGGAATAAGCAAGTTGCCTATCCCCTGACAGATTATTGTTTCGCACTGATGTAATCCGTATAGCCGCCAACATATTCTGTGAGATCACCGTCTGCCAGTTCGACCACTTTATCGACCACGTTATCGAGAAAATAGCGGTCATGTGAAATACATAGAATCGCACCCTCAAATTCATCCAATGCCTGTTCTAGCACTTCTGTGGAGGCAATATCCAGATGATTCGTCGGTTCATCCAGTAGCAGCACATTAGGTTGTTGAAGCATGAGTAGTGCTAGCTGTAAGCGACTGCGTTCACCACCACTCAAAACACGAATCGGTTGGCGAACCTGGTCATATTCGAATGCCATTTTCAGCAAAAATGAGACTGCCGAGCCTTCACTACCCAATGTATTGCGGTGAATCAGGTCAAGCGGTGTTTTATCCAGCCATTGATCGAGTGTTTGAAACTCCTGCGAATAGTAACCAATATTGGTGCTATTGCCGATTTTGACGATACCATCATAGGGTTGATATTCCCCTGTCATCAGTTTCATCATGACGGATTTTCCAGCGCCGTTGGGTCCCACTAAGCCAACCCGTTCCCCATGCCGCAGCAGAAAATCTAAATCCATGAAAATTGGTTCATCATCAAAAACCATCGTCACCTGTTTGAAGCGCACCGACTCTTTACTGCCACGTTGACCGCCACTAACAGCGAAATCCATAGTACGGGCTTCATGAACTTTCTCGATAATTTCACCATTGGCTTCCATGCGGTCTAACATTTTGCGGCGACTACGTGCTTGCTTGATATGGCGTTCATCAACCACCATGCTTGCCCATAATTCAAAACGGGCTATGGCTTCTTCAATACGCTGAATTTCTTTCTGTTGTGCGACATATTGCTGCTGTTGACGCAAACGACGCAATTCACGCTCGGTTGTATAGTAACTGTAATTACCGTGATAGATACTCATTTTACCGTTTTCGAGTTCGGCAATCTGTGTGGCGATTTCATCCAGCAAATAACGATCATGCGAGATAATCACGACACTGCCGCTATACCCCGAGATGAAGCGTTCTAAATTACGTTTGCCTGTCACATCTAGATGATTATCCGGTTCATCCAATAACAGAATATCCGGCGCGGAGACAGCCATCCGTACCAATCCGACCAGTTTCTTCTGTCCGCCGGATAGGGCAGTTGTCGGCAAATCATAATCCTCCGGCGAAAATCCTAACTGAGTGAGTAATTTTTTCACCTGCGAAGTATGATTGGGTCCATTAAGCCGTTCGTATTGCTCTAAGATAACAGCCTGTTCTTCCAGTACCTGTGCTAATTTATCTTCATCACCATAGACATCGGGATTGGATAATTGTGCTTCGACAGCCTGTAATTCTCTTTCAACCTGTGCCAGACGGGGTGGTAACTCCATCGCGGCTTCAATAAGTCTGTGCTGTGGATTAAGGTCAACATCCTGCGAGAGATAATCCATGTAAATATCGCCGTATTTGACGACATTACCATCATCAGGGATAACTTCTCCGACTAATACTTTCAGCAGAGATGATTTCCCTGCGCCATTAGGACCCACCAGCCCGATACGGTCACGATTACCAATCACCCAATTGAGGTCACTGAATATCTCGCGTCCTGCGAAATTCACCGTTAGATGATGAATATGAAGTATGTGCATCGTTTTCTCCTATTTGATAGGGACGCACGCGACGCATGGCTGTTTCGCGATGGTTGAGGTGATGAGTAGAAACAAAAACAGGCGCTTTGTGCGCCCGTAGTTATTACTTAGCTATTTGTGATTAACTTACTGAATATCAGGCGCTTTTAATATGGGCGCCCACTGTTAAATGCAACGACTGTCTTGCTGTAAGTTGCTGGATTAATCACGTATCTACTCATAGACAGCAGTATAGCATGGTTTTTCATTTTTTGTCTATAGAACTGGAATTTTCCATTCTTATACTGACCGGGCATAAAGCGACAGGACAGGTTAAACTTTGAGACAGTTTTTTGAATGATAATCGAGGTTTTCCTATGCAATCAAAAGTTCCCTTTGTTCAGATTGGCTCAGAAAATGGCTTCCACGCCCCATTAGGCATGGGTTGTTCATTTTACGGAATCAATCAGTGGGATGGTGAGGAAGTAGAGCGTATTCTAGCCAGCATGGAACTTGCCCTTGAAAGTAATGTCACTCATTTTGATACAGCCGAAGGCTACGGAAACGGTGAATCAGAACGGCTTATCAGGCGATTTATTGCAGCAGATTCAAGTCGTCGTGAACGCATGTTTATCGCCTCTAAAGCCAATTTACAGGACTTCACAGCAGAAGCAATGCTCAAGTCAATTGATGCCAGCCGCAAACGCTTACAAACCGATGTCATTGACCTCTATTACCTTCATTGGGCTCACAAAGGTAAAGATTTACGCCCGGTCATGGAAGGACTGGAAACAGCAAAACAAACAGGCAAAATTCGGGCGATTGGTGTCAGCAATTTTTCAGTTGAGCATATGCAACAGGCATCGGAAGTTACAAAAATTGATGCGCATCAATTAGGATACAGCCTCTTATGGCGCTTCCCTGAAAAAGAAATTATTCCCTATTGCCTTGAAAATGACATTGCCGTCGTTGTTTATAGCGCTCTAGCTCATGGTATTCTAGCCGCTAAGTATGAGCGTCAGCTACAATTTCAGGCTCATGACCAGCGCTGGTCAATCTTACATTTCAGAGACGACGTCTGGTCAAATCTTTATGAGAGCCTCGAACAATTTAAAGCCATTGTCCAGGATAGTAATCATTCACCTGTTGAACTTGCATTAGGCTGGCTTCTCCAGCAAAAGGGCGTGACGGCAGTTTTAGCCAGCGCAAAAAATCCAGATCAATTACTTGCTAATGCTGCCGTACTCAATTGTGATATTGCGCCGCATATTCTGGATGCCTTGACCGGGTTTAGTAATGACGCAATGTCTCATATACCCGATGAAGGCAATCCATTTGGTTATTACCCTTAGAAACTAAGCATTCTGAATTGCACGCCATTCCTCAGCAAGCAGGGAAGTCATGACCATATCCATCAACACACCCTTCGTCATGCCATCCTGCCGTAAAATGCCTTCTTCTGTGAAACCGAGTCTTTCTGCAACGCGGCGACTACGGAAATTTTCATGCTCATCATTGACCCGCTTGAATTTCAACGCCAGTCGATTGATGTTCATCGTTTCAAAGACATATTTCATCAGACCTCTGCATGAGCGGGAGACAATCCTTTTTCCCTGATAATCTTCTGCAACCCAATAGCCAATTTCTGCCTTGCGAAGGGGAGCGACTATTTTTGATAATGAACACATGCCGACCGGTTTCTCCTGATAGACAATCAGGCATTCTATAGATTTGCCATCTCCATATTCGCGTTCATGGCGCAGGATAAATTCCCTGCAATCTTCTTCCGTTTTTATTCTATCGGGCCAATCCTGCCATTCCGTGAGATGCGCTCTATTCTCCTCGAAGAGGGTAAATAGCTCTGGGGTATCACTTTCATCAGGAAGACGCAGGATAATATCCGCATCTACAGGTAACATAAACATCATGATTTCTCCTCTTAGACGATATTCTCAGGAATCGTATCCACATGCTGGTTATAGAGATTGGCATACACACCGTCCGATGCCAGCAATTCATAGTGCGTTCCCTGTTCTTCGATACCATTTTCTGTCAAAACGACAATCCGGTCAGCATTTTGAACAGTTGATAAACGGTGTGCAATCACAATAGTGGTGCGGTTTTCGCTCAGTGCTTCCATTGATTGCCGAACTGCTTTTTCGCTTTCGTTGTCGAGTGAACTGGTCGCTTCATCAAAAATGATAATCGATGGATTTTTCAGGAAAACACGCGCAATACTCAGGCGTTGTTTCTGTCCGCCGGATAATTTCACACCACGTTGACCAACATAGCTATCATAGCCATCCGGTAATGCCAAAATGAAATCATGGGCATTTGCTTTTTTCGCGGCTTCGATGATTTCCTCTCTGCTTGCGAGGGGATTTCCATAAGCGATATTTTCCGCAACTGTGCCACCGAACAAATACACATCCTGTTGAACGATGCCGATATTGCGGCGCAATGATTGCATGGTCACATCCTGAATATTGACACTATCGACCAGAATTTGACCGTCATCAATCTCATAGAAACGTGGAATCAGAGAGCAGAGTGTTGTTTTACCTACACCGGATGTTCCTACCAGTGCAACATATTCTCCTGCGGTAATATCCAGCGACAAATCATTTAGCACATGAGCATGATTATCCCGATACTTGAAACTCACATGCTCGAATGTCACCTGACCTGACACATCATTCAGTTCAATAGCATCCTCTTTATCAGTAATATCCGGTTGGATTGCCATCATCTCCATAAAGCGATTAAATCCGGTGATACCTTCCTGATAGAGGCGTGCAAAATTGACCGCACGCTTAACGGGGTCGGTTAAGCTGCCGACATACAGCAAAAAGGTCACCAGGTCGGTTAAGTCCAATCCACCACGCAAAATACTCACAGCCCCGAAGACAATCACAGCAAGGGGAATCAGTTGCATGAAAGCATTCATCCCGCCGGAAAAATAAGCCGAACTCAGATAATCCATCCGGCGACTTTCGACAAAGCGGTGATTTTCACGATCAAATTTTTCGAGTTCGATGCTTTCATTGGCGAAGGATTGCATCACGCGAACCCCGGACAATGAATCTTCAACCTGAGCATTGATATCCCCGATGCGTTCTTTGCTGAGGCGTAAGGCATGGTTCATTTTCGCATTGAAGTAAAAGGCATGAATCGCCATCACAGGCAAAAAGAGGAAGATAATCAGTGCCAGATTGACGTTAATCGTCATCAGGATGATGATTGCACCTGTAAAATTCAAAATCGCAATCAGCAAATCTTCGGGACCATGATGATAGAGTTCGGAAAGCCAGAAGAGGTCATTGGTCAGACGCGACATCAATTTTCCGGTTTTACGTTCATCGTAGAAGCCAAATGACTGCTTTTGATAGTGCTTGAACAGATCATGGCGCATATCTCGTTCCATCTTTGCGCCCATCATATGCCCCTGATAATCCACGAACATATCACAGCCAAGCTGGATAAGCAGCAAAATCAGCATGAACACTGCCATCAGCATAATTTGCTGGAGCGCATCCGGTGGATTTTCACCGAGAAGATTCTGTGTGATATATCGGGCACAGAGCGGAAAAATCAATGTAACAGCAGATAGTATCAGCGCACAAAACAGGTCAGCCGCTAACCATCCCCGGTAGGGTTTGTAATACGAGAGAAATTTCTTGCCGCGAGACAGCAAGGTCATATTCGATTGTGTCATGGAAATCCTATGTTTTGAATCAATGTGTAACGGTAATGCAGTAAAACTACTGACTACGTCGAGGCGGCGACAGGAAGCACATGATGATATTGAATACGGGTCATAGAATCATCCGGCAGCACAAAACCACCTCACATCAGGGAGGCACCGGTCAACCGGATTTGACAAACACTTAGAGGGAATTACTGTGAAGCGTAGAAAAATAGACTATCTAAGGCAGTTGAATCCTGTTGTGTCCGGCTCATGAGTTGAGGAAATAATCTGTAATCGCATTGAAGCTGTCCCTTTCACTAAATTTTGCATTGATGAAACCTTAGCACAAAGACGTTTCTATGGCAAGCACAATAGCTCACAACAGAGCATTTTTGTCGAATTTGTAATGATTCGTGATTCAATCCCGTTTGTATTGATGAGTAGCTACCCGAAAGATATAGGACAAGTGGCATGGAATGGCATGAACATCCACCTGACCCCGCAAGCGATATACCTGATGACGATGAGGTGATTGCAAGGGTACGGGAAAATTCTGACTATTTTAGTGTGCTGTACGAACGTTACTTTCAGCGTGTGTATGGCTATTGCCTGAAACGGACATCGAATGTGCAAATCGCAGAAGATTTATGTAGCGACATTTTCATCAAAGTGTTGAGCAAGCTCGATACATACACAGGCGGGAATTTCGCGGCATGGCTGTTCCGTATCGCACACAACACCGTTGTAGACCACTACCGGAAAAATCGAAAAGTGGTCGCCATAGACCAGTTACAACTTCGGAGTGATACACAGATGAGTAATACAGTTGCCAATCAACTTGCAGTCGAAGAACTGCTCTCCGAATTGAATGAGGACGAACGTGAACTCATCACCTTGCGTCTACAAGCCGGGTTGTCTGCGCCTGAAATTGCAGAAATCGTCGGTAAATCAGCCAATTCGGTACGGGTACAAATCTATCGTTTACTCAAACGTCTGCGTGACCGATATGGTGCAATGATGGGAGGTGACGCATGAACCACGAAGAACGGCAAGCACAGTTGTTGGATGACTATCTGACAGCCTTACAGAAAAACCCGGATGCACCCATCCCGGATGAACTTGAGCCTGAAATGGCAGATTTTGCCCGGATGTTCATGACAGAATCACAAACAGAAGACTCATCTCCTGCAAAATACCGTGTCTGGCAACAGATTCATGCTACACAAAATGAAAAAGAACAATCCTATCAAGAAAGGGAGACACACATGACAAAGTTCAAAGATAAGAAAAAACCATCCGGGAGATTTGGTGGCTGGTTGCCCATGAGTGCAGTTGCCTTACTGGTAATTGTATTCGGTATCGGGGCAATTGGTTTTTACTTCAAATCGAGTGGCAACATAATTGATGATCCGGTAGCTGCGGAAAATTTCGCACTTACGGGAACGGCGATTATCGAGGAAGCAACACGACGGGCAGCATCACCACTGCAAGTTGTGACCGCAACTCCGATAGTCTTTTTGACCGACACGCCGGACATTGTTGCTACCACTCAAATGGCAGAACAATTTGCATTTACTTCGACACCGATACCGACTGTCACAGCAACATTTACACCAACCGCTATTTTACCGACTGTCGTACCGCCTGATGGCGATTTCCCGACGCCATCAACATTTCCATTTTCACCACAACAGTCCGGTAATCCTCTTTTAGAATGCGACTTTGAGGGAGAATTAGCATTCCAGATTAGTCAGAACACCGTCAATGAAAATGATACTCTGCTGATATGGGGCGGGGCGTTCAATGGTGAAACAGAGAGTATGATACTGGAAATCTTCGGTGGTTTTATTACTGATGATGAATATCAAGATATTACAACTATCAGTCCACCACCGTTTCAAGAAGTGCTGCTGGCACAGATTCAAGGCACGGCTTATGAACCGGGTAGCTATCTGATTCAATTACGCATGGTTGATGAAGCAGGAGAAACCCTTTCCAGTTGTGGCTTGCCTGTTACTTTCACCGGGGAATAACAGTAAAACAGGGTAGATAGTGCTCCCATCTACCCTGTACCTTTTTCTATCGTGACCAGACAACCCCGGAAAAATCGGTTAGCGTTCCATCAACATTGAGTGTGAGCGGGAAATCGACAGTCCCGCTTGCATTATTTCCACCGAGACATTGATAGGTAATTGTGGACTCTAAGACATCGCCGCTATCATTCACAGAGCCACTTCCTGTCAAACGAACAGCAAATTCAGTGGCTTCTCCGGTATCGCCGCAGACTGTCCCGCCTTCATCAATGGCAAGAATGGCGAACAAATTGATTCCGAGAGGAATAATACACATCGACTGTGAGCTACCATCCACATCTATACTTGTCCAGCAAGCAGAAAATGCCCCGACATACGCATTGGCTTCTGTAATCGTTTCTTCAGAGGCAGGGTCAGCAAGCAAGTCACTATCAACAGGCAAATTCTCTACATCATCGCTAGCATAGGGAACAGGGTCAGATGGAGAACCTATCGCATGTAAATTTTCATCTACTTCAATAGTCGTTACAGACCCCTCCGGTACAACCACACTGTCGTTATTGGATGAGACAATGCCTTCACCCTCAACCACATAGACTGCCATTTCATCTTCCGAATTAAATGTAACATAAGCAGTCGATGCCAGTAAAATCCGTGCATCATTGAAATAAAGCTCAATCGGCTCATCGCTCTCAGGGGTTTGAATCAGAATGCCATCGGAGGGTAAGTCATTACAATCACTACGCCCGATGCCCGATGTAAAATAGACCACTTGCATCGGTGCATAGGTCTCTTCGGGGTCAAGTGGTTCACTATCTGCATTTTCAAGTGTTGCGTCTCCAAACAGTAAAAAGGTGACGTTCTGTCCCGGGAGGGTATCCGACAGGTTTGCCTGTAATACCAGCAGAGCAATACCGTAATCATCATCAGAAACTGTCGTCTGAATACTTGATACAAGTTCAACATCGACAATGTCACCCGGTGTGCTAAATGAAACATCCTCGATTGTTTCCAGCATAATCTGAGTATTCACATAGCACAGTTGGTTGCGTCCTGTCTCCGAACACACCTCTTCAAGTTCCATCATATTCTCTGTGACAATCGCAGGGCAAGATTCCTGAGCGAGAATACTTATGCTAAAAGTTACTATAAACAATGCAGTCCATAGATATTTCATGTTTATCACCCGATTCTTCTATGACATTACATTTAGTATAAACGGATTTGAAATTTCCATTTTGAGATAGGGCTACAAATTGCGCCGTAATCAGCTTTTCTGTACACTCAAATTAATGATTAGCAAAAAAGGTAGGGCATGAGTCGTACTCAATTTTTCATTTTGATGCTCACAATGCCAATCTGGTTAGCGATGGCAATTATATTATGGGGTAAAAATCCGCTATTTATCCTGATTCCCTGTGGCATAGCCTCTATCGGTTTTGTTGGCGTTTTTGTCTCATTCATCTTTGCCGCCGATTTGCGCCGATTCGAAGATTGGGATTTAGTAATTCGTAGCATTTTGCATCGACTGGGATTCAATGTGCAACCACCGAAAAGCCTGATGAACGATATTGAATTAGATAATCCAGAACACTGGCATCATCACGACCATGCCGACCACGACCATCAGATAGAGAAAGATAGCGAGAGATGATACGATTTATCGTAAGTGCAATTGCAACAATTATCGTCATTGCTGTATTCGCCTTTCTCTGGCTAACCAATCCACTCTATGCCTTTGTCGGTGGTGTGGTTTTTCTAGTATTTATGCTGGTTGGCTTCGCATCCTGGTTGAATAGCGCTCAACGGGAAGTCACACCGGAAGAGAAAAAAGCATTAGACCCGCGCAGAACAGGGGAATATAAACGCCCGGAACTGGTCACAAAACCGGAAGGAGAGTGGCGTGATAATTCAGCATCGGGTGCATCTGCCGCTCAGCCACAGGTAAAAGATAAATCAGATCATAGCACAGGGGGTATGCAACCGGGGTACTATAATCAACCAACCCCGCGACAGGTCAATCGTGGCGATATATCCGAAGAGCCTGGCAAATCAGAACTCCCTGCAAAATTAGAACCTGAACCACAGTCATCTTTATTCCCTGATTCAGCGCCACCACCGCCACAATCATCTACACAACCTGAATCCAAACTTGAGCCAGAGCCTATTGCCGCGCCTGTGCCGGAATCTGCTGCACCACCGCCACCACCTGAACCTGAGCCAGCCGCACCAGCAGAACAAGAGGAAAAATCCGAAGATAACTCAATGCCTGACTTTGACGGGATGTCGCCCGAAGAAATGATGGAATGGATGGAATCACTGGCAAAACGACAGGGCGCATCAGAAGGATTTTCGACAGACGCAAATATACATGTCGCTGAGATAGATGAAAGCGATGAGCGTCTAAAAGGGATGGGTGAATACAAACCCTATGGCATGTCTGATGAAGATTGGCAGGCAATGCAAGAACGCGAAGCAACAGAAAATGCACGCCGGAAAAAAACTGAAACACCTGTCATTGATGAACAAACACTCAATATTAGCTCTGATGATGAACACACCGATGCACTCGACATCACTGACGGAGATATTGCTGATTTAGAAAATGAAGTCTCAGTGCCAGCACCGGAACTCGAAGACTTATCAAAACAAGACATTGATGGGTATCTGGATTCTCTACATGATAAAGTCGAATCGCAACCCGATGTCCCGGACTTAATCGACCTTGAGGATTTTGAAGACGAATATGCTGATTATGACGATATCCCCGGCTGGTTGCACAATTTACCATCAGGTGCAACCGAAGAAGTCGATGGATGGCTCGATACAGATAGTGATGCAACAGAAAAAGGGCAAAAAACATCGCAATACATCACATCAGAAGAGGAGATAGTAATAGAGACCGACTCTGACATGATAATCGCGGAGTTAGGTCTGGATGATGAAATAGAAGAACCCGATCTCCCGGATTGGCTCATAGATTCTGGTGATGAAGCCGGGGAGCTTATTGATTCTGATATTTTTGGTGAAGTAGACCATGAACGTGAAGAAGAAGCTGCAGAGGAAATCTCAAATTGGCTTTCAGTGCTGGAAAAAGAGAAAGAGTTGTTAGAACAGGAAGTTGCTGAGGCGTCCGGCGAAGATAGTCCCGTACAAACAGGTTCAAGCAACTTTGACCTGATGGGCATGATTGGCTCGTTGTCACCGGATAAACAACAGGAGTTCTATGCACTGCTATCAGAAACGCCTATCGGAGAGCAAACCGAAACACAATTGATACGGCTATATGAAGAACTCACATCAGACGATGATGATGCGCCGGATAGCGGGAAAAAAGTAAGTGAGGCACAATTCACCGCCTATTATCCACGTCAGGCTGCTGCAAAAACTGAATATGGATTTTATGTCTATGCTCATGAGCCCGATGCCTTACTGGAAAGTGATATTCAGCAATTTGAGCAAGAACTCGGTGGACGTATCCCTAAAGCAAAGGTTGCAGATAAAAAAGCAACAATTGAAGAAGGGGCAACCCTGGCTGTCATGATTCACTGTGATGCCCTCAGCTTCAATCAGGTCGGGGCAATGCAACAATGGAAAGCTCCTTTTGTTCGCTTTGATTTCAAATTCGCTGCGGATGAATCCCTGGTAGATGAAATTGTCGAAGGACGTATCGCAATTCTCATGGGCATGATAGAAATTGCCAGCATCGACTTCCAGCTTGCTATCACTCCGGCTAATCAACTGGCACTGATTACATCCATTCCACATGACCCCTTAACTGCACATAATTTTGAATCCAGTGCAACAGCAAGCCTGTATCAGAGGATTTTTATCAGTTATTCACGCAAAGACACCATTATAGCCGAACAATATCGCAAAATTCAGATGATGGCGGGCAATATCGTTTTCATGGATACGCATTCCATCCGCGCAGGAGAAGATTGGGAAGTTGCCCTCAAGCGCTTCATAGACGAAGCCGATGTATTCCAGCTATTCTGGTCGCCGCATTCTGCAACATCTGACCATGTTCGCTTCGAGTGGGAATATGCCCTCATGCAACGTTGCCCTGAAACACGCTGTGTACAGTTCATCCGTCCGGCATACTGGGAAAAACCCTTACCGGATATTCCAGAGGAGTTAAATCATCTGCATTTTGCCTTTGTCGAAATTGAAAACAACTAATGACTTGACTTGCGGGTAGCCCGAAGGTTTATCATCTAAAGTGATGGTAGAGGAATTGAAAGCGAATTATGTTCAAAATAGGCGAATTTGCACGGGTTGCGAACGTTTCTGTTCATTTGCTGCGGCACTATGACGATATTGCGCTGTTTGTTCCGGCAACAATCGACAAACAATCCGGTTATCGTTATTACAGTGTCGAGCAATTACCACGCTTGCATCGCATCATTGCCCTGCGTGAACTCGGTCTAACTTTGGAGCAAATCGCAAAAATGCTGGATGATAATATTCAGGATTGTGAGATTCAGGGCATGTTATTGCTCAAACAGCAGCAGGTTGAGCAAATCATCGAACAGGAACATGCCCGTCTACGGCGTATCGAAACCCGGCTCAAGCGCTTACAACTCGAGCAGGAACAGATTAGCCATGAAGTCGTCGTCAAATCTGCCCCGGAGTTGAACTTTTTGTCATCCGGTTATCAGGTCATGAGCGATGAAACAGCAGCAACTATCCTCAGAGGTGCATATGATATTCTCGAAAAACGTAATCATTTGAAATTCGATCATAGTATTTCCTTTGTTTATGATGCTGCGACACCGGACAGACAGCATCACATTGAAGTCGGCTATGCTGTCAAAGCCTCCTGCTGTGATAGCTTGCAACTCGATTCCGGGCATATACTGACAAAACGATTTGCAGCCCCGGTTGAGACGATGGCAACGGTTGTTCATCACGGTACACGCACCACCACATGCCAGATTTATGGCAGTATTTTCAGGTGGATGGAAGCCAATCATTATCAATTTTGTGAAGGCGAATATCCGCGTGAATTGTATTATCAGGCAAATGCCGACCCTCATCATCCCGACCATGTCTTAGAGATTCAAGTTCCTATCATCAAAAATACGCTCTAAATTACTTTTCAGGAAAGGAAATAGTTTATGAAACGCGCATGGCAACATGTGATTGGCTTTGTGTTGCTCATTAGCAGCATCACGGTCTTTGCACAGGAAACAGCTATCAGCTTTGAATTTCAGGAAGATGCAATCGTACAATATGGCGCGAGTGGCGAATGGGATAGCCGTCATACAGGCGCAGGAGCAGTCATTTACCATGACGGTCAATTCCACATGTTCCGCAATGGTTATCAAGCATGGTTGTATCCCTCGGGTATCGGTTATCTCACCTCGGATGATGGCATTAACTGGGAGGAAGTGCAGGAAGACCCTGTTTTCATGCAAGAACAAATCCCCTTTGAAGTGAAAACAGCGCTGCTAACTTCGGCACTGGTTGAAGAAGATGGCACATGGGTATTCTACTTTGCGCTATTCCATAGCATTGGTTCGGAAGACCCGACAGGAATTGTGCGTGCGACTGCCGATTCACCTACAGGAGAATGGACTGTTGATGAAGAATTTTTACTGGAAGCCGGTACTGAAGGGGAGTGGGATAGTAGTCTGATTGCTGTCACATCGGTAATCCGCACAGAAGATGGCTATCTGATGCACTATGCTGCCGATGACGGGGAAATCTATGCAATCGGTCTGGCAACGAGCGAGGATGGCATCAACTGGACAAAATACGATGACCCTGCAACTGATTCTGTGAGTGACCCGGTTTTCGTCCATGAAAGCGATTGGGAAGTGAATGTTCAAGACCCGCGTGTTGTAGAGACAGATGAAGGCTTCGTCATGTTGTATAGCTCATTTGACGAAAATTTCCGCAATCAGGGCTATAATTTCGCCTTCAGTGAGGACGGTATCACATGGGAACGGGTAGCAGATGAGGCAATCATCCCCCGTGAAGCATTTAGCCGCAATCCCTGGTTCCCAACGCTGGCTTACCACGATGGAACTTACCTCGTTTACATAGAAGTCGATTCACGCGCAGGAACAGATATTTTTGTCGGAACATATGAAGGTGTTTTACGATGAAAATAGTAGTGATTCTGATAGTGATACTCATTCTGTCCGGTATATCATATGCACAGGATGAAACACCTGCCTTTGAAATTCAGAATAATCCGATTGTCTTACACGGAACAGGAACGGATTGGGACAGTCGTAACACTGCGCCGGGAGCAGTTATCTATCATGATGGGCAATTCCATATGTTCCGCACGGGTATTCGTGGCTGGCTACAACCGGCTGGCATCGGCTACTTAATCTCCGATGATGGTATTACCTGGGAAGAAGTACAGGAAGACCCTGTTTTCACGCAGGAACAACTTCCCTTTGAGGTTGGTACAGCTTTTGTTACTGCTGCCCTTGTTGAAGACGATGGCACATGGGTGTTCTATTTTACCCTGTTTCATGCGGATGATAGTGATGCCCCTCCGGTATCGTGCGTGTCGTCGCTGATTCGCCAGCAGGTACATGGCAGACTGATGAGAATTTCGTTCTGGAAACAGGCAGTGAAGGGTCATGGGACAATAATGTCATCGCTGTGTCATCTGTAATCCGTAACGATAGCGGTTATATGATGCACTACACGGCGAATAATGGGGAAAATTGGGCGATTGGTCTGGCGACAAGTACCTGATGGCATCAACTGGACAAAATACGATGACCCTGCAACCACAGATGCACCCTACGCAGAAAGCGACCCGGTGCTAATCAGGGAACTGGATTGGGAAATCAATATTCAAGACCCGCGTGTTGTGCAAACAGAAGATGGCTATATTATGCTGTATAGTTCATTTGACGGGAATTTCCGCAATCAGGGCTATAATTTCGCCTTCAGTGAGGACGGTATCCACTGGAATCGTCTATTTGAGGAAGCATTGTTGCCCCGTCGTAGTTTCCCCCGCAATCCCTGGTATCCAACACTGGTCTATCATGATGGGCGTTTGTATTTTTATTTCTCAATGGATTCACGCACGGGGACAGATATTTTTGTCGGAACATATGAAGGGAATTTAGCAGAGTAGACAGTTCAACAGGCATCGGTCTTAGCAGTTAATCCGATGCCTGACTGTATATGCTCATCGTTGAATGACAAATACGGTCATTGCCAGACGACCAAATTGCACAATTGAGCCATCGGTGATGAGTGTGTATTGATACGGGACTAGTTTGTGACCGTTTAGCCAGGTACTATTCGTACTATGCAAATCCTGTATCAAATACTGGTCATTTTCACGAACAATCTTTGCATGAAGCCGTGAAACGCCTAATTCTGCACCATCATATAAACCCAGGTCTAATTCCGGTGTGATACGCCCTTTTTCATCCTGTCGCCCGACATTAATTTCATCTTTATCGACAAAAATAATAGGCTCGGTCTCATTCTCCACATAAAAGAGGACTGCATGATTCACCCGGATATTGTATTGGCGATACAGGCGGTCAAGATATTGTTCATGGGCATCGAATGATACACTGTCTGCGTGCAGACGTTGTGTCTTGCCTGCATTGTCATCAGTTGTTGTTTGTTCAGGGGGTCGGGTTGATAGATAATCTGGCATAGTTTCTCTCACAGGTCATATTACAATTCGAGTTTCAACAAAACTATCATACCCTAAAATTGTTCTAAAATTAATTAATGTCTGAATTTATACACAAATTAATTAATATTCCATTTTTATTTCAGGAATTTAATATAGAAAGATATATAGGCATCAGCGTCTGCCGATGCCCGGAGAAATTACTTTTGGTTGATGATATAGACTGTCATCATCAAGTGACCCACCTGAACGGTACAGTTATCTGTCAGGGGAGCATATTGATAGGGGAACAATCGTTGTCCATTGAGATAGGTATGATTTGTGCTATGCAAATCCTGTAGCATATATTGCGTGCCATCCCATGTGATTAACGCATGTAAGCGGGATACACCGAGTTCGCGTGCCTGAAAATCACTCAGGTCGAGTTCCGGTGTGATGCGTCCTTTCGGATCGCGTCGCCCGATATTGATTTCACTGTCACCGATAAAGGTAATTGGCTCAGCCTGCGAGGGCAAATAGAAGCGTATCGCATGTTTGATCGTTATCTGATGTTCTTGCTCCACTTGATCGCATAAACTCTCAAAGACATCAAGGTCAAATGTGTCGATTTTTTGCGTGCGCGAGTCCGTATCAGCAAAAATATTGAGCGGGTAGTCCTGTTGTGTTTGTTCCATATGATTCTCAGAATGATAGAATGACAGAGTCGAATGATAGGTCAGGTACAGTAAAATTGTCTTATAATGAATTTAAAACCCATAACATCATCAATATTATCACAAGTTTAATGCTTACTAAATTAAGATGGGCTGCAATCAAATATCCTGACCCTGTCCGCCCCAATTTCGGATGAAGGTCTCCGGTTCAACGCCCAATCCATCAGCAATCCGGTTGATATAGTTAAAATAGCTAATCACCTGTGTCGCATCATGAATAGCACGGTCATCCAGCCCGATGTCCCGCAGAGTAACAACATCTGCCTCTGACATTTTTTCGGGATGCTGGGTCAATTTTTCCGCATAAACGCACAAAGCAAAATCAATCTCGCTCAAATTTGCCGTTCGCCAATCTCTCACAACTGCATGAACAAAGTCATCGGCTGCTTCGTCTGTATCAAATCCTGTGACCTCAGCACGGAGGTCGTGTGCATGTGCCTGAATTCAGTAAAAACAATGATTGGTCTTGCTGACGATCACTGCCAGCATTTCCCGTTGTTGCCGTGATAATGGCGACTCACCGTGCATAATTGCGCCGTAGAGTTCCAGTGACTCTTTCATCACGCGCCCGTTCTGACTCATAATTCGTACAATATTCCAGACCCGTCCAGCACGTTTGACTGCTTTTTCCAGTTCTTTTTTAACCAAGCCAACGGCATTTTCCAGGGTGAATTGTTCAATATAAGGCATCTGTTAAACTTTCTCTAAACATGGAATTCGTCTAATTTTTCAACCAATTGTGCCGAAGCCTGTTGATTAGCGCGTGCAAGTCCTTCCAGAAATGCCTGTTTGCGCGGGTCTTTATCATTTGCCGCCTGTGATTTTGCTGCTTGAGCCGCATTGCGCCAGTTCAAAGCTAAGCCACGAAAATGCTCGAATAGCGCATCTCCCAATGATTCTTCCGGCACAGTCACATAAATATCCTGTTGAATTTCGCCTTTATAGGGAGAGGAACGCTCATCTGTTTTTTGTACATCGAATGTTCCGGCAATGCGTTTGCTACTGGTTCGCACTAAATCGACCGCGCCACGTACATTGATCGCCACCTGTTCCGGTTGTAATACTTGCTGGTCGATCACTTTACGGAACTCTGCTGCTACATATTTAACAATCATCCCTGTGCGGCGCTCCTCCTGATAATCTGACTCCCCGAGGATGTTCATAGTCGCTTTCATACGCTGAATCTTTAGATCAACTTCACCTTCGCTACGACCGATGACCTTAATCTGTGCATCAGCATGTTCAAGATTTTCAGTGAAACCCGATTCCGAGTAACGTAGCATATCTTTGTCGAGTTTGACAGCAGAGCTACTTCGCGCACCGGTGTCCCACCACCATTCACGTTTCAACAACATCGTCACCAGAAACGCGCCAATCAGCATTACGGCAATTTCGATACCTGTTTCACGTTCAAACCACTCAAAGGGTAGTCCGGCAAGCAAAATAGCCGAAGCCAGCATTGTAAAAATAGCCAGAGGAGTAAATGTGCTGTGATGTTCGGTCAAGCCACTCTCGAATAGAATCAGGATGAAGAATGCCCCGATAAACTCAAAAAGTAGTCCTTGCAAGTAAATTTCGGACAACGCGACCTGACTATTCGGCAAACCGAGAAATGCCACACCAATTTCAGCCAGTGGCAGCATCAGGTAAGTAATAAATGCTAAAAACAGCAATCCAGCAGACCGTAAGATATAAGACTCAAAATAAATCGTGATGAATGCCGCAAAGACCATGATAATCAGAGCATAGAATATCGAAAGAAATGCCCCCGAGAATAACAAACCTATGATGAAATTTACGCCATCATAAAATAAATCCATCGCATCACCTCCCTCAAATGTGTATAGATTGATTGTATTAATTTTCGGGAAGTACGCGACTTGATACAACAAAAAAGCGCATCATTGCTGATACGCTTACTCATTTTCTTCACCCTATTAGATTATACTCGTGACATCACAAATCTTCTAAGCAGTATCTGGTTCGATGTCATCATCCACTTGCTCGTCCCCGGATGAGCGATTAAAGCGAAAGAACACAAACATCAGCCCGAGCATGATAACAACAAAAGGATTGCCAACTTTTTCGCCAACAGCACGCGACACACCATTTTGATTGACGCAGTACAAATCCGTTGACCAGGATGTACCACTTGCATCCAATATTTCGTGGGTCTGATGCTCGATAAATTCGTCAGCGCGGCATAGAAGGGGTTCAAAAGCTTTCGGGAAAAACATAAACGAACCGATTCCCGTCAGCAGAACCACGATCCAGACAATTACAAAAATTGCTCGCATGTAGTGTATCCCTGCATAGTTCGATTGAGAATCTACTGACTCCCGTCCGCGATAATGTCATCTACGGCATTCGCTAAATCACGTAAATTGCGGATACGATAGACACCATCTGCCTGTGACGCATACTGGTGCATATCGCTATCACCTGTTCCCCATTGAGTTTGGGGTTCAGGGCAGAACCAGAACAAGCGCCGGGATTTACGCTGCATATCGCCATGAATATCGAGACGCGGGTCATTATAGTTATTACGCCCATCTCCGAGGATAATCACTGTTGTTCGGCTATCTATCGCGCTGTAATGGTCACGGGCAAAGGTATTGAGGCTATTGCCTAAATCAGTGCTATAGTAGCCCGGTGGATTATCGCGCAACACTTTCGCCACCGCATCCTGGCTATCCTGTTGCTCCAATTCCATAGTGACATCCACCATATCACTGATGAAGATGTAACTGCTGGTCTTTTGCACATGGTCTTGCATTTCATAGACCAGCGTCATCAAAAATTCAACCATATAGCGCATCGAAGTACTCAAATCACAGATGAGAACCAGTTTCGGTTTTTTGTGTTTTTTCTTGAACTTCATTTCAATCGGCACACCGCCGTATTTCATGTTCTGGCGAATGGTCTTGCGCGGGTCAAATTGCCCGGTGCGTTTTTTGCGCTGACGTAATGAAGCCCGGCTGCGTAATTTTGCTGCTAGGCGTCGAATCTCATCGCGAATGTTGTCTATGTCATGCTGGCTCAAACGATGGAAAGGAATATCCAGTAAATCAGGTTTCTTCTCCGGCTCTTTCTGTGCCATCTGTTCGGCAAGAGTCGCACCGACAAACTGGCTAATCTGCTCCGACAAACCCTGTAGGTTTTCGCGTAACATCTGTTCCAGTTCTTCGAGCGCTTCATCCCCCATGCCCATTTCAGAGAGTTCTTCGAGCAATTCAGCAATCATGCGTTCCAGACTATTTAACTGTGCCTGACGTTGCATCCGGCGCTCGAACCATGCCCGTTGATACATCTCATCGCCATTGGGCAAACCCGACATTTGCCCCATCTGTTCAAGCTGTTCCTGTGAGAATGCCTGACCATCCAACAATTGTTGCAACATATCTTTGAGCGCATCCATATTACCCATCAAAGATTGCAATGCCTGCTGGAGCATCTGTTGCTGTTCGGGTGTCAGATTATCCATGATGTCTTGCAGGGGAGGTTGATTGCTACTGAAAAATAACGGGAAAAAATAATCAAATGTCGGCTGGTCGCGCTGTTCTTTGACCAGGGTAGCTTTCATCGTATCTTTGAACTGATCGAGATTGACGATACCGATTTCATTAACACCGAACATTGCATCCTGACTTTCAGAGATTGAGATGCGAATCCCTGCTGCACGTAATGCCCGGATAAATTCTACCATTCGTTGATCCATAATTGCCTCAAAAAAGACTATTGGCGAGGATGATATTAACTCTCAGGGAAGAATAAGAGCCAAACTATATATAAGATAGTAAACGATTCTGAGAAAACTCACAAGCAAACCTGAACAAATGGTTAGGTCAACAGGGGAAAGATAGAAATGGAAGCACCACAAAGAGACCTTTTAACAGATTTTGAGAAAAAACGTCTGAACTACACCCTGCGAATGGGCATTCTTGCGGGAGTCATCGCTTTTATCGTCTCATGGCTATTCTATGATACAAGCCAACCCGTGTTACTCTTTTTTGATTTTAGCAGCACAGAACGCCCCGATGGTATCAATATCGGCGGACTCTGCTTGATTCTGACAGGAGCGATTACGCTGGCATGTTCTCTGGTCACGTACCGGCAATTATCGTTGCAACGGGATGATGTCACACCAATTGAAAAAATCGCAATCAAAGGTCGCCAGAATTTTCCCGCCCGTCTGACTGTTTCCATCACCCTCACTTTGATCATGCTGGCTGTTGCCTGGATATTCTGGATTCTGGTCGGTTTTATGTTTACAAATTTGCGTGTTCCCTTCGCCAATGCCCTATTGATTACTATTCTGTATGCCGGATTTGTTGCTGTCTACGTCACAGGGATTGTGGTTGATATGACATCATCTCGCATGATGTGGATAGCCATTGCGACTTTTGCACTGGGATTAATGGGAAGTTTCCTCTTAGCAGATGATCCCGAATGGTGGCGCGAATCTCTGAGTTATCTCGGTGTCGATAGTGGTTCGGATACTTTATTTCGCTGGAGTGTTATCGGTGTCGGCATCCTCATACTTAGTTTATGGCGCGATTTAATCAACACTCTCAATATTATGGCAGAAGCAAAACTCATCCCGCGCTGGAGTGTCAATATTCTGGCATTCGGTTCGACGGCATCCAGCCTGGGAATAATCGGCGTAGGGGTTTTCAAAGTCGGGGTAAATCCGTTCTCCCATTTTATGCACAATTTCAGCGTTCAATTTGCGGTGGTCATTTTTGTCATCGGCATGATAGGCATTCGCTGGATTATCCCGCGTATTTATCACAGGAATTTTATCCGGCTGGGATATGCCTACACAGTCCTCGTCGTGATTATTTACCTGTTATACCAGTACACCAATATGCTGAATTTTGTCGCGCTGGAAATTTTTAGTTTCGCGATTTTTACGGTGTGGATTTATTACATGAATGAATACACCCTGCTTTATATCCGTCACCAGGACATCGCCACCATAGAAGAAGCGGTTGCAAAGGCGAACCGTCCACTATGGGAACAATTGCAGGAAACAATCGCCACATCATAAAAAAAGCGGATACCCGTTGAGTACCCGCTTTATTGCTATTCTATTTTAATAATGGCTATGATGATTTAGTCTTCGTCGTCGTAATCGTCGTCGTCGTAGTCATCATCATCGTAGTCGTCATCGTCCCAATCATCATCGTCGTAGTCTTCGTCGTCGTACTCATAGTCGTCGTCGTAGTCTTCGTCGTCTTCTTCAGGGTCAATGAGCCAGTTTTTTTCAAGTTCTTCCATGTTTTTACCTCCGTCGGGTAAAGGCATAAAGCCTGAATACGACAGCATAGTACACCCATTTTTCATTTTTGTACTCCCCAATTATTGGGGGGTGCGAAAAATCCATTTTTGCGGATAATATTTGCCCTCAGTTTGCAAAACAGCACTTTTGTGATACATTTGTTCTATAAAAGTCTGTCAATTTACAGTGTCTACTATCAGACGCTATAATACAGCTATGTTACCCGTTCAAATGTTTAGAAGAAGAGGCAAACATTGGATATTACATGGTATGGTTTGAGTTGTTTCCGGCTGGTTGAGCGTAATCAAACAACAGTTGTCACCGACCCTTATGGCACTACAGTCGGATTGCCCGAACCCAAACTCAAGGGCGATGTTGTCACGATCAGTCACGATTCCCCGGGACATAACGCCTTCGACATGGTGAAGGGACAGGAATATGTTTTACAGGGACCCGGTGAATACGAAATCGGCGGTGTTTTTATCACAGGAATTCCATTGCACTATGTGGATGAAGCGAATGATGTCTATCGTCGCAATGTCGCTTACCTGATGAAGTACCCTACAGACATCACTGTTTTGCATCTCGGCGATTTATCACATGTTCCTGACCAATCCACAATTGAAGATTTCGGGGAAGTGCATGTAGCGCTTGTACCTGTCGGCGGTGGTAACACACTCACAGCAGGGATGGCTTCTGATGTCATTGCTTTGATTGAACCCAATTACATTGTGCCGATGCACTATGCGATTGATGGTTTGAACATGCAACTTGACCCTGTCGATAAATTCTTGAAAGCGATGGGCGTGAGTAATGTGATAGAAGAAGAAACCTTACGTGTATCTTCATCATCATTGCCGGAACAATCAGAAGTTGTGGTTCTAACACCGAACCTGAGCGAATAATGAGGCATACAGCATGAGCGTAACGCTTATTATGACATGGGACATCAAAGAAAATCTGGAACAGGAATATTTTGAATTTGTAGTACGTGAATGGGTTCCTGCGACCAGTCGATTAGGATTGCAACCTGTCGCTGCCTGGTTAACCGCCTGGCGCATTGATGATACTGTTCCCCTGATGCGGGCAGAAGCAACTGCCGAAGATGAAGAAACTATGCACGACATTCTCAGAAGCGGAGAATGGCACGATATTCTCTCTCAATTATTAGAATACGTGGATAATTACAGGCATAAAGTGGTCGAAACCACCGGAGATTTCAGGTTATAGACCGGAATCAAAAAACGCCCGTCGCAACAGGATGGGCGTTTTTAATTGAATAGAGAAAATTTAGTCAGCCGCAGCCGATGGTGCTTCTGATTTTGTGCCACTATCGCTGGATTTAGCCTCAGTTGTGCTACCGCTTGCACCGTTCTCGCTGCTTTTGCCATTTTCACTACTGCTTTTCGGAGCAGCCGGATTATTGGCATTGCGATTATCGGTGACGTAATAGCCCGAGCCTTTGAAGATAACACCCGCAGAATGAATGACCCGTGTCACCTTCTGACCTGTTTCAGGGTCAACTTCCAGGGGATCATCCAGAAATTTTTGACGAATCTCGAAAGTTGTGCCGTCTTCGCGACGATATGTGTACGTTGGCATGGGTTGCTACCTCTTATTGACCTATCTTAGTAGTCGTTACGCTGTATATATTAAATGCAAATACCACAAAATTTGCGTAAACAGAGTAAATTCTGATGAAATTTTTACATTTCGTGAGAAGGAATCACCCATTGGATGATGATTCCGGCGCATATCTTACGCCATTGCCGCCTTATCAGCAAGGGGAGCAATCTTTGTAATGAGTATAAGCGAGAGTTTATACCAACCTGCTAAAATATTGTTTGCTTCTCCTGGAATTTTATGTATTGTACATCATCCAGGATTACTCTCAATATATCCTCGTTACCCGTTGCTTTTAAATAATCCTCATTTTGCATCGGTTTGAGTTTGCCTATAATAACACAAGACTGCTGTCTTGGCGTACCTCCAGCAGGAAATTCAACGCAGTAACTCATAAAATCTAAGAAGAATTTTCCTGTGATCGGAATATCATAACTTACTGTTTGCTCAGCAGGTTTAAACCTTATAATTTGTTCAGTTCGGTTCTCAATATCCTCACTGTAGAAAATAAAAATGTTTTCGATAGAGCCTTCAATCCAGACAAAAGCATTTAGATAATCTTCATAGAGTGCAATATTATTCAATTGTTCAAATTGAGGCAGTTCATTTTGTATCCGGGCTTCGGTTACAACAACAGGGTGTTTCACCGTTTTGAAATTGACATAACTGCGTGAAAATTGCAATGAACATTGATATGTATGTGTTGTAATTCTCATGTCTTCAGGAAACGGTAGAGTCGCCTTAAGATGGGCTACAAGCAAGACAATTTCATCATTTTGGTTAATTTGCAACACACCCTGAATTTGTACAATTCTCTCGTAAATTTCAGCCCCTGATACCTGTGTACTATTCCATCTCGCACGGAGCAATTTATCAAGATTAGCACACAACAAATTTAATTTAAGACGTATAGATGAGTTATCGCGATCAACTATAGTTGCAGGGCTTCGTTGTTGTATCTCTGTTGAATTATCCGGGTCGAAATATTGAAGTAGCCCCTCAACCTCAATCTCTTTCTCAAGATACTTTGTCGGTTCTCGGAATATCTCGATAATTTTAACTGGTTGCAATAGGTTATCCTAAAATTTTCACCAGGTGCAACTGATTATCGCTTTCTGTTACACCGAAACCATCAGCAACATAACCTGATTTTTCATAGATAGCCTGTACAAATTTGTGCTCATCATCCTGCACCACACTGATACCGATTTTGTTCTGCCCTTTATCAGCAACAGCTTTTTCACAGGCGTTAATCAATGCCTTACCGATTCCCTGTTTACGATGCGATGCCAGCACGTATAAATCGGTGATTTCGGGGATGTTGCGCCGCCAGAATTGCGTATAACCCGATTCCCATAGCAGACTCACATATCCGAAATAATGTCGTTCTCCGTCTTTATCTTTTTCAGACACAACGAAGCATACACGCTGTCCCTGCAAATGTTCCAGATAGATGGTTTCAAAATACTCGTAATCCTGATGGGTAAAAGTATCCGCTAGAGATTGCACATCACGGCTCTGTATTCTTCGGATATTTTGCATAAAGCAGCCTCAAGATTTTCGTCATTTGTCAGATGTAGCACAATTATGTCTCAAAAATCTGTTACTTTCATCTGTATATTCAGGTATGCTCATCCCATATCATAAGGGCATGGTACTAATATTTTTTCATCTTGTTGACCAGTTGTGACATCCTGGTCGAACAAACTCCCATTCTTTGTCGGGCGGACTTCGATCATCCGCCCCTTCCTTTTTAATGAGACCTACACTCGCGATTTTCCTTGATTAATCTCACGCTGTAAATCTTTCATGAACGGGAAAAAATCCACCTGAATCGTATGGCGGGGGCTTTTATCATAACGACTATAAATTGACTCGCGCCGTTTCTGGATTTCCTGCTTCATCTCTGATTCCGGCGGCAAGCCAGCTTTGCCTTCAATCAAATCCGCTATCCAGATAGATTGACGTTCAGCAATTGGCATCACTGCACCTAATGGCTGACACAATCCCACAAAATATAAGCCTTTATAATCAGGATGTACGGTCAGGTGATACAGAGAAACCTCATTGTTATCAGGATTAATCACAGCATCATCTAAGAAGGGGAAGCTGATTTTATAGCCTGTCGCATAGATAATCACATCAATAGCGGCACGACTACCATCAACAAAAACCACATCATTGACATCTTTATAATCAATGTCCGATTTAATTTTGACTTTGCCATGTCCAACATAGTGCAACAAATCAGATGATACTGCCGGGTGCTGGGCATACATTGGTCTATCCGGTGTTGGAACACCATAGGCTTTTTGTCGTCCGATGGTCAGGAAACGCAAAATGTTCAATAGACCGGATTGCAACCAGGGAGGTAAAGACCCGGTGACAGGTGTTGTCCAGTGATCAAGCGGGCGTCCTAAGAGATATTTTGGCAAAATGTGTGCGCCACTACGGGTCGAAAGATAGGCATTCTTCGCTACCCGCGAAATATCGACTGCAATATCAATGCCACTGTTACCGATACCCACAATCAGCACATTTTTATCCATATAAGGCTCGGGAATTTTGTAATCATTGCTATGAATTTCTTCCCCATCGAATTCACCCTTAATTGGAGGTTCAGGCATTTGTGGATTCCAGTGATGCCCGTTACAGACAATCACATCACTGTACTGAATCGTCTCACCGGATTGTAATGTCACATCGTAACCATCATCGGTCGGTTCGACCTTTTCTACACAGCTATTGAATTTGATTTTGTCGCGGAAACCAAAATGGTCAACGTAATTTTCAAAATAGGCTAAAATCTCGCTGTGATGAGGATAGGTGGGGTAGTCATCAGGGAAAGGAAAATCGCTATAATTCATGCGCTCTTTACTGGTGTTGATATGCAGCGAACGATAAGCAGCCGAGCGTCCATTGTCATTGTTATAGCGCCATACGCCACCGATACCACTACCCATCTCATAAACATCGAAGGACACGCCACGCTCATGCAACACTTTTGCCGCAGCAATCCCCGATGCACCCGCCCCGATTACACAGACTTTTTTCATGAAAACCTCAAAATAATAATAGACAAACTGTATAGATTCGTTTGAATTATAAGTCACATTTGATGATTCCACAAAGATTTACTCTCTGTGACTCTGCGTTAAAAACCCTCGACAGAATCAAACAAATGTTCTATCATAATAAGCGTTTATTTTGAGAAAAGTGAGATGCTTCCCATGCCTGAACCACTCAAAAATATGTACAACGAAGCCTACATTGCAACACTTTCCGATGCGGTTAAAACAGTTCATTCAAACTTCGATAGCGAAGGCTTTACCCACCGTGTCTTTGATATGCAGTGGGAATCCCGCGAACTCAAAGATCGGATGCGTCATATCACAGAATGCCTGAATCACTTTTTGCCTGATGACTATAGTGAAGGTCTGGCTATCCTGCGGAAAGCGGCAAACGATGAAGCACTTCAAAAACTCAGTTTTGAAAATATGATTTTCCCTGACTTTGTCGAAGTATACGGATTAGATGATTGGGAAAATTCACTCCCGGCACTGGAGCAATTCACACAACTTGCCAGTGCAGAGTTTGCCGTGCGTCCCTTCATTGTCAAAGATTCCGGGCGTATGATGGCACAGATACTGGAATGGGCATCGCATGACAATCACCATGTACGCCGACTTGCGAGTGAGGGTTGTCGTCCGCGTTTGCCCTGGGCAATGGCACTACCGGAATTCAAAAAAGACCCCTCACCGATTTTGCCGATTCTGGATTTACTGAAAAACGACGAATCAGATTATGTGACACGCTCGGTTGCCAATAATCTCAATGACATCACCAAAGACAATCCACAGGTCGTCATAGATACCCTCGCAAAGTGGCAAAAAAATAACACGAAAACGATTCAGTGGATTAGTTCTCATGCACTGAGAAGTATGGTTAAAGCAGGGGATAATCAGGCATTGGCATTGCTGGGTTATGGTGAGGCACAGGTGAAAGTCGAAAATTTGACTATCAGTCCGCTAGAAGTCTCTATGGGAGAAGAAATCGAATTCTCTTTCGACCTCATCTCCGATAGTGATGACTCACAGGCTCTCATGGTTGATTATGCGATGCACTTCGTCCGTGCCAATGACAAAACATCGGTGAAAGTATTCAAACTCAAAAAGTTAGATTTAGCGCCGGGCGACACAATCGCTATCCGCAAAAAACACAGCTTCAAAGCAATCAGTACCCGACGCTATTACCCTGGAACGCATACCATCGCCATTCAGGTCAATGGAACAGTCATTGCAGAGGCAGATTTTGAGCTACTCGCCGGGGCAGATAACTGAGCCATGAGCCCCGGAAATCCAGCCCTCAACACCATTACTGACTTCGACTTTAACAAAAGTCCCGATGTCAACTACCGTCAGATCAATGATAGAGAATGTCAATCCTGCGGAAACATCCGTAGCAACAACGGTTGTTCGTGAATGAGAATTTTCATAGGCATCAGCAGTTTCGAATAAGGTAAATTGGCATCCCTCTTCCTGATTATTTGAGGTTTCTTCCGGTTCGCGGATATGCAAGGTCGATGACCGCCAGAAACCATTATTTTCAGTACGGGCACTTCCTGTAATCGAGCCAGATACGCCAGCAGGGGGTGTCCAGGTCACTGCCATCCCATCCGATATATCATTATCTACGCCGATATGAATCACTGTGCCATCATCCCCTGTGTAAACGAAGGTGACAGCTACGATGTCATAGTAATATTCGGGTTCAATGCCCGTCCAATCAACTGTGAAAGGTGTTTCCGGTTCTATCACATAATCATTCCAATCGGATACATTGCCTGATTCAATCGCAGGGTAGACACGCAATGTTCCCCGTATGCCTAAATCTGACGGGGTTGATGAGACCTGAACTACAGGTGCATCAGTTGGAAGAGGAGTCGGTGTTGGCGGAATGTACGGCACATATAATTGCATTCCGGTCGTGATAACATTGGCATTCGTCAGACAATTGTATTCGGACAATTGTGCAGTAGTCGTGTCAAATCGGGTAGCAATACTTGATAACGTATCTCCAGAAATAATAGTGTAGGTCGGCAAGTCAGTGCGAACAGTGCAATTCTCTGTATTGCGAATACTTTGTGGTGCAGGTGTACGGGTTGCCTGTGGCACTAATTGTGTCGCGGTTGCAGTAGATGTCACTGTGGGTTGAAGTTCCTCTGTACTCTCATTGACCGGAATAGACGCTGCATCAAATGATTCGTCTGTTTCTTCGATTGGAATCACCGTCAACTCAATTTCACTGGCAGTGTCATCCCCTAAAGCACAGGCAGATATCGTCAACAAAATTATGATAGCCCCAAAAATTAAACGCATGATGCTCTCCTTTTAAGTTGTCCCTCTGAGTAATTGAGACACTGAAAATCACGAAAAGCGTTCCATCCTGCTCAATTTCTATAACCGTCTATCTACGGAATTGAAAGTTACTTTGAACAGAGTTAAGAAATTTCCTTAATGAGTCGATTTATCCCAAATAACCCAATATTTTTGGGATAAATTTGGGATAAGCACTATTTTTTTGTGAAATGTGGGATAATTTATGGGAAAATGAACTTAATGAGTGGGATGACTCAGATATGCTATTTCTTCAACTATCCGAAATTTTAAATTTCAAAGCTATGAATCTTAGTGAAGAGTTTGTGGGATAATGTTGGATATGTGGGATAAATGTCATGTTGGGAATAGGACATAGCTCATCACCATGCCCTATTTGAATTTAGCGTTCAGCAAGCGGGACAAATTGACGATCTGTTTCACCTGTGTATTGTGATAATGGACGAAGCAAGCGACCACCATCGAGATGTTCCAGAGCATGGGCTGTCCACCCGGCAACACGCGATACTGCAAAAGTCGGGGTAAAGAGGGCTGTTTCTAAACCGATACCGTGCAAAACCAGCGCTGTGTAAAATTCAACATTGGTCTGGAGATTGCGTCCGGGCTTGTATTCGTCCAGCAAACGAATCGCCGTATCTTCGACATGTCGGACTAAATTGTATAAATCGCGCTGGTCGCCTTCTGCAAAAAATTGCTCTGCGGCGTGATTCAGCACATCAGCACGCGGGTCACGCACTTTATAGACACGATGCCCGAATCCCATCAAACGTTCCCCGGCAGACAGTTTCTCCCGTAGATAGGCTTCTGCATTTTCAGCTTTGCCAATCTCAAAAACCATATCAAGGGCAGGTCCCGGCGCACCACCGTGAATCGGACCCTTTAATGCACCGATTGCCCCGACGATTGCCGAGATCATATCGGACTGTGTGGAGATAATCACTCTCGCCGCAAATGTGCTGGCATTGAAACCATGATCCACAACCGTATTGAGATAGGTGTTCAAGGCACGCACACGCTCATCGGATGGAATGTCACCATCCAGCATGTAGAGATAATTCGCCGCATGAGATAGCTCATTAAGCGGGGCAATTGGCTCTTTAGCGGACAATAATCGCCAGTAAGCGGCAACAATCGTTGGAATCGCCGCCAGAACTGCTTTTGCTGATTGTGTCGCATCATCGGGATTGCTATTTAAACTCACCAGCCCGGCAACCATTCGTAGCGCATCCATCACTGAAAGACTCTGTTTTGATGCTTCCCGTAGTGTATCAATGGCAATCGAAGGGATTTCCCGCAAATTGGCTAATTCCGACTGAAATTCCGTCAGTTCAGCTTTAGTGGGCAATTTATCATGCCATAGTAAATAGACAACTTCCTCAAACGTTGCATTCAGGGCTAAATTATCCAGCGGGTAGCCAGCGATAATCAATTCGCCAGCAAGACCATCCACACGGCTCAAACGAGTCTCAGCCGCAATCACACCCTGTAAACCGGGGCGTACTATTTTTTCATTCATCATCAGTGGTTTCTCTTTCCAAAGCTTGCTTCAAAACCGAAACCACCCGCGCAGGTGTCTAACTGTACTGTATGGTACACATATCATATTGTCAATATTGATTGAAAAATCAATATATTTTATGTAAGTACTTTTCAATTGAACTGTGTATGATGAAAGGAATCAAACGCACATAGGAGCAATCAATGGCTGCACCAAAATGGCTGGAATGGGTTCGTCGCCTCAATTCAATTGCACAGGCAGGCTTCACCTACAATGAAAATGATTACGATCAAGAACGTTATCAACAGATTCAAGATATTGCGACGGAAATCGCTGCATCCCACAGCAATTTACCGGAAAGCAAAATCGCGGACTTCTACAAAAATGAAAAAGGCTATGCTACCCCGAAACTTGATGCACGGGGGGCTGTTTTCAATGCTGATGGCGAAATCCTGATGGTCAAGGAAGCCAAAGTTGGTCGATGGACACTTCCCGGCGGCTGGGTTGATGTGTGCGATACACCATCAAAAGCAGTTGAGCGTGAAGTCTTTGAAGAAAGCGGCTACCGGGTGAAAGCGATCAAGTTGATGGCGGTTTACGATAGAGACAATCAAGGGCATCCCGAACATGAATTTGCTATCTGGAAAAATTATTTCCTGTGTGAATTAACAGGTGGCACAGCGAAGACCAGCGTCGAAACCTCGGATGTTGGATTTTTCACGGAAGACAATTTGCCGGAACTGGATACCGGGCGCATCCTCAAGAAACATCTGCATCACTTTTTTGAGCATTATCGTAATCCATCATTACCGACTGATTTTGATTAATCATATTTCGCTACAAGTGCCCGTGCCTGTTCAATGACGGCTTGCTGTAGAGATGGCGGGTCTATTACTTCCGCATCGACTCCTAAGCCGAGGACAGCAGTACGGGCTTCTTCAAAAACAGTATATTTTACTTTGAGAATGTGCCAGTCTTCCCCTTTTTCGAGAACTTCATAACGTCCGACCATGACTGACTGAAAATAGATCATCAAATGAGGTCGCACGCACATTGTGACCATATATTCGGGAATGCGATTCACGAATCGCGCCGATGATTCTTGCCAGTAAGCGACAATATCAAAATCAGGGTCGCGCTCAAAATGAGTGGATTGCAATCGTACATTTGATAGACGTGATACCCGGTAGGTTCGCATTTTGCCGGAACGTTGACTCTCTGCAACCAGATACCATCTATCTGATTTATAGACCAGACTATAGGGCGCTAATGTCCGTTGATGCTGGTCACCTTCCCAATTCTGATAAGTTACATCAATCAGCACATCATTCCAGACAGCCTCTTTCAGCAAAGGCAGGGTAGGATGCGAATCATCACTCTCATACCAGCCCGAGGGGTCAAGATAGAGGCGATGGCGCATTTTTTCGGCTTCCTGACGCGAACGTTCCGGCAAGAGAGACAATAACTTCAAAACAGCATTATCCATTGCCTGTTCCATGCCGAGATCAGAGAGTGGGGATGCCGACCCGGTATAAAGCAAGGCTTGCATTTCCGCGCCTGTAAACCAGTTCAGTTGACTGCGATAGTGCTCATCGAGGAAACAACCGCCATCGGGACCCGTCCGCGTATAGACAGGCACACCTGCCAGACTCAACGCATCAATATCGCGATAGATGGTGCGCTCTGTGACAGCTAATTTTTCAGCTAATTCGGATGCTTTCAGGCGATGATGACGCTGCAATAGCAACACAATCGACAATAATCTATCGGCTCTCATAAAAACCTTTTCAGGCATGACAGGTCATGCCACTACCTTCAAAATTGTACGGTAAGGGTTTGGCGTGCCAAATCCTACAGATGAAAAATTATATTCCTGACAATAGATGTCAAGAATACCCTGTATGTTATAGAAAATACAGAATAACTGTAGCGTAATGACACACAGCCGGTGTGTCGCTACGAAAACCTTTCACAATTGGAGACAAAAATGTCAAATCTCGACCTCAAGAAAACGCTCAAACATCTCTACAAACCATCCGCGAAAAAAGTCAGTGTTGTCGATGTTCCGGCGATGAACTACCTGATGATTGATGGAACAGGCAACCCGGGTACATCGCCACGCTATCAACAGGCAATTGAGGCACTGTATCCACTTGCCTATGGCATCCGGGCAATTAGTAAAGCTGCCGGAACAGTGTTCACGGTGATGCCACTCGAAGGCTTATGGTCATTTGAAGGGCAGGAGAACAATACCGATTTCAAGCTGACAACTGCCGACAAAGATAAATTCGAATGGACGCTGATGATTTTGCAACCTGAACACATCACAGAAGACATTGTGGCACAGGCACGCGAAAATACAGCGAAAGGTAAAGCTCCCACATTACTCGATGATGTGCGTTTTGAGCGCTATCATGAGGGAGAAGCTGTACAAATCATGCACATTGGCTCATATGATGATGAAGGCGAAAATGTCGAGAAATTGCACAACTATATCAACGAAAATGGCTGGAATTTTGGTAAGAAACACCATGAAATCTACCTGAGCGACCCGCGCAAAGTCGAAGCCGCAAAACTGAAAACGGTCATCCGGCAACCATTCGAGAGAGTATAATTGCTCACCCCTGTGATAAACACAAACAAATCGCTTTTTTGTGGCAGTAGACAATCGTTTTTCTGCCACTTATCAGTTCTACCCGTGATTCTTACAGAAGATATTTTTTGATTCCTGTGTTTTGCGTATCCATTCATCACTATAGCCCTATCATCGCCGGGTTTTTAAGGTCAGTATCTATGCAGGTTTCGCTTATATAATGTGATAGTAGCATAAAAGCCTGGCATGATGTCGTTCATATGACCGTTGATATGCACGGGATTAATATGAGTGCTGGATGAGTGGCAGAGAGATGTGGCAGACAGTGACAGAGGCGATATTTTATGTCAGTTTGTGCCGATAGCAGTGACAGTTCACAGGCAGAAGCACTATTTCATGCCAATCCTGCCGTTCAAAAACCTCAGAACTGACAGTTAATCAAAGAGGCTAATCTGTTTCGGAGAATCATCGTCGGTTGTGGATTCCGGTTCTTGTACGATTTCTTCTACCTCAACGGGTTCGGGATTATCGCCTAATTCACCGGATTCACGTCTGCGGCGCACTTCGGCTAATAAATCGGGGATGCGGGCGAAATCTTCAAAGAGTTCGACTTTTGCGGATTGTTGTCGCAGAGCATAAGCAGGATGATAGAGTGGATAGTAAACGCGGCGTGTACCGTAGCGTTCTTTCCCGTGTATTTTTGTGATGCTGCGTTCATTGGGGAAAAACATTTGCATCCCGAATTTGCCCAGTGTCACAATCATCAAGGGGTCAAGCACGTCGATTTGTGCTGTGATATAAGGGTTGCAGGCATCAATCTCCTGTGGTTCGGGATTGCGATTGTTCGGAGGGCGGCATTTAATCACATTGGCGATGAACACATCATTGCGGGTGAGCTTGATTGTCCTGAGTAATTCTTCCAGCAATTGCCCACTACGCCCGACAAAAGGCAATCCCTGCTCATCTTCCCGCTGACCGGGTGCTTCACCGATAAATAGAATATCCGCATCGGGGTCACCTGCACCGGGGACAGTATGTGTCCGACCCTCATGCAGAGGGCATTTCGTACAGTGAAAAATTTCCGTGTGGATTGCAGATAAGCGGGCGACGCGGCTAACCATTGCCTGTGACCTCACATTGCCTTAGTAATTCAGAACTATTGTACTAAATTTTCAGTTAAATAGCTACATTTGACAGTTTTCACCAATCTACATAAACTCAAGGTATATTTGTCCACGCAATCAAAGGAGGTGTAACTATGAAATACATAATCCTCATACCTCCGACTCATCGCGATTCATTCAACCCGGCTTAGATTCTGTAATCCTTGCTTTGATGATGTGCGCTGTCGAAGGTGTGATTTTCGACCATCGTATCTATCAATAGTAAGGAATTAATATATGGAAAAAAGTAATTGGATTGAATTTGCACAGGCAACTTGCCACCACGCCGGAATCGACACACACTCAGTTGACATCATCGCCACATGGGATGACCTGTACTGCGCGAATGCGATTTTCAAGCTCGATGACGACCGCTATCTCAAAATTTTTGGACCCGAATCAGGACGACAATTTCAGGTTGAATCCGCTGCATTACGATTGCTCGAAACACAGAATGCAATTCCTGCGCCCCGCATTTTAGACGACGGTCAAACTGCTCAAAAGCAAGATTATTTGCTTATCTCCGGCATTCCAGGCGAGACAGCCGAACATTTGTGGGATGACTTGCCGCGCCCGGTACAACTGGAACTTGCCCGTGAGTTAGGCACAATTACGGCGGCTATTCATCGCCTGCCATTAGACGATTTTGCCGCAGTTGAGCAAAAAGTCGGCGGGATTGAGTGGATTATCGATAAAATGCAGAAACGCCATATCCCGCGCATCAAATCATTAGAGGCATTCACTATTGAGCAACGTGAGGCGATTCTCGAATTTTTCACCGGGGAAGCACATGATTTGCTCTTCGAATCACGCACATTCACCCATTATGAAATGGCACATAATCACCTTTATCTACAAGAGCAATCCGGCAAAATGCGGGTATCCGGCATCATTGATTGGGCAGATGCGCTGATTGGTCCCGCAGAGTGGGATGTCGTATATCTCTGGTTCTGGACATTTTCGAAAGATAAAGATGCGATGCGCGAGTGCCTGAAAACCCTTTATCCAAATAATCCGCCACCACAGAATTTTGCCCGACGATGTATGGCAGCCGCGATGTATACCGCCTCGATGGGTTTGCTCTGGTCAGATTTAGCGGAACAGGGATTCAATGTAGATACTGTTGCCCGTGATGTGACAGAAATTTTCTTCCCGCCGGATGTTTTCGGCTCACCGGAATAAAATCATGACTGTGAAATGCTCTTCGTGTGAGGGGCATTTCTTTTCTTTATTCCTTGTGACAAAATCCATTTGATGCCTTTGGAGAATATTCATCATGGACAAAGCAAAAGTCTCAAAAAAGTACTCACTACTGGCGATGCTTGTGTATTACCATGTTTTTACACTCGCCATTTTGCTCACAGTAAATATTCTTGCCCCGATGACAGTAAAAAATATAAATCTGATTGCGGGTATCCTCATAGGAACTGTTCCGTATCTTCTAGTGGGACATTTTCTATACCATAATGTCAGTCAAAATAGTAAATATCTCCCGGTTACTCTGATACTCAGCATTATTCTAATTCTTCTAACGTTTATAAGCTTTAATCGTACTATCAGCTTAGGATATTGTCCTTACGGTGATACCCTTGTTTCTTCTGTATCCGAAGAATCTAAGTGTCCTGCTTATCAATATTTTTATATTGCTGCATCGGGTTACTGTATGGGTTTGCTCTATTTTTTGATTAGGCTCTCTTTGCGTCTTAGCGCCTTTGCGTCAAGATTCGTTTCCCGCACAGGATAATGATTGCGGTATACTAGCCTCAAAATTATGACTTGAATACAGGAAATCCCATGCAAGTTGCAGAGCGAACAGAACTACAGCGTCCGATTGATGCGAAAACTGGTTTTACTGTCACAGAGGAATTTGAGCGCTTCAATCAAAAACATGATGTGTTCAATCGATCAACGTGGGATGAGCAGGTGATGTCCGACCGTGTGCGGAAATTCTTCGAATCTTATTTCACTGATTTAGCTGAATTTCGCAAAGTCGAAGGATTCACCCATCGCGATTATGCACTTCGCAATGCAGCATGGTATATCGCGGATTTTACGGCAGATTTGCTGGAAGCATCCGATGACCGTAAAGAAGGTTTCCTCGATACTTATACGATGTTCCGTGAAGGCGCGACGGTCAAAAAAGTCGATGGCACACCACAGGAAAACAGTGCTGACCTCAAACGGGCGGGGAAATTCCTCGGGGCGGATTTAATCGGCGTCTGTGATTTTGATGAGCGCTGGGTTTATACGCATAATTTCAGCCGTCAGAAACAAATCACTAAAGCGATGGATTTGCCCGATGGATTAACTAGCGTGGTGGTCATCGCCAATGAAATGGATCACGAAACCATCAAAACTGTGCCATCGGCATTAAGCGGGGCAGCCACCGGACAGGGGTATAGCAAAGACATCATCGCACTATTGTCGATTACACAGTACATTCGCAATCTCGGGTATCGTGCAGTTGCCAGCCTCAATGATACTGCGCTCTCGATTCCGCTGGCAATTCAAGCTGGATTAGGTCAATACGGGCGGCATGGCTTATTAATTACACCGGAATTTGGTCCCCGTGTGCGAATTGCTAAAATTTTCACCGATATGCCCCTCTCAGCCGATGAGCCGATTGATTTTGGTGTCACCGAGTTTTGTGAAGTATGTCGCCGTTGTTCGGATGCCTGCCCGATTAAAGCAATTGCGAAAGATAAACCGTCTACAGCAGTTCACAATTGCTCCAACATTCGCGGCATCAAAAAATGGACAGTCGATGCTGAGAAATGCTTCAAATTCTGGACAAATCAGGGGACAGACTGTTCGATTTGTATTCGTGTCTGTCCCTATAACAAAGACATGAGTAAAGGCTATCACCGACTGTGGCGCAAACTCGCGGGGTCATCATTCCGCAAATTTGCGCTCTGGCTTGATGAAAAACTCGGCTATGGCAAACGTCATACTGCAACCTGGTGGTGGTCGCGCTAAATCTTCCGCGCACGAATCGCCATGAATAGCGGAATCTCATCATTTGCACGGCGTTCAGCTTTGTTATTGCCTTCCTGATAGGTGGTGATTTCATCCAGCTTATCTATCACAAAGCCACATTGCGCCAGGGTATTGATATAAACACTCAGAGGACGATGAAAACTTATCGTGACTCCTTTTTTATGTTGCTTCATGGGGATTTTTAGTGGCGTGAGGTAATGGTCAATGCGTCGATACTGTAATTTGCGGGTTTTCTCGTAGCCCCAGCCCGATTGTCTCGGAATTCTAAAGCAAGGATGAACCATCACGATTGCCAGCGTGCCACCATGTAACAAAATGTTGCAAGCGGCTTTAATTGTCGTCAGCAGAGGATTAATGTCCTGTATACTGAGTAAAAAGGTACAGGCATCGAATGTTTCCGGCGCAAAATGCTGTGTCAATTTACGGGCATCACCAACTTTGAATGTGGCATGTTGACTATGATAGCGCTTTGCGGTTGCAATCAATTTTGAACTGATGTCAATTCCAGTGTAGGATGCGCCTGTTTCAGCAATATAAGGTGCAAGCACACCTGTGCCACAGCCAATATCGAGCAAATTTGTCGTTTGATTGAGGTCTAAACAATCGAGTAACGCGGGAATCGCCAGTTTTTGATGATGGTCGCTACCATTTTTGCCGACCCAGCCATCATACCAGCTTGCGACATTATCCCAGCCAGAGGGTGAATTTTTATGTGCCATTTGGATTTCCTGAACGTAATTATGTGAATCAGCGAGGACGGTAGATGCAAACAGCATCCCCTTGCCGAAACAATAAGTTGTTTCAGCGATGTGCTAACTGGAAATCCGTATACGTTCTATCATGACACACATACACATGGCATTTTTATTGTGAAATTGACGATTAATTAGAGTATAATAGACAGTATAGCGGTTGACAAGGGGTCAAATCAATGACTGCTGAGAAATACGTACAATCTGATGATGTAAAATTGTGGACAACTTCCGACGGAAACGGGCTTCCCCTCTTATTATGCAATGGTGGACCCGGTTTGTGTGATTATCTGGGGGATGTTGCGGCGATGGTCTCAGACATCACACAGGTCATTCGATGGGAACAACGCGGATGCGGGCGTTCTGAATCCTCTCAAACTTATAGCATCGAACAGACACTGGATGATATGGAAGCCATTCGTAAAGCCTACGGATTCGAGAAATGGTTTGTCGGAGGACATAGCTGGGGCGCAGATTTAGCGCTTATGTATGCGTTAGAATATCCTGAGCGGGTTATCGGGGGGATTTGCATCGCGGGTGGTCGCATGAACAATGACCGTGAATGGCACAATGCCTATAAAAAAGGCAAGGAAAAAGGCGAACTCCAGCCGAAATATGCTTATCCACCGAATGATGAAGTCAATAAACAACTTAACGCAGACCGCAAACGCTATATTCAAGAACCATTCCTGTTACAGGATGTTTCAAATCTCGATGTGCCTGTTGTCTTTATTTATGGGGATGAGGATATTCGTCCGGCGTGGGCTGTTGAACAAATTGCTTATCTGCTACCAAAAGGCGATTACAGAGAAATCGGTGGCGCACAACATGCGATCTGGATGACCCATCACTTTGCTCTACGTGCGGCGATGCGGAAGTTTATCAAGCAATTTACGGCTGCGACTGTTTAAATCACTTGACATATCGACAAACTTCAATACAATAGAGTCATATCGACGAAAATCAATATATTGCAAGCCTACAGTGCTTGCTCTTTTTTCGCCAAACATATCGACGAACTTCAATACGAAGGAGACAGCATTATGGCTACACAGGAACGACCCGTCGCAATCATCGGTGCAGGTCCGGTTGGATTGGCAGCAGCGGCACATCTCATCGAATACGGCGAAACGCCACTCATTTTTGAAGCAGGGGAGACCGTCGGGCACAATATGATGACCTGGTCTCATGTTCGCATGTTTTCACCCTGGCAATACACTGTCGATGGCGCGATGGTCAGATTACTGGAAAACACAGGCTGGGAAATGCCTCCTGCACAGGATTTACCAACAGGTGGCGATCTCGTAACAAAATTCCTGCGTCCATTTGCTGAATTGCCACAGGTTAAAGATCAGTTGCGTCTTGGCAGCAAGGTTGTTGCGATTAGCCGTGTTCATACCGACAAAATGAAAGATAAATCACGCGGGGATTTGCCATTTGTTCTCCATATTGAACAGGCAGACGGCGAAGAATATTTCGTAGAAGCAAAATCTGTCATCGACGCATCCGGCACATGGCACAATCCGAACCCACTCGGCGCACATGGTTTGTATGCTCCCGGTGAAAAAGCCAATCGTGACAATATTTTCTATGGCATTCCCGATATTTTAGGGCAACACGCAGACCGTTATGCCAACAAACGGGTGATGGTCGTCGGTAGCGGACACTCTGCGATTAATGCGCTGCTGGAACTCGGGCAATTGCGCGAAGAATATCCGAACACCACAGTTTTCTGGGCGATGCGTGGGAGCAATCTACACAAAGTCTATGGTGGCGAACTCAATGATGAACTACCTGCACGCGGCGCACTTGGCACACGGATGAGAACCTTAGTCGAAAATGGCTCAGTAACTATCATCAGCCCCTTCTACCTGAGTCGTATTGACAATGAAAATGGTGCATTGTGCGTCAAAGGGGATACGAACAACGGGGAGCAGACAGTCGCTGTCGATGAAATTATCGGCACAACCGGCGCACGCCCGAATTTAGAGATGTTGCGTGAACTCCGTCTCGAAATTGACCCATCACTGGAAAGCACACCTGTCCTTGCACCGATGATTGACCCCAATATTCACAGTTGCGGCACAGTTCGTCCGCACGGGGAAGCCGAATTACGTCACCCTGAGAACAATTTCTATATTGTCGGCATGAAAAGTTATGGACGCGCTCCGTCATTCTTGCTGGCGACAGGCTATGAGCAAGCCCGTTCGGTTGTCGCGTATCTCGCAGGGGATTACGAAGCCGCGAAAGAAGTTCAGTTCAATTTACCGGAAACAGGCGTTTGTAGCACTGACTTCGCAGACGATGGTAGTCTCATCAGCACATGCTGCGGGGCAGATGGATGTGAAACAACCGTGGTTGAAGAAGCACCTGTGGCAAATGTTGCTATCGGGGATATTCCAATCAAACTGGAAACCATTCCTGTCAAAAACAGTGGCTCTTGCTGCTAAGAGGCAATTGCTGTAACTTATCATGAACGCTCCAGATCGGGGCGTTTTTTATTGACACCTTTCCTCCATAAAGCTATAGTCATGGTACTATTTCATTTTATAGGAGTGTTAATGACTATCAATATCGCCATCTATGCTCAAAATCCTCAGATAATCTCTGAAGAGAAATTGAAAACCCTCGCTCCACAGGCAAATATATCCTACAAGCCAACAACCATCACTATTACATGGGATACAGTAGATATGACTGTCAATGTAATGCCAGCGCAGGTAATTAATCAGCATTTATCGGGGCTACTTGGATTTGTTCAACAAATGGGAGCGACAAAAGATGTTTTCGACAAATTGTCATTAACAAAACAGGTACTTGGAATGGTCATAGAAGGTGGTGTCGATGACCACTCGCGATTAAAAAAATTAATTTTGGGGATTGTATCTGAATATGACGGTTACTTTTTTGCCGCAAATGCCTTCTATGATGCAGATAATCGCTTTATTGTAGGGATGTCAAACGCACCAAAGCAATTCTTTCCCCCAGATTTACCTGATGAGACTGATTTATCTCTCGCACGCAAAAACCGCTCTATCGAAATACTAAAATCAAGGAAGATACCTGTTATTGAGCACCTACCTGTTATTGAAGATAAAAACCAGGTTAAATTGCGTAGCGAAGAAGAAGTGCTATATCGTGCGATTTGTCTTGCTATTGCTGCAACACATGGCTCATCACCCGATATCACAATTGCAAAAGACTTCATTGAAAAGTATCAGCTTGAAGAGCATCTAACGCCTACCGAGTCATTCTTTCTGAAACAAGCGCAGCCTGACCAGAATTTAAAAGTCAATATAAGCTGGCACTACGAGGCGTGTTATACACTGTTGTGGGCGCTAGGATTTGTGAATACATTAGGAGAACCCACCGATGTCTGTGATGTGCAGGCACTTATTGACATCATCCAATTCAAAAGTTTGGATGAGTTAATGACGGAGGCGAAATTACGCGATATACCAGAAATATTGGATCAAGCAGACTTAATCTATCGCTATAGTTGGGCAAGTATGAATGCACGCTATCAGGGACAACAGCCACCGCAAGGACTTCATCCTAGCGTAGTTTATGAACGCCATTATGCTTTTAACTGGTTAAGGCACTATGGTGACGCTGATTGGGATAATATCAGCACAGACACCTGATAAACAGCTTAAACGCTCCAGACCGGGGCGTTTTTTGTTTCGATTACTACCATGTTTGAGTAGTTAGGTTGTCAATTTCAGAAAAGTGTGCATCGAGTGTCAGTAAAGTAAGATCATATTGGATAGCTAATGCAGCAATCCAGATGTCATTTTCGGGTATGGGACGACCTTTAGCTCGCAAAGCCTGTTTAATTTGACCGTAAATATCAGATGTATCTGCATCAATTTGTAATACTGTGCGACCTGTTATAAATGCAGCAACAGCTTTACGGTTATCCTCTACTTTTGTTGATTTGTACGCTCCAAAATATAGTTCACCTATTGCTATAACAGGCAAAAATACATCCCCTGCATTCTTCAAGAGCGATTTCAACTCCTCATTATCCCGTTGCAAAGCAATAATGGCATTCGTATCAAGTAGAAATTTATTCCCAGCCACGCCAGTCTATCCCATCAGCGTCATTGATTGCGGCTTCAATTTCATCAAGTGAATCGGCATCAAAAAAGCCTGTCGCCTGAATGATACTTTCGCCGGGTTCCCCTTTTATCTGCGAAGTATTTGCCAGTATACGGGCAAAATTTAACAAACGTTGTTTCTGAGCGTCATCCAATTGTTCAACCGTTTGAAGTAGTTCTTCTGTCAGTGTCATCAGGGTTCATCCTAACTCATCCTGAATCCATTATAGCATCATTCCCCATCTCATTGAGCTAAAACGAAAAACCCCTCAGCAGAGTGACCTGTGAGGGGCGAAGATCAATTTTGTCAGGCTATTGCTCGTTAATTTTCTGGCAGAAGTAATTGCCGATAACGAGCGTATCCATTTTCGTGCGTTGATAGCAATCGACGGCTTCTTCCGGTGTGTTCACTATCGGCTCGTTTTCGTTGAAGCTGGTATTCAATACGACAGGAATACCAGTTTTCTGACCGAAACGCTCAATCAAATCGTAGTAGAGTTCGTTCTCATGACGGGAAACAGTCTGTAAACGTCCGGTATTATCGACATGATTGACCGCAGGTAATTTCTCACGCCATGCTTCCTGAATTTTGTAAACATGTAGCATGAACGGAGAAGGATGATCGTGTTCAAAGACTTCTGCCTGACGTTCTGCCAGCACTGCCGGAGCAAAGGGTCTGAACCACTCACGACGCTTGATACGGGCATTGAGAATGTCTTTCATATCATCTCGTCCCGGATTTGCCAGAATCGAACGATTCCCCAATGCACGGGGTCCCCATTCACTGCGTCCCTGATACCAGCCAACAACTTTTCCATCTGCTATATCGGTCGAAGTTTTGTCGAGCAAATCATCGCGTTCTAATTTTTGATAGTCATTAATACCGGCAGATTCCAGAGCCGATTTAACTTCACTATCACTGTATTCGGGTCCGAAATAGGCATTGGTAATTTCCCATCGGGGACCATCTTCCAGCATAGATTGGCTGACATACAATGCCGCACCCATCGCCAGACCATCATCCCCAGCAGCCGGTTGAATCGCAGTTTTATAGAAAGGTGTGCTCTCAAAAATTTTACCGTTTGCCACACTATTGAGTGCTACACCGCCAGAAAGCACCACGCGATCATCAGGCACAATCAGATGCAGCTTATTGAGCAGGTGCATGTAAACTTTTTCGAGTGTCGCCTGCATCCCGAAAGCTAAATCCATATCACGCTGTGTGATCTCATTGTTCGGGTCACGGGGTTCACCAAAAATTTCGCGCATCTTATCGCTGTATAGTGTCGCAATCGACAGTGTGCCATCATCATGAATTTTGACATTGCTCTGTGAGCCAAACGGAACAAAGAAATCCGGGTTGAGTTCAAAGCCTTTTTCGGTAAGCGTTATCATCTGTTCAAAGGTGTCGGTGTAGGTATCTTTACCATAAGGCGCGAGTCCCATGACTTTGCCTTCATCACCATATTTGCTATAGCCGATGAACTGACAGAGCATACTATAGAAGAAGCCCATCGAGTGGGGGAGATAGATGCGCTCTTTGATGGTGATGGTATTGCCCTTACATTCCGAGAGAGTCGCCGTGACAAAATCACCCGAACCATCAATTGTGAAACCAGCCGCCTTTTCCCAGGGGCTGATGAAGTAAGAACTCGCGACATGTGCCAGGTGATGTTCGACATTGACCTGCTCAAAACGTAAATCTGCCGGATTCGCACCACATTCACGCTGTAACAGGGTTTTGATGTCATCGAGATCGGTGCGTTCACCGCGAATTTTTAGCAAACCCAATAATTTATGCGGATTACGGAGGACGTATTCTGCTTTTTTGAGCGTATTGGCGCTATCATCGCGTCCGATAGCCACATAATCAATATCTTTGAATGTCAGTCCTGCCATCTTGAGAACTGTATTGATCGATTGTGCCGGGAATTTTGCGTAGTATTTGATACGTGTCAGGCGTTCTTCTGCAATAGCGGCAACAGGCACGCCATCAATGACCAGTGCTGCCGACGCGCCCCCATGATGTGTGTTAATTCCGAGAATGACTGCCATAATCAGTGAGCCGTGATAACAGGCTCCTGTCTCCTTTTTTGTCCATATTAAAACGGGGGACATTGTACAGGCTTTAGTAAGCTATGTGAAGGAATCTGCGGAAGCGTAGTATGGTGAAAAATAGTAAAGGTCACAACATTGTCTGTTGTGACCTGATGAGTGGGGGTAGTTTCATATCGTCACTACAGGCACATGCGGTTTGAGGAAGATACTCTGCGAGGTCATTGAGAGTAACTAATCATTTATCTATCCGTTGGATAAATAAAAGTTTGCCGTACCTATAATGTTGATACCAGATTCAGGCTTTTGTAAAAGAACCCTTATGTTATGTAACATTCAGATGTTTTTTACAATAGCTACTTACATTGTAGGGATTTTTACGGAAAATTGCAACTATTTCCTTGGAACGAATATTATATTTTACAAAATCCATACAACTTGTCAGGATCATTTTAAGAATCATTATGATTACATAGGATTTTCTTTAGTAAATTGCTCTCCAATCCGATGTAATGTGAGTTTCAAGCAATACACAGAAGTTAACCGGAAAATATTACGAATCACTATCCACTGCACAGTTACAGAAGGTTCTAGTTTTCGATTTGACTCGAATATAGGAAATAGTTGTAAAGGACGGGGGAGTTGAGGTGAGTTAGAAGCCATTTTAGTTTCAAAATAGCTACATTTCGTATACGGGCACTTATACGAAGTGTGAAACCTGGAGAACTTATCAAGTGTATTGAACCGGAGACTAATTATTTACAGAATTGCAAGCTGATAATTCATTTCGATACAAAATTCCGCCTTCCACCTCCAACACTGGCACAAAATCATTATTATCCGGCGAGATGGTATCCGGTAGCAGAATGTATTGTGAACGAAACTCACCATCATTTAGTAAGCTTATATTTTCCAGGAAGGACAAGCCCATACCATCGTCAAATGCTAAGAGAACTTCTGGCTCATAGATAAAATCCCCTGTAAACAAAATTGTATTACACCAGCGTGAGCTTGCATCATCTTCAAAGCGTACTCCGGCTGCGGAATACAAATCTTCATAGTCAGTAAGCTGATCCTTGTAGCTTATCTCTTCAGAGTAGTGAACATCAATTAACCGAGTGTAAATTGGAACAATAGCGATAAATGACGCTAAGCCCGCAACAATTAAGCCGGTGGTCAAGCGCAATTTATTTTCTGCGATGAGTAACAACAATGACAGAAATAATACAGGTGCTAACAGACGAAAATCACGCCAGTCATATGCTTCATATACCAGTAAAACGAAAGCGCATGTTATGCCTATACTAAAAGTATGAACAAGCGCAAATCGCATTTCTATCCGGTTCAATTGCCCGCGCTGAATCGACCTGATGCTAATAAACAGTCCATACAATCCGATCAACAACACCTGAATTCGCAGAATCAGATGTGCAATATTTCCTTGAAACGATCTATTAAGATTTCGTCTCATTTGCCCCAAAAACCCGCGCAATCCATCGACCATATCAACTGAAAGTCGATCCATTATGACTGAAAATTCATTAGGATATGGCGCAGAACTCGAAAAATACAAAAGCATCATCGCAACAGATAATACTGATGCGAAAAGAAAAGCGGCTATCAACCGTTTCCATGAGAAGTGTTGCAATACATAGATGACACATAGTGGAATGAGTAAGAAGCTCCATGTGACGCGCAATGTACTGGCAAGAAGGACAACAAGACACACAAGAGTCAGATGAAATAATTTGATGTTATCCCGGGTAATGAAAAAATAAATTGCTGTAGCAAGAACTATCGCCAGCGCAATGTTCAGAGCTTGAAGCATCATAACCGGCAAATAAAATATCAGTGCAGGAAAAGATGCATACAAAAAAGCTAAAATGCTTAACTGCTTCCAACCCGGTTGGATCAGCAGGATGAATAATAGAATAGCAATTCCCGGGAAAACAGCATTGAGGATTATCGGTGTGCAAAATTCCCATCCGATAAGTTTTGCAAGAGTGCCATAAAATAACGGTGTACCGGGTCCCCAGGTATAAAAAGGCATCCATTCAATCCGGGGGGTCACTTCATTGACCGTGTAATAACCACCGCCTAAACCGGTTTCTCTTACAGTTGCCACCTGCGCCCAATGAATGATCTCATCTGACCACATGAGTTGCTTGTTGCAAATTTTCCCCGCACCACCAAGATTCCATATCAGAATGAAGAGCGGAATGAAGGCGATACATACTGCGACAAAAACCTGTTTCAACTTACTGAATCTCATTTGCGTCAACATTCGGTATTCCCGGGCAATTTCAACCTGCCACTAGTTAGAGTAGTTTTCGAAAGATGTTCACATATTGCCCGGCAGTGTGATCGGCAGAAAAATTTTCTAAGATATGCTCCCGGGACATGAGAGATAATTCTTGCATAATCTCAGGATTATTCAATGTAAAGACAAGCCTGTTGACCACAGCATCTACATCACTCATGTCAACCAGATAGCCTGTTTTACCATCTATGACTGTTTCAGAGGGTCCGCCGCGATTTGTACTGATGACAGGCGTCCCGGTAGACATTGCCTCAATGTTGACTTTGCCATAGCTTTCAAATTCACTGGCACAGACCACCACATCGGCAGCAGCTAATACACGTTCGATATCGTCACGAAAGCCAATATAGTGTAATCGCGTTTTGAGTATCGGATCAGACGAGGCATTCTCTAACATCTGCTGACGATAAACCTCATCCTTTGCGACACCGAAGGTATCCTCTCCGGCAACGACGAACTGTACATCAGGGAATTGTGGCGCAACACGGCATACCATCTCCTGAAATGTATGATGTCCTTTGACCTGTTGAAAGCGTGCGACCATCACCACCAGTTTTGTATGCTCAGAGAAGCCCAACTTTCGTCTTTCCTCTGTATAGGCATTCTTATCCGGTGAGAATCGCTCTGTATCGACACCTGAATAAATCACGGGGATATTTTCGGGCGACATAAAGGGAGGTTGTCCGACAAAGCCATCGCGGATACTCTGTGACCGGGCAACTACTGGAATCTGACGGAAAAAGTCTCTTTGCCAGGCTTTAGGATGAAACCACCAGCCATGTACTGTCCACATAAGCGGGATGTTGAGCTTTTTCGCAGCAGGATAGATTAGAGGCAATGTGTGGTATTCGCTGGCAACGATGTCAATTCGATTCTCCCGTAAAATCGTTTCCATGCGCTCGACAACCGGAAACTGTTTCCACAGGAATGGCATAAAAAATGTCGATGCGCCGCGATAGTGTGTGATGTGTACCTGCCAGCCATGCTCACGCCATTTCTCAGCGAGTGTACCTTCATCGGGTAGCAATAGATGCGGTGTATAGTCATCGGGATTGAGGAACTCTGCCAGCGAGAGCAAATCGGTCTCACCACCACCGAGACCTGTATACCAGCTTGTGAAGAGAATGTTTTTTGGCATGAAATATTATCGAGAAGCAATCCGGCAAATGAGCCATGATGATAGAGAAAATGCGAGGATAAGACGAGGGGCAACAACACCCCTCATTAAACTTACTGATTCGCCCAATCAACCACATAGGCTTTATAGGCTTCCCAAATTTCGGGGAAGCGGGTCACATTCGGAATATGATTCACTTCCAGTAAATGCTTACTACCATCCGGCGACACAATATAGTCATTCGCGATTATCTGGAGTCCAAAATGCTCTTTGATATGTTGTGTGTCCAGGAACAAGTCATTGTCTATTGGCATAAAATGAGCATCATCTGCATGAATTGATTTCAACCAGGTGTCACCTTCGAGTTTTATTTGCCATGCTTGCTCACCGATAATGACAATTCGCACAGCATCACCTGCCAGAAAATGTTCGATAACAGCAGGGTCAGATGCACGCCATGAGCCGTTGAAGCGTTCCTTATTTTCACCACAATGCCAGTTTCCCCATTTTGCAACACGTTCGCCATCCGCAGAGAAAAAAGCATTAGCAGATGCAAAACCGCGCATCGGTTCAGCAAAGCGGGTCACTTCCAATGCCCGAATCAATCCGGGCAATTTCAGACGCAAATCCAGCATCGCACGGGCATGAGGTACACAATCACCACGCCAGAATGCTAATCCTGTGATGAAATCTAAATCATCTTCATAAATGCCGTGAAAAATCACCTTATTGACCGGCACATATTTCGGACGCCCGATATTCTCAACCAGCAATTGCCCATCTTTCACCATAATTTGTGGCAATACCATATGACAGACTGTCGGTTGATGAATTTCATCAGCGATCACTTTTGCCTGATTGTCGTCCAGACCGATGATTGCAACAAAATCGCGCATTTTTGTATCCTTCCATGCTCATAAGGCAAATAAAAAGAGTGCAGTATCAAATATCCCTGCACTCTTAGCAAATAACTCTATGACGTTTTATTTGTCGTCATCGTCATCCGGCGACCAGATTACAGGTGGTCGTGGTTTGGTATCGTCGATGTCATCTTCAATGTTGAACCAGATTGGCATCGGTTGTGTTTTGTTCTGATCTTTCTTCGGCGGTTTTCTATCCGGCGCATCCTCTTTGAGGCGATCCTGATTCAGCTTGCCCGTTTCCGGTGGTCGCGGCGGAACAGGACGCGATCTCTGCTGCGGCACCTGCTGCGGACGGATGTGATTCTGCTGGAATAGCGGACGCTTCATTGATGTCAGCGCATATTGTCTGATTGGCAAGGTAATCAATTGACGGATAATCTGAGCACATTGACGCCATAGACGATCATATTCACGCTTTTCGAGATCGTCCGCCGCAAGTTCTTCCAGAATGTAAGTCATCAAACCACGAATTTCCGCATCAGAAATAGAAGTGGTCTGTTGACGCATCGCAACATAAGGCACGATGTACCCGGCTAGCATCTGAATTACCGCGACCGATTCACCCTGTAGCACAAAAACTGGTGGACGCATTCCATCAGCAGCACCGAGATTCGCCCCTGTGAACGACGGAAATAGAATCGAACTGATCGTGCTGTACAGGCGATTGTAATCATCAACCCATGCCCGCATTAAGCGTTCATAATTATTGGCAGGAATATCCGCGATAATGACCAGCACACCACTATCTGCCAGACCATCAGCAAGGAAGGGGATACGGCTGGCGTCACCCGGTGCTTGAGCCAGTAAATGATACGCATATTGTTGTGCGAGGGTGGTCAAGATGCCATTCAGCCGCGTGTTCATGTTGCACTCGTTCAATACTAAAAATTACAATTACAATGGGTGTCATCAATCTGTGAATTTCATTCAAGCTGATGCCTATTTCTATCATACACTATTCAGCGTATATTGACACATCAAAAAGCTCACTAAGGGTCATTATAGACCATATCGAAATTAATTCAATTGCGAATTGTTACAGGTTGGTAGACACAAACAAATCAAGCTAAAAATCGCGAAAACTGCACATTCGCATTACACTAGGGACATTGGATATTATATTGGCACATTAAGCAAGTCGTGATACGTGGAAGGTCGTAGAAACAATGGAAACCGGGCGTATACTGGGTGGACGTTACAAAATTGAAGGGCGCATCGGTTCGGGCGGGATGAGTACCGTTTACAAAGCCCATGAAATCGAACTGGATCGTGAAGTAGCCGTTAAAGTCCTCATTTCAACTTTATCGGATGACCCGCAACTGGTTGAACGTTTTAATCGCGAAGCAAAAACAATTGCTAGCTTACAACACAACGCCATTATCCCGATTTATTATTACGGGATTGAGGATGATTTAGGCAGTTACCTGGTGATGCCGATGTTAAAAGGCGGCACACTGGAACAGCGTTTGCATCAACTTGAAATGTTACCGTCGTTAACCGAAGTTGGTGAACTGGCAGACCGTCTCGGAAATGCCTTGCAATATGCCCATGATAAAGGGGTTGTGCATCGGGACATCAAATTCAGCAATATCATGTTTGATGATGCAGGTAGTCCGTACATCATGGATTTTGGTATTGCCAAATTGCTGAACACGACCAATCTCACCGGGACAGGGATGACAGTCGGTACACCGAATTTCATGCCGCCGGAACAATGGCGTAACGATGATATTACCCCTGCCGTTGACCAGTATGCTTTTGCCGTACTGATGTTCGCGATGTTAACCCGCCGGATGCCATTTGAAGCAGATACTGCTCCGGCGTTGATGTACCAGCATTTACAGGAAGTGCCCCCTTTAGCCAGTGAATTCCGTGAAGATGTGCCTGTAGAGATGGAGAATGCTATCCATCGCGCACTCAGCAAAGAACCGGGAGATCGCTTCCCGACAATCGCCGAATTCACGCGGGTTATCTCACAGACAGCGCTGGCGACGACACGAAAATATAGTGGTTTCTTCAAAGCCCCGATTGAAAATAAGACACAGCGCACGCCGACAACCGGAATGCAGCAACAACGGATTATGCCAAATACACCGACAGCAATGGTTGCCGAAGGTCAACTAGACGGCGCAAAAACAACCATCTCTAACGAAGCCAGCCCGAAAAAAGATGCTCAGGAAGAAGAGTCCGGCGGAGTCAATCAGGTTGCATTTTTCGGCGGGATGTTCGCAGTTGTTGTTATCGGCGCACTCATCATCGGTGGATTGTTTTTCAGAAATCAACAGATGGCAGCACTCGCAACAGAAGAAACTCAAACAGCCGTTGCCATAGCCGGGGCAACAGAAACAGTTATCGCCTTTGATGCACAGGTCGCTTCTGATGCAACGGATACAGAAGTGGCAAATATCAATGCGACAGAGACACGCGAAGCTGAGCCGACAGCAACAAATACCGCGACTGATACACCCGAACCAACGGCAACAAGCACAGAAACACCCGAACCAACGGCTAGCAATACTGCAACCGATACCTCCGAACCGACGGATACGGCTACGAATACCGCAACCAATACACCGGACACGACAGTAACGCAACGGAGTATCAATCAAACTGCGACGGCTGAACAACAGGGAACAGAAAATGCTTTGTTGCGTCTGACTGCCAGTGCGATTGCCATTTTCCAGACCGAACGGGCAGAAGATGATGCAACTGCAACACAACGTGCAGAAGATACACATGGGACTGAAACTGAAAATGCAGTCATCGCCAGTACAGCGACATCACAGGCAGGCGAAATCCTGACACAACAGGCAAACTTTGAAGCGACATCTACAGCACAATCTGAAAACATGAGTTCTACCACCGTCGCAATGGATAGAAATAGTACGGCAACTGCATTTGCGGTTGTTCAAGCGGAGTTTGATTCAACAGCAACTCAAATTGCGGTCATCGCAACCGAATCGGCGCTGAATGCGAACCCGATTGAGTACGGTGTCGCCATCGTTGAATTTGGTTTAGGTGAAGAGAGTATCGAATGGTCGTTTGAAGCCGAAACAGGTGATGTCATTTCACTTGTAGCACGTGGTATTGATTTTGACCCGGTGATTGAATTGTATCTGGGCAACCGCTTTATCACGGCTGATGAAGATAGCGGCTATCGTGATAATGCCCGTATCGAAAATTTACGGATTGAAGAAGATGGATTGTATCGCCTCGTTTTGAGAGATCAATCCGGCGACGAAATCAGTGGTGAATATAGTGTGGGTATCACTGATATGGAAAGATGTCCCGGTGAACTGGCACCGCGTATTCTGGTAGGTGATTTCGCACGGGTAACATTGGATGGACTGAGGAACAATGTACGCATCAATCCCACAACAGATAGTAGCCGTGTTGTCCAGATTCCGAACGGCGATGTGTTCCTTGTTTTGCAGGGTCCACGTTGCAACGATAGCTTCACCTGGTACCGGGTGGATTATGATGGTGCGGTTGGCTGGACTGCTGAAGCCGATGACGAAGAATACTGGCTTGAACTCTTGCCGGAAGATGATGAACCTGTCTTATTAGCGGGTGGCGAAGGGCTTACCAATGGACAGGAACTTGAACCCGGTGAAATGCAGGTTGAATCATTTTGTCTGGCACGCGGATTGGATGCGACAACCGATACAATTGACTGGTATTGCCAGAATGGGGATGGCGTGATTATCACAACACTGGTCGAAGAAGATTTCGACGAATTATGTCAGAGTACCTATGATGAAGAGGAAGCCTTTGCACGTCAGGATGGTCCTGCTCCTGAACCGGCGTATCAATGGCTATGTTATTATTATCCGCAATAAGCGGGTGAGGAGTAGTTTCATATGACGGTATTATTCACGCAACGTCGTCGTCTTGACGTTCTGGATAAATTAACAGCATTTTTCGCAGCCGACCACTCAATTTCAGGGCTTGTTCTTGTGGGGTCGGGTGCTGAGGAGCATGTTGATAGTTATAGTGGTATTGATTTACTGGTTGTTGTTGCTAATGGTGCAGTCTTTCCGAGTGTATATCGTAAGTGGAAAACACGCATTCATGACATTTTGCCTGTTGCCTATGAATTTGAAGCCGAGTCCGGTATCGACTATGCCAGCTATTCGATGATGTTAGATGATTATATGGAGATTAATCTGTATTTTTCGCCGTTGAAGTCACTGATTGCAGAACGGCGTCCCTGGCAGGTCATATTCGATCACACACAAACCGAAGATATTCTGCCGACACTTCATGCAACCTATCGCACAGAGAGTGTTGTGGGTCCGGCACGTACCTATCAGTTAATGCTCAATTCAATCTGGCAACCGATTATCAAATGTGTGGCGGCTATCAATCGCGATGAAACATGGCGGGCATTACATATGCTGGAGCGTATTCGTCATCAAACAATTGAACTGGCAGCACTTAATCATAATGTGGATACACGCAATTATGCAGAGGTTGACCAGTTGCCGGAGATGTTGCTGGTGAAATTGCGCCACACGCTGCCAACAGGAACGGATGCGGTTGCACTGCGACGGGCATTACGGGCAACGACCAGCTTATTCTTTGCACAGGCAGAAGCATTTGAAGAAGCCCTTCAATTTAAGATGGCAAATGAGGTTCGCGATAAAATGATTCCCTATATTGAAGCCTATGCTTAAGGCTCGATATTCAGGATAAGTTCAATGCGACCAATTTTGAGCTTATCCTGATGAGCAAGTGGATAGTGTCGCAGTGGCATGATTTTACACTCATTGAGGAATGTGCCATTGCGACTGTTGAAATCTTCGATAAATACCCCGTTATCATTGACATGAATCAGAGCATGTAAACGAGAAACCCCATGTTCACCCAGTTCAGCGAAATCTATATCAATTTGCTGATGATTGGCATCATCGCGCCGCCCGAGTGAAATTACATGCTGTTCAGGGCAATTAATACGAAATCCACTATCTGTCGTGAAATATATTTTGCTCATTGTTAACCTTATGGGAAAGCCGGGTTTGGCGCACCAAACCCCTACCAGAATGAATTATTCTACTGGAACGAAGCGGACTTCAAACATGCGTGACCATAATTTCCCGGTGATGTAGAAGGTATCGGTGTCAGGGCGATAGGCAATCCCGTTAAGTACACCACCATTCGGCGGGAAAACCTCTCCAGTAGCGGCATCTTCTCTAAAATTCGGTATATCACGAATCATTTCCGGTGTCAGCAAGCCAACTGCATCGATCAACCCGACGATATTGCCCGTGTATTTATCTATCTGCACGATAAAATCAGTCTGCCAGAGATTCGCGTAGACATAATCCCCGACACATTCCAGTTCATTGAGCAAATTCGCCGGCAATGCCTGTCCATTCATTGTAACCAGCATTCGACCGATCAATTCAAATGTTTCTGCGTCACGAATCGCGAGATATTGCGAACTATCGCTCATGTAGAGATAGCGGTCATCGTAACACAGTCCCCAGCCTTCGCCATCATAGCTGAAAGTGCCTGTTTGCTCGAATGTCTCAAGGTCATAGATAAAAGCAGTATTCGATTGCCAGGTCAATTGAATCAGTTGACCGTTAACCAGTTCAAGCCCTTCGGCAAAATAGTTATTCTGAGATTGTAGTTCTTCCGGCGTGCGGGTGACATCTATACTGCGAATCACATTTCCGGTTTCAACTTCAACCTGACGCAAAGTTGATTCCCCGCGTAGTCCGGTGCTTTCGTAGAATGTTCCCTCATGCAAAAGCAATCCCTGGGTAAATGCTGTTCCATCATGCGGATAGGTGTTAATGACTTCAACTGTGTATTGCACAGGGAGAGCAAATCCTGAGCCGGATGATTGCGCCTGAATGCTCATGGTAGCGACGAATAACAGCGATAAAAACAATATGCGGACACGGGTCATACAATCATCTCCAGTTTAAAGAGGTGGATTATCTAAAATATCAATCGGGTTTGCTGCTAAATCCTGTTTAACAGCTTTTGCAACTTCAATTATACAGGATTCACTGACCAGTCCTTTTTGATGGGCATGTTGTGCTGCTGCGAGTGTATCCTGTATCAGCAACATATCGACACCTGTTTTACGGATTTCCTGTGCGACTTCTTTAATATGGTCGTTCAATTTCCATGTTTCGCCGGGGCGCACATCCCTGATATAGATTGCCGCAATACGTCCTGGATAGCGCCGCACAATCTCAGCGTATATATCAGGGTCATGTTCACCGCTATCCCCGATCAGGATAAAGGGTAAATCGCGATGCAATTCTAGTAATCGGGCAATCTGCATCGCTTTGTGATTTTCAAACGCGCCGACATAGCGTTCCGTTAAACCGAAGTCCCGCAGGAAAATGGGTCCTTCGGGAATATCGCGCACCTTAAAAAATTCTTGTAGCAAATCGTGTAAATTGTAGGGGCTATTCGATACATAATAAATCGGGTTAAAGCTGTTCTCCGTGCCTTTTTGCAGAGAACGATAAAATTGTGCGACACCTGCGAAGGGTAAACGGGTACGGGCGTTATTGAATAGTGTGTTGGCGACCAGCTTGATACGATTGGGGACATTGCTGCGAATGACTGTATCGTCCATATCACTGACCACAGCAAATTGTGCATCCGGTTGTGCAATGATAATGTGTCCTGTGGCATGTGCTTCACGGCGAGAATCGGCATAGTGAAGTTCAGCCGTATGCCGGATTGCAGTCAAAGGCTCATCTACATCAAATTCGACATAGAAAAATCCCTCGTCATCAGTGGTGACAGTTTTTTGCTGATTCTGGAAAGTAATCGTGACATCGACATGCGGCAACTCATCACTATTAAAACGCTGGAGAATATACCAGAGGTTATGGAGGGCATTATCCTCATCCCGGGCAGCACGTACACTATGATTTTCTAAGATGCGTCCCCGTAAACGCACATGATGCGGATTACCATAACCGACATAGGGTTCAATCGTCACATCGGTATCACGATAGAGCCGTCGCCGGACACGCCGTGATAGATTATCCAGCACATTTTCGGTTTTGTTCGCCGCTTTTTTCAGGGACTGCCAGAAAGACATCCGATTCCTTTTTTGAAGTCATTATAGCACTGTCACCGATTATAGTTCGGGACGATTAAGCGCTCTTTAGCTTTTTCTTCGCTGGCATCTTCAATGAAATAGAGTGGACGACTACGGGCATGTTCCAGTGTGCGCCAGAGATATTCTCCAATAACACCGAGCATAATCATTTGCATCCCGCCGAAAACGAGGACGACGACCATCAATCCTGCCCAGCCTTCTATCCCGACCAGATTAAAGAGGCGCAGGGCAATAATCACAATCGCATAGACAAAACCGATGACACTGAAAAAGATTCCGGCATAAGACATCATCCGCAGGGGCATATACGACGTTGTCACGAAAGCATCAGCAAAGGCATTGAGCTTTTTACGTAAATTCCATTTTGAAACGCCGTAGAGACGTTCTTCTTTAACATAGGGAATTTCGATCTGTTTGAAGCCCAATCGCGCAACTTCGAGGGCAAGGCTCGGATTTGCTCCGACAGATTGTAAGAGAGCATCAATCACATCACGATCAAGCATACTGTAATCTGCACCGGAGGGAGGCAATTTTACATCACTGAATTGATTCAGCAGACGATAAAATAGATTGGCGAAAAATAATTCACGCTTCGAGATACCTTCACGGGCTGCACGCACGCCCCAGACAATTTTATTGCCTTCGCGCCAGTGCGAGAGCAATTCCGGGATGAGTTCGGGCGGGTCTTGTAAATCCGCAGCAATCATCGTGACACAATCGCCGCTACATTGTCGGAGACCTGCAAGCAGCGCAATGTGTGAACCGCTATTGGATGCCAGGCGGATGTAGTTATAGCGCATATCTTGCTGACAGATGTCCTGTATCAATACAGGGCTGTTATCACTGGAATGATCGTCTACCAGCCAGATTTCGACATCGACATCCAGCGTCACAATCAAATCATCCAGACGCGACCGCAGATGGGGCAAACTCTGTTCTTCATTGAATACAGGAATGATGATACTCAGTAAGGTCATAGGCTTGTTCTATCTTCGTGTGTTATCCGCATTATCATACCCGCAGACGTTGATTTGACCAGACCGCGTTACTCTGCCATTGTCAAACGCGATTTGACACGGACAGCAACGGTTTCCCCGACAACGCATAAGATGTCGCCGACAAACATGTCAGTGATAACAATCGCCTTTTTCGGCGTGAGTTCTTTGATACGGGCTTCTAAGCGCAGTTCTTCACCTATCGGAGTCGGTTTCTTGAAGCTAATGTTGAGGTTGCCTGTGACACAGGTGATTTCAGGGGATGAACCGGGTTCACGATTTTCAGAGTCATACATTGCCGCAATTGCTGTGCCGATACTGTGGCAATCAATAATGCTGGCGATTAATCCACCGTAGACAAAACCCGGAAAAGCCGTGTGTTCTGGGCGCGGAACAAAGGTGCTATGACCGATTTCGCCATCCCAGCGTGTTTTGATGTGTAAACCGTGTTCATTGCTGCGTCCGCAACCATAACAGATAGCTGCTTCTGGATTATAGGTGTCTTGAATCGGTGTAATTGTATCGCTCACAGAGAAATCCCTTCATGGAAAATTTTTCGTATTGTAGCAGGGGAGTAAGGATTCGCACTATCGGGAATGAGGGATAGAACCCCGCGTTACATACGATAAGTTATTTTCAAACTTTTCAAGAAAACCTATACCCCCGGATAGGTCTAAACTAGCTTCCAGGCTGTATCATGACCTGTAGCTTTCGCACTATCATGATATAGAGATGGTTGAAGTAAACATGTACACAAAATCAACCTGTAGCTAGAAAGATATGAAAACCACAATGTCACATCACGACACTCCGGCTTTAGAAAGCAATGATGATTTTATTGATTTAAACGATTATCTGCTTGACCTTTCTACAGAAACATCATCACTGACCATCTGCTCATTGATGATTATTGCTGGAAATCAAGCCATCACACGGCGCTTATATGAGAATGATTTTCTGGAATTAGGGCGCTTTGAAGAACCAAACCGCTCACAACTGGACTTAAAATTGCTCATGAATCCAGATGATGGTGTTTCCCGCAGACATGCGATGTTTTGTTACACAGGAGAACAGTTACAGGTGTTAGACCTTGAGAGCAAGAATGGTCTCTATCTTAACGGGGACAGATTGCAAGCGAAAACATTCTATCCTGTAGAAAACGGGGACTGCTTACTTTTAGGAAATCTCGAACTATGCATGATGGTCAAGATTTCTGAATTAAATTGAACGTGGAATCCAGCTCTAACCAATATCAAACCAAATTATAAAGATTTGCCTACTCAAAATTGACCGGAACTAGCCCTGTGGCTAGTTGTAACACAACGTAATAAAGCGTACACTTATAGTATAATGTCAAACAAGAAAGAATCAAAAACAAGATGATCGCAAATCGCAAGAGTATCGAAATCATACAATATAAACACTACCGTGCTATTCATATGAAATGGAGTGCGGATATTGATCGCCGCAGCATCAAGATGTATTTTGATGAATTATGCGACATCTTAGATGCTGAAAACGACCCGCTCTGTGTTGTTGTCGATCTTCGAGAGAACAAATTTATGCCACTCATCGACACTTTCAAAGCTGTCATTGCAGAGGCACACGGGCATCCTAAACTTGCAACGTGGCTGGTTCTCGGCGAGAATTCTTTTGCCCGTCCAGTTGCCGCAATGCTCAATCGTTTCGGTCAAGCTACTGATATCATGTGGTTTGACAATGAAATTGATATGGATGATTACCTGGAAGAAGTCTGTCCTTATGCATAATCAACCTGTTAAATAGCGCTAAACGGAATATACTGCAAATTCACAGTTGTTAGCAGATTGAATAGCATGAATCGGCAACAGATTGCAATCGCATTAGAAGAAAAACGTCGGCTTCTCAAGAAGTTTATTGTGAAGAAAGACTCCTCACAGTCGATCAAAGAGTATGAGTCGTATCTTGTGCAAATATGGCAGGTACGGGATGAGATCAACGAACTCAAAGCCCTCGAAAAACCATTCAAGCCCAAAGAATTACCACATCCCGACAGCACCTGGTAGTTGCCGGGATTATTCTGCTCTTTGTATTAGCAGCAGTGTCGTCTGACGCTAAAACGCTGTTCTAAAAAGGTAAGTCCTCGAAATAAAATAACGCCTGTAATGGGTTTCCAGCCCTTTGTAGCGTCAGGTTTTGAACCTATCTTTAGCTTCATTTGATCTTTGAATAGATTACATGCCTTTCTTCATCCACTGACATGTACCATCGCTTTTATTAACACACACAGGTATCTGTATCATTAAAAAGTATAGAGGGTCTCCTGTCTCAATAAATACCTTTGAATCATACAAAAATTTCCAAACTGTGTCTGTCTCTTGAGTATGCTCATCAAGGATTACATATTCATCATCAGGCAAACTATTTTCTCTCTCAAGAAATGCCTTCGCTAATTTCCTGGCTTCCGCTTCATCAATCATACTCATTCTCCTACGGGTGGTTCACCCATAAAAAACACTTTTATAACAGTCGATCATTATTATGCTCCGCGTAAAAAAGCACAGCCCGACATTAAAACGCCGCTCTACAAATAAGGGGAAGTCCACTAAAAAACTGACAAAATATAACCTCTTTAGCAGGTTTCCAGTCCTTTGTAGCATCAAGTTTTGAATTTCATTTCATGTCCTGATTGTGATTGGTCGGGTGATAGCTACAAAAGCGAACGGGCGGCAAATTTGGCACTACAAGCGCATAAGCGCCCCTGTGAAGCCATTTAGTCTGTTTGATAAGTTACGGGTAAATAAACTCGCAACCTTCTCTAATGTCTTATATATTTGCGTTTGCTGGATATGTCATTATTATTCATCCCAATCGTGATCTTCATATTTGAAAGGAGTGGGCGGTATTCCATATTCTTCTGTCCACCGGTCGAATAGTTGTTGTAACTCATGTAATTCTGCTTCAAGTTTTTCTTCTGTCTCTGTTCCAAATGCCTTATGCCTAACCTGGCTGAAATCAGAAATCTGTTCAAATCTTGTTCCATTATCAAGAGCATGAGGGTGTCGATGATCAAAACTTGATGTCATAATTTCCCGGGGGATAACATCATAATCAAATGCCGGGCAACTACGACGTCCATACTTATTCACGAATAAGTGTTTACACCACAAACATTGCGATCTTACTTTTCGTATCATTTTTTCTCCAACAATGTAAAAACCGCTATACGCCTAAAGGGACTGACAAAAAATAACCCCTTTAGCGGGTTTCCGGTCCTCTATAGCATCAGGTTTTGAACCTGGTGCTATATCACCCGGACGATTTGCACATTATCTGATCTGACATATTATGGGAGTTGCAGGAACTAAAAAAGGACGGGATACCCTGTCCTTTTATATTGCGTTTACAACAAATATTACTCGTTCGGGTCTTCATAATACCTGTAAATGAAGTCGGGAGAGAATAAGGTGGAAATAATCATTACATACAACTTACCTTCACTGTCAGGTCCCAGATTAACCTGTATATCTCCTGATGGATGAACATATACACTGATTAAGCCTTGTTCAGCAATTTTGATCGGTTCATTGATCTCCTCCGCCTGCACATGACCTTCTTCAACCATTTCAACTGTTACAAATGCGGGATAATAAGTTTCAGTTTCATAGTCATAAAGGTCAAGTCCTTCTGCATCATTAAAAAATACTATCCCGATGTGAGCATCACCCAACTGCCAATTTATCCTATCATCAGGTGGCATAGCACCCGAATCAGGATTTTCTTCTGAATCTACATTAGCAGCTTCACATGTAAAACTAGTTACAATACGTCCACCTTGCGTTGCCCAAAAGTTGAACATAGCTATACCAGATTGAGGAATAACAAAAGAAAAACTGGTATTTGTCGGAGTAAGCGTACCGATATGTGTCCAGTTAATACTATTATCAGGGGCATATCTTATAATTACTTCAGGGGCTGTTCCGCTATATATGAATGTGAGCGTTTCACCCGCATAAAAATCAGATCCATTAGTCCCATTATTAAAATCAACAGTGTTTGCAGCAAACCATTGACAACCAAATGATCTTTGTTCAGCACTTACCAGAGATGAACTTAATACAATTGCCATCATTATCACTAGAAAACCTGAAAATATACGCATTATCTCTCCTACATGTATCAAAGTAAGTTGATACTATCTATTTAAATTTCAGGTGTCAACGTAATGATATAACCGATAGCACAATCTTGAAAAATCACAATTATGCTCCGGGTAAAAAAGCACAGCCAGACGTTAAAACGTCAGTCTACAAATATGGGGAAGTCCACTAAAGGGACTAAAAAAATAACCCCTTTAGCGGGTTTCCAGCCCTCTATAGCATCAGGTTTTGAACTTGATGTGTTAGACCGGATGATTTGCACTCGATTTCATGCCCTGAGCAAAATGTACGAAATTCTCAAAGTCCTACTTTCTCAGCGAATTCCTCAAATGAGTTCGCTAATAAAACCCACTCTTTCGGATGAAATGAACCTAAAACACGAGGTTCTACAGAGCTGTTGCGATAATCAAGAGCGATAGCTTCTTCATCATGATTACCTGCAATAAGAAGGGCATTATCAATATCAAGCATATGTAATTCAGTGATAGCCTTTTTTTGTTGCTTTGAGGAAGCTAAGAAGTATATCTCTCCTAAATCTAACAGGTGTCCGGGTTGGGATTCTCGTTTGATACCCGCAATATCATCGAACCGGATACCACCAAAAAAGCCACCACCAATTTTTATATCCTGTGGTAAAAGTTTACGTAGAGTAGTAGCACTGACAAAGGGTAAATCATCTCTGTCTTTATCTTTAATCAGTTCATAGAGCTTATCAGGCAATTTGTGCCCATAGATTTCCATGCTGCAAATCTCCATAAAATACAAAACTTATAGACACCCGTATTATAAACTATCATCCGGGTTAAAAACGCAATTTTGTGAGATAATGTCCTAGCTTATGCCACGTGGCTGATAATAGTCGTTTGAACGTGGTTAGAATGCTTTTCTATACTACATTTGAGAGAGTGAGATAATTTGTTCTATTCATGACATGTAAGATAATAATCATTCCAGCAACTCAACAATAACGTCCAGGCACATCTCTACACTTCTAAAACCGTACTTTGCTTTCAGCTTTTCCAGCAATCGGAACGCTTCCGGTTTATGCTCTGCTATCAGTGCAGATAGTTGCTCATGCTCATTCAGTGCATAGGGATTTTTGTCTTCCGGGGGAATGTCCCGTTTTGCACGCTGGCGACACGCTGCACCACAATATTGTTTCGTTACCCGGTTGTAGTAGAACCATCGTCCGCACTGGCAACACTTCTTTGCTTTGATGTCTGGAAAGTGTGTTGTTTCGCCTATTCTGCTCATTCTGGTATCCTTGTTACGCTAAATTTTGAAATGTCACGCTTATTAAGCGGTTATCGGTTTATTGATTGTCAGTGTTCAATTTCAGGCGTTTTATTGCCCCTGTATCGTATTAATCTATTCAAGCTATCGCCTGAAAGCATACAGGGGCAAATTTGAACGATTTATTTTTTCTTCTTCAATCCCTCTAAAATAGAGTCGATTATCTCCAGCAATTCATCACCCGTCATAAGCATGGTATGCAAGGCAACTTCCTCGCCTTCGTACTCTGTCATGATTTTTAGACGGAACGGTTTGTTTCGATATGTGGTGCGTTCAACAACAAACCGTGTGACAGTCTTAGAGAACATCTTTGCAAATGTTTCTCTCATGACTGTTTCTGGTTTTTTAGGGTCATCTCTACCCAAGATTACACCTCAATCCATTCGCTATCCTGAATGACCTGTTTCGCAAAATCCTGATAAATCTTGCAACTTTGCTGGTGAGCCTTCAAACCTTTTGCGCTGGAATTCGCATTATCGTATTCCTTCGACCAACCACAAATGCACTCAACTCTGTGATATTCAGCATTCAATAAATCAGGACTTGCAGGTTCAATATCCATCACAGAAACAATGCTCTGATGTTCGCTCAATTCTGCAACTTCCTGCACCGTGTTTGTATCGCCGCTAACCGCCTGTTTACCATACTCTGCGGCACGATTGGCAACATAAGCTGTGAGAAGCTCCGCACCGGACACAAGCACATAGGTATAGAGCAAAGAGGTTGTATATCGCACCATATCCAGCAATGAGGACTGTGTACCAATATCGACAAAACCGTCTATCCAGTTGCCTGGCAGCGTAGATATTTCATCTGCCATCGACCCGGCTAAAGCAAGCATCAAAATCGCGATTTTAAGCGTTCCTGCATATTTTCGGATGTGTAGCGCTGGCGTTTTCTCGCGTGCCTTCCAGCTATCGTTTTGCCCGGAAAAATAGTCCCACCATTCGACAATCAAGCGCCAGCTAAGATGTTTTTTCGCTGGCTTGTGGTAGTTGTATTTCGCCTCGATGTAGTGTGCTACAAATTCCAATGTCATCAGTGCCATGATTAACACGAAGCCGCCGCCGATGGTAAGCCATTTACCATCTTCAAACAGGGCGATACCGTGTGAAACTCTCTGGATGTCTACCACCAGAATCAGAATAAGGATTACAACTACGAAGAATGCGGCGATTAAGGTCTGTCCACCAAGCATCAGTGCGCCTGACACGTTGTGCATCATTTCTGTGAATCTGGTCATGGTCATTTTGTTGTTTTCAGTATGTTCATTCATGAGTTTATGCCACTCCATAGCATTGTTGGTTTATTTTTCGAATAAGTTTGAAAATGCGTTGTTCTCGTTCAACTCGTTCAAAATGAACACATTGAACGTATTGAACGCTTTTTTGAAATTACTGCTCAACTCCAATTGACTTTCTTTTCAGCGTAGCTTGTGATTTGAACGCCTGAATAGAATCGACCTCCTGAATTACCACGCTCCAATCCCAATCGTTCCCATTCGCGAGAAATAGAGATTTTGCTTGCAACGTGGCGAATACCGTTCTCATGACACCATGCAGAAAACGCTTTATAGAGTGTTGTCGGATTTGTTTTTCCAGTAAGCTCACACCATTGCTCGTCCTCAAGAAATGCCTGGTAAATATCCTGCAATTTGCGATATTCCTTACTCATGGTTTCTGATTGGTCAACAGTTGTGAAATGTCCCTGTTTACGAAGTCGGGCAAGTCCTTCGAGCGCAAAATTAAAGATGCCTGGCAATTCTGCCAATAGCTTCTCATCAAGTTGTAAATCCCATTGTTCGCGCTCGATTTTCCGTGTCATCGGGATAATTGTCACACGGCTATCTACCGCACCACTTCTATCACTGAGATAAGGTAAATTGTTCATTGCCCAAACGATTTTGCATTGCGGGATAAACTCTATCGGGTCACGATTTTTAACGTCTGCTAACACCACGTCATCAGACACCAGCGTCTTATAGATGCCATCTTCTAATTTAACGCCAGCCGATGCCTCAACTGATGTGACAAGACGTTTGCCAGCAATCCGCGCCAGTAAAAACCGATTGGTCGCCAATTGATTCAGGTCAACCGTCGTGTGGTAGCTTTTTGCCATTGCCACCATGATATTTACCAGCGTACTTTTGCCCGTTCCTGATGCACCGACAATCCAGAACGAGACACGGTGTGAGGTATCACCTGTAAGGCAATAACCCATCATTTCTTGAACCAGATTGATAAGTTGAAAATCAGGACTTTCTGTACCGGGCTTCACAAGCATTGTTGCAAGCCATTCCCTGAATTTCGGCGCACTTGCTTTTGAGTCATAATCAAAATCAGATTGAGCAGTCACAAATACATCTTTGCGGTGATTCTCAAGCTCCATTGTTTGCAGGTTGAACAATCCGTTTCTGACGTTGAACAGGTCAGGGTAATTGTCGACCTGTGTTTCGTCCGTGACTTCTAAAGCCACCTGTGCGAAAAATTCAACAGAATTACACTTTGATTTGCTCGGACGAATACCCAACTTTCGATTGTTCCTCAAAACCTGAATAACATGCCGATAAATCGACTTCACAGGTTGCCATACGCCGTCTGAGTATTCATGCCATGAGGAATGAAAAAAGCGAAAGCTGTCTTTGATATTGGCAATGACTTGATCTCCCAACTGGTCATCATCCGGTATCGGTGGGCGTTCGTTTTTGCTGGTATTTGTTTCTGATTCCGGTTTTTTTGTTTCTTCAGTCAAGAGATTGTCCTCGGACGGTTTGAACCAATGCGCCATGCACTGGCAATTGTGCGTTCAATTGATTTGTACTCATTCGGTTGATGGACTGTACAAGCCTCCTGATATAATCGCTGGCTCATATCGTTCCAGTTCAATTCACCACCTGCGGCAAGGTTTGCCAGTCGCAAGGCAGCATAGAAAAGTGCGTTATTCCGGTTGCCGGGTAGTGCGCTCGTGACCCGTGCCAGTTCCTCTGACACAACTTTCTGCAAGAATGCCCGTTTTGAAGCATCGACACTGACAGATTGTGGTCTGGCGTGCTGTTTTAGAATCTCATTTCGATTGTCACGGGCGTTCAGGCGTAGGTTTTCCATCCATGCACGCACATCATGAATATGCGGCAGGTGCAAAATGTCTCTATCCCTGTAAACACGGTATTCATGCCCTGATGGATGCGGGGACGGTGGTGCAATCACATATTGCCCGTTTCCGCGTATCTCGAACCCGCCAACATGCTCCACTCGAACATTGATATTGTCCGGGACTTCATCCACTCGAACATACAAATGGATTCCTTTTTGGGACCCGGTAAGAATTGACCGGGTATTCTCGCAAAGTTGCGGGAACGCTGATGCAAATTGCTTTATAGCTGGAATGCCATCTAAATCTATGAAAACCACATTTCGACTGATAGCACCACCAATCAAACCAATGCTTTGGATGTCTAACTCGCAATACCATTTTTCGACTTCGGACAATGATGCTTTTCGAACCATAAATTCTCGCCAATTGCCTGTTGGTCTTTTGTCTGCATTACAGGGAATGAGACTGTAACCCGCCGCGTGATAGCGACGGGCAGCAGACCACAGGCGAACCTGTGAACCTGTCATTTGCATAAGTGTTTCCTCGATTTCATGCCTTGTATCAGAGTGCCACGTTGCCATAGTTCAGATTCAACATTTTTTAGCTGTATCTCAATTTTGTGACCACGCATGACTGACCAGTGAAGTGCAAGGTACTCTGATTGAAGTCTGTAGTATTCGCACAATAGCGCCTGTGAAGAGTTTTCAATCATTTTGCATACTCCAGAATGGCTGTGAGATAGTAGCGAACGCCTGTACCTTTGCGGTTTTTATAGGCTTTTTCGCTGATTTCAATAATGCGAATACCCGGTGTGTTTTTCAGGCGTACAATTGCGTGTTCAACATCGTCCGGGTGTGCCATTACACGAATTTTGACAATACCCGTAGGCGTGCCATCATCTGCCCGGAATACCGATGTGCTTGGCGCATGTTTCTTATGTTCCCATGTGCCAGATTTGGCATTCCAGAAGAAATTAGCACTGTTAAGCGCCTCATAGACTGATTCATGGTCACGTTTTTTTAGCGTGATTTTGTTGCTACGGACGGTTGCCATTGCAGCATTATATTTGCGGGTTTTGCGTGCCATCATTCACCACCTTTGCGACGGTGAATTTCTTTTGTGATGTCATCCATCATGATGTGATACTGGTGAAACGGCGATAGAGAAGCAAACATGCTCTGCAAGCGCTCTAATTCTTTACCAAGTGCTTCTGTGGTGTTTTCAATGAGATTTTCACCTTTAGCTGGCAAAGGTTCACCAAAGCAGGTTGTGACTAAATCGGGGCGGTCTAAGTCGATTAGAGATTGTTCGCAGTACCAGAGAACTGTAGGCGATACGGTGTAGCCTTTCGACTTGCGTTCTAACAGCAATTGATAGGCATGGTTGATGCGATCAGCAGCGACAGACATATCGTTGCGGAGAGCGTAGGACAACAGCTTGTAATTCGTGTTGTCATGTTTGGATTTACTATGAATCATGGTAAAATACTCCTTGAGGATATTGCCTGTTTGGAACGCGAAAGCGCACCTTACAAGGCGATTGATTTGTAGTAGTGCAGATGGTGGTTGTCTGTGGAAAGTTGACCACCTCTGCACTGTGAATGATACCATCGAACATTACAACAAACAAATGTTCTAGGTTCGAGTTTGGTATGCACTTACTTATCACATACCCCGATTAAAAAAGCGCCTTGTCTGGTTTCTTGCTACGGAATACCTGACTCAGCGCTTTTGTGAGCAATTATAACATTTCTTGGTATTCCGTAGCAATTCCAAAATACACGAAACTGAATCATCATGTCAAGCAATTGGTCTAAAGTGACTATAGTCCGCTTATAATCCTCACCTCACCTTTATGCTTTGAAAGTCTCTCTCATGTTACACTTACACAGGTATAAACCCATAACTTTAGAGGTGAAAAATGGCTTTAGGATACATGTTTTATCTTAGAGGATACAAAAACGCAGCAAACCAACAAACGGGGTATTTATACATTATCCTCAGTAGTGAACCTGTAGAAGAAAGTGTGGTCGCCGCAGCATGGTCTTATGCAATCATGAATACATACAAAGGACTTGAACAAGCTGACCATGAAGCGGCATTGAAACTCATGTTAGAGCGTCATCCATCGTGGCGAAAAGTTGAACATCCAGCACGACAGATTCAATTCAAAATGGATACTGCCGACCAGGACAGTCCAGAGAATTAGTAGGAAATGAAGCCGCTTTGTTGCGGTTTTTTGTTTCTTTATTTATATACGTAGATATATTTATTTGTTATGACTTTATTAGAAATAGTCAAGTAGCTTGACTATATTAGAAATTATGTGCTTAAATTTAGACAAGTAACTTGACAATATCGTTTAAGCTGGCGCTGCCGCGCCGAAAGGACAAAAACACATGCCCGATTATCCAACTCCGCGTCCCTCAAGTCACAATTTCACCCGTAATGTGACAATTCGCTTTGTTGACCATGCTGGCAACACAGCCGCTTCCCGTATTTCAGGGATTGACCCCACTGTTACAGGTGGTGAGGTCGATACCATGCGTGCTGCATTTGGTGCATTGTCGAATGCTGGTGTCTATGGCGATGCACTGGAAGATGATACCCGCATGGCTATCATTGATGCCATCAGTCACATTGACCCCTATGCAGAAGTGTCTGACAAAGGCATTTTACGTTTCGATCACCCGAACAATCAGACTGAATCAATTTACGTTGAAATTCCTGCCATCTACGCGCAGTATGTCAACGAAGGTGGCTCACTGAAAACAGACCATGGGGACGTGATTGCAGCAGTCAATGCAGCGTTGGCAGTCCTGAATAAAGCCTTCCAACCCGAAGATGATAAATATTATCTCGGCAAGGCATATTTCAGTGATCGCAAAGGCGGTAACAGTGGTATTCGCTCACCACGCCCGGTAAGCCGTGACCCTCGTGGCGGTGGCGCATAAGGCGAGACTATGACCACGCCACAATACCCTACGGGCAGCTTCGTGCTGCCCGTTTGCATTCAGACAGCAGAAGATATTAAGGACTTGCTTGGCGCGATAGACTTGTACCGCGTTATGCGTAAATCGGGTAAATCTTATCCAGCGTTGGATGCTGTCCTTAATTCCCTAGATTATGCGGACAATCCGCAGGATAGCCCCTGCCTTGATATTCCGCAATCAACAGGCGCATGTTGGGCTGTCGATACCACGTCCCGCGCAATCAGGTTTTACCCCAATGACCCGTTTGACCAGATAGCAGAAAACCGCCCGATTATCGGTCAATGGGAACGCTGGCAAGTCGCACTAGATCGCTTACCAGAATGGGCTGATAGCATCCTTGATTTAGCAGAAAATCAGACTGCTTTTAACCGGAATATCGGCTACTTCCCAAACGATTGTTTTGTCGTGCCGCCCGACGAAAGCGGTAACGATGTGATGCAATTTTTCAACTCACTAAATGCAATCCGTAAGGCAGAATTTCCCTATATCGAAGTCGAATTACAGGGCACTGGCGAATTAGAATTGCACCTGTTGCAAGTTCCCTTCGGTGGCTCTGCAATCATAGTTTGGGATATGGAATTTGACGTATACGCCTACCTATGGGATTTAGTCAATGGTGGTAGCTTGCCATCGGGAAACATTATCCAGACTGAATTAGAGCGCGAAATAGCAACGTTCCCACCGGAAAGCAACGAAGAAAATGTAATTGAAATCGACTTCACAGAAGATACAGACCACATTGTCCGGGTATATTTTGTGCCACGTATTGACTATACCGCGCTGGATTTTCTTGGCAACGGTGGCGGGATTAGAGAAATATCCGCATGTGACGGACTGGCACTAAAAACAGAATCGGGCGAATTAATCACCAAAACCACACACAGATTGGATGAATTTACGAAAGGAAATTTCATCATGACAACACAAGAGGATTTATGCCAGGCAATTATCTGTGCTTCTGAGAAAATAGCACAGAGAATCTTGCTGGCAACGGAATCGGACAACATCAGAAACGGTGTTGAAATCGACAAAGATACAGGGCAAACAATTGTCAAAAACACAGGCGGATTAGGTGTAAAGGACGCAATAGACGGTATTGCCAGTGCGGAAGTCAGAAATGGTGGTATATACGCACAGGCAAAAGGCATCGCGAGATTGTTCTCAGAGATTGGAAGTCTTAAGAGCAACAGTTTTGATGTATCCAGCGTGATTGCAGTCACACGGCTACTAATCAATCCGCAGGATTTGACAGGATGGTCAAGTCTTGTGACGGGCTATTTCAATGACACAGAAAGTGTGGCAATCAATATACCTCTGCTTGCAGAGAAGATGTTCTGCAATGAGATTGGCACTGCAATTGTGGAATACGCATTAGAGGAAGGACATACGGGTGCTGAAATCGAATACCTGAGTGACTTTGTGTCAGGTATTCCAGCATCAACACTTGATGACTGGTATCAACAGGGAATCGGCAACCCGCGCAATGATTATCAGTCGTATGGTTGTTATACACTGCCATCTGAAACGTTTGTTATTACGCCCGAAAACTACGCCTCCACGATGGATACCATATGGTCTCAGACAGTGGTGAAACCCATAGGTAATCGCTGGTTGTTTCAGGTAAGTGGTGCGCTGTCGCGCGCTGATGGTCGCACAATTGACCTGCTATACAATGAGAATGCAAGCAACGTGCAGGTTTTGAACGGGACAAGAGTGCTGAAAGGCGCGTCATCTTCGTCATTTACTGTTTTCGACAGTGAGCCGCCGTTCAATCCAGAGCATAGCTACTCATTGTACGTAACAGCAAATAATGAGACGCTACAGTATCCTGGCGGATTTACGTCACTCCCATCTGTTACTGACCCGGCTAACAATTTGACAGGCTCGATAACAGTGGAAAAATTCGATTTAGGGGTTAGCTGATGGATGACATAAACCTGATTTGGGACATTGTTCAGTCACTCGGAATGTGGGCAATTTTTGCATGGCTTTATGTCAATGAGAAGAACGCCCACAAGGAGACACGCAAAGAATACCGGGAAGATTTGCGGGAGATCGCTGGTATACGACAATCTCTCACAAATACTCAAAATACCGTCCAGCAATGGAACTCAGAGAACTAAAAAAGAGGCTGATTATTCAGCCTCTTTTACAATCACATTATCTCACTAATAATTGTGGTGTGATTAAGCCCGCCGGAAGCTGCCAGCTCACACCACAATTGTATATTTATTTCCACGCTCTGAAACCCGCATTCTACCGTTCAATTTAGCACATATGTTCGTTTGTGAGATAATGTCCTATTATCTCATTCAGGCGTATTCGAGCAAAACAGCCGTGTATCCCTCTATAAGCCTCTGATTTACCATGTGAGACATAAATCAAAAAAGCCCGGCGTACCAGGCTTTCGTGTATTGTGTGTGATGATTGTCTTATTCAGCGCTGTCTGAAAGAATCCCGATGATGTTGCCATTCACATCTTTTACGGATGCGATTTTTCTGCCGCCACCCACATCACTGATTTCCTGAATGACTTCTGCTCCGGCATCCAGCAAGGCTTGCAATGTCGCATTAATGTCAGCAACACCGTAGTAAGCTGTCGTCCCATGTTTATGTGTGTTCGGGTCAAGTCCGATATCGAGGTCGTCTACTTTGAAACCGACATAGTATTCATTATCGACATAGGGTTCGACCCCTAAAAGTTGCGTGTAGAGTACTTTTGCCTGTGCAATGTCTTTAACCGGATAGATGATGGATTTGATACCTTGAGTCATGAGATGCTCCTTATATATAGATTGGTTTCTGTGTTGTCTTTCTATATAAACGTCGAATCAAAACACATCAAAATGACAGCCGGACGATGCCTCTCATCATTCACTCATATTTATTTTGCACAGAAAACAAAAAGCGCACCTGTGTCGATGCGCTCATTGATGTTTCTTTGGATTATCAGCCGATGTCTATAAAATGGGACCTGTATCCGCCACACAGACATACCAGCTTGCGGGTGTGTTGTATCCGAGACCTGCTACAGAGTGAACACTGTGATTGGATGTTCCTGGTTCGTTGAACATATTCTGGCAACGTGTCAGAGCATTGGCAGTACCGGATGCGGTTATGATAGACATTTCATCTGATACATCATTATTCGTGATGAGATTTGAGAAGGTGACGATACCTCCACCATCACAGTTGACACCTGAAAAAGTAGAGATAGCAGAAATATCCGTATTCAAGCGACTGTTATCAAAGCGGAAAGATCGTGAGCCATTGGTGTAACAGCCGTTTCCCGCAGGTGCAGAAGCAGCAGCAACCGGATCAGGGGCGATTTCCGGTGGTAAAACCCAGTTCACCCAGACAGGGATTTCAGTGCGGTCAAGCAGATCATTTTCATAGCGAATCAGATACCAGCCTGCCTGCCACATCAATTCTGTATCACATTTGCCTTCCAGTGTGCCGCCTTCATAACAGGCATTGGCACGGTTATTGTCATTCGGGTCATTTACATCACCCTGATCGTCAATTGAATCTTGAGCACTGACGGCAAGAATTCCGGCAAATAGCGCCATGACGATCATCAATATGTATTTTTTCATTCGGGGATTTGTCTCCAGATAATTGAATTGCTATAAGAGCGGATTTCGCTTTTTCAGTATAGAGGCATTCTTGCGTCATGATAGTTAAGACTGATAACTATCAAAAGTACTATAAAAATGTCGATATACTCTTTTATTCTCTTTTTATAAGTTGACTCATCCAGAACGCATCTGTCCCTGCGTTATGTATGTTGAAGTGATCACTTCAACACTTTACATAATTACACTATCAAACTCTATTTGAGGGAGAACTTATGCGTACACTTCGTATTCTCACACTGGTTATCGTTCTGGCGATGACATCTGCATTCGGTTTTGCACAGGAAGACGTCTCATTCATCAATCTCAATACCGATGGTGAATCCGGTTCTTATCTGGTTGATGCTGAGGGCATGTCACTTTATATTTTTACCAACGATGTTGATGGTACAAGCACATGCTCCGGCGGATGTCTCGAAGCCTGGCCCGCACTGACTGTTGCAGAAGGCGAAACACCATCAGTTGCCGCGAATATCTCAGGACGTGTCGGCACAGTAGCCCGTGAGGATGGTTCACTGCAAGTAACTTATAATGGAATGCCGCTCTACTACTTCGCCAGTGATACAGCACCGGGCGAAACCAATGGTCAGGGTGTTGGAGATGTCTGGTATCTGGCACAACCGCCTGTTGTAGGACTGGGTGGTAATGAAGAACTCGGGCGCTTCCTCGTTGATGCGAATGGCATGACACTCTATACATTCAGCAATGATAACGAAAATTCAAGCGCTTGCTCCGGTGATTGTGCTGCTGCATGGCCTGCACTCACTGTTGATAGCGAAGACGCACTCACATGGCAACCCGGTGTTGCTGGCGAATGGGCAACCTTCGAGCGTGAAGACGGTACACTCCAGGTGAGCTTCAATGGTCAACCACTGTACTACTGGCAGGATGACGCTGCTGCCGGAGATGCAACAGGTCATACTTTAGGCGATGTCTGGTTTGTAGCCCGTGCGAATACTGTCAATGTCCGTGAAGATGAAGAACTTGGCACAATTTTTGCTGGCGCGAATGGCATGACACTCTACACATTCAGCAACGATGCCGATGGTGTCAGCAATTGTAATGACGGATGTGCGGTTGCATGGCCTCCATTCACCGTAGCTGCTGATGAACCACTCGTTGCTCCAGAAGGTGTTGAACTGGCTACAATCGAACGTGCTGACGGCGCATTACAGGTCACAATCAATGGCGCACCTGTCTACTACTGGCAAAACGACCTCATCCCCGGTGACACAACCGGACAGGGTGTCGGTGATGTCTGGTTCGTAGCTCAGTAAATTCAGTAACAAAATACTTCCCTGTATTTTTGTCACGAATCATGAGACCCCGTTCATAGTAGCGGGGTCTTTTCTTTTACCTCTATTATCCAAAACCGTTGATATGAACGGTCATATGATCGCCATCTACAACAAATAATGTGCTATCCTCAAGACAGGCACTTTAACAATTGAATCCGTCTACAGAGTGATATGCGTCTCTTGTGGTTCAAACGTTTCTAACTGAAACTCAACGCAAATCGCCCATTTTGAAGAAATATCTCCCTGTTCCGCCCTGTTAAACAGGCAAATTTTCTAAACCCGGCACTAACGTCCGGCGTCGTATGTGAACCAATCAAAATCGGCTGGCGTTTGCGATTTTTTGCCGTTGCCTGTGGCGTACATGCCAATATAAACGCCTGTGAATCCTCCGGCAACTTCTTTCGTCAGATAACGTGTCGCGCCGGATGCAATCGTTTTTGGAGATTCACCTTCGAGTGCATAAGCGAATTGATAAGTCTCCGCCTCTTCCCGGATATGCAATTCGATAATCCCGTCTGGAATCACTTCACTGGCGACAATTGCAGTCAAATCCCCGATGCGCCGCCGTACAAAGACAATACGTCCGTTCTCACCGTATCCAATCACAATTTCATAGTGATGCGTTTCATTCATCAGAACCGTTAGTCCGGCTTCTTCGTTTTCTGCTTGCGGTGCAAAATCCAGCGCAACAGAAATTTTACAATCAAAATGCTGTTGTCTGCGCCCGACGAATGCTGGCGAATCCGATTCATTGAGTGTTACAGCAGAGCCATTCAAGCGCAAAAAGCCGGGACGTTCTGTCAGTGACCAATCGTCCTCATAAGGATTTCTCAGGAAATTCCAGTAGAGATTGAGCGTTTCACTATCGAAGTCATCTCTCGCGGCATCCTGTTCCCACTTATGTTCGGGTAAACAGTCAGCTTCCATCTCTAATTCGACTGTACCTTCATTATAGACAGTCAACCAACCATCATCCGTCCATGTTACAGGGGCGATGAAGGTTTCACGTCCGAGATGATGATAGGTGACGTATTGCCGGGGATTCCTGAATGCTAAGAATACCATCCACCAGTTACCATCATGTGCCTGAATCAAATCGGCGTGTCCTGTCCCCTGAATAGGATGCCCGCCTCGATTACGATGCGTGAGAATTGGATTATGCGGGCATTCTTCCCATTCTCCCCAAACACTATCCGAGCGTGCGAGTGTTTCGAAGTGACCGTATTCTGTGCCGCCCTCAGCAATCATCAGATAGTATTTGCCGTTGATTTTATAAGTATGCGGGGCTTCAGGATAACGTCCGCCTGTTCCTGTCCAGATAAGACGTTCCTCTGTCAGTAGTTTTCCGGTCTCGATGTCAATTTCTGCCTGATAAATCGCAGACTTTTGTGTCCATGAGAAATAGACTTTGCCATCATCATCGAAAAATAATGAGGGGTCGATACCGCTACAATCAATCCAGATAGGGTCTGACCATTCGCCGTGCGGGTCGTCTGCCCAGACATAGAAGTGCATTCTGGCATTTATATTGGTCGTAATCATGTAGAAACGCTCATTGTGATAGCGAATTGTCGGGGCAAAAACACCGCCGGAGCTACCAACTTTATCCAGAGGCAATTGACTTTTCCGTGTTAAGCAGTGTCCGATTTGTTTCCAGTGAATCAAATCACGACTATGAAATAGCGGTACACCGGGAAAATACTCGAAGGTGCTTGTCACAAGATAGTAATCTTCCCCTGCACGGCATATAGACGGATCAGGATAAAAACCGGGAATTACGGGATTGTTGTAGGTAGATGTCATGTGTGTTGTCCTGTAAAAATAGTTTCATAAGCTATGGGCGAAGTGTACTTATCCACACTTGAAAAGACAAATATTGTTGGCAATGCTTGCTAATATTGCAGTTTAGCAGTAAACCAATGAGAGATTACTCGTAGAAAAACGTCACAGGGGCAACATCATGCCACGTCTCAACATGGAAAAAATCGCAGATGTCATTCGCTACCCGAATGATCTCAACCAATCTCGATACACAGATGAATTACTACACCATGTGATTGAGGAGCTATATCCTCCTGCAAAACATAGTGAGGTCGCAAAAATCATGAAGCCCATCGCGCATTGGGATAATCGTATCAAACTCGCGGTGGTACATAGCAGCACGACAAAGCGGGATAAATGGCTACCCGGTCAAAAAGGAAAAACCGTAAAAAAAGATACGTCATTAGCAGGTTCAATCAAACGGTTTCTGGGGCTGGCAAGTGATACACCTCAAAAGGAAAATTTCAAAAATACAGGCTCACTGGAAAAATTACGTGACAATGTGGAAACAGCTTATAAAGATTACAGAGATTTGTTGTACTGGAAGTATCCTTCTAATTGATAACTGAACAATACTCTGGCTATCTCTGCTTGAGAGTTTTGCGAACAGTGGTATCAAATAATAACAAAATTTCGCTTAAAGGTATGATAAAATGCAATAAGTTAGAAATCATATAGGATTTTATTATGCCGATTGAACTTAGCTGGTATATAGAGAATCGTGTCATTCATGCTCATGTTTATGGTGAAGCGGGATTGGAACAACTCCGGCAAATGATTGTAGATGTACAACCTTATCTTGAAGAAGGCATTGAACCGATTCATATAATTCTCGATGATGCTACGGCAAATCCGCCTCCGGTGAGTATCAAGCAACTGAAAGCAGTGCTGGACATTGGTAAGCAAGAGGTAAGCAAATTAGGCTGGGTTGTTGGTGTCGGGGATGTCAATGTGATTGCGAAAGTTGTCATTCCAATGTTAGCCAAAATCGTCAAGATCAAGCATGTGCGCGTCGATACGATGGAAGATGCCCTGGCTATCCTCAAAAGACAGGATTTGAGTTTAACGATTGAAGCTGAAAATCAATAAGCATCGGGGACAGAGAAATCTGTCCTTTTTTATTACCCGCGATGTTGTGGTGTCAAGTGATTAAGGAAAATTAAAGGCAAGCTGTGATAGAATACAGAAAATCAGGAATCATATAGGATTTTATTATGCCGATTGAACATAGCTGGTCTGTCCCGAAGCGGGTCGTGCGTATTCATATCGACGGTGAAACTGGATTGGAGCTATTCAGGCAACTGATAGACGGTGTGAAACCATTCCTGGAAGAAGGTGTCGAACCTGTTCATGTTATTCTGGATGATGCGACAGCAGGTCCGCCTCCGGTGAGTATTAAACAGTTGAAAGCTGTCATGGATATTGGCAAAGAGACGATGAATAAGCTGGGTTGGGTTGTTGGCGTCGGAGATGTTAACCCGATTGCAAAGGTGGTTATTCCGTTGCTGACAAGGATTGTCAAAATCAAGTATGTGCGCGTCGATACGATGGAAGATGCCCTGGCTATCCTCAAGAGACAGGATTTGAGTTTAACAGGTGAACTTGAGAATCTGTAAGCCCATAAACAGCAGAAAACGGTATCCTTGTGTCAGGACTCTTATCAATCACAAGGATACCCATCATGACTCAAACACTCTCCCCGCAGGAACGCATCAACGTCATACATAAAGAATACGCCTTCGTCTATAACATCTTGATTGGATTCGGGTTTGTTGCCCTCGGCATCTGGATTGGTTCATATATTTTCACTGACACTAACGGTTACTTCACTAATGTTTTTACCGAGATAGTCAGTGTAATTGCAACTATTTTCGTGATTGACCGCATCAATCAATGGCGTGCCGACCAACAACTCAAGATCCGCCTACTAAATGAATTAAGAAGCCCCGTTTCGGCAACGGCAGTTACCGCACTTGATTGGCTACGTCGCGAAAACTGGATAGACAGTACATATTTTGTCGATAGTGATTTTCGGCGTGCTAATTGGGAAGGCGCATTCATTGGCGGACTCAATTTTGAAAAAGCACAACTATCGAATGTAACGCTGGTTAGTGTCACCAATAATGATGATATTTACGAACATCCTATTAATTTTAGATTTGCAAACTTAAAGGGGGCGAATTTATCCCATGCAAGTCTGAGTTATTCCAACTTTGAGAAAGCAAAACTATGGGGAGCAAACTTAAGCTATGCCGAATTGGAAAAAGCGCAATTCGCACATGCTGATCTGTGGCGGGCTGAATTAGATAAAGCAGATATTAAACGGGCGAATTTTGAGGGGGCAAATTTAAAATCTGCTAGCTTGCAGAATTCAGATCTCTGGAGTTCCATTCTGACAAATGCCAATTTAACAGGAGTAAACCTATGTGGAGCCAATATATCAGATGCAATCCTTGAAGATGCAGACCTGGGTCATGCCCGGTTGGAGTGTACAATCCTATCCCATTCAGACCTATCGCGGGTTAATCTGAGAGGTGCTTCGCTACGGGGTGCGTATCTAATAGGTGCTAACATGAATGATATTAAATGGGACATCATCGGTGTTAACTCGACTATTTTACCGGATGGTACAGAATGGAGTCCTGATAAAGATATAGAACGTTTCACAGACTTAAACCATCCAGAGTTTGAAGCGACTGTTGAAAAGATCAATAGGATACGTCATGAGCTGGGATATAAGCCTATCTGATCCCCCCAATTATTAGGGGAGTACCGCACAAATTGATACGAATGCGGTTAGAATATGTCTGATTGTAACGCCGGAAATTGCAAAGTCGTGCTAAACTAATCACATTATTGGTGAAAGGTAAAACTCATGCAATCTATCAACGAGATTATCTCATTTGCCCCTGTTCTCTTCGGGTCAATTCTGGTTGCAGGAGTTGCCTATATCCTACTAATGTTCTTCATGGGCGGATTAGCCGATTTTGATATTGATGTGGATATAGACGCCGATGCCAGCGCTGATATTGATGGGACGAGCGAAGCCGTTGGTATCAGCCTGAATGTGATTGCCGCATTTGCTGTGGGTGTCGGGACAATTGGTTTAGTTGCATCATGGGCAGATTGGTCGTGGATACTAACGCTGCTGAGCAGTGTACTATTCGGCACTATTTTAGGACGTATTTTACAGGTCATGCTCAATTTTGCGATTCGTTCCCAGGGTGGCGAAGTCCTCAAAGAAATTGACCTTGTCGGGTCAGATGTGCGTGTGACAGTGAATATTCCTATCGGCAAAATCGGTGAAGGCATGATTGAAGAACCGGAACGCATGAAATACGCCATCACGAATTTAGACGATGAACCTCTCAATAAAGGGGATATTGTACGTGTTATTCAGGTTGAAAACGGGCGCTTATTTGTCCGAAAATGATTATCTTATATAAGGTGGAGGGAACTTAATGGTTGTGGCAATCTCGATTGCTGTTGCAGCAGTCTTTATCATAGTTTTCGGAATCGTGATGGTAACACGCTACTATCATCGTGTCTCGCCGAGTGAGGTCATGGTGATTTACGGTCGCGAAGGCAAAGACCGGATGTTGACCAACGGTGGTGGCTGGGTCATTCCATTTCTTGAAACTTACAAAACACTCGATTTACGCATTATCACCATCAAAACTGAAAAAGATGAAGTTTATACCAATAGCGGTGTGCCGATTCGTCTGGACTGGGTAGCCCAAGTTCAGCTTGATAGCACCGATGTTGGATTGAAAACGGCTTCGAAAGCATTCCTCGAAAAAACGGATAACGAAATCCGTCAGATTATTGAAGAAACGCTAAGTGCGAATTTCCGTGCGATTGTGGGTCAAATGACCGTTGAAGGCATTCACCGTGATCGGGATGAGTTCGTACAGCGCGTACAGGACTTAGCCAGTGATGATGTCGCGGCGATGGGTGTACGGATTATCTCGATGGGTATCGAAGAGATTACCGATGACCAGGGTTATCTGCAAGCAATGGCAGCGCCACAGATTGCGGCGGTCAAACGGGATGCGCGTATCGCAGAAGCTGAAGCTGACCGTGAAGCGCGTGTAAAAGCAGCAGAAGCACAACAGGCAGCAGAACAGGCGGAACTCAATTCTCAGCGTGAGATTCTGGCACAACAGGAAGCGTTGCAATTGCGTGATGTTCAGGTAAAACGTAAAGTCGGCTTAGAAAAAGCAGGTGCAGATCGCGAAGTCCAGAAAGAACGTGCTCTGGCTGTCGAACAACAACAGGAAGCAGAAGTTCTTGTTCCGGCACGAGCGACCCGCGATGCGACTGAGATTAAAGCGGAAGGTGAACGCAAACGCATCGAAATCGAAGCCAGTGCGAAAGCTCATGCAACCCGTACTACAGCCGAAGCAAATGCTGATGCTGTCGCGAAACAGGGTATTGCGGATGCGGAAGCTCATCGTGCGATGCGAGAAGCAGAAGCTGCCGGTGAACGTGCGAAGTTACTTGCCGAAGCGGAAGGTCGCCGTGAGATTGCGGCTGCAAGTGCTGCTGAAGGTGAAATCAACCTGCGTCAGTTTGTGATTGAACAGGTCACACAGGCAGACATCGAAAAAGTTCGGGCGATTGCGGATGCGATGGCTGGATTAGGCAACAATGTTCGTATTGTGCAATTCGGTGATAATGGCAAGAACGGGTCGGGTACAGGTAACACCCTGCTCGATATGCTGATGAATATCCCGGAAGTCAGTCAGATGTTCATGGCGAAAACCGAGGCGCTGACAGGTGAAGAATTTGAGGTGACACTCAAGAAAGCCTCACAACTATTTAATACGCTCAAGGGCATGGATACCGCCGCATCACCACAATTGATTGATGCTGATAATGAAACAGATGCGAAAGTTATTCAGCCGGATTTAGAAGCTGAACCTGTTGTACCACCGCCGATGCCACCGGAAGTCCCGGAAGTAGAATAGGCATTAGCGAATACAGAAAAACAGAACGCTCCTATACGGGGCGTTTTTGCATTAGAGTAAACATCATATAGAATCAAAGAGTCCATAGTTACAGGATTCCGTAATGAGTGAACATGACATCATTCAGCAACAGGCGCAGATAGCGAAGATTGAGGATTACAAAGCATGGGAAGATGTATTCGTCACATGGCTCAAGAATTATAAGAGCGAGAACACACGCAAGAAATATCGTCAGATCACAGAGGAATTTTTCCGGTGGGTCAATAAGTGGTTCACAGAGGTCGATAAGCTGGATGTGATTGACTGGCGTGATTATCTGGAAAATGATCGTGAAATCGAAAAAGTTGCCGGAGACGGGTCTGCTTACTATCAAAAACGGACGCTTTCCGATGCGAGTGTGAATCTATTTTTGAGTGCGGTATCGTCATTTTATGCTTTTGCACAGGAACGCGGCTTAGTCGAAGAGAATCCAGTTGATGGTGTAAAACGTCATACAGTGAATCCTTATGGTCGGGCGACTTATCTCAGTGTGGATAAAGAAGAAGATTTGAAATTGCTGCGTGGTATCGAGACTGATAGCGCGAAAGGTCTGCGGGACAAAGCACTCATACTGGTGATGCTAACGACTGCTGTGCGTGTCAGTGCGGTAGCCGATGCAACAGTCAGAGATATTGTTGACCTCAATGGACAGTGGTATTTGATGTATCGCAATAAGGGCGGTGAGAAACAAACGGCATTGCTCACAAAACCTGTCATCAAGGCGATACGGGCATACCTGGCTACGAGAGACGGTATCACAGAAGATGAGCCACTATTTACCTCGGTGATTCCGAATTCAGTAACCGGATGGAAGTTGAGCGGCACTGCAATTACGAATATGGTGGCACGCCGGGCAAAGGCTGTCGGGCTGCATCATATCACTGCACACAGTCTGAGACACACGGCTGCGATTCAAGCAATTCAACATGGCAGTATTGGAGATGTACAGAAATTGCTCAAGCACAAGAGCAATCGTGTCACGCTGGTTTACGTTGACCACATCGAAGATGATAAAGCGGATGAAATGACAGAAAAACTCGCATCCCGCTATGATTAGGAATTTGACATGCGAAAAACCACTCATGTGTATCTATGTATAAAACCAATGAATATAGGAGATACCAAAAGTTGGACAGTCTATTCGACAGGAACCGATGAATTAGAATATTTTGTAGAAGAGCGTGACGGTTTAGACCAAGATTTTGAGCAACGTCTTCTAGAAAAATATAAATCAGAGGTAATTGATTTTATAAAAGACAGAAAAACAATTCTTCGACTGGAAGCTGATATTATCGAAGCAAAGTTGTTGCGCATGAAACAGTTAGATATACCTATGATGTTGGACGATGCACCATTAGGATATGATGGCACATCTTACGAGTTAGAATTAGGCGGGCACAGAGCATATGTAAAATTGGGATGGTGGGAAAGTGGTCCGACTGGATGGAAACCCATAATCGAATGGTTTAACGATATGGTTGAATATCTAACAAATGTCGTCAAAACAGAAAAAAATAACTGAAACGCTCAATTCGTGCTATTAGTCCGTGATAAGTCGAAAAAAGTGATTCAGAGAGAATTTTCGATTTTACATGGTGAGTCATTTTTTGTGCGAAGTTGATAGCGAAAAATTTAGCTTGTGTGTTGGAATCCAGTTTGTTAAATCACTGCTGGATTTTTCGTTTTATGAAAGCCTCTCGCACTATTCGAAATTTTTGACATCAATGGGGCAGATAGACTGATAGACTCTATTATATAGTGATAAGTTACAGGATTATCATGTGTAAAGCAGCGCCCAATTGTAACAGTTTGTAATGCGCCAGATCGATTCTAAGGGACGTTCAAGTAAAAATTGAGCGCCATTTCCGGGTAAAAATAGCGCTTTTCACAAAAATTACTGTTTTTCACTGCTCATATGGCATGACTTAGCAAATAAACATACAAGGGAGTCAAAAAGACGCGAATTTGTTGCCAGAAGATGACAGACAATCCATGTAAGATGACGACAATCAGGACAAAGCGCATCCAGAAGAATTTGACCTGATTTTTAAAAGGACGCAGAAAGCGATATAAGACGAAGTAGCTGTAAATTGGTAAAGCAATACTCAGGAAGGTAAGCGTAAATAACAGAAAATCAGGAAACCGTTCACTCACGTAAACTGTGAATAATTTTGTCGGTGTATCAAACAAGGTGATAGGTTCAGCAAATAAAAGAACTTCTTGATAATCTGGATACACTGCATCAATAAGATGTAACGGAATCAGGTAGAGACTTTTAACGATAACAACGACCTGCATGAATCCAAATAGCTGATGTTTGTCCCGTTCTTCACCGAACCATAGTTGAAGACAGATAGCCGTGATATATGCCAGTGAAAGTAGCACCGCAAAACCTGTTATTAGTGAAAATAACGAATCTACGATAATGACACCGGGGTCGAATGGAGGCATATGAGCAATACCGAAAAGTGCGAGCCCGTTGGGTGGTAATACTACCGTTCCGCCCAGATCATGAAATCGAAAAATCATCAGGATAATTTGAGTGGCAAGAGTGCCGAATACTGTTCCAATGCCAGCAGTGATAATGATGTTGCACCAGTTTGCGTTATCAGTCGCTTCATCATAGCGATAGTGATACAGAAGAATACTCCGCATCAATTTTGCTAGATAAACGATTTCTTCCCACAGAGACTTATCATTTTTTCGCTTGCTAACAGTATCTCTATTTTCCATATGGAGGCTTTCTCACAGATGCGAGTTTGTTGCCTCCAGCATATATTAATTCTCATAGAAATTCGCAAGCGGCGTGGCTAAACCATCCAGAGATTGCATGTTTTTCTCCTGATGATACTCGCGGATGCCCTCTTCGCCTTTCGTTTCTGCCCATTTTTTGAGTGCCGGACGGTCTTCCTTATAATCCATGAATGGCACAGCAAAGCCACAGGAGGTTTGCACGATTTCCACATGATTGACGACTATCTGACGTGCGCCGGGCAACATATCGAATAAGGGTGCGAGTTCCTGCCAGCGTTCGCTATCCTGTAAAATGACTTCGCCTCGTCCGTATAATCGTAAAATGCGTGGAGAGCCTTCAAAACCACACCACATCAGGGTGATTCGTCCATTTTCGGCAACATGTGCGGAGGTTTCATTGCCACTACCTGTCATATCAAGGTAAGCGACGGTATTTTCATCGAGAACACGCAGACAATCATGCCCTTTCGGAGAGACATTAACGTGACCATCAGTTGTGAGTGGTGCGCTGGCGACGAAGAAAATATGCTGTTTTTCAATCCATTCGCGTAATTCGGGGGTGATGTTTTCGTGAATTTTTGCCATGTAAGCGTTCCTCGTTGATTTATGATAATTTGAGGATACTCTATCCAGGCATGACAGCATAGCACCATCTTTTACCGGAGGAATAATGAAACTACAGCCAATTGATGAAACAACAAAACAGGCACGGTGGGCATTACTTGATAAAGTGATTGCGATGCAGGAATCCGGCGAATGTCCGACCTGCAATGATGTTTATCCTCCGGCAACAGACCGCATATTTTATGAAGATGACAGTACATTGTGCCTGTTAGAAGCCTTCCCGCGAAATCCAGGGCATACGATTGTGATGGTCAAAGCACATTATGATGACATCAGCCAGCTTAATAGCGAAGCGATGTTAAAAATTTATCCGGTGATTCACAGGACAATCGACACACTCAAGACATATTTGAATGCTGAAAAAGTGTATTTGTGTACGATGTGTGATGGAAAGAAGAATCACCTGCACTATCAATTGATTCCACGCTATGAGGGCGATACTGTGCGCGGCTCACGTTTATTCACGAAAGATCGTCTGCAAATGGTAGATTATGCTGAGGATGTAGACGCTCTCAAGCAATTCATGGCTAATGGTTAATCGAGACCCAATAACATGCGAATTATTTCTATGAACGACATTGATTGACGGGGTTCAGCAGGAGGCTTTTTCTTAGCGAATTGACCTTCACTTCTAAGCTCTTCATTAATGACAGTCTGATTGACACGGTTATAGGTTTCTTCATAAACACGGTCAAGATGCGTACTCATGCTGACTTTGCAATGCGGGCACATATCGGTCACGGCGAAGATGGATTCACCACAGGCGGGACAGTATTTCCAGTATTCGGGTTTCGCAATATGATCGGGGGCAGTATTCATTTCAACGACAGCCACACCGCAGATACTACAATATTCCAGAGAAATGCCGCAGTTGCTACAGCTATCAGTGTCCTCATCATAAACATCGAATAGGGATTCACCGCATCCGGTACAGTATGCTTGAATCGTTTCACATGCAGGGCAATAGATAGCGGCAGTCTCTTCGCGCTTGATGTAGCCTTTGAGAGCATCCACTTCTTCTGCTAATTGTATAAGCCAGGCAAATTCTTGCGGGTATTTCCTGTGCGGCATAAGTACTCTCCGTGATAGTAACAGTTTCAGTGTACACCGGAATTATGCTATTTTTGCCAGAATGGTGTTGTGATTTCAGGAATAATGACGCTGGAAAACATGACAGATGAACTTTTTTCTGATGCGAATTGCTGATATGGTGAGAAAAATTGTCAGTAGAAACGGGAGGGAATCATGGCATTGAGACCCGTTGAAGTAGAAAATCAAGTTCATATCAATGAGATACAGCAAATGGCAATGCAGCATATCAGCTTCGATCAGTATGAAAAGGATACCCGTACAGTGTGGATTGCCGTTGCTATCGGGATGGGTATCATTGCAATTCTGGCATCGCTGATACTCCTTACAATTATTAGTTGAATTATTCTGCCGGGGCGGTATTGGGACTGCCCCATCTCCTCCTCTGATTCCACAAGCTGCATAAATATTTGCAGCAAAGATTACGTTGTGCGATACAATTGAGTCAAACTCATTTCCAATCTTAAGAAGGGGTTGTTTATGGCTTTAATTAATCAGTTTTTAGAAGCACAACGGCGATATCAAGCTGAATTGTTGTCTAAAACAGGTGTAGTGGGTGTCGGGATTGGCTATAAAAATGCTGATCGGGGCGAAAGTGATGAGCTATCTGTTGTCGCGATGGTTGAGCAGAAAAAACCGGCTGTTGCACTCAGTGCTGAAGATCAAATTCCAGCAGAATTAGATGGTATCAAAACCGATGTCGTTGAAGTGGGTGTGATCCGCGCACAGGAAAATAGTTCATCGCGTGATAGATGGCGTCCGACAATTCCCTCGGGCGTGAGTATCGCGCACTATATGGTAACAGCAGGGACAATCGGAACGCTGGTTTATGATGCGTCGGGAACAGTCTATGTCCTCTCGAATAATCATGTGCTGGCGAATAGTAATGATTCCTTTATTGATGATGCGATTTTACAACCGGGTCCGACTGATGGCGGGCAACAGGGAACAGATAAAGTTGCAACCTTACATAGTTACGCAAGAATCAGCTATACAGACGAGACTGTTGTCGGTGATGCCAATCCGATTATCGGGAAAGGTACGGATAAACCTGATACACCGGATACGCCTGACACTCCCGACACACCGGGTGCGAACGGCTGCGCCCAGTTTATCATTGCATTTGCCGATGCAATCGCAAAAGCTAACGACCCTGATGCCAGTGTTCAGGTAGTACGGACATCATCTCAAACAACATCGACGCGCTTTGACCCTTACGAAGCAACCAGTGTTGAGGCACAGGCAAGTATCCCTGAAAATCAGTTGGATGCAGCACTCGCCCTGCCTGTTGATGCAAATATGTTCCAGCGAAATATCCTGCAAATCGGGGCGATAGAAGGTACGATGCCTGTCTCTATCGGGATGAGCGTGCGGAAATATGGTCGTACAACGCAATTGACTCAAGGCACAGTGACATTGATTAATGCGACTGTGGATGTCGGGTATCGGACAGCGGCAGGTGCAAAAACAGCCCGTTTTACAGGTCAGGTGATGGCAACGGGGATGAGTCAGGGCGGCGATAGCGGGTCGCTTGTTGTGGATGCGAATTCTCTGAATGCAGTTGGATTATTATTTGCTGGCTCGGGAACAGCGACAATATTCACACCGATTGACCGTGTTTTGAATAAATTCAATGTGAAAATCATGCCATAAAGGAAGCGGGATCATGCAGGAAAAAATCTCTGACATTCAGGTTCGATATGTCGATGAATTGATGGAAAAAGAAAATGTTGTTGGTGTCGGGATCGGTCTGGCGAAAGTCGATGGTGAGTATACCGATGAACTGGCACTGGTGGTTTTAGTTGAGAAAAAAGTGCCGTTAGAGGAACTAGCGGAAGCGGATATTATCCCTGCCGAAATCGAAGGTGTGCGGGTTGATGTTCAGGAAACGGGTCCTCTGGAAGCACAGTGATATTTCGTGTACAAAAATGGGGTCTGGCATCACGGATTTGGCACCGCCAAACCCCTACAGTATGTTGTGTTTGGGATTTTCAGATAAAAATGATGCAATTTAATATCTGGCTATACGAAAACCTGTTCTAAAATCGCATTTTTTTTTAATGGAACAGGTTATCTGTAATGGTATTCAATATCCCATTTTCTGAAAATAGACTCTCTACCTCACTAACTGTAAATTCACCGATGACAATATAGTCCGATTTCTCATCAATCGTCAAAGATTCGAGACGTGTATTGTCCTGCCAGTTATAGGCAAAAACACCGATTTGATAACTCCCTGCTACCAATTCACTCAAGTCTACAGTTGCCTGGACACAATCAAAAGTTTCTGCCGGAATACCATAATCCGCCTGTGTAATCTGCGTACCTGTGCTATCGAGTATATGGACAGCAAGTGAATATTGATGACGGGGAAAATCATCAGTCAATGTCCAGCCATGAACCAGATGCAGCACGTTATCAGCAGTTTCAGGAACAGTCTGAATCAATGAGAGCGTTGCGTTTGATGTATCTCCAGCAGAAAACATGATAGACGGACTATTAGAAACACTATCAGGATGGGCATATAAATCGAGGTAGAGTTCATCTGTATCCACAAAATTGCCACAGTAATTAAAGTTATTCTCCAATAGACGTTCCTCAAATAACCCTGTTCGCCATGACCTCAAATCCGGCGCATAACTCAGCCAGATACGATCGCCGGATTGTGCAGCACGATTGGCATCCAGCAGGAAAGAGTCATCGGATAGGTTACGAACATCTTCTATAAACATCGGATCAATCGGCGAATCATGGAAATAATGCGGTATCACACGTTCTTCGTGTACGCCTTCCCAATCATTGCCTTCGATGCTGGCGATGAACGTCAACACATCCCCTTCTTGCTGATAAGGTTGCAGGGTTTCAACCAGGCTATCCCAGGGAAGATAGCGAATTGGCAAATCATACTCTGTCGCTATGGCTGAATTGAAATTACTGACTAAGCCGCCAATCAAAATGACTATCAGGGGCAAGGTATAGGGCACACCATATTTTGATAGTTGCGCGACCCCTGTTCCGGCGAGAATAGCAAGCGGTATCCACATAATTAGTGAATAGCGTAAATTGACAAATACGCCAAAGGGTTGATTGAGGATAATCATCAGTGTCAGGGTGGAAGCAACGAGAAACCAGGTAAACCGTGACCATTCCTGACGGGGTTTTGTCGCGGCAACCATCAGGAAAAGCATGAAAATGATATTTTTGTTGCTGAATGCAGCCACGAAATTCTGGATTGCTGTGATGAAATTGGTGGTGTGAATGGTACGCATCTCATTGCGAACAGTATCATCAAACACCGAAAATGATGTCAGTAACCAGGGCAGAAAGAGTAATCCGGCGATGCCCATCAGGATGACAACACGCCACCATTCCCGATCTTTTTTGATAAAAATGAGGTGATATAGACACAGGGCGGCAATGATGACTATCGAGAGGTAATAAGAATACATCAACCCTGCGGTTGCCAGTATCAGCCCTAATTGTGCCCGGCGCGTTGCTTTGCCGTGAGTGACCAGCCAATAACACCAGATTAGCACGGCGATCAAGAATACGAGTAAGGCATAGGTTCGCATCTCATGCAGGAAAAGCATATAAAAAGCGCTGGATGCCAGTATCATTGCAGACGCGAGACCTGCTAGCTTCCCTTTTAAACCCGTTCCAATGCGAAAGGTGACAGCGACACTCAGGACGCCAAACAATAAAGACATCGCCCGCATTGCAAAGGGGCTTGTCCCGACCAGATTACCCCATATCCCGAGTAGAATATAGTAACCGGGCACCTGATCTGAAATGAGTGCTGTGCGATTCCAGATAGCAATCGGTGATGTAGACTCGACATAAGAGACATGACCGGAGCGTTGCATCGAAATCACTTCATCAACCCAGAGCGGGTCAGCATTAAGTCTGTAAGCACCATAGAGCGTCGTGAGTAGCAAAATGACGACAACACCAACAAGAATGCCCGGTGCGGTCGGGTGCTGATTGAACTTCATATTGAGATTTCCCTAACCTATTGTCCCGAAAATAGGTACATAACTGTCGTGCAGTATACGTTAGACCTGTGAATGTTCTCTAAAGAAACGACTAAGAGGTCTTAATTACTGCATCTATTAGTTATTACGGGGAAAATCCAAAAGTGTTACAAATTCGTCCAAAACTCGTGTGACATGAGCGCGTCTCTTAATCTCAACAGATTTATCTTCTGCGAATAATTGCCATCCACTACCATCAGCCAGAAGCATTGCTTTGATAATCGGGAAAGCTGTTTCTGTGATGCAGTATTTCATGTCCAATTCGCTCATTGGCGCGAGGATAGGATATTCGGGGTCAGTGACAATCGCAATATGCAGGAGAATTGCAAGGACGATACTATAAGCATCTTCCCCATGAATGTGTCGTAAACCATCGACAATCGGTCGTAATTTCGCGATGTCTTGAACGGTCTCATCATGTTCGGGGCTATAGAGAGTTGCGGTATAAGTCACATCATACCAGGCATCAATCTCTTCATCGGTGGCATTCGTCAGGAAATCGAGTTTTGTGAGAGCTTTTCCGGCTACGGCGGCTGACTTGAAGCCATGTACGTAATCGTGACCATTCTGGACAGGGACTTTGGTGATGTCATGGAATAATACCGCCCATTGCATCAAATGGCGTTGTTGTTCTGTGGCATTTTTGTATTCATCGGATTGTATGAGCGCTACAAAAACCGAAGTGACATGAATCAGGGTGATACCATCTCTATGAGATGCCATGTCTATCCAACCCGGTGCAATCGCTTCAATTTTGTTCATCATGTCCGGTGTATAAAAGGCACGGCATGTTGTGGCAAATGCTTTCCATGAGCTTATCTGCCCTGCTTGAACATCCGCTGTAATTTGTTTCAGGAAATTTGCAAATTCGGGAAGGTAGTCAGAAATTTGTGATGCCATAGACACTCCATATTTCAAAAATGAGGTACAGTCGAGTATAGCAGTTATCCACAAAGTGAGGCTCAAAATGACAGAAATCTCATTTATACGTGAGCAAATTCAGAGCTTTATTCTCAGGTAAATACCAGGAATGAGAGAGGAGCGTTTCGATAAGATCATTGCGTGGGTTGAAGATGTAGTGAAGTAGATAAGGAGAGTGATTCTCACCCTCCCTGAATTATCATTACATTATTCGTAGCGTAAGGCGTCAATTGGTAGTAAACGCGCAGCTTTCCATGCAGGATAAACCCCGAAGATTAAACCAACGATAGTAGAGAAGCCAACTGCCATCACAACAGTCGTCAGGTTGACGCCCGCAGAAACTCCGATTGCACTACCACCAGCAGTCGATAACAATATGCCCAGGAAAAAGCCGATTGCCCCACCAACAAGACTGAGAATCATTGATTCGAGGATGAACTGAATGAGAATATCGCGGCGTAGTGCCCCCATAGCTTTACGTATACCGATTTCACGGGTGCGTTCGGTGACACTCACAAGCATGATATTCATGATACCAATCCCGCCAACAAGCAACGAAATACCTGCAATTGCGCCTAAGAACATCGTTAGTGTGCCACTGATAATGGCAAAAGTATCTGCAATCGCTCCCTGATTTATTAGGCTAAAATCATCATCTGCATCATCTACCAGGTTATGTTGGCTACGCAAAATTTCACTGATTTCTTCTGTTGCGAATTCGATGACAGTTTCATCAGTGGCAGCAACAACAATTGTTGACACGGCGATGTCACCATTTTCGGTTGTATTTAAAGGCAGCAAGTCAATTGCGGCGGCAAGAGGCACAAAAACCATCGTATCGCTATCCGGCACAAAATTAAGCGGGTTATCCCGTTCAGAAGCACCCGGAGGCAAAAATGCAGCAGGTTCATCATCGTCTTCAACGGCAGCTAAAACTGCAACGACTTCAAAGCTTTCACCGGAGATTGATATAGTGTTTCCGATAGCCGATCCATCAGGAAAAAGATCAGCCGCCAGACTTTCCCCCAATACGGCTAGAGCTTCATCGGTTTCTGAGAAGAGTGTTCCAGCGGACAATTCCGCAATGGCATTCATCTCAAAGTAATTATCAGAAATAGCCGAAACTGCTGCAAAGAGGTTTGCTTCATCGGATGATATTGTCCCGGGGATTGTCGTAATTGATGATGCTCCCACGATATTTTCACTGTTATCACTATCAGCAATCGCCTGTGCATCATCAATGCTTAAAGATGGGTATCCATTTGCTGCCGTACCGGAAACATAAATCAAGTTCGCTTTATTGGCACTGATTTCATTATCAATCAAACCAGCAAAGCCATTGCCGAGGCTGACAAGTGTAATCACCGAGGCAACACCGATAATAATACCGAGCATTGTCAACAGGGAGCGCATTTTATTTGCCATTAAACTGCTAATGGCTGTTCTGATACTTTCTGAGAGGTGCATGTTATTTTCCTTTTTGTGTCAGAGTAATGTTGTTAGTTGCGGTTATCATCGGTGATGAGACCATCACGGAGAGAGATAATACGGTCTGCTCTACTGGCAACATCCATATCATGTGTAATCATGATGATGGTTGCTTCTCCGCGCAGGCTTTCGAAGAGTTCCAGGATTTCTTCTCCCGAAACAGTATCCAGAGCGCCTGTCGGTTCATCTGCCAGAATAAGACCCGGATTGCTCACCAATGCGCGTGCAATAGCCACCCGTTGTTGTTGTCCGCCGGAGAGTTCATCCGGTGTGTGGTCGATACGATCTGCCAGACCGACTCTTGCAAGTGCATCTTTTGCCCTTTTACTTCGTTCTGAGGGAGCAACTCCGGTATACATGAGCGGTAATTCAACCTGTTTAAGCGCAGTGGTACGGGCTAAGAGATTGAATTGCTGGAAAACGAAACCAATGTCTTTGTTTCTCATACGTGATTGATCATCATCCGATAAATGACTCACATCTGTGCCATTGAGAATGTAGTTACCTGTCGATGGGATATCAAGACAGCCGATAATGTTCATCATCGTACTTTTACCCGAACCGGAAGTGCCGATAATCGCGACATATTCACCCTGCTTGATTTTGAGGTCAATCCCACGCAGTGCATGAACTTCCTGCGTGCCGCGCTTATAAGTTTTTGTGATATTGTTCAGTTCAATCATGTTGATTTTTCTTTCCGGGTTGTTTACTTATATGTGAGAACTATAAAGTTCAATTGTGGAAAACCTGTGGAGAGAAGTTGGAAAGCCTGTGGAATAGCCTATACTATATTCAGATGCTTATTTGAGGTCAGGTATGGTAAAAGAAACGATTTTGCTGGTTGATGATGATCGGGAGATTGTGCAAATACTGCGGGATTATCTTGAAAAAGAGAGTTTCCAGGTTGTAAGTGCATATGATGGGCAAACTGCAATTGAGCGCATTCATTCAGATAAACCGGATTGTGTCGTATTGGATGTGATGTTGCCGGATAAAGATGGATGGTCAGTTATTCGAAAAATCCGGTCAGATAAACGGGTTGCAAATACGCCGATAATTCTGCTCACAGCGCGGGTAGATGATACTGACAAAATCATAGGCTTAGAGCTAGGAGCGGATGATTATGTTACCAAGCCATTTAATCCCCGCGAAGTGATTGCGCGTATCCGGGTACAGCTACGCCATGCACAAAAAGATTCCACACAGACTAATATCGTCCAGGTTGCTCAATTACGCATGGATATAGACCGTCATCAGGTGACACTGGATGGAGAGGCGATTGAGCTAACAGCAACGGAATTCGATATATTAAAGACCTTCATGCTTAATGCGGGTTATGTCTTTACCCGTGATGATTTAATTGAGAAAGCGCTGGGTTACTCTTTTGCCGGATTAGGGCGTACTATTGATAGTCATATCAAGAATTTGCGGCAGAAAATTGAAGATGATCCACGTAACCCACAATATATTTTGACAATCTATGGCGTTGGTTATCGTTTTGCGGATGATGTATCGTGAATAGATTATGGGTACGTCTGAGTGTTATATTTGTTGCCACAATCTTTATTCTCATGAGTTTTATTCCACTGCTGGTTTTTTATTCACCTGTGGAAATAGGCGATAGTATTGCAAGCATAAGTCCAGGAGTTTTATCTGATGCTGATACAGCCGCCCTGGAGCAATTAAGAGAGTCCGGGGCGTGGCGGGTAGTTTTTCGTAAGCTGGCAATCTTACCGCTTATCCTTCCAATTATTATCCTGACTCTAGCCGGTGTCATTACCAGTATTCTAGCAAGCTGGTTTATCACAAGACCACTGAATAAATTAGAATTAGCAACGCAAAAAATCGCGGCAGGACATACCGGATACCGTCTGCCGATTGAAGGTACTTATGAGATACAGAGTCTTGGCAAAGCGTTTAATTTGATGGCAGAAGAAATTGAAGAGGCAGAGGTTCGCCGTCAGAATTTGCTGGCAGATGTCTCACATGAGTTGCGTACCCCTCTAACGGTCTTGCAGGGAAATTTACGCGGGATTCTTGATGATGTTTATGAGTTTGATAAAGCACGAATTGCAAAGCTCTATGAGCAAACAAGACATTTAAATCACCTGGTAGATGATTTACACGACATTGCCCAGGCAGAGGCGCATCTCTTACCGCTAAATCTGGATACGATTGCACTTGAAAAGATTGTGGAACAGGTGGCAGAAATTTTTCAGCCCCTTGCAGAAGAAGCAAATATCAAAATTACTGTTGTCATCCATGATAAGCTGCCCTTAATTCGTAGTGACAAACAACGCTTAATACAAATTCTGAACAATCTAATCTCCAATGGATTACGTTTTGCGAAATCTGAAATAAAACTTACTCTGACAAGAAAAAATGAAGCTATTGTTCTCTCCATTGAAGATGATGGAACCGGTATTGAGGAAAAACAATTACCCTTTATATTCGACCGTTTTTATCGAGCAGACACATCACGGAATCGAACTACAGGGGGTACAGGTCTGGGGTTGGCAATTGTAAAATCACTTGTTGAGGCTCTCGGGTGTGATATTTCAGTCCAATCGGACATCAATAAGGGTACAAGTTTCAGGATAAGTATCCCCACAGTATCGTCAATAATAAGAAATTCAGAGTAAGAAAGGGTTTATCAGTGACAAACCCTACGGAATTTACTCAATTGTGTCGGATGCCTGTTTGAGCAGTGATGTTAGCAGGTCGTAATCGACATCCTGCCCTTCTTTGATTTTGATGGTGATACGGTCATTATTGTCGGATGCTTCGAAAAGATCATCCGGTTGTTGGAGTGTTGTTGCATTGAAGATGGTAAAGCTCACCCATCCTTTTGCTGTACCGAACACGGCGGCATATTTGCCATTTTTGAGAAAATGCGGTTTGCAGTATTGAATGCGATCTTCCATATCGGGAATGGCTTCGTTTACTGTTTCAACGAGTTTTTTGCAGACATCTATCTGCCAATCCTGTTTGATATTGTCGATGTATTCTTGAATTGCTGGATTCATGCTAAATACTCCTTTAATCTGGATGCTAAAACTGTCATGGATACTTTATGCGATTGACCTTCTAATGTGCTGTATTGTGCATCGGGAATCACTTTTGCAAGCGCCTGTGACGCATTTCGCAATGATGCTGGGCTTTTCTCGCCATCAATGACCACTGTCTCTACTTCGATGCTACGCCATTGTTCGATGGTCGATGGATTGCCTGACATGGTATCGCCCATTATTGCGATGTCATACGGCAAGGTGTGTGCTACTGCTTTAAGGCGTGACCATGCCGGAAATAGTCGCATCATATAGATGAAGAATGCCGGAGCACCCATGCCTTTTACCATAAAGTGATGTACCGCTTTTCCACGCTCATCGGCATTGATGAATTGCTGTAGACTGGATTCAAAATCAGCAGGTGGACGGCTATCCGGTGTCAGCATAAATGGTGGTTCATAGAGTGCTAATTGTGTGATGTTTAGACCACTTGCAACTGCACGTAAGGCAAGCACTGCTCCCGATGACATGCCGAAAACTATCGCAGAGCCTCCGACATCATCAATAATGGCTTCAAGGTCTTCGATTTCACGTTCAACCGTATAGGGTGCTGTATCGCCACTATCCCCTCTGCCACGTCTGTCATAATTGATGATCGTAAATTGTCCGGCAAGTGCATCTATTAGCTCAATCCACCCGGAAAATGCCCGTTCACTGAATGCCCCGCCGACAAGCACAAGAACGGGTCCTGTGCCTTTGCATTCATAAGCGATTTTTGTGCCATCTCTGGATGTGACGATTTGCATGTGAAGTAATCCCCTTTGTGTATCAAATGACTATAACTACTATTTTAGGTTGTCAGGGGGATAATTGATTGAACAAAAACGACATTGAGAGTAAAAAAGGGTTTATCAGCGATAAACCCCCGGGGATGTTTTAGTAAATGCGGATGGCGTCTGATTCGAGGCGGCGGGAATCGACTGCTCCAGCGTGTTGACCGTGTAGCAAAAGTTCAACGGCACGTTTGGCGACCCCTGCTCCGAGTGCCAATCCATGTCCGGTGAATCCGGCGGCAAATCCAACACGGGATTTATCCGGCAAAATTCCGGCTAAAGGCAAGCCATCGACACTGAATCCCATAATGCCCGCCCAGCGACGTTCGATTGGTTTATCGACATCAGGGAAATATTTTGCCATGTAGCGTTCCAGTTCAGATTGTACCAGCACATTCACACGGTCTTCGGTGGTATCGTGTTCAAGCGGCATGTGTTTATTGCGTGCGCCACCTATCAGAAAACGATTGTCAAAGGTCATGCGATAGTACATGTAGCCGTAATTACTATACCCGCAGACATCAATCACAGATTTTTCCAGTGGTTCGGTCACGAAAACCTGAGCGCGGGTCGGGATGATTTTGTCATAGAAGTAGGTGTCGATTTTCGGGGAATAAGCATTGGTCGCCAGAATCACATATTTCGCACGGAAAACGACATGCTGTGTGTAGACCATGACACAATCCGGTGCAATCTGGTCAATTTTGTAGACTTCGTTGTTGGTGTAAATGTCTGCTCCGCTTGCCTTGAAAATCGCCTGAGTCAATTTCACAGGATTGACTGCTGCATCTCGGGGTTGTTCAATAGCCGCATAGTATCCCCGTTTGAGCGGGTCGCTATCATGAAAGATCATGTCGATTCCGGCATTGCTGAGGGCTTTTGCAGCGTGAACCAGTTCCTGAGCTTCCTGTTCGGTTTCTGCCAGCAAAAGTGAGCCTGTTGCGTGCATCGGGACATCGCCGGATTCTTTAACTATTTTTTTCCAGAAATCAATCGTCTCTGCGGAGAGATTCCACATTTCAAGGGCTACATCCGCGCCGTATTCTTCGATTGCACGGTGATAGTAAGTATCCAGCCCGGAAATCATAAACCCGGCATTGCGTCCACTTGCACCCATCGCAATATCGCGCATTTCAGTGATGACGACCTCATGCCCTGCCTGTGCTGCGAAGTATGCCGCCGAACAGCCAACCAGACCTGCTCCGACAACCAGCACATCGACATCACGGGTTTGTTGTGTGCCATCAGCCTGCCAGATAGAAATACTCATTCACGTTCCTTTGTGTGTGTTTACGACAGTGACTCTCATTATACGGGTGAACTGTGTGGTTATGATGAACAACTATGACCATTTAAATTAATTCTAATGGTTGTGAGTTAAGAGTAAAAAGTGCTGAGTGCTGAGTGCTGAGTGCTGAGTGCTGAGTGCTGAGTGCTGAGAAGATTAGAATATTGTGTGGACTACGAACAAGTGGTTTCCAATTAGATTTGATGTATTTGAAAAATAATCTGATTACTTGACAAATGAATGTCATTCTTGATATTATACCAACCAGTTGGTATGTAAGGATACGTATGGCAAAAAAAGCAAGTAAGACGAAGCTCAAGTTGCTGGATATATCGAAGCAATTGATGATGTCCAAAGGCTACAATGCCACAAAAGTTGAAGAAATTTGCCAGATGGCGGAGGTAACGAAAGGAGCATTTTTCTACTACTTCAAGACAAAGGAAGACCTCGGGATGAGTGTTTTGGATTACTACTGGCAGGAACGTCAGGCGCAATTCATGGCATCAGACTGGCTGGCATCCGACGACCCGTTTGACCGGATTGAAGGTTTTCTGGCAGTGGTCGCTGATGTGTTCATGAATGATCCGCATGGCTACAGTTGCCTGGCAGGGAGTTTTACGCAGGAACTTGCGGATACAAATACCGATTTTCGTGAGATTGTGTCCGGTCTATTTGATGAATGGTCGGAACAGATAAAACCTGTGTTGCAGGAAGCAAATGAGCGCTCCGGCAACCATGTGGACATCGACTTGCTGGCAGATTATATCGTGGTCGTGACCGAGGGGGCGTTGATTCTTGCGGTGGCACGGCAGGATAGACAGGTCATCGCACAGCACTTGAATCTACTCAATACACATATCCGGTCTGTGTTCAGCGTGTAGGATAGAGGGTGTGCTATAGCAAACCCTTACAATGAAATAGATAGTTAGACTAATCGGGCGCGGGAGTGCCTTCTTTTTTAGCCACAAAAACATACCAACCGGTTTGTACAATTTCAAGATAAAGGGAGATATGTGGATGATATATGACTTTGTAATTGCAAGTATTGGAGGGGCTATCGGTACGGCTTTGATGACAGGCATGATGCTAATCGGTAAGCAAATGGGTATTCCGGCAGTCGATGCACATGGAATCCTCGGGTATATGCTAAACAGTGAAAAAGCCTCCCCGGTCGGTTATATCATGCATTGGATTCTCGGTGTGGTGTTCGCGATAGGCTATGCGATTGTGTTTCAGTACGTTCCCAGAAATGTGATTTTTCTCGGGACGATGCTTGGCATCATTCACTGGATTATCGTAGGGTGGCTGTTCGCTTTTGCCCCAATAGCACATGCCGGAATGCAAGCTGGAACAGTTCCAGAACCGGGGGCTTATATGATGAAATCGTTGGGATTCCCCGGATTCATCGCAGGGATGGTCGGTCATATCGTTTTCGGGCTGACTGTCACTCTCGTTTATGTGTGGGCAGGTGGTAGTCTCGCTGTCGCCTGAGTCGCTTGCAGTGCTTCAACAACAAAAAAAGCCTCTGTAAATATGATTGCGGAGGTTTTCAAAAATGAGCGGGTTTTAAAAAAATTCTGACTATCTTATTACAAGGGCAACCTATACTCGGATGAAAGGATATAGTAAGTAGATGTCAAGTGTATAGATGAGTTCATATTATGATCAAGATTTTGACTGCATTGATTTTCGCGAGAATCCACATCTCTATCGTATTGGTAAAGGTGAGCAAGGTGTTTTATCTGTAGAGCCATATAAATCCGAAATACTTCCCCACTGGCGTTTTCGAACCCCTGATATTGCTCAAGAATCGTCAGATATAATCTATAAGATGTTTTTAGAGTATCTGAAAGATGATGATTTTGTCGGGGCAGATATGGCGAGAAAATTTTTGCAAATGGGATACACGCGCTCACGTCGCTATGCGAACCACAAATCAGGTCGTAAATATAGCAAAGAAGAAAAACCGGATGCACCTGATATTAAAGAGGATGATATTCCCGATTATAAAGACCCTAAAAATAGAGCGCACTATATCAAGACAAAGACTAAAAAGGTGCTACCCCGTGACCCTGACCCTGAAAAAGCAAAGTCAGCCGAAATTTTCTATGAGAAATATCAGCTTGCAAAGCACAACACTACCTATCAGCGAATGAAGGAACAGTGGAAGCAAGATCATCATTAGTTGTGTGAAACGCCTCCTATTGACTATACACCGGTCGCTATGTTGTAAAATATGATATGCTGTATCAAAGGTATCAAAGGGGCGACTATCATGGGTGTGCGGTATCGTTGTGCCTTATGTGGCAAGACGACAGCGAAAAAACAATTAGATAATCATGTCTGTAAAATATGTCGGGCACAGTATGATGTAAATGAAGCATGGGTACAGGAACTGATTCGTACCGAGCAAGCGTGGCATGAGAGCCAGAGCAAAAATGCACCGATTTTGAATTTCAGTCGGTTGCATGTGCGGCAAAATAATCGCTCTTATGATGGCGATGATATGATTAACGGTGATGTTGATTTCCCTCAAATACGACGGGGTAAAATCCCAAAAAACAGGAAATATGCTCCCTCCCCCGCTACACCGGATAATTATCTCGATAATCTGGAGATTGTGCTGGAATGGGGTGATGTGGCGCAATTGAGTGACAGTGAAAAACAGGCAATTGAGGTGATTGTGTTATTCATGCAGAATCAGGCAATCAGTTTGGAAGGCGCGAGTCAGATTTTGTCGGAAATCGAGGGCAAGGAAATCACGCCGTTTGAATTTCAGGAACGCTTGAATCAGGCACGGCAAAAATTGATTGATGCGGGGATAAAGCTGTAAGTAGTTTTTAGTGATTAGTTGTTAGTTATCAGGGTGATTCATGGTCTATATCTAATCCTTGTCTATTATTTTGATTTTGGGATTTCTTAGTAAACTTGTAGAAGTCATTAGTTATCGGTACATAAATGCTACTATCCGGTAAGGTTATTTCATTATTCATTGCAGTTAGATCACCTGTAGAACCCCTCAAGTTAGCATCTGTAAAATCTGTGCTGTATATGTTGACCTCTCGCATCCAACTATCTTGCAAATTAGCTCCTGTGAACAATACATTTGCAAAATTGCCCTTTATAATTGTTCTAACAAGTTTAGAGCGACTAAAGTTACTATCGGTAAAGTTGCCTTCTAGCCATGCAAATTTAATGCTTGTACTTATGAACAGACAGTTATTTGCCTCAACGTTCACCATAACGCTATTATCTAAATTCGCATTGGTGAAATCTGCAAATTTTATATTACTGCTAATGACGATAAATTCTTCTATCTCACTATTTTTTATACTCATCTCTTCAACGGTGCATCTGATAAGGATCAGTTTATTGAGATTGAGGTTATCAAGTTTGAGCTGTGCAACATTCACATCGTAAATAACATCTATTGTTTTGATCCATTCCGATGCCGGTCTGTCGAAAATGCTTTTGGAAACTTGAGAGGTTTGATCGATTTCTTCATATCTACTCAACACCTCTTGAATTTCGGATTTGCGCTGATGGTAAAAATTCGGCTCACTACGTGGCAATGATTTGAATGGAGGACCAGCAAAACGACTTTTATCTCTTTTCTTTTTATCTGACATTAGTTAATCCTTTCCATTACTATTATATGGTAGTTTTTATGGTCACATATGTGTTCTGTTCTTAACCGTCATTATTGCGCCCATATACTAAAGAGGCAAAAAGCATGATTGAATTAGTTGCATCTACAGGTAATGCGGAAATGGATGCTTATATAAAAGCGATTATCGGGATTTATGAGGCGACATTCCCCGGGAGGATTCGCGGGTATTATCTGGTAGGAAGTTATGGTGATGATACGTGGATTTCCGGCAGTGATATTGATATGGAGATTTTGTTCAAAGATGCGATGACAGAAGATGAAATCGCACGATGTGAGGTACTCAAAGCAAGTTGCCGGACACTTGCGCCGATTCATCTCGATTTACCTGTGAAAAGTGAAGCCAATTTCGGAATAGACGATACGATTGCTCTCAAACTGGCGAGTAAATTTGTCTATGGCACGGATACCCGTGAAAGCATTCCTTTACCATCAATTGAGGCTTATCTACGAAAAAGCAGCGCACCTGCACACCGGGGTTTGACTGTTCGATTCCGGCAGGAGGTTGTCAATTTGCCGCTCTCATACCCCGTTCCTGATGATGCGTATTATGGGTATGTGCCAAACTGGTACAAAGCTGATCTCACGCCAATTAAGTTATGGGTATTGAATGTCGGTTGGCTGGCGACCTTTCTGGTAATTCACAAAGCGAAGGTGTATGTGCCATCAAAACGGCATATGCTGAGATTGTACCGTGAGCATATCAATGACGAATGGACAGACTTTGTCACACAAGTTTATGAATTGGGACGTAATCAGTGGGGATATAAATTTCCGGCAGATGCTAAAAATTTAGCGCTCTTTAAATCTCTGTGTCAGCAAACTTTAGCATTTGAAAATTATGTTGCGGATATTTATGTTGATTACCTAAAGGAAGAACTCCTTCATGGCGACAAAAATATGGCAGAGGAACGATTAGCGGCATTCACCCTGCCATGACCTGCTGTGTCCCCATCGGTAATTTGATCGTAAAGGTGCTGCCAAGACCCGGTTGACTTTCTACCCTGATTGTCCCGTAATGCAATTCAACCAGCCGCAGGGATATAGACAAACCGACTCCGAAGCTCCCATCCATCGGACGATGATGTTGTCCCCGGTACAGGCGGTCAAAAATGTGAAGGCGATCTTTTTCATCAATGCCAATCCCTGTATCACGAATTTTGATGTGCGCGTAGTTTTCCTGTTTTTCAACAGTGATCTCAATTGCACCATCGGGCACATTGTACTGAATAGCATTGAGGGCAATATATTCGATTGCAGAATACAACCGGGCTTCATCGCCTGTGTAGTAGAGGGTCTCTTCCGGTAGATTAAGCGTCATGGTCAGTTGATTCTTCTCGACCTGTTCCTGAAAATTGTGGGCAATCTGTCGCAATAGATTATTGAGTGAAAATGTCGTGCGGTGCAAATCTTCGGGATTGAGTACATCAATGCGGGACATTTGTGTAACAGATTTCAAGGTTGCATGTATCGCATCAACCTGTGAGGCAATGGTTGCTAATTTTTCGTTGCGCCGTGCTTCATCCTGAATGCGTTTCAGCATATAGAGACTGGTTGTGATGGTTGAAAGCGGTGTTGCAATATCATGGGTGAGATTGGTGATGAGGTGTTGCAGCGCAGTAACACGTTCTTTTTCAAGTGCCAGATTGATAATCTCTTGTTCCATGATTTTGCGTTCGGTCATATCGTGAATGACCATTACCCAGCCTTTTGCTGCCTGATTGTAGCGGGTTCGCAGAGGATTGATTTGAATATCGGTGTAGATAGTATCCCCATTTTTGTGCTGTAGATCAACATAAGCAAAATCGTCTATATCCGCGATTGTACGGGCTATTTTCTCGAAGTGATTATCCTCACTGTCGATGAATGCTCCTGTGCGAATCGGGAAATTACCAATAAATTCTTCACGGGAATAGCCGAATAGTTCCGAGGCGGCACGATTGCAATCAATAATCAGCCCGGTATCTTCATCAAGGATGAAAACGGCATCATGTAAACTGGAAAAGGTGCTTTCGAGCAATTGCTGTGATTCCTGCAATTCGAGCACACCCCGTAAGCGAATAATCTGGCTGGCGATTTTTGTGCTAAAGAGCGCTAAGAGATCGACTTCATAAGAACGCAAGGGACGCCCTGTCAGCAGATTATCAACCACGATATATCCGAAAACTTCCGTGCCACTGCGTAATGCAGCCGCAATGCGCCATCCTTTCTTCGCAACCTCTCCAACTTCATATAAATCGGTATCTTCCCAGAATGTAACCCGTTCCTCATTATTCAATACTTTGCCGAACCATGGAGAATCCGTGAGTGGTTCTTTATAATCATGTTCAGCACGGAATTCACCATCTGCTGATGTGCCATATGTTCCTCTCAGAACATCCGCTTCATAATCGGCAATCAGTAGCCCTACTCTTTCAAATCCAAAATCTTTGCGGGCGGCTATGATGGTTGCTTTATAGAGTTCATCCAGTGTTTCGAATGTGCCGAGGTCGATAATGACGTAATGCAGACGTTCAAGATGTTGCTGGAATTCCAGGGTTGTTACTTCATTTTGCTGAAGCAGCATCATTGATTTACGGCGGGAAATGAGATTGCCAATGGTATGGCTAAACAGAGAAAGCAAATCTGTTTCATAGGGACGCGGTGGTTTTCCGGTCAGGTAGTTATCGACCACAATATAGCCTGGAACTTCATCGCCACTCCAGAGTGCGGCGGCAGCTTTCCAGCCCCGGGCAAGGTTATCTCCATATTCAAGTAATTCTATATCTTCCCAGAGGGTCACCCGGTCTTCTGTTTCCAGTACTGTATCAAACCAGGTAGAAGGAGACAGTTGTTCACTATAATCATACTCGGGGCGCATTTCCCCTTCGGGCGATGTGCCATATGTGCCCCTTAAGAGATTTGCATCATAATCGGCGACAAATAAAGCCGCACGACTAAAACCAAAATCTTCAAGGAGTGTCTGGACTGCATTGCGATAAATATCATCCAGGTTTTCAAGTTTGCCGAGTCTGATTGTCAGGTGATGTAAGCGGGTCAAATAAGTCTGAAATTCTGAGATAATGGCATTCATCGCGGCTAGTTCAGTTTCGATGTTCGTCAATTCAGTGATGTCAGTCTGTGAAACCAGAATCCGTTCCCATGTCTCTTCCGCACCGGGAAATACTTTGAAGCGCAGCAAGACATTAGAAACAGTCTTTTCATTTACAGTCATGAAGGATGTGGATTTAAACTCTGTTTCCCCTTCCCACAGACGTATAATATGATCCCGATTACGGGCATGAGCAAGAGGGTTATCCTGCACCATCGAAAGTAAAAGTTGCGATAGCTCTTCTTTGTTTGTTACATGATATAAATCCAGTGTGCGTTGATTGACATCTATGATACGTAGTCGACGCATACATTCGATGACATCCTGTGGATGTTCCGTGAGGTAAGTCCGAACACCGGTAAAAGACAAGGACAGCAGATAATCGCGGCTGGCTGAATAATCTAACTGCCACATAGCAATCGGAGCATGTTCAAAAAATGTGCGGAAGCGTAATTCACTCAGGCGGAGTTCTTCCTGGCGTTTTTTACGGTTGGTGATGTCGCGGACAATACTCTGGATATAAATCGGGCTACCAATGTCATCATAAATCAATTGCACATTCACTTCGGCGGCAATCGGTGTGCCATCTTTTTTACGGAAGAGACGCTCGTATGGTGGTAATTTCTCCCCCGCTAACATGCGTTCCAGCTTATTTTCAGCATCGGGGACACTATCGGGGTGAATGAGGTCAATGTTGGTCAGATTCAGGATTTCTTCCACTGAATCATAGCCCAGCATTGCGACTGCCCGTTGATTGGCACTAAGATGCTGTCCCTGCATATTCAGTAAAAAGACAGCATCATTGTTTTGCTCAAAGAGGGTATCATTGCCATAAGATAAGTTGTTGTCTGATGATGTCTCTTTCCCGGTGATAGACGCTGTAAATAGTGCAAGTCCGATTAGCAGCATCTGGCTTATGATGACATCTGGTGTGAGCGTCTTAGCTTGCAGAAGAAAATAGACTGTATGAACCGCTATCAGAATTGCTGTGGTTGCAAAGACAGTTCTGTTGCTTGTACGATGAGTCGCAAAGATCATCGCGGCAGCAATCAGGTAGAGTTGATTTGCCAGTGTTCCCCCGACCAGCCAGAATATGATGCTGTATGCCAGAACAGATGTGATTAATATCTGTTGCGTTTGGTTGACTAATTTCACGATAGTCCCAATATTACAATACATTACTACTATTCTTACCCTTATTATATTGTGTTTTATAGCTTCCGGGTATTAACAGTCAGTGTGCAGGGTTAGCAATAAGTTTGAATGAGCCAGGGCGATTTTTCTAAAGGATGCTATAATTTTGCACATATGTCCGACAACGCAGAATCTGGAGAGTTATTGCTATGACAGATGAAATGGATGAAATCATCATCGAAGGCTATTGTATGAGTTGCCGTGAATCGGTCGAGATGGAAGCACCACAAGCCGTCTGGACACGTAAAGGTCAACCGGCAACACGGGGTACATGTCCGATGTGTGGTGGGACGGTGTTCCGTATGGGCAAAACCGAATTACATGATGAGAGTAATCGTCCAGAACCGATTGAAATAGGCGATGGTGGTGATAAGCGTACCGCTCCGAAATTAACCCGTGATACGGTCTACTTGAATTATGCACAGGCAGATGAAGCGCTGGCACAACGTCTGGCAGAAGACCTTGAAAAAAGTGGCTTAGCTGTCTGGTTGCATGATGGCAATTCGGATGTGAATTGGAGTAGCGGTGTTCATCCTGCTCTGAAAGAGTGCAAGCATATGGTGGTTGTTTTGTCTCAGGCGGGATTGGGTGCAGAGGATGTGAGTGCCTCATGGAGTTTTTTCAAGGATAGTCGTAAGCCGATTGTGATTGCCCAGGTGGAAGGTGTTGACCCGCCGGATAAGATTCGTCGTAGTCCTCGTTTTAATTTCGATGGCACGGATTATAAGACGATGATGCGGCAGATGGTGCGGCAACTGGCGGAGATGTAGAGTGAGTGCTGAGTGCTGAGTGCTGAGTGCTGAGTGCTGAGTGCTGAGTGCTGAAAAAACGTACAAAATATAAAGTAAAAGGTGAAGGGTTGCGATGATATTTACAAAAAACCCCTCCCCATTGCACTCGCAAGCTCCCTGATGGAGAGGGACTTTTACGGAGAGTACAGGGGATAGGATACTGAATGGATATTATACGGATTGAGAATTTGCGGTTGCGCTGTTTTATCGGGTTTAATCCGCATGAGTTGAAAGATAAGCAGGATGTTGTTATCACGCTGGAGTTGTACACAGATATTCGCACAGGTGGCGAGTCAGATAATCCTGATGACATTCTAAATTATAAGACGGTCAATAAAGCGGTTATCCAGCATGTGGAAGCGTCACGCTATAAGACGCTGGAAGCTCTGGCGACGAATATCGCGAAGGTGGCGATTGTGGATTGTGGTGCGCCACATATTAAGGTGCAGGTCGAGAAGCCGGGCGCATTGCGTTTCACAGATAATGTGATGGTGATTATTGAGCGTAAGACTGAGGATTTTGTATAAGCCAGCCTTGCCTGATACCGGGGCATGATATGTCATACCAGGGCACGACACGTCATGCCCCTACGGATGACGATATTATTTCAGGGGTTTTTCCATGCGGCGGTGGTTGACGACTGTTCCCCATTGATTGCTGAGAGATGATTTGATTGTTTCTGTGGTGGTGAAGCCCATACGTTCATAGAGCGCCTGTGCGCGGGGGTTAGTGACAGCGACATCCAGAGCAGCCATTTTGATTCCGGTGATGAATTGTTCGGATAGCAGATGAGTGACGAGTTGCGTCCCGATACCCTGTCCACGTAGTTCCGGTTTCACACCGAGATGAGCAACGACGTAGAGCGTGTTTGACGGCGGTTTGATAATCTGCTCGATGCGTAATCCTCTGATGATGACTCCGATGCCATTTACCCCGTAAAAGCTGAGAATTTGCCGGGCGGCTGCAATCGTGAATGCCAGCGTGGTCTCACCTGTAAATCCTGCTCCAGCACAAACAATTTCACCATTAAGTATGCCTACAACATGGTTACGATATCCGAACTCCCCTGCTCCATCCTGAAAAGCGTATTTCAAGAATTCCTGTGCCTTGTCTGTGAAGACATAATTGAAGGCTTCGGGTCCAGAACTATAAATCAGTGGAACGGCGGCTTCGACATCGTCAGTTTCTGCGGGGCGGAATGTTATCTGTGTCACGGGTGTATCTTTTCCTGCGAGATAAACTTGTCAGTGAGATTTTGAGGGTGAGGCAGCGCCTAACTCCTACATTATTTGCTGTATTGTACCCACCTGTCTAAGAAGTTCCCAATTGTTCGCGGATGTTATCGGCAATTTCACGGGTAACAGTCAGGATGTTATCAAGTGATTTGACTTTCCCGAAAGCGATTGTCAGGATGTGTTCATCATCAAGCGGGATGGTTATGATATGAGCATTCTCTGCTGCGATGAGATTGTATTGTAACTGCCCCGTCTGATATTCTTTTGCGCTACGTGTTCCCATTGAGTATATTCCGGCAGTCATTGCGGAGACGATGTCCTGCTGTCTATCTTCTGAGATGCCACTTATTGCCAGCATCAATCCATCGACTGTTACCAGTGCCGCCCAACTCGAATGCGATTCAGATTGCGCCAGAGTGCTATGTAAGATTTGTGCGTAATTGTGCTGTGGTTTTTTCTTGTTTTTGCGATTGAAGAAATTCATCAGTAATCCCCTGGTAATCTATCGTGTTTATCCATTTTATGTGATTCTGAAAATTGGCGTATGATCGATGAGCTGGTGGTCTTATAATTTCGCGATATACTATATCTGTAACGGATATAGTATATGGATATGCTATTTGAATTCAAACTAATTGTAATGTTTGGAAATATAATCTTGTGTAATAATGGATTAGATAGTGTTTAAAAACGCAGGCAGGATGACTCATGATCGGACAGACCCTTGGTTCTTATCGAATTGTTGAGCAGATTGGCGCAGGAGGTATGGCGACAGTCTTCAAAGCCTATGACCCCGGCACTGATCGTTACGTTGCTATCAAGACCTTACCTCAACAGTACAGCAATGATCCCCAATTTGCCGCCCGTTTTGAGATCGAAGCCCGTGCGATTGCTAAACTGGAACATCTTCATATTTTGCCAGTTTTTGCATATGGTGAGGACAATGGTATCTCGTACATGGCTATGCGTTTACTGGAAACCGGCACACTCAAAGAGTTGATGGAATCCGCACAGCTTAGTTTTGCCGAAATCGGGCGTTTGCTCAAACAATTTGCCGGAGCGCTCGATTATGCTCATAGCCAACAAATCATTCATCGCGATGTCAAGCCGGGTAATGCTTTGATTGATAATCAGGGCAATCTCTATTTAACGGACTTTGGCATTGCGAAAATGGTCGAGAATATGCAAGACCTGACAGGGACAGGGATCCTTGGAACACCGCGTTATATGAGTCCCGAACAATGTATGGGAGCGCGGGATGTCGGAGCAGCATCAGACCAGTATGCACTGGGTGTTGTCCTCTATGAAATGCTGACCGGACAAACTCCTTATGAAGGAGAAACTCCGGCGGGTGTTCTGCAAAACCAGATTCTGGGGAGTCCGCTTCCCCCGCCGCGCTCATTGCGAAAAGATATTCCCGAAGGCATTGAGCAAGTTGTCCTGAAAGCCCTATCACGTGAACCCGATGAGCGTTATGAGAGTTGCATGGCATTATCAGCAGCTTATGATCGGGCATTGCATAAACACCATGCTGACCCGACAAAAGAAGCCCTGCATAGACCCGATGACCAGCGCGAGACACTTGTATTTCAAGATGATGTTGAGCTTATGCCTGATACCGAAACAGTTCATTATGAGCATGGTATGGCAACCAGCATCAAAGGGGATACTGTTGCTAAAGGTGAAACAGTCACAAAAGAAAAGCGATCGCCGCGTGCTGTTAATCCAATGTTGCCTGTCGCAGGAGTCCTTATTGCTTTAGCTTCGATAACAATCGGCTATTTTGTTTTTTTCCAGAATAATGGGGATGATTCTCAGGAGACTGTTGCCAGTTCAGAAGATTTGCGCGAGATGGCTGCACAGACTATCACGGCAGATGCGAATGCAACGATACAATCCGGTACAGAAGTTGCCGCAATCAATGTGCAGCAAACGGCAATCATCGTGGAGGCAGAAACCGGAACAGCATCGGTATGGACAGATACAGCTACCCCTACGGTGACATATACGCCAAGCGCAACTCCAACGGCATCCCATACACCAACGATTACCCCGACATTCACCATTACGCCAACAAATACAGCGACAGCGATTCCGGTGCAAATGGCGATAGGTGATTTCAATTTTCGCGGGGATGTTGGAACTTTTGGCTTGATTCCCTATAACAGCAAGCGGATTGTCCCCTGCTCCGATGATGAGACCAGTATTTGTCTGTGGAACGCATCTACCAATATAGCTGACCGCTTGATCGCAGATGATTCCTCTCTATTTAGCAGAATTGGCTATCAGGATTTTACCGGAGCATCCTGGTCTCCCGATGGGGATTTCCTGTATATTGGCATTCAGGGAACAGACGGAGCGCAACTCTGGCAATATTCAGAAGAAACACAGGAACTCGACCCCTTATTCCCGGAATTAGAAAATGTGACTTATATCGAAGGCGTTCATGGTGTTTATGGCAATCAGTTTTTGATACTGGCAGATCAGACAGTCTATCTTACGACAATGCCCGATGGTGAGCTCACAGAAGTTTACAGCGCACAATCCGGCAGTTGTTTGAGGAATATTCAGTTTTCTCCTAATTTGACTGATTTTGTTGTGTGGCAAGGGGATTGCGATGCTGAGGGGAGTATTGGCTTAAATCGTGCTTTGCTTCACATTGAACTTGCCACAGGGAATCCACAGCGACTCGCACAGGTTGAGGGGGATGATTGCAATGATTATCGTGATACTGCTTATCATGCTGCCGGAGAAATGGTCATTTTTGTAGATGGCGATTGTCGCAGTTATCTGGTGACGATTGCTTCCGGTGAATATCAACTCGTGACAGATTTTCCGTACTGGTGGCATAGCGCGGCATTCCCGCAATGGGGAACATTACCTCTGCCCTCTTTCAGCGAAAGTTACACAACCGGCAATATCATCATTGATGAGGATTTTGAAGACCGCACAGGGATTCCACGCTGGCAATATCTTCTTTATCAATCCGACGCGAGTCCCGGTTTTGAAGATAGTAGCAACTGGGAGATTCAAGTTGATGACGATGGTAATCAGGTTCTGGCACAAACGAATGTAGAGGAGATACTGGATGCCAGCTTCTCGCCACAGGAATTCGCTGATGGACGCGGCTGGGTGATTGAATTCCGTTTCAGAGCGCAGGAATGGCGACGGGATACCGGACAAGCGCTTGCTATCAATATTGCACTTGCATCGAATACAGGTGAGTGTAGTTATTTCTTTGCTTTTCAGCGAGATCATGAATTCGTATCGAGCTTTCCAGTAGCCGGTGATCCGATTGACTGTGAATTTAGTAATGAGGCAATCACACCAACAACCCGTCAATTTTTCCTGTCCGCAGAGCGCTGGTATAGTCTGCGCTTCGAAGTATATGATGGGGTTGTGACTTATTATCTGGATGGCAGAGCAATCACACGGACTATTCTGGAAAGCCCTAACCTGCTCAGTCAGTTTGAGCTTGCAACGCCTCAGTTAGCACAATTTGATGATATTTTCTTTGCAGAGCTTGTTCCTGCCGGGGACTAATTCGGTTATATCGAAGCGTGCTTATTATATATGATAAGTTACAAGTCAGAGATTTATCCGCATTATGTGAAATCCTGAAATTTTTAAAAGTCACATGCCGGGAGCGCACACAGGCACTCTCCTAAAATTCTAAAAAATATCGAAGGTTATTAATTGTGACATTCGATAAGTTTTAGAGATTGATGATCGATTTTTAAGTAGTGGCACACCGACGGTGTGCCACTACATCAGATGAGATTCTCTGGCTAAACACTTTCGATAATTCACTTATTAATCAGTGATGACCGAAAATTTCACCATGCGCTATGAAGATTGCTCACGGGCTAACATATGATTTAGTGGATGTCGGGTTATAGCTTATGGTACAGGATTATTGAGCATTTTTAGCGCGGCATGAGCTTCCGGGGTGTCGATAGTCGATAGTGCTTCTTTGATAGAATAGGACAATGAGACAGGTTTTGTTTTCCCGCGATGATAATATTCAATCAGATACGGTATTGCCCGGTTCTCTTTTAACTCGCCTAATTGTTTGATAGCGATGACCTCTATGGATAGGTTATCGTTCCAGAGGGCATCAACTGCCCATTCAAGGACAACGTGGCGTGCCTCTTCTGTATCATAGGTCTGAATTGCCGTTACCAGATTGTCTATCAGATGAATATTTTGTTGTAATGAGGTATCGGTTGAGGACATATCCAACAGTGCATTCAAGAGAAATGGAAAAGCAGCCGGTAACTTGAGTTTTCCGAGTGCCAGAGCAGCAAGGGATGCAATCTGTGGTGTCGGGTCTTTGAGAGCGATTATCAGCGAAAACATCGAATCGGGATGCGGATGCTCTTGCAGCACCTTTGCAATGCTTAATCGAATCGCCGTTGTATTGTCTGTCAGGAGACGATGTGCTATGGAAGGCAATGCTTTTTGCGGGTCAATTTTCATCAGAGACACAGCAAGATATTCAACAACAAAGTGGTTGCGACAGACCGTAAACAGTTGCAGTAGCCCGTCAAATGTTCCGGCGTAGTTATGGTCTCCAAGATGTTCAACTATCACATAACGGGAGGTCGTGTGAGCATGTAAATCCCGTAGTGGATAGCCCGGGGTGTTGAATTCATCCGCACAGGGTTCTTTACGGACATAAGCTAATAGTGACGGCACGGCGATTACACCAAAGTGAAGCAGATGTATGGCAATGTGGATTCGTAACTTCTCATCTGTTCTCTGATTACTATCCAGTTCGCATGAATGCAGTAATGCGACCAGTGGTTCAAAGGCAGCTTCATCTGTGAGGGATTCCAGAGGCGTATCAGCTATCGCACCCGCGAAATCTAATAATGTTTGCTCGAATCGTTTATAGGTATTTTGATGCATCTGCCCTATCCATCTTTAAAATCCTGAAAGTTTTAGAATTCATGCTAAGGGTTGGGTTTCGCGCGCCAAACCCCTACAGGAGATTTTATTCCTTATCACTTTCCAGTTTCTACAATCATATGATGAGACTTTATTTGTCGCAGAATTTATCGGGTCAGCCAAGAGAATGTTTGTTCTAAATTATGATGTTGTTCGATCTAATTTTCGGAGTGCTGCACGGGCAAGCGGACTCTTCATTTCAGATAAGCCCTGTCGCGCTGCTCTGCGGGTCATCGCCCAGGAAAATGTAGTCTTAACCGCCGTATTTTCGATGACCTCCACCAGATAAGGAATCGTGCGGTCTTCTCCCAGTTGAAGCAGATATGTCACCGCCCAATCGACAAAGCCGACATCTGAAACATCAATATGATTGATGCACCATTCGAAAACAATGTCACGGGTTTCCTGACTATCGTATGCGGCGAGGGTATCAATGGCGTGTTGTGCAATTGAATTATTGGTACTGGTGAATCGGAAACGACGCGGAATGGCTCGATAGTTTGTGGCAGCATCCACCAGGAATGGAATCGCCTGTGGTGACTTAATTTTCTTGAGGGCATTCAGGGCACTGATTGCCACTTCTACATCTTCATCCTCAATAGTCGCAATCAGTATCATGATAACATCATCCGGGAAACAGTCCCCGAGAGCAAGTGTTGCCGCAACACGTCTGGATGTGTTTATGGCATTAAAAGCAACCTCCGCAAAAATAGAGGCAGCTTTATGTTTGTCGAGTTGAATCAGGGCTTCTGAATACAGAGCCGCCACGCTATCGGTATTCGGAGATTTATACAGCCCTGCTAATCCATCAAAAATTTCCGCGCCACCCTGTTTGGTGAGCAGGTAAAGGACTTCTTTTTGTACATAGCCGTAACTTAACCAGCCAAGATAATCGAGCAAAGGCTTATGAGCAATTTGCCCGAATTGTATCAGTTTGCGTACTATCGTCAGATGATTACAGCGTGTGTCGCCACTCCGATTTCTATCATGGAATGGCTGTGAAAACAAAAGTGTGACAAGGGGTTCAAAGGCAGCATTTTGTGTCAGCGTATAAATGGGCGTATCGCTGACGCAATTAGCAAGTTCCAACAAATCATGCTCGACAGTACGTCGCACACTTCTGGCTTTCGCGTAAATATTAACGGCAGATGGTTGATCGTCTTTGGACATGATGCCTTCCAGATTTTCCTGATATGTTTCGTCGCATGTAACACGCTCATTTTAAACGGGAGAGCACGGAGGCATCTCCGCTACATACATTTTATCTTATGTCTTACCACAGGCAAAGAAAATTTGTTCTAAGAAGGGGTAAATTTCATTTCAAACGCTTCAAGGCTGTTCTGGCTTCAGGGGCATCAATTTTCCGCAAACCATGAATGGCTGAATTTCGATACAGCGCATGGATAAGCGATTTTGAATCATGATTTTCAATGAGAGTGACCAGGTGCGGGACAGCACGCGCATCCTGTAAATCTGAGAGTAGCTTCACCGTCCAATCAATGCCTTTAAGTTCAGAGACATGAAGTTGATTGACACACCACTGAAAGACAATCTCGCGGGTTTCTGCTGTGTTGTATGATAGCAACGCACGGATAGCCTGTTGAGCAATAGAGCGATCATTTTGATGTCGCGGTAGTCGCCTGGTGGTCACACGAAAATCCATTGCAGCATTAATCAAAAACGGAATGGCATCGGGTGAGCGAATTTCTTTGAGTGCAGCAATCGCTCCCATGACAACCTGAACATCTTCATCCTGTAAGGCAGTGACCAGTGGTAATAGCACATCTTCAGATCGACATTCAGCCAGTGCATGAATTGCAGATACCCGTGCATAAGTTGTTCTGCCCGTAAATATGATTTCTGAAAATAGATTCGCTGCTCGATGTTTATCCAGTTTTATCAGTGCTGACCCGATTTCATCAGAGATGCCTCTCCCATATTGAAACTGATAGACCTGTGCCAATCCATCAAAGATTTGCTCATCAGATTGTTTCAGCAAAAGTTTGAGTACTGCTTTTCGCAGGTTTTCCGGGCAGCGTGAAGACAGGTAATCCAGAATTGGCTCATATGCTGTTTCCCCGGAATACAGAAGATACTCCGCCGCAAGAATATGATAATGTGTTGAACGTGTCACGGGAATCACATCAAGGGGTTCAGAAAATAAAAGCATGAGCAGGGGGTCGAATGCAATTTCATCGCTCAATGATTTCACCCGAATCTCACTGATACAATTCACAAGTTCCAGTAAAGTTTGTTCCTGCTTGCGACGTGCGTGGTGAATACTCATGTATGTAACATCAATTGAAGGTGGTCGATTGTGTCCGGGCATGTTTGTCTATAAACTCTCTATTTTGTTTATGATACCTGTTTTTTGAGATTCGCAGGTCAAAAATAGAGTAAATTCATAGCACTTTCTGCACCAAATTTGTTAAAGTCTGTGAAATCGCTCAAATTGAATCACGCGCTATTTCGAATGTTCGTTTAGAATAGAAGCATAGTGGTAACAGGGAGACTGTTTAGAATATGAAAGTTATTACCCTCCTCAACGAAAAAGGCGGCGTGGCAAAAACGACAATGGCTGTCCATGCTGCGGCAGGTTTAGCCATCAAAGGGTATCGTGTGGTGCTGATTGATGCAGATGCACAGGGTCACGCGACAATCGCGCTGGGTCGTCAGAAAGAACCCGGTTTTTATGATTTGATTGTACGTGGCGCAGCCTTTGATAAGGTCTTGCGGCGTATTGCACCTGAACGATATTCTGTCCCGGAGACCGCGCATCAGGTCACAGGTGATCTTTTACTTGTGCCGTCGAACGTCGAAACGCGCAGTATTTCACAGAATATTAGTGATGCTTTTGCTGTTTTAAAGCGGGTGATGCAGTTGCGTGAAGCGATTGATTTTGTCATTTTTGATACCTCCCCCACCCCCTCATTGACCCATGCGTCGATCTATATGGCGACAGATGCGATTGTGATGCCAACCAAATTAGAAGCCTGGTCATTTGATGGGCTGCGTGAAAGTATGGCACATAAAGACCAGTTTCAGCCGATTCGCCAGCAGTATCAACTGGGTGCGATTAAGCTCTATGGCATTGTCCCGACACTGTATCGACGGGGTACTTTAGAGCAAGAAACTAATCTGGAAGTTTTACGTGAACGCTTTGGCGACCTTGTCTGGGATCCGATTCCAATGCGGACTATCTGGTCGGAAGCAGCGACTGCAAAACGCACAGTTTTCTCACTCGCGCCCGGTAGTAAGACTGCTGCTGATGCCTGGCGTTTCGTAAATAAAATGGAGGAAGCTATCAATGTCCAGCCGTAAACGCCGCCAGAATTTAGACAATGATTTCTTTGACAGTGATGATTCGCTACCCGAATTGAATATCCAGGAAGTGGATGAAATTGGCTTCGGCGGTTTAGCTATGCCCAATGTTCGCAGCCAGGATGGTATCGTCAAGCTGGGGGCATTTCATATCAGCATGAAGGGTTTGCAGATTCAAGGGCGTATCACACAGGATGAATGGTGGGCGTTTTTTGAAGGTGTACAAAAAATCGAGTCTGCGATTCAGTTCATTATTGGTGATTTAGCAGCTTACGGGGCTGGCGAATTTAACCTCAGTTATGAGGACATTGCAGAACGAACAGGCTATAAAAAAGAGACTGTTGAAAATTACGCATCGGTTGCCCGAAATGTTCCTCAAGAAATTCGCAATGAAAATCTGTCATTCAATCATCATTACCATGTCGCGAGTCTCCAAAGTGATGAGCAAAAAGAGTACTGGTTGATGACGGCAGATAAATATGAATTGTCGGTTCGGAGTTTTCAGAATGTGATCGACATCTGGAAAAAAGGTGGCGACCCGGAGAAGTATTTGATTGCCCCGGATGAGACAGTAGAAGACTCATCGCCGCTACAGGATGCCCGTTTGAAGATGGCAAAAGAGCGCACCCGGATCATGAAAAAAGCGAAGAGTAAAAAGGCTCGTAAACTGTGGTTGACCTATGCGAAAGAGCAAGCCGCAGAGTGGGCAGACCTGGCGAGTAAGATTTCTGATCTGGAAGAAGGCGAGTAAATTAAAGATAATCCTCACCCCCTAAATAGCCCTCACCCTAAATCCCTCTCCCTCAGGGCGAGGGACTTTTATTTAATGGCACGCCATGCCCATACAGACGGGGTTTTTCATTTGTGTTTTGTTTGTGCCTCATTGTTGATTGAGTAATTCGCTATAGACGTGCCACCTCCCCCACTGATAGATATACCTCCCCTGAGACTGTAAAATCATCAATTTTTACACTTTTTTATAGTGTTTTCACTGAAATGGGGCAGGTTGAAGCGGGGCGGGTGGTTTACCTCTGGCGCTTATCTCTTATCGGGAGTAGTTCTATAACTTATCAGGAATTTGCTTATCGGGAATTATTTGTCCGGTCAATCGTTGGAGGATGAGTCAGGAAATTCCTCCCTGAATTCCAACTCATTGCATTCAATACGGGCGCGATGCATCACGTCCCTACAAGGGATTTTTTGTTGATTTACAAGTGGGCTTATCAGCGATAAGCCCCTACAGTCCGGGTGATTTTTTGTGTATTTTCCTGTGGTCATGTCAGTGAGAATCTCCTGTATCAGGATGTTGTTTCAGGGAAATTTCTCATCATATCGGCAACGGGTCATTGCAGGATGAGGCAGAAAAATCCCTCCATTTCATAGACCCCCTCTGTTGCTCCCAGGTCGTAGGCTGGCGCGACATCTCCCCCACAAACGAGAAAGAATTTTTGATAGGATATTCAGCGAGTCATTGCGTAATGAGTCACGAGAACACCTTTCTGAATTCCAACTCATTGCATTCAATACGGACGCGATGCATCTCGTCCCTACAAGGAATTTTTTGTAATTCACAGGTGGGCTTGTCAGCGATAAGCCCCTACAGTCCGGGTGATTTTTTGACTATTACTCACTGCCCCGGAATGAATTTTGAGTAGGAGAATCGGGCAAAATGTGGTGTGCGTTTTTTAGAGCAGGTTGGGTTATGTTTTGGGATAAAGGCGAGTCATTACGTAATGACCGGAAATTTATTTGGGATATATGGCAAAGATAGCTATTTGATGGCTATCATTTTATCAGGTAAAAAGTCGTACTATCCGAAATCGGAAATGACCGGGGGAGTCAGTAAATGGTATTCGAAATACGGGCAGCAAATTTAGAGGATGTGGATTTCCTTGTGACGGCAGACATCGCAACGGATGTTGAAGATACCGGGGACACATCAGCATTTAGCGATGAAGACACACAGGCGCATCGAGAAAAGATTATCTCGTTTATACAGGATGATGATAAACGTGCATGGATTTCTACTTATGATAAGTTTCAGGCAGGAATGATGTTATGTCGTTATCGGACATATGATGAAGCAGTTATAGAGAGTCATCATTTTCAGGCGATTGGTCGTGATGTGTTCCCGGAAGATGGTCGATTTATTGAAGTGTTCCAATTACGGGTTGAGGAGAATTTTCGCAGACGCGGGATTGCAAGACATCTCAAATGTCATGCTGAAATTGATGCACGCTTGAACAATGTGAAACTGATTTATACGCATACCGCTATCGAGCATGTCTTACAGATGAATCTCAATATGGGCTATCGTGAGGTTCGGCGCGGTACAATGTGGGATGAAAAAATACGTGTGAGCCTGGTTAAAGATTTGTAGAATTTTCTGGAGATACTATGCCACAAACATTGGATGACTTAATTCAAGAACTGTACAGGAAACGCTATGGAAATCCGGTTGCAGGAAAAATTGTATGCACATCGGATACACCTGAAGAGATGATTCCGGAAACAGATAACGGTTTATCGGGATGGGTCGAATGGAAATTGATCGAGCGTCGGGGGGAAATTGACCCGGGTTTTGAGGCGCTGGAAAAAGAGCTCAAATGTAAATTGCCATACAGCTTTAAATACTGGCACAGTCGATATTATCAACTGGATGCTGATATGAGTCTGATACGATTGCCTGCTGTGCCATCCAACAATCCATTTAAAGACCTTCGTAGAGAAATGTTCGAGATGTACTTCCCGGAAAAATATCGTGAGCAAGGTTATGTCCCATTCGGGAGTGATGGCAATGATACGGGTCCAATTTGCTTTCATACACAGGCGGAAGTCGATGATTTCGATTATCCGGTTTATGTGCTTGAACCTTATACTAAAGATAGTATGCAATTGCAGTTCTCGAATTTCCGGAAATTGTTGGAGTACCTGGTTCATTATCTTCGCGGCACATTGACCGATTATGGTGATCTCCCGGAAGGATATGCAGGGTTCAAAATTATTGATCCTGATGGCGCAGGAAAATATTATGATCGTTTTATCCGGTAATGATATATCACAGGAGATTTGGGATAAATGCCAGTCATTACGTAATGACTTGGGATATATCCCCGGATTATCCCAAAATGATTTGTGAAATCGTGTGAATTGAGTTTGATAGATTTTCTACTATACGAAATGTAATATTCTTCGAGGGAGTTGGAGTCATTACGTAATGAGTCAGGTTGATTAAACCACAAAGGCTCAGAGGTCACAAAGAGATTTTACGCAAAGATGCAAAGGCGCTAAGTCGCAAAGAAATTCTGGAGAGCGTCATCAGGTAATGAGTCAGTGTAGAATAGTGATGAGAAATGTGTTGAGGATGTTCTATGTCGGATTCTAAGCGCAAACTTGAAGAAGCCTTGGCAGAAGTCAAAGATGCCTTTAGCCAGTATACGGTCACTCATCCTGTCGATGGCTATCTTATTGATGAGGACATGCGGTATCAATTAGAACATGATACTCACAATATGCTGCCACAATATTTATATCTCGCTGTATCAAGATGGGGAGCAGAAAACGATTTCAAGGCGTTTCTACCGACGATTCTTGAGTTATTTACTTCTGAGAAGAAAACGCCATTAACATACGATACATTTGAGTTGCTGCGTAAATTGCATTACCTCAAATTCCAGCAATGGGAACAGGATGAAGTTGATGCTGTTACCAATGTGTTTCAAGCATACTGGCAAATACTACTGGATAATTATGAGGAGTACAAAGCATAGAGAATCATTTTTTTCATTGAGAACATATTTGAGACACAGTATTATCTGGATGTGTGGGAATCACGATTGACTGAGTTACCTGCACTACACTCTTTAGCAGATGTCGTAAATACTCTCTATATCGGTCTACATCTTAAGCCCAAGAATCTTAATCCAGACCACATCCTCAATAGATGGTTTCTTACTAGAACTATGAGACAACGACTGGAAACAGCATATTTCACGTATATGGATGAGCCATTCAGTAAGGATTTTTCGGAAGCCGAGAATCGCATCAAATTGATAATGTGGTATTGGGATATTGAGGATTAAACGCGAGTCATTACGCAATGAGTCAGACCCCCTCTGTCACTAACGTGACATCTCCCCCGCAAGCAAGGGAAAATTATTGACCTTCCAATTTACACAAAAAAGGCACGCCCAGTTGGACATGCCTGTATGACATACACCCGATACGGGTCTATATAGGGAAGCTATGCTTTGATACGTAAATCTTGATGATGGTCGTACCATCCCTGAGTCGATTGGCGCAGGTGTTCAACGCTATCAAAGAGGAACATTTCTGTGTGATATTCGTGCGGGCTGGGGTCGATGTTATCCATGCGTTCCAGAGTGAATGGTTGCTGTGTGACTGTGCCATCCATTGCGCGTTGCATCTCAGCGTAACTGGACATGAGTCCCGCGCCGAAGCATTTGACATCGCCCTCATGTTTCATCAGTCCAAATTCGATTGAGTACCACCAGAGGCTACCGAATCCGTGACGATTTTCCGGTGTGAATTGAATCGACTTGAGCGCAAAGTCATGGACGTAATCGGCATATTCTTGATTAATCATCCAGGGTAAGTGTCCGAAGGTATCATGCCAGATGTCAGGCAGTGGTGTGTAATCGAGCGCATCCATCGGGCGGATATATTCTGTGATGAGGAATTTTTTCTCCGCGAGATTGACGAACCAATCCTGACCATCTGAATACTGCACATCGGTGCTGACGAGTTCCCAGCCAACTTCAGCTTTGAAGATTTCATTCATCTCTGCAAAGTCAGGCACACGGTCTGGCGTGATGTTGAGTTTCTTCAAGCCTTCTATCCATGTCGGGTGTGCATGTTGTTCGCATTGTGGCATTTGCTTTTTATAGAGCGTCGCCCAGATTTTATCAGCTTCTGCATCAAATTTATAAAACGGACGTTGTTCCATTGGTGTATATCCTTTCGACTAATGTGTGTGTGTTTATCTGTAGAATTTAGTTGTTCATCAGTTCCCGGACACGATGCATCGTGTCCCTACAGATGGATTGCAGGTTGTCGTTTAATGCCTGCGAGTCAGTAATATTAGTTTTGATAAACTCTAAAGTCTCTGCGATGAGTGCCAGCATTTGCGGGATAGCAAGCTGTGTGTGTGATTGCTGGATATCCCAAATGCGCTGGCTGATGTTATGGGGATAAATTTGGAGTGATGCGAGGCTGTGATGGGCGTATTTCCAGTTGATTTCCCATTGTTGATTGAGAGCAAAAATGAGCCGCCAGACACGATGAATGTCCTCTTTGAAGCTATCTTTTGCGATGCGATCTTCACGCCAATTATCTGTGAGCCAGTTAGAGAGTGCATCTTCAATCAGGCGCTGTGAAAGCTCGCCAGGGTAGTGCTGCAAAATTGCTTGCCATTTTTCGAGAACACCTGAGCCGCGTAAATTCTTTGCTGATAAGACCAGTTCAGCTAATCTCAGGGCTTTGTGGTCGGTTGTGCGGGCTTCGATGAGGTCAGTTAAGGCAGCATCTAAATCAGCGACAGTTTGCCAGCCAGCTTCCAGTTCGATGTCTTTGTAGATGCCATTGAGCCAGTAACTATTATCGGGGCGCGGTTCGGTGTGTGCGATGATATTTTCAGCACCACAGCTTTTGAGCCAGTGCAGACGTGAGCGCAATTCAGGCAAATCATTCACCCAGAAATTGATTTCAATATCCGAGTCACGGGTCGCGATGCCGCGTGCAGATGACCCGGTCAGTGCGATTTCTGTAAAAAGCTCATCAGGGCAAGATTCAGCAATCACCCGGGCATATTTCAGGCGTAATTGACTATCGGCTGTCGCATTGGCGCTTAACAATGCAAAATAACCCCACGCATAGACTTCGTTTTGTACAGTATACCATAGAGATAGTCGAATCTAATTATATGTATTGTACAAATACCGTGAAAATTTTTCGTTCAAGTGGTATTTATTTACGTGTTTGAGGCGATTGGCAGCAATTTCTGGGTTGTGAGATACTATTGATAAAAGAAAACCCCTCTGTCACTGACGTGACATCTCCCCGCAAACAGGGAGAATTCAGGGTTAAATCACATGTTCTTGTGTGGAGATATTCATGAAAATTACTATCTTTTCGATTGTGCCATTGTTCCCGGATTATGATATGGGCGGGGCGCAAAAACACCTGCGATACATCGCGAATCATCTCGGTGAACGGGGTCATCAGGTGACGATTGTGGCGACCAAACGGCATGATACGAATGCCTCTTTTCACTGGCATCCGAACGTTACAATTCATCCCATTTTGCAGTTCAAGCAACCCTTCCCTTCTCCTTATGATACAGGCGCACATAATCTGGCAAACATCATTCAGGATGTGGTCACGCATTTAGAAGGTGCTGACCGCTTCTATATTCATGATGGCGAAATGCTCTTTCCTTATGTTTACAAAGATATTCCGACAGTGGTTGGACTGCGTGACAATGTTTATCCCGAGACGATTATGGGGGCATATTTATTTCGCGGAGATAGCTTGATTGTCATCAGTGAATATTCCAGACGCTTCGTTGAGTCAACAGTCGGACGCTTTTTCCCCGATCTCGATAAGCGATTAACACGTATCAACAACGGTTTAGATTGGGATCATTTTAAGCCAACGCCACCCGATAAAATCTTCGACATTATCCCCAAAGACATCCGTGACAATTACAAAATAATTTTGCATCCGCATCGACCGGAAGATAGTAAAGGCATCTGGCAGACAATTGATATGGTCGAAAAATTAGCACAGAAACGCAGCGATTTTAGAGTGCTGTTTCCGCGCTGGCTCGGTCTAAAAGAAGATGAAGCTGTGCAGGAATTTTATCAGCGTATGAGTGAGGTCGCGGCAGAAAAAGGTGTTGGCGAGTACTTCATTTCACATGCCTGGATTCCTTATGAATTACTGCCCGAATATTATTCGCTGGGCGATGTGACACTCTCATTGGGATGGTTTGTGGAATCATTCGGGAACGCTGTGTATGAATCACATGGATGCGGGACACCGACCGTAGTTGCCCGGATTGCGACTCATCGTGGACTGCTCCCGGAACATCTGATTGACAAAGTCGATTTTGGCGATGCTGATAGCGCCGCCGAGATTGTCGATGAGATTCTGACAACCGAGCGTCCGACATCGCCCGAAGCAATTGATTTTCTGAAAGTACATTACAATTTCAAAGACCAGCTTGCCAGTTATGCCCGTGTGATTGAGAATGCGAAAGTTGCTGAACCGATGACGTTCACGCCACAGGCAATCACACCGGAAACCCGTTTTGACCTCGCGCCCTGGTGTTATGCCACAGATGATCGCATCTATCATGATTTCCGTGCTATTTACCGCTATGAAGGTGTGTTGCTATCGCTAATCGAATCCGGTTTGACTGTTGATAAAGCGCAGGCATTCGGTGTTACTCAGGAAGAATTTGAGGCATGGTATCGTGAGGGCTATATTGTTCCAGTGAGAAGTTAGTTGACAGTTTTCAGTGGTCAGTTTTTAGTGAGGACAATGCAGACGTTTGTTATTTTACCCCCTCCCTAAATCCCTCCCCAAAGTTTTGGAGAGGGACTTTTTACATCTACCGGCACGCCTCCTCCTAAAACTTATCAGAATTAATCTGTTTATTGTTCGGGCAGAGGTGGAATCGCAATTGAGGTGTTTTCTGCCAGTAAGGATGTGATTTCTTCCGCTTGAGATTTCGCTAAATCGCGCATCACAAGAATAGACCCTTTATCCGGCACGAATTCTATACGAACGTAATTCTCTCCGATTTGATAACGCACTGTACTTATATCATCCAGGTTCAGAGTCGTTACCTGCCCTGATTTTTCTTTCAGGATACGTTTATTGGTGAGAGCGTATATCTCGACTGATTTCGCAGGAATTGTTGTCCGACGAAAAATAATCATCAGGGCGAATATGCTTCCCAGTACAAATAAGCTCACCTGATAAATGAGACCCGATGTCACAAATATTCCTGCAAATAGCGCCATGATAATCAGCGCAATGACTATGTTCATATTATCCTGTTGCACTGTATCAATGACCGTAATCTGTTCTTCGGTTACCCATTGGATATGCTCGTCTAAAGCGAGATGTTTTGTGAAACGTTGTTCGGCTTTGCCCACGTAATTGCTCCTGATTTTCTATGTTGCATCTTCATTATACCGGGTAAATTATCGAAAGTTTTTAGCCAGAGAATCTCATCTGATGTAGTGGCACACCGACGGTGTGCAGCTACGGTGACTAAAGGTTTTCAGTAACTTATTTGATTAAGCATCATCAGTTTTGCGATCTTGTAGAAAGGGCGGCAACGTGTTTTATAGCAGTTTCAAATGAGGTTCAGACAATTTCTATCAAGATATGTATCTCAAAAACCCGATACTGTAGGGCGGGATCAGCGTATCCCACCGATCTTAGAACGGACGCATACGCTGATGCGTCCCTACCGTTGTCTAATTGTTAATTGAATTTGCTATAATTTCTCAAGCAAACCCCCTCTGTCACTGGCGTGACATCTCCCCCGCCAGCGATGGAGAATTTTAATGCTTGCAAAATTCATCTCGATTTTGAGGTTTTCGGGCGAGGCAATGCTATCCCCCTGCATATATTATGAATTAAATCACTCCCGGACGATATGGATGCCGTCTATACATTTTGATTTATTTTAACATGATAAGTTGTCAAAATAATGTGAATTGTGTTGATTTATGGATGTTATGAACCCTTTTTATTCAGAGCATAGTTCTATGTTAAGATTACTTCATTCAGGTTGTAATCGTATTCACGTATAAGGAAATAGCGTGTATGACACTCATCGGTCAGACTATTAAAGGCTACAGAATTCAGTCAGAAATTGGTAAAGGCGGATTCGGGGCTGTTTATCTCGCAGAACAGGAAACTGTCGGACGACAGGTTGCTATCAAAGTGATTCTGCCGGAATATGCTAATGACCCTGAATTTCAACGTCAATTTGAGATTGAGGCACGCCTGGTCGCGACACTGGAACATCCGCATGTTATCCCCCTGTATGATTACTGGCAGGATGAAAGCGGCGCGTATCTGGTTATGCGTTATGTTTCCGGCGGCACGTTAGAAGAATTCCTGAGACGTGAAGAAGCACTATCCTGGGAGCAAGTTCAGCGTATTATGCTTCAGGTCACAGAAGCGCTTGAAGTGGCTCATGATAGTGGCGTGATTCATCGTGATATTAAACCCGCCAATATCTTAATGGATGAGCGCGAAAATGCCTATCTGACCGATTTTGGATTAGCATGGATTGCGGGAAGTGTCTCCGGCGGGGACGCTATAGGGGGTACAATTTCTTATCTTGCGCCGGAATTGATACAGGGGGAATCACCCAGCACACAAAGTGATTTATATGCACTCGGTATTATTTTGTATCAATTGCTGACAGGTGTTCATCCCTTTGAAGGCAGTGTCTCAGAAATGATCTATGCGCATGTAGAAAAACCTGTTCCTTCAATACTGGAATTAATGTCCGATCTCCCGGAAGAAGTTGACGACCTCATTTTCCGGTTGACTTCAAAAGACCCTGACGACCGCTATAAAAATGCAAAGAAGCTGGTCGATGCTTTGCGATATACCGGAACTTCTTCCGACAATTCGCCAACAGCAACAATCTCCATGAGAAGCAAAGGTACAGGGCTGGATAAGTCACAGCGGCAACGGGCAAACACGCTTAAACTCCGCAATCGCTATTCGATGATTGACTCGGTCTATAATTATTGGATTGAGGGCGTCTTAGAAGATAGATTATCCGGCTATGCGTTGCTTGACCTTCATCTGCATCTTGAACCGGATTTTGTCAGTGGTGATGATAACGACGATGGTTATACACAGGAAATTGCAGATTCTGCGGAAAATATTCTACACATTTTTCAATCTTATAATGGCAAATTACTGATTCTCGGAGATGCCGGGGTTGGTAAATCGACGCTGGTACTGACACTTACGCGGGAGCTTTTGTATCAAGCCAATGAAGATGATAATCACCCGATTCCTGTTATTTTTAATCTGTCGTCGTGGTCGGGTAATGTTGGAATGGGAGACTGGATTCAGCATGAGCTTAACGAGAAATATCAAGTCCCTGCCTCGATTGCAGAACGCTGGATTGAAAATGATTCGCTCTTACTGATTTTAGATGGGCTGGATGAGGTATCTGATACGCACCGACAAAATTGTATGGATGCGATTAATCAATGGCGGGATGAGCATTCATTTGTGGATGTGATTGTCAGTTGTCGCACAGTGGATTATATGACGCTATCCGGTCAATTGAATTTGAATGGCGCAACAGTTATTCAACCTCTGAGCGATGAACAGGTCATTGATTACCTTACGTCTATCGGGACAGGTACAGCAGGAATGCAATCCATGTTACAGCAGTATCCTGAAATGAGAGAACTCAGTCATTCGCCATTAATGCTGGGTGTGATGCTGACTGCGTATCAAGATGTGACGATGGAAAAAATACCGGATATGGAGTCGCTGACACAACGGCAAAATTATCTCTTTGATCGTTATGTCGAACTGGTCTGGCAACGTCGCGCTGCCGAAAAACAATTCTCATTAGATGAAATTCGTAGCGGCTTTTCCAATCTGGCAAGCAAGATGTATCAGCGCTCTCAATCTATGTTTTTTGTTGAGGATTTACAACCGGATTGGCTCACGTCTCCTTTGCAGAAAAGCTATAGCTGGCAACATCAAATTCTGGTGATGGTGTGTCTGAGCCTTGCCTGGTGTGTTTCCAGTATTCTCTTTCTGGAAGCAGATGAATATCTCTATTATGCGGTGTTCGGGGCAATCTGGGGCTGGATACTATTCTTCGGGATAGAACGCATGGGATATATCAGAGGTTTGCTGCTATTTGTTGTTCTGGTGAGTGTCAGCCGGATTACACTGGATTGGACAGAAAGTGTTGCCGACTATTTCGAGAAATCATTGTTCCGTTCAACATTACCATACACTTTAATTCTCGGGATTCTGGCTGTTATCTATAAACGTAGCGGACAGATTAGTACCCGTATTCGTAGTGTGGATAGACTGTATTTTTCGTTCGCTTCTATGCGCTGGATAGGTGCAGTTGCCGGGGCAAGCGGTGGTTTTCTGGTTGTTTTGCCGAACATCTTATCCGGGGAACAGCTTCCACTATTAGAAGTCGCAATGAAAATTGGTATTCCGGCATTGCTGGCATGGTTAATTACAGGCTTCCGTTCCAATCAACTTGAGCAATCTGCTAATGTCAACGAGAAGATTCATCGTTCTTTCCGTAATGGCTTGAATATGGGTCTGGTGGGTGCTGTGATTGTCGCCGCCATAGTCGGTATTGCATTTCATCCGCAGAGTTTTGTTTTAAGCGAAGGCGCTCCGGCGTTATTCAATATTCTGCCATTTCTGGTGACAGCTTTCTTTGTCTATGGTGGGATGTCTACCTTACAGCATTATCTATTGCGGCGCAGTCTGACACAACATGCTATTATCCCGTCCCGTTTAATCCCGCTCCTTAAAGAAGGGGTTCAACTCGGGATTGTGCGACGTGTTGGTGGTGGATTCATATTCATCCATCGTTATCTGCTGGAATATTTTGCGGGATTAGAGCAATTATCGCCAGATGCTAAAGCATCCGACTCCAAAAAGGTCGGGCGCTAAAGCGCACTCAAAAAGCCTCAATCTTTTGTTGGCAGATGTTCAAAAATATGAATCATCTATCCTATCATCATTGAATAAATTCAATGGCTGCCAAAAACCCATTTGATAAATCGAATTTCATGAATTTACCCCAATTTGCAAGGCACACAGGTTGGATGAGGAATCTATTGCAGATATTTAGATAATATGTTCTAATTCAGAAAATAGCAATAGGAGGAGATTCACATGCAACCGAAGTTTGATTTAATAGGTATTGTGGTCAAAGATATGGCGAAGGCGCTGGCATTTTACCGGGCGCTCGGATTGGATATTCCGGCAGAATTGGATAGCGAAGGTCATGCAGAAATCACGCTGGACAATGGCTTGCGAGTCGCATGGGATAGCTATGAGACAATCCGCAGTTTTGATGATGATTGGAAAGAGCCGAACGGACATCCTCAAATCGGGTTGGCGTTCCTGTGTCAGGATGCCGGGGATGTGGATGCACAGTATCAGCGTATTGTGGATGCCGGGTATCAATCACACAAAGCGCCATTTGATGCTTTTTGGGGTCAGCGTTATGCACAGGTTAAAGACCCTGATGGCAATATTATTGACCTGTTTGCTTCACTTGAATAGATAGGGGAAATCACATGAACAAAGACGATATTACCCTTTTATATCAGTGGCATCATGTCAGATTCCAGGTGTCAACATCTATCCTTTGAGTGGAAACATCTAAGGCAAAATAATCATTCACTATTCTTCTTTCTTCCGGCGGGCTTGACTCTCGAGTCACTGGAGACATTATGATTAGACTATCTTTAAAGATGAAACAGGAAAAGTTAACTTGTTCAAAATAGGTGATTTCTCGACACTATGCCGTGTTCCTGTAACAACACTACGTTATTACGCCGACATAGGCCTATTAGAACCCGACCATATTGATAAATTTACGGGCTATCGTTATTACTCTGTCGAACAACTGCCCAAACTCAATCGCATTCTGGCACTTAGAGACCTCGGTTTCACGCTTGAGCAAATAAAACAGTTCCTTGATGACAACCTATCTGTGGATACGTTGCACGGAATGATGTTGATGAAACAGGCAGAAATTGAGCAATCAATTGAGCATGAGCAGGCACGTTTGCGACGGGTAGCCACCCGTATTGACCAAATTGCAAAGGAGGGCAAAATGCCCGAACAAGAAGTGATTTTGAAGGATATTCCCGCACAACATGTTTTATCTGTCCGTGACGTTATCCCGACACAGGAGCATGTTGCATTACTACTCGGACAAACCTGCGGTGCAATCTTCGGGCAGGGTATCGAAGCATCAGGCGTGCCGATGACTATCTATCATGACCCTGAATATAAGGATGTAGAGCTCGACATTGAGATTGCCTTACCGGTGAACAGGAGTGAGCCACAAACCATTGCTATTGATGAGGGTCGTCAGGCAAGTTCCCGTAAATTACCCGGGATTCATGCTGCTTGCATCATCCATACGGGTGATTATAGCTCACTCATCAAAACATATGGTGTCATTGCTACCTGGATAGAGAACAATAATTATGAGATTGCCGGACAGGTTCGCGAAGTTTACCTGCATCCACATATGGACGGAGAAGTTGGCATCACAGAAGTTCAATTTCCAGTAAGCAAATCTTGATGCAACACAACCGGGAGACGCCAAAAGTGCGTCTCCTAACTATTTAATGTGCGGGGCTAACCGGTACTCAACAAAAAAGGAGAACTTAACATGACACGGTTTGGCGGTACACATTCGGCTACAGCCAGCTTAACAAACATATTTGAACATGAAGGGCTATTAGACCCCGTGACAGGCAAACCACTGACAGAGGCTATGATATTTGGTATCGGTGGTGGCTTAGGTGCGGGATATATTTTATGGGAATTCAAAGAACGCGACTCTGCTAACCTTGTCTTAGGTTTTCGTAATCGCTGGAATTATCAGGTGGACTATGTAAGCAATTTGTGTGAACGGCTCAATATCAAGATTGATATGCTTGAAACGAAGAGCACAAATAAAGCACAGGATAGCATAGATGAAGCCCTGGAGAATGGGAAAGCTGTATTATTGTGGACTGATAAAGCCTGTATTCCATATCATGGTCTGCTGGAAGAACACAAACGGCATTTTTTTCACCTGATTGGAGTTCATCATAATACGGGCGATACTTATACAATTGATGATATTGCACCTCAAGCATGGACACTAAGCAGAGAAGAACTAATCGAAGCTCATGAACCGATTGCAACTTCTAACAAACAACGGACAATGACATTTGATGTGCCCTCCAAATTTGACCTCAAATCGGCTGTAATGTCCGGTATACAAGACCATCTTGAACACCTGGGACGGAATTCAAAAACCTTCTCATTGCCTGTGTATAGCAAATGGGCGAAAATGTTAATGCATCCTACAAATAAAAAGGGGTGGCGCACAGTCTTCAAAGAACGGGCAGGCTTATACGTTACATTATGTTCAACCTATGAATGGATTACCTTTGATGACACAGAGGGAGCTGGATTGCGAGACTTTTATGCCGGGTTCCTCACTGAAGCTGATGCCCTGCTTGATGCAGATTTAACGGAAGCGATTCAGAGCTATCGTAGCTGTGCCAGATTATGGCGTGAGTTTGCCAATATCGCTTTTTCGGACGATGTCCCCGGGTTTGCCCATGCTAAAGCACTCTTGCAGGAACGGTATTCGAGCTTCGCAAAGCAAGATGTGGATACAGTATCGAAAAATGTCCGGGAACTGAATGAACTTGAACAAAAGTATCATCGAAAAGGCTTCCCGCTCGATGATGATGCTATAGATACTTTATTTGAGGCAATGCACCATCAACTTAATGTAATTTATGATGCTGAACAAGTTGCTTTAAAGCATTTGAAGATGGCAGTTTCATAAAGTAAAGTGTTTGAATGAGTTTGCATAGATAGGGGAAATATCATGACAAAAGACGATATTATACTATTATATAAGTATAATTATTGGGCGAATCAGCAAATTGTGGCACAGGCGGCAAAGCTCTCGACAGAGGATTTATTCGCCGCGAATGATCTTAGCTGGGGTAGTATCGGCGGCACACTGATTCATACGATGGATGCGGAATATGGCTGGCGTACCCTGCTACAAACAGGCGGTGCGACAGAAGTATGGGGCGTTGATGATTTTGATGACCTGGATGCGATTATCAAGCAATGGGACTCCGAAGAAAAGGAGATGTGGACGTATCTGGATAGTCTGACAGACGAAAAATTGAACAGCGTCTATCACTATTCCGGCGAAGGATACTCGCGCAGTCGTGTGCTATGGCATTGTCTGGTGCATGTGGTCAATCACGGGACTCAACATCGCAGCGAATGTGCCTTGAAGCTGACCAATGGCGGGCATTCACCGGGAGAGATTGATTTCACGATGTATTTGAATGATTTTCCAGCAGAATAATTTGAACCACGAAGACACATAGGACACAAAAAAAGTTTCGGGCATACCGGCGGTATGCCCCTACAGATTCACATGAAATAGACGCGGTTCTGGAAGAGTGGCAATAAGTAATTCAGCAAAAATAGAATCGACCCGATACTCACCACACCTGTTACCAGTGTTCCGATACGCAGGTCACTGATACGGAGCATAAAGACCATAATCGCCGAGATCACGACGGATTGCAGGAAGAGTAAAACCACCGAGATGATGCCAACTGTGATAATGGTTGATGGCAGGATACCGAGGTCAGTTGTGATGACATCGGGGATGGTTGCCAGCATAATTAGCAAGCCAATTGTTATCGGGATACCAAAGATTCCCAGTATGATGAAACTGCTGCCGAAGCTCATTTTGAGGAACATGGCTATGCGTGAAGGCGGGCGTTCTACAAGGTCGATTTCACGTTCGATTTGTTTGCGTTTTTTCTTGACTTTGCGTAAGGAACGATTATCGACAGGTGCGATGTCACGGGATATATTATCCCCGTAATCGACTTCCTGCTTTGTATTAATCATAATCTCGCGCAGTTGTTTACGCTCATCCTGCTTTGTTCGTTTCCACATGATCCCCTCCTCATCAGGTCATCTGACTACACTTTACATTATAGAAGTAGACTTCCCACAGTTACTATCAATAGTATCTCATTTTCTTTAAAAATAGTGAGTCATACATCACACAACCATTAATTATTATCTTGTATTAGAACAACTAACATTTTGATTTATATAACATTTATATAGGATTCTAAGCATGAAAGTATCTGTTTTGAGTAGAATGATTCAGGGTGAGCCAGCGGGTCATGTTGCATATTGTCACAATTCACGTCTCCGGTAAAGCTTACCTGTTGATAAATGACGTTTGTAAGAATGAAAGGCATTTAATGCGAAATATTATCCGTCTAATCATTATTCTTTGTCTCAGTATGGTTGGTGTTCTTGTATCGGCACAGGATGATACAACAGAACCCGGTGCTACCGTGCTCAATTGTACAAATGGTGAAGGATGTGTTCGTACAGAATCTAGCCTGACAGTAGAGGAAGCTACTATTGTACTGGGGGAAAATCCACCTGAAGGTATGGAGTCTCCTTATGTTGTCTGTGCGGATGGTATGGGTTGTATGTGGTCTCATATTGCAGAAGATGAAGCTGATCTGGTTTTTGGTGGTGATGGTATTGATGATATGGTCTTTGACGAAGATGAAGGTCTGGAAATCATCCCCGTTGAGGATATGGAATTTACAGAAGATGAAGGCACAGAAGTCGATAGTGAAGAAGGTCTGATTTTTACCGAAGAAGAAATCGCAGAGTTTGAAGATATGCTCTGTAATGGTGCAGCAGATTGTAATTGGACAGACTTTAGTCCTGAAGAAATTGACGCGCTCTTCCCTGAATTTGAAGGGGTTGCCTATCTTATCGTCCCGCGTGAGGGTGAATGGCAGGGTACATCTCACCCGCCTGTATTGATTGGTTGCCCGGCAGGAACAACAGATGCGCTTGCAAATTATACAGTAACAGAAACCGGCACCATTATTATCGGGGAAGATTTCGCAGTTGATGATTTGATGCAAATTCCAGGGGCAGTCGTTTCAAACCCTATTCCGAATGTCTATAGTGTCTACTATAGCCCGGACGAAAGCGCATCCGTACAATATATTTATCGCATTGTTTCGAGCGAGTATATTGTAGCGAAAATGCGCTTTAATATCACTGTCCCCGGTGTGATGAGTTGTACCGCCCTGGTGGACTTTGACTTCGAGTATATTGGATAATATGTGAGCTCTTCTCAAAGGTAATAAATATCGTGGTGGATCATTTTACTCCACCGCGATTTCCTCTCTATAAATCCCATAAAACCAAAATAATTGAATATGGAACGTGTTTCAGGCTAGCGGTGTAAAGTATGTAAAAGCACACATCCTGAACAGGTCGGTCACGTGACAGAAGCGCTGATCTTACGCGCAAAACAGGGAGATACCGGAGCGTTTAATGCCCTCATTGATACGTATCGTGAGGTGATGTTTCGCTATGCCTATTTGATTGTGCGGGATGAGGCTATTGCAGATGATGTTGTGCAGGAGGCTGTGTTACGGATTTATCGTGCGCTGCACACATTCAATACAGGGCGTGAATTTCGTCCCTGGGCGTTAAGCATCACCCGCAATCTGGCACGCAATAATAACCGGGCATGGGGTCGCTATAAGTATATGGTGACACGCTTCCTGAACGGGCGTGAACAGCCGAAAAACAATATCGAGTTATTGACGCATCAGCAACAACAGGCAAGCGATTTACATGAAGCAGTCAGTCAATTGAAAGACGATTTTCAGGATGTTATCTATGCGCGGTATTTCATGAATTTGTCAGTCGAAGAAAGTGCGGCGGCATTGAATATCGCAGAAGGCACGGTGAAATCACGTTCGTCACGGGCGTTGAAACAATTGCGCGGAATTATCGAACGGGATTATCCACAGTTAGTGGAGGACTTTGAGTATGTCTGATGGATTTGAAACACATATCAGGGACATCGCACAGCATTTGCCCTATCCGGCTATGCCCGCAAGAGAGATTCATTATAGACGACGGCATTCGATGCAATGGATGCGACAGGCAGCAGCCATCCTGATTGTTATGGTAATTGCAGGATTCGCTATACCGGATATTCGTGCCTCTGTATTCAAGATGCTTCAAATCGGCGCGGTCACAATTACGCTGGATGGCAGTAGTCTCAGTGGTGAACCTTTGCGCTTAAGTGATGTATCCGGTGAAACTGATTTAGCGACGATACAGGAAAATGTGAGTTATGCGATTCGCGTTCCGCCGGACAATTTGCCGGACAGAGTGTATCTGCAAGAGAGTGAACTTGTGATTTTTGTGTGGCTTGAGGACGATGATATTCAGCAGGTTCTGTATCAACTTCCTTTATATGACTGGGGCGTTATCAAGAGTGTTGAAACGGTTACTCATACCACTGTTGAGAACGGAGAGGCGTTCTGGATAGACATCGCGCATCCGGTGATATTCGAGAACGGGACAACAGAAATGACCTATTTTGTGCAGGGGAATGTGCTGATCTGGATGGAGAATAATGTGACTTATCGTCTGGAAACGGCATTGGATATGGATGAGGCACGGGTGTTTGCGGAGTCGTTAGACCCCTCCCCATGAATATTCAAGCGCTAACCCCCACCCCCTAAATCCCCCTCCCCGAAGTTTCAAGGAGGGGGACTTAAAAACGGTATCAACAATGAGATTTGTTATAAGGAGAGAGAAATGAAAAAGTTGATTAAGACATATTTACCGGGTCTGGTGATTGTAGTGATTGCGGGATGGATTATCCGGCAGGAATATGAGGCGCTGGATTATTTTTATCAGTGGCGGAAACCGACGGCGATAGAGAATCCATTCTTTGTAGCGATGGCAACCTGGGGTATCCGTTTTCTGTTGCTGAGTTTGTTGATGTCACCGATTTATGCTTTTACAGGGTGGCGTTTTCCTCTGAAATTACGTAAGCCGCTTGGATTGGTGGCATTCGGATTTGTGTCCATTCATGTGTATATTTATTTGACAGCAAAACGGGCATTCGACTGTCTGGCAATTATTAATCAGATGCCATCACAATATGAATGTCCCGAAACTTATGGTCTGATGGAACTCCTGTTTCGTCCCTCATTTGTCATTTTCGGGACGATTGCCTTCCTGATTCTGGCTTTGATGGCGGCAACCTCAATTAAGCCGACGATGAAATTGATGGGGCGCTTCTGGAAGCCATTGCATCGTCTGGTCTACGTAGCGGCTATTTCGATTATGGTGCATATCATCGTGGCGGCATCTTCGGGTAAACGGGCATTTGTCGGCGGCGAAGAAGCCCTATCAGAGTATCAGCTTTATCTGGTGGCACTGGTGGTCTTGCTGGTGGTACGTGTCCCGATTATCAAGCATAGTTTGCAGCGTGTGATTCCGTTTGCGCCGAACCCGCGTAAAGCCAAACCGAAAAATACTGTTCTGGCGTCATAGTAGCATTCAGCATTTCAGCAAAAAGTTATTAGAGGTTTTTGGGCGCGATACATCACGCCCCTACAGATGGAGCAAGGGAGCTTTTGTGGCTTAGTTGCTCCTCTGAAAATATCGGCATGACATCATATTTGATACAATTGGCATGATTGAAGATATTGTATTGGATGTTGTTATGCCAGACCGACTGGATGATCTGAGCAAAGACCCTTTTGACCCTGAAAATTTGCCGGAAGAGCAATCTTTTGCTGAAAATGTGCGGGATGTGTATGTTGATAAGGCGAAATCGGCTGCGGGAGATTATGTCCGTGAAGCACCAAAACGTATGGGGCGGCGTGTTCTGTGGAGCATGTTACTGATATTCAGCCTGGCTAATGAATACGAGAAAGATCGCATGTTAGACCGTCTGGAAGAAGGCGGCAAAGTTGGTTGCTATCAGTTATTTTTCGGAGAGAAATTCAGTCTGTTTAACGTGTTACGCATGGTAATTTTCTTCGGGGTGCTGGCATTTGTTATCTATTATCTGTGGTCGAACGGGATTATCCAGCAAATGATGGAACAACAGGCATTGATTGAGAGCCTACAACAGACAGCAACACCGTGATTGATTGGTGACTGTAATTGGCGAGATAATGTTGTGGCAGTAAACTATTATTATCGTCATGACAGAGGAGCAATTTATCATGCAAGAAATCAGTACTTTTCTGAATTCAACTATTTCACTGGCTATCGGACTTTTTTACATCGCAACGATGTGGCGCATTTTTTCGAAGGCTGGCAAACCGGGCTGGCTGGCACTCGTCCCGATTGTTAATGTCATTATGTTGATCTCGATTGCAGGTAAAGAGTGGTGGTGGGCTCTTCTGCTATTGATCCCCTTTGTCAATATTCTGGTGTTCTTCCTGATTTTGCACGGTGTTTCAGAGAACTTCGGGCACGGGGTTGGCTTCACATTGGGTCTATTCTTCTTAGGCTTCCTGTTCTTCCCGGTTCTCGCATGGGGTGATGATAAATATTATCCCGTCTACCACTAATCAACTATTCCGGCGGAGGTGCAGAAAACACCTCCGTTTTGATTCCCATTCTATTGCGAAAAAGCAAATCCTATATTGCGTAGCAAGCGCGTAAACCAGTTCTTGCGCTGATACTCTTCCTCTTCTCCGGGATAATCGTCATAGGCGTCCTCTTCATCAGTATCACTCAGACGGTCAATTGCTTCATCCTGTGATTGCATGGCATCCATTGCGCCGGACATCTGAAAGAGCCAGATAATGGTGAAAGCCGTTACACTGTATTGTGCGATTTGAGCGATAATGCTCGATGCGTTACCAAAAACAGGTAAAGCATAGACGATGCCGCCAACCAGTGTACTCAGGAAGAACAGCCATGCGTTCTTGACGTGTTTTCGCAGTAAAATTGCCTGTCCGAGACCGGATGCACCGAAAATCGCCATGAAGGTTGCCGATACAATGAGCGGATAAGAGCTACTGTCTTCATAGATAAAGGGTGTGTTCAATGCTGTCCACTGGATGAGGGGAATCATAATCATCATGATAATCGCGGTCAGAATTGCGCTGACAATTTTCCAGCCTTTGACATCATGCCCGAAATGTTTGCGTATGCTCCATTGTTGCACCCATCCTACGAGCCAACCCCATGCTGCACCACCGACAGCCAGTGCCAGAAGATCAGGGAGCATGTCATAGGAAATACCCATAAGATTCAGGGGAATCATGACGAGTAATCCCGCTAGAACAGTGCCGAAGAAAGCAGCATATTGCCCGCCTATCCATGCCAGGAGAAATTGCCATTGCGGGATACGGTTTTTGGATTTTTTCGGTTTTTCAGTCATGCCAGTTCATCCTTTAGAAATTATCTATCTCATGATTAAGTATATTGCTATGTGAGTTATCTTCAAACAGCTTGATGAGTATGAACGCAGATACCGCAGAGGGTAAAAATGAACCGATTAAGGGAACAATATAGGTTAACGGGCTAATGACTCCAGTTGCAAAATATAGCCAGGCATTTTTGACATGTTTACGCAATAGAATCGCATGTCCGGCACTGGCAGCACTGAATATCAAGATGACAGACATTATCAAGTAAATTAGTGTTTCGCCTGTCCGCAGCATAAAGAACGCTGCGGTAAATGCAAATCCGTTCAAAACCGCCGATATTAGTGTCCAAGCTTTGATATCGAGTCCAAAATGTCTGCGGATTAGCCACTGTCGCAACATACCCATCAACATGCCGCCGACACTACCAATCAGCAGATATTCTAAATATGATGCCGGACTGCCAGCAGGTACCAGGTTATAGCCAAAGATTGCTGCCAGTGCCATCGCATAAAAGATAATGTTGCATCCTATAATCCATAGCCCCAAAAATTTATTGCGTGAGATGCGTAGCTTTGATTTTTCTTTGTCAACTTGCATGAATGATGTCCTATCCTGATTGTCGTATCTTTATTATAGAGGTAGGACATCCTGATGCCTCACAAAAAAGTTGTAGAAATTCAGAATAAGCTATTCAAGCTCAAATTCGCAGATGTTGGCTGTTGCACCACAGGTTGCAATGACTTCGCCATCAATCAAGACATCGAATGTGCCGTCTATCCAGAAGAAATTATCTTCGGAAATGGTTACGTAACTGCGGACAAAGCTACAGCCCTCCAAAAAGTTGATTCCGGGACTATTGAATCCGGCGAGTTGTAAGCAGTGATTTGGCGGCAATGCTCCGATATTGATTTCGTCGGCAGGAACTTCCCAGGTCAGTACGGAATAGGAATAGCTGCCGTTGGAGAGTGTCATGCCGTATAAATCGACAAACGCGCCCGAGTTGTTAACCAGTGTCAGATAGTTTTCATCATATTCCAGACGAACAAGTTCCGGTGGACGGGGTGTCAGTGTCGGGATGTTGACTGTCGGATAAGGTGTGACTGTCGGGACAATCGGTGTCGAGGTCGCAAAGATTGATTCCGGCGTGACGGTTGGTGTGCCCGTCGGTAAGGCAGTGAGTGCCTCTTCCACGTCTTCTATATCGGCTTCGACAGGTTCGAAATTGGCAAGGTCAATCGCCCGTTCGATTGCACGATCTTCATTGGATAGCCACCAGACAGGTTGCATCGGGACAATGCTTGTTACACGGTTTTCGCCATCCTGATACTGAATATAGAAGAAGTCGTCATCAATTTCCGGTAAATCGACAATTGGCTCCCATTCAAGCCAGTTGGTTAAAGGTTCACGGTCAGCATTCAGGAAGCGGTATTCATTTGCAACGCCAATCCAATCACCCTGCCAGTCATTGCGTTCATTGGTCAGATAGAGTGAGCCAACTTCGGGGTCTGCGAGAGCCGGAAGCACATCGGGTTGTCCACCGAGTACCACAATGAATAAGACATCCGATCCCATTTGCCGGGCTGCAACGCCCACTTCGCGATAGGTCGGGTTTAAGGAACTGCGGGTGTGAATGTCCGAATTTTGCCAGAAGTTCATCGCGCTCTGGATACTCCCGATGGCGGCGATTTCTGTTACGGAAAATAATTGTGGATGTCCGTATGTAGGCCAGGCATATTCTGGATATTGTGAGCGTTCGCGAGGGTGTTCGCCATTACGTCCGGCATGAATATCACCGATTGAGGGTATGCTGATGAGATAGTCCGCCTGATAAATTGCCATCTGTTCCAGTGTGGGATTGTACACCAGTGGTTCAAGACCGGAATTCAGTCGCCACAGGTTGATCTCTGCCATCAAGTCCGCGATAAGATCATTGCGATTAACATCTTCTTCCTGTGCTTGAGCTAATAAAACCAATGCGGCTATGAGGGCTATAATCAATAAGACCCGTTTCATAAAAAATCCTCTAAAAATATAATTTTCTCCTATATTCGAGTCTTATTTTACTATCAGCAAGATTTTTGCGAAAATCGCTTAAGCGCGTGCTATATCAAAAAAGGACATAGCATTTTGCCATGTCCTTTATTTTTAGCGAGGCAATTTCTTATTGGTCACAACTAATGTAAACAAGGATGTCTGCCTGCTCATCAACATTCCAGGCGATGATTGATGTCTCACCATCATAGGTAAGTTCGATTTCGTGGACACCAGTGTACCAGTACAAACCCCAGTGATAGTATTGTTGAATGTAGGGTTCGCCTGTGTCTGTGAATGTTTTGCTCAGTTGTGCTTCTACATCAAGCGGAGCAGTATCATTCGGGCGGTATAAGTCTACAAAAATCTCATTGCGTTCATCACCGGAAAGGATAAATTGAATTTCCATATCGCCACGTCTTTCACTGGTCACAAGGCGGCATCCGGTTCTTTCATCGACATAGACTTCACTCAGGTCATCAACATAAACATCGGGACCCCGTTCGGTCAACCATGATGCAATGTAAGCTGTTTCGCCTTCAAATTCGACTTCGTACCAATCATCTTCTTCACTGAAGACGGTTAATACAGAGCCATCTGCTGCCTGACCAACAATATCGCAATCTGTTCCGGCACAGGAACGTAGATTTACATTGCCAACAACCTCGACATTAAATGTATCGCCATCACTTGATACAGTTTCATCTTCATCATCATCTGATTCCTCGTCTGCATCACAGGTGTCAATGGCATCAGCAAAAATTGTTTCAACTGTCACTTCATCGCCATCAAGTAACAACTCTGTAGTACGGATTGCCATGAAAGTTTCGCCTTCCATTTCATTCCCATCAATGCGAATGAAATCTTCAACTAAAAATTCGGCGGCGGCTTCTGTATCACTCTCATCAATAGCATCAAGAATAACTGTCAACATTTCACAGTTGTACTCAACGTCTCCCGAATTGCTTTCTACCCAATCATCCTGAGCCTGAACCATCCCTGCAAACAAAAGTAACAAACCAACAATGAGTGCGATTTTACGCATTCAAAACTCCTCACATGCATTAATACACTGTAATTAATATACTGTAATTAATATACCCTGGAGAGGAAATTTTGAGCGTTAAGACTTTGCCATATTACTAAAATCTAATCGTTTTTATACAGGTCAATTCAGGCGTTTGACAGTTTCCAGTAATTCCGTGTCATCTATTTGCGTGATGGATGCTAATTCACTTGCAATTGCGGCATCGTTAAATTGAACATTCATGAGTGCGACCAGTGCCAGTTTGCGGCGGCGTTTATTATCGGATTGCAGGTTAGCTAAAATAATCGGCTTGAAGTGATTCAGCATAAAGTTCTCAAAATCGGGTAAACGTCGGAGCAGGGATTGTAATTTTTGCTTTTGTTCTGCTTGAGAAGGTAATTGATACTGTAATTCCAGCTTTATCAGGTCAACCAGTTGGCGGCTGTAATTTCCCCATTCATCATCAAATTGTTGTGCATACTGTTCGAGGCTATCCTGCTTTGTGGTAACTTCGATATTTTTTTCATGGGCGAGACGGGCGGTCAGGCAGGTTGTGAGCATGTTCATAATAATGCGAATGCCGGATGTAAATTTTTCTGCTCCCGCAAAATCTGCAAATTGTGTATATCCGAAGAATTCTTCGCCTGCTTGAGGATAAGTGAACGGGGCAGGATTGGGTTCGGGGCGACCACGTAATACACGCATATAGTGAATCGACTTATGCACATAGCGCATTGCAAAATGTTCGATTGGCTGCGATGTGAGCTCAGGGAAAAAATCTTCTCCATAGAGGCAAGTTGATGAGCGGGTTGCTTTGTTAGCAGGTCTATCGCGGATTTTCGCTTCTGATTCTGCCCATACATCCAATCGCAGGGGAGACAGCATTTGTAGACCATCTTGCAGTTGCATGTACTGATTTTGCTCGGCATCAGATATTGTCCCCCGGAAAACAACCGTCATATCAATATCACTACTGAGGGTGAGTTGTTCGCGGTTCATGCTTCCGGTGAGGTAAATACTAAGGATGCGGTCTCCGAAGCAAGTCGTCATTATAGACACGATTCCCGATACCAGTTGCTCTGCGGTGATTTCTGACTTGATGAGCAGGTCTTGCATTTGTTACTCCCCGATTGATTGTTCGTCCGGTGTCAGTATAGCAGCAAGCGTCTTTCCGGCAAAAATTACCTGATCTATGTAGTTTTTCACATTTAAGTTACAGAGGATGTTGAATAAACTTATAGGTAGTAGTTAGTTTTCAGTGGTCAGTTATCAGTAACCCCTCTGTCGCTCCCGGGTCGCAGGCTAACGCGACATCTCCCCGCAAGCAGGGAGAAATGATTTAGATATGACATGGTGATGTGTCGAAGCTGATTTGAATTCAATTTTGTATGTTTTGTCGCGGATGGCATAGATGCCATCCCTACATAAGACATCTATTTTACAGGGTTTGTGTAGGGTCAAAATCTATCTCGACCACAAAAACGCGACATAGATGTCGTCCTTACAAGGCAAATGATTTATTATTAGAACATAGGACAAAGATTTTAAATGGGAGGCGCGGGAACTTTGGCAAAAATGACAGGTGGTGAAGCAGCAGTTGAGACTTTGCTGGCACATGGCATTCATACGATTTTCGGTTTGCCGGGGATTCAGAATGACTGGCTATATAATGCGCTCTATGATGCTGGCGATAAAATCCGTGTTGTGCATACCCGTCATGAACAGGGTGCGGCGTATATGGCGCTCGGTTATGCACAGGCAAGCGGCGACATCAGCGTGTTTAATATTGTGCCGGGACCGGGTTTGCTGAATGCGACAGGTGCTTTAGCAACAGCATTCGGACTCAATGCACCTGTATTCTGCCTGACCGGGCAAATCCCGACCAATAAAATCGGCAAAGCAAGCGGGGTTCTCCATGAGATTCCGCATCAACCGGAGGTATTACGTGGTCTGACAAAATGGGTAGACCGTGCGAATCATCCTTCTGATGTGCCGCGAAAAATAGCCGAAGCATTCTATCAATTGCGTTCGGGGCGACCGTCTCCGGTAGCGCTCGAAATTCCGATGGATGTGCTGGAAGCAAAAGCAGAAGTCGTTATTAACGAAGCGAGAAAAGCCTTTGCTCCTCCTTTAGATAGCGGTGCTATAGAGGAAGCGGCAAAACACCTCGGTGAAGCAAAAAATCCAATGATTTATGTGGGCAGTGGCGCACAGGATGTCAGTGAAGAAGTGACTGCTCTGGCGAATCTGCTGGAAGCACCTGTTGTCGGGTATCGAACCGGGCGGGGCGTGCTGGATAGTCGTCATCATCTCAGTTTGACGATGCCGCCTTCACATGAATTCTGGAAAAAGACCGATGTGGTGCTGGCAATCGGAACCCATATGCGAATCCCCTTGCAACAGTGGGGAACAGATGGCATTACAGTGATTCGGATTGATGTTGATTCGGATGCGATGAACAAAATCAAAATGCCGGATTTGCCAATCGTCGCACGGGTTGAAGACGCACTACCGGAACTCATCAGCTGTATTGAAAAATACAATCACAAGCGTGAATCCCGCAAAGACGAAATGCTGGCAATCAAAGCCGATTGGGCAGCAAAAACGGCTTATCTCGAACCACAGATGACTTATCTCAATATTATCCGTGAAGAACTCGGTGAAGATGGGATTTTTGTCGATGAGTTGACTCAGGTCGGGTTTGCTTCGCGAATTGTCATGGATGTCTATAAGCCGCGCACTTTCATCAGTACCGGATATATGGGAACGCTTGGCTATGGTTTCCCGACTGCGCTCGGTGCGAAAGTGGCAAAACCCGATGTTCCGGTTGTTTCTGTGGCGGGTGATGGTGGATTCATGTTCGCTGTGCAGGAACTCGCGACGGCTGTTCAGCATAGAATCGGTACGGTGACTCTGGTTTTCAATAATGATCGTTATGGCAATGTTCAGCAGATGCAGAAGAACAAGTACGGCGGCAAGGTGATTGCAAGTGACCTCGTGAATCCTGATTTTGTGAAACTGGCAGAGGCGTTCGGGGCGCAGGGTTTGCGTGCAGAATCGCCGGAACAGTTGCGCGAGGCTCTGAAACAGGGCTTTAAAACCGATGTGCCGACGCTGGTCGAAGTGCCAATCGGTGAAACACCGTCTGTGGATCGGTTCAGGAAGATGGGTAAGGTGAGATAGAGTTCTGAGTTCTGAGTTCTGAGAAAAATTTTAACACAAAGGCGCAGAGGCGCAAAGAGGATAGAGAAAACCCCCTCTGTCGCTAACGCGACATCTCCCCCGCCAGCGAGGGAGAATGAAAGAAGGTTTCTCTCCGCTGTATAGTCGAAATGGAAGAGCACTTAAAAAATCAGGCGATGTGGATGTCGTCCCTACAGCAAATTATCTATATGGTGATTGATGAAAGAAAAATTTATCCCAGTATGGGAGCAGGCGAAACCCTATTTGAATACCCGTAGCAATGATAGGCATACGCTGTATTGCTACACTTTCTCGGAGCAGTTGTTGCTTGCCTGTCCTGATGCGGATGAGACGATTGTTTTAGCCGGGATTCTCTTACATGATGTGGGCTGGTCTACTGTGCCGGAAGATAAGCAGTTACAGTCGTTTGGTCCTCATATGATTTACCCGGAGTTGCGTCGTCAGCATGAGATTGAAGGTGCGACGATTGCGGCGGGTATCTTAGCAGAATTAGATTATCCGCAGACTCAGATTGATGAGATTTGCGCGATTATCGACGGGCATGATACTCGGAAAACATCGCAATCTTTGAATGATTCACTGGTGCGGGATGCCGATAAGCTGTGGCGCTATACCGATTTTGGCTTAGAGACGGTCGGTGGCTGGTTCAATTACACGACAGAAGAGCAGATGGCGTTGCTGGCAAAGTGGATTGATACCCGTTTTTATACGGATGCGGGTCGGAATATGGCGCGGGGGTTGTACGCAGCCTTAAGCCTCAAAAACATGGATTTGCTGTAAGGGCGCAGTATACTGCGCCCTTACGACAGTGGTAGATAAGTTGAGAAATTATGAGCAAGATTGTTATTCCAGAGACTTCTTCTATATACACAACATTTGAGCAAGTGGTGAATCAGGCAAAGGTTGTGATTCTGGTCGGCTTGCCGGGGGTAGGAAAAAGCCTCTATGTACAGCAGTTATCGGTGATGGCACAGCAAGCCGGGCGGAAGGTGCATCTATTGCAATGGGATGTAACCCGTCTCGCATTTGAAACGCCGGAGGTGATGGCAAAATACCCTGAAATCAACGGTATCACTCATGCGATGATTCGTAAGGCTGTCGGGATATGGACACGTGGCGCAATTGTCGATTGGGCTGAAAAATATTCATCCGATGAGCATATTTTAATCGGTGAGGCAACTTTCGTCGGTGAGCGTTTGATGCAACTGGTCAAAATCGTTGAGGATTCTGCCGAAAATTTATTGTCATCAGAGCAAACGCAATTCATTCTCTCTGTGCCGACAAAACGGGTACGCAATCTGATTGAAGAAAAACGCGCTGCCTCGATTGCCAATCCTCAGCATGAGCATGAAAATTTCGATGCGCCGCCGAATGTTCTACAAATGCTCTGGCATGAGATTTATAAAGTTGGCTATGAGGTCGGGGTTGCGGAAAAATCGGATGCTCAACCCGCTTATGACCCTGATGTCTATCGCAAGACTTATGAATATCTCTTGCAGCATCGGAACAGTATTTCACTCTCTGTTGATGAGGTGTTTCAGCCTGCGGGGTCGGTTTATGACTTGAGCGAGATTGTCAGTCATTTGCAGGCGACGCCGGATGAGGTTCAGCAGATTATGAGTCAGTTGGAGCAGGATTCGACTGTTGAGGCTGTTCAGGCAAAGGTTGATCGGTGGTATGAGTTTTGATTGCCACCCTCACCCTAAATCCCTCTCCCTCAGGGCGAGGGACTTAAAAACAAACCCCTCCCCCAGCCCCTCCCCATAGACGCTCGCAAGCTCGCTATGGGGAGGGGAGCAAAAACTGAGGGATGTATGGTTTCAAAGTAATACACACATATTTATGGAACATAGTAGGAGACAGAATGAAATTAGCAAGATTTGCATATAACGGACAAATTCACGAGGCAGAATATCGCGATGGGCAGTTGTGGGTCGGGAATGTAGCGTATGACCCCGATGATGTGATGTGGTTGCCACCAACAGAAACTCGCGGTGTGACGGTTTATGGTGTGGCACTCGGTTATGCTGACCATGCGGAAGAACTCGGTCTGGATTTGCCGGATTATCCGATTCTATTCACAAAAAATCCTCATGCGCTCATCGGGCATAAGGCAAATGTCAAACGTCCTGATGTCGAGTACATGCACTATGAAGCAGAACTGGTCGCCGTGATTGGTCGTCCCTGTAAAAATGTTAAAGCTGATGAAGCACTGAATTATGTCAAAGGCTATACCGTCGGCAATGATGTCACCGTGCGCGATTTTGTCGGTAATTATTATCGTCCGCCTGTGAAAGCAAAGGGATTTGACACCTTTGGTCCGATTGGTCCCTGGCTGGTTTCACCGGATAGCATCGACCCGGAAAATGTGACTGTTCGCACCTATGTAAACGGGGAATTGCGTCAGGAAGGCAATACGAGCCATCTACGGCACAGTGTCGCTGATTTGATTGAATATCTGACCGAATTCACCACGCTTTATCCCGGTGATATGATCTGGTCAGGTACACCGGAAGGTATCTCACATGTTTATGCGGGTGATGTGATGCGCTGTGAGATCGAAGGTATCGGGGCGTTGGAGAACGGGGTAATTTAACACAAACCTCACCCCCTAAATCCCCCTCTCCACTGCGTAGAGAGGGACTTGAAAAGCGGACGACATGGATGTCGTCCCTACACTCCAAGAATTTTAGGGTTTGGCGCGACATCGAAAAATTGAAAACAACACACACACAGTATTTTTTGGAGAGTCGTTTATGGGCAAATTTGAAGAGAATCTTGAGAAGGTCGCCGGGTATCGTCAGCAGATACTGGCACGCGGCGTAAAAAATATCATCAACGGGGAACATCTCGACGCGATTAGTGGTAAATCGTTTGAGAATATGTCTCCGGTGGATGATGCCTTGATTTGTACTGTGCCGGATAGCGGTGCAGATGATATTGATGAAGCCGCACGCGCGGCAATGGATGCTTTCCCTGCATGGCGTGATATGGATGCGAAAAAACGTCGCGATTTATTGTATCGTGTGGCAGATTTGATTGAAGAGAATGCCGACGAAATCGCACTCTTAGAATCACTGGATACCGGGCAGCCGATTCGTTTTATGGCAAAAGCCGCAATTCGTGGGGCAGCGAATTTTCGATTTTTTGCAGATCGGGTCGAAGGGGCAAATGATGGTTTATCGCTCCCGACAAAAACCCATCTGAATTACACCATCCGTCAGGCGATTGGTCCGGTGGGTGTGATTACCCCCTGGAATACACCTTTTATGCTGAGTACCTGGAAAATTGCTCCCGCGCTGGCAGCCGGATGCACTATCGTTCACAAACCCGCAGAATTATCACCCGTGACAGCGATGCGCCTGAGTGAAATTTTCCTCGAAGCAGGGATTCCAAAAGGGGTCGTTAATCTGGTGCATGGCTTTGGCGAAACCGCCGGAAAAGCTCTGACAGAGCATCCCCTGATTAAGGCGATTGCATTTGTGGGCGAAACCGTCACAGGGACACATATCATGGCACAGGGTGCACCGACGCTGAAACGGGTACATTTTGAACTCGGCGGACAAAATCCGGTGATTGTCTTTGAAGATGCGGACTTTGATCGTGCGCTGGATGCGGCAATCTTCATGAAATACAGTCTCAATGGCGAACGGTGTACCTCAAGCAGTCGATTGTTCGTGCATAGCAGTTTGTATGATAGGTTCACAGCCGAATTGCGTCAGCGGGTGGCAAAAATCAATGTCGGCAATCCGCTTGACCCCGCAACAGAGATAGGTCCTCTGATTCACAAAAGCCATTTCGACAAAGTATCGAGCTATGTCGGTATCGGTAAAGAAGAAGGGGCAACTCTGGCAATGGGTGGTGCGCCTGTCAGTGGATTGGGTAGTGGCAATTATCTTCAGCCGACCTTATTCACCCATGCGAACAATGACATGAGAATCGCACAGGAAGAGGTTTTTGGTCCTTTCTTGATTGCGATTCCATTTGATACAGACGAAGAAGCGCTCAACCTGGCGAATAATGTCAAATATGGTTTGACCGCTTATATCTGGACGAAAGATGTTAGCCGTGCTCATCGGATTGCACATGGTGTCGAAGCCGGGATGGTCTGGGTTAATTCACAGAATGTGCGGCATCTACCGACCCCGTTTGGTGGCGTGAAATCGAGTGGTATCGGGCGTGATGGTGGCGATTACAGTTTCGATTTCTATATGGAAACGAAAAACATTTCGATTGCGCTCGGGGAACATCCTATTCCAAAATTGGGGCAGTAAAAAGCCGACCCCTCCCCCAGCCCCTCCCCATCGCCGCTCGCAAGCTCGCTATGGAGAGGGGAGCAAAAATCGGAGGTGAGATGAGATTATCGGGAGGAAACACTCCCCTAAACACACACAAAGATTAGTAGGAAGGCGAGACGATGCCTGTATTACATCCTGCTCCGAAGCCGAATTTCAATATTATTCGATTGAGCCATATTGAATTGGGTGTTTCGGACTTAGAAAAATCAAAAGCATTTTATGTCGATACGCTCGGCATGATTTTGACAGAAGAAACAGACGAAGCGCTGTATTTGCGTTGTCTGGAAGAACGCAATCACCATTCCTTCATTCTGCGGAAATCAGATGAAGCGACGGTCACGCGTATGGGTTACAAGATGGCGGGTGAAGCTGATCTTGATGCGATTGCGGCACATTTTCAATCACTGGATTTACCTGTGCAATGGGTCGAACGCTATAAACAGGGTCGCACTCTGGTGACACAAGACCCGATGGGGATGCCACTGGAATTTTATTTCAAGATGGAGTCGGTCGAGTGTTGTTTGCAACAGTACGCGAAATATCAGGGCGTGCAACCGATGCGAATCGATCATTTCAATTGTTTCACGCCGGATGTGCAAGCTTCGCATGATTTTTATGTGGGGGAGCTTGGTTTCCGTGTGACAGAGTACACTGAAACTGATGACCCCGACCGCGAAGAGCAAGATTTATGGGCTATCTGGATGCATCGCAAAGGCAATGTGCATGATTTAGCCTTCACGAACGGGACAGGTCCCCGTTTGCATCATGCGGCGATATGGGTTCCGACGGCGATGAATATCATTCATCTGTGTGATGTGATGGCAACAACGGGTTATCTCGATAATATGGAACGGGGTCCCGGTCGGCACGGGATTAGTAATGCCTTTTTCCTGTATGTGCGTGACCCGGATGGGCATCGCATTGAGATTTATACCAGCGATTATCTAACGGTTGACCCTGACCATCAGCCGATTAAGTGGGATTTGCATGACCCGCAACGACAAACGCTGTGGGGGCATCCTGCACCGCAATCATGGTTTGAGGAAGGCTCACACTTTGCGGGGGTCGATGTGACGGAATCAGGCTTAGAAGCGAAGCCGATTGTTGCGCCATAGTTTTCATTTTCGCCACGAAGACACAAAGAACACGAAGAAAAGCCTGTCATTTTGATGGGCTTTTTTGCTGGATAAGGTTCGCAACTGTTCCATGTGATTTGCGTAAGTGCATGTGGGGCTTAATCACTTATATCAGAAGGGGTTTTTATGAAACGAAATAAACGCGCAACGATTATCGCAGGGGTACTTATCATTGCGGGGATGATTGCTGGCATATTCAGTGTTGTTCCAGTGATTGAACAAGCCGATTATCTTTCGAATACAGCATCTCATGCAAATCAGGTTTTTGTGGGCGCATTTTTTCAATTTTTGATGATACCTACTTATGTCGGATTTGCGCTCTGCCTCTATCCCGCATTGAAGACAGAAAATGAAGCGCTCGGTATCGGTTTTGTCGGTTTCCGGTTGATGACGGGGATGTTTCATTTTATCGGTGTGATTTTGCTGCCTTTATTTTTGATACTGAGTCAAGAATATGTTGCCGCAGGAATGCCGGATGCATCTTATTTTCATTTGTACGGTGAAATGTTAAAACAGGGGCGAGATTTAGTGAATCACGTTGCGCTGATTCTGGCGTTGGGGGCGGGTGATCTGTTATTGTTCGTTGTGCTGTATCAATCGCGATTCATTCCGCGCTGGCTATCCATATGGGGATTTTTGGGAACTGTATTGACGATGCTTGCGAGTTTCATGGTGCTGTTCGGGTGGGTTGATGTGGTCACGCCGCTATACCTGGGCATGAATGTTCCGGTTGCACTCCAAACGCTGGTTTTCGCAATATGGTTGATTGTCAAAGGCTTTGAGACAGAGGCACTATAGTTTCGCCACGAAGACACAAAGAATACGAAGAAAAGCCTGTCAACTTGATGGGCTTTTTTATTTTGCTTGATTCCATCATTCGTCCGATAATGAATGTATGATTTGAAATACGAGAAAGCAAATACTATGGATGAACGGATTAAGGGCAGTATTTTAGAAAAAGAACCTCCACCTGTGAGTGATTTTGTCAATCGGGTTCGTTTTTGCGCGAAGGCTTTAGCATATGGTGCCGTAAATGATTTGTGGGAACCGCGAATCATAGTGAGGCATGACGGTTGGTCGCAATCTGGAGCTTCTGAATATGGTGCTAGATTTAATTATTATTTTAATGGCAAAGTTCCCGAAGAACCACTTGATTATGTACGTACTATATATACTTGGAGTACCCACTATCCTAGAATTTCATTTTTAGAATCATTTGATTATGTAGAACATATTGATAAAAGTAGACCCGATTCTAGTGATATGTTAGCTTTTATAAATCATTATGATGCTTACTTATTAACATCTAAAGCATTTGAGTTACTTGAAACACCACTAACACCACCCAAGATTTTCATTTCTTATCGACGGGGGGTGAGTACAGTTTTAGGTTTGCTGATTGAATCCCGACTAAAAGCTCTATCCAGTGATTTACATCCCTTCATTGATAAAGAACTTACAGTTGGTCAGCCCTAGGAAGAACAACTCCAGCGAAAAATCAAAGCCTGCGATACATTCATTAGTCTGATTGGTAGTAAAAAGAGTTTTTCTGACAATGTGATGAATGAGATTCGATGGGCGAAAGGTGCTGGAAAACGGGTTATTTCTATCTGGCATGGTGATTATACAAGCATTGAACCGAATGATTGTCCTGATACTGAACTGGCTAAATTTTTATCGGATAATCATGGGATTGCAGTCAAAGGGTCGCAAGCAATCGACTATGAAATGGCGATTACTCTGCTTGAGAATGAATTACACTATTTCTAATAAGGAAAGGTTCTAAAAAGTGAAGCTACACTATAAAGACTACACATTAGATTTTCTTGAAACTGAATTGGTTTTTGATGACGACAGATATGAAAATGTTTTTGCAGATTTTAAAAAAGATGTAACACTACGAAAAGCTATTGAAAATGAAAGATATAAGTATGAACCAATGAGGGAGTACATTGAGTACAAATACAGTTCATTCCTTGATATGCCTCTTGGTACGTTTTTATGGCAGTTAAAATCAAAGGAAGACTTTTTCTATCGTCAACTACTTAATCCATATGGAGATGAAACTTATTGCACATTCTCAATTGACAGCGCATCTGAAGAACAAAAAGGCATTTATTTTTTCTCAGTTGAAAACGATATTAAATACATTGGACTGACTACAAACTCCTACAAACATACAGTTTATCAATACAGCAAAATATCGCCCGCATCTTGTTACAAAAGTGGACAATCAACTTTCTGTCGCTTGAACTCCTTGATCGCCTCTTTACAAGAAGAAATCAGTTTTTTTGTTTACCCTATGCAAAAAGATGATGACATGAATAAAGTCAAAAACTATTTAATTTGTACTCATAATCCAGACTGGAATCGTTAAATACGAGTGTTAGCAGTATATTGGAGAAAGATTGTAAAAAGTAATCAGAGGGAAAATGAAAACGGGTCAGTGTGAAACCGACCCGTGATGTTGATCTATGATGAATGTTTATTGACTCAGGAAAGAGGCGCGCCGCGTTCGTCAATCGGGAATTCGATGGTTTCCATAAGGGCAGGGTTGCTCTCTTCTGCTGGAATTGTTTCCCAGATCAATGCGCCTGCGGGTAATGTGGCAAGTGCTTCAAAGACGACTGTAGGCGGCTCAAGATGTTCTGCGTTACGGTTTTCTGAATTTTGAGTGTCCATTGTGTGTGTTCTCTCTCATCTCTTATTGCCACCATCATATTCCAGTAAAGGGTCATCAAGCAATCAAAACTCGTAAAGAAAGTAGAAGGACTTATAAAAATCTTGTAGCAGAGGCAATGAACAATTGTCCATTACCTCCTGTATATCAGGCAGATTTTTGGTGCAAGCAGGTGAATTCCAGCCCGCTTATTCTAATCGGGTTTCGTATGAGTCGTAGCGGGTGTTCATATAGAGTGTATCGAAAATGATGACATAAGTTTTGCCCGGTTCTGGTGCGGGGGCGTTTAGCTGGAAGGGGCAGGTGTCATCAGGGCGTTGTGGTAGTCGATACAGTGAAATGCCTGTTGTGTCATCTCTGAATATGAGGGTGTTGCTATCAGGGCATTCAGCGACAGCGGAAATTATCTCAGCAGGGATACTTAACAGTAATCCACTTTCATCTGCTGCGTAAATATCGAGACGCATATCGCCATCATTATCTGCAACGCCGTATAAAGCAACAGGTGCTGCGCCATCCCGATTGTTGATGCGTCCATCGGTAAAGACAGGGACAGGTTTATCGACTATAGAGGATGTTGAGATGCAACTCCCTGCAATTTCGACAGAAGTCGCTGTTCCGACAAACGTGATTCGCATAATGGTGGGGACATTTATATCAGCGGGGAAGGTGTATGTCAGTGTACCGGGGATAGGGTTTGTTGCGACAAGTACGCCATTGAGTTCCATATGGATTTCTGTTGCCGGAGCGTTCATATAAGTTGCGCCGGGTGTGAGGCTAATTTGTTCCCCTGCGTTGAAATCAAGATTATGCATTTGAAAGCCGTTAAAAAATAATTGCGTTCCATCCCAGGTATTGACTGCCTGGCAGGAATAGCTCAATGTTTGAGCTGATGCGGGTATAGCAAAACACAATAATATGAATAGTGGGATAAATCCCAACCAGGTTTTAAGCATCTCTCAATGTCTCCGTAACAGGATAATTAAATGTCATTATATAACGTTTTCTGTCGATGGAGATATACCGGATGATAAGCGTAGGGAAGGTGTGATGACCTTCCCGTTTTTGATTTTAAGCAGATTTTCTGGTGCGGGTGGTCAGCAGGAAGATGGTGATTGCTCCGGCGATGATGTGCATGGCAACGAGGATAAATGGCGTTGCTGCAATTGGTTCTACTTCCTCAGCCCAATCGAGGAACATAAAAGGTTGTACAAAGGACAATACGAGAACGATAATCGCAATCCACATCCAGACGGTAATCGGTTTATCGAGGAAACGATCTAAAATTCCGAGTAAAATCCCGCCGATCACAATTTGCACAATCGAGACAATAATCACGGGAAAAACAGTAAATTCCTGACCTGCTGCCACTGCCCCTTCAAATTGCCCCTGTGTTACGAAGAATAAAATCGCATTAATCACGGCTGATGCTACTGCGGCGACGGCTGTCCAGATGGCGAGTTGTTGTAAATCAACGGATTCCGATTTAACTTTTGTTTCTTCACTCATAATAATATTCTCCTGACCTATAGTGTCACTTTTCCGACAGAATACAGCTTGCATATCTTACGGGATTCTTCGTTTTCCACCTATTATCACCACAAATTTGCATACAATAGAGATCAGATAATATGAAACCATTTTGGGGAGAATTTTTATGCAATTTCGTAGTGCTTATGCTAGCGAAATTGAAAAACCAAATTCAGAATCAAAGAGGGCTCACTAAAGCCCCGGGAAGATGGTTCTATCTGTCGATTACTGACTCCCGAGGAGGATAAAATGCTGAATTGGCGTAAATATAGAACTTGATTATTTACAAGAGAAAAAGACCCTCAACCGGATTAATGGCGAGGGTCTTTTTTTAGCTATTTAGCGATGATTGAGTGATTACTCATCCATCATCATTGCTTCGGGGGTCAGGCTGCCTGTGACAACTTCACCGTTCACAACAACAGGACCATCTTCGCCTTCAACGGTACCGAATTCATAGACACCGAATTCGCCAGTATCGTAGTGCAACATCGGGAAGACGTTGTCTGTCATCATTGTTTCGTCAAGCTCAATGACGATGTTGGTATTCAGACCTGCTGCCAGTGGTGCAAAACCGAGAACTTCACCTGGAGCGCCATCATTATCAGCGTGGATGACTAACCAGCCCGGTGCATCAATCACTGCTGACTGAACAACCAGTGTTGTACCATCAAGTGTCGCCGCATAAGTGATTGTCGGCATGGTGGTAATTGACGTCACAACAACAGCATCATTCACTGTTACAGGCGCATCAGCACCTTCGACGGTACCAAATTCATAAACGCCGGCTTCACCTGTATCCACATGCAACATCGGAAAGACAACAGGGGTGACATCTTCTATGGCAAGTTCAACCATTACATCACTGTTGTAACCATCCATCACAGGTGCAAATCCGATAACTGCGCCCGGTGCGCCGCTACCATCATCAGCGTGAACGACTAACCAGCCGGGACCATCACTGAGTACACCATCAGCTACCAGTACAGCGGTTTCAGTTTCGCCCATTGTGGCATCGCTACCGAGAATTGCCTGGTCACTGATACCGATTGATGGGGTTGTATCAAATGATGTTACGGCAACGACCTCGTTATAGATAACAGGGGAATCAGCACCTTCGACGGTACCAAATTCATAAACGCCAGCTTCACCTGTATCAACATGCAGCATCGGGAAGACTGTATCGGTTACATCACCTTCGAGTGTGACAACAACGTTAGCGGTTGTTCCGGCTGCAACGGCAGTTTGTCCTAAGACAGGACCCGGTGCACCTTCACCATTATCGGCATGAATAACTACCCAACCATCCTGTGCGATTGCAACAAGCGGGATTGTTAAGGTGTTATCGACTACAAGCTGATCACCTGCTTGAAGGACTGCTATTTCAAACATCGGTGCAAGGACAGCATCATCGACTGTTACAGGACCATCAGCACCTTCAACGGTACCGAATTCATAAACGCCAGCTTCACCTGTATCAGTGTGCAACATAGCAAAAAGTACAGGCGTTACGTTGACTGTATCCAGCACAACGACAACATTTTCATTGGCACCATCTGCTACAGGGGCATACCCAATGACAGCGCCCGGTGCACCTTCACCATTATCGGCATGAACGACTAACCAGCCATCGCCGTCAGATGTGACACTATCAATTGTCACTGCACCGCCGCGCATCACCTGGTCATTAACTGTGACATCCGGTGTTGTTTGAGCGAGTACGTTTATACCTGCGAAGAGCAGGGTCATTATCGAAGCAAATGTTAGAAATTTTCTCATATACAAACTCCTTCTTATATCCGATCAAATACGCTGCAATTGCTACCGCGCATGGTAGATTACAGCGTATATAAGCGTACAAAATAGAGCTAAGGCAGATGTGAATTTCACGCAAAATCTACATAATACTTTGATGAGTATTAGAGGAGTATCGCTCAAATTGGAGTATTGTTGTGACCTGACTATACAACAGGTCACAGAACTATCAGGCGCTTGCAGTCGCTTTGTTTGCCAGATAAGTGTCGAGAATATCGAGGAAGGTTTTGGGTTCGGGGCGAATGCGATAGTTATCGGTTTCATGGACGAAGATGATTTCACTGTCTTCATTGGTAATCACCACCGTCGGGAATACGGTATCAGGTTCATAGCCGGGGTAGCCCATTACCACACCAGATTTTTCCTCAATGCCGAGCATCTGCGCCACTTTGTTTTCGGTATCCACCCAGAAATGAAAAGGCACATTATATTGTTTGGCGAGTTTTTGCGTATTCTCATGGGATTGCGGACTAATCAGCGCGATTTCGACACCGCGTTTTGCCAGTTCTTGATAGCTGGCTGCGATTTCGCGAATTTGTGACATACACAGAGGACACCAGTTGCCGCGATAGAACATGTAAAGCGCAATTTTGCCTTTGAGTTTGCCGGAATGGTCAGGGTTGCCGTTAATATCTTCCACAAAAAATTGCGGGAAGGTATTTCCTACGCGGACTGTACCGGGGGTAACACGGTCGAAACGCGAATACCATAATAGATATAGCATCCAGAAGAGGACGCCGTAAATCGTATATCCAGCGGGGAAAAAGCTGCCTGTTTCCGTGTTCAAGTAGGCATAGATTGTCATGACTGTCCCGGTGAAGATTGCCAGTGAAAATGGTAGCATATATTCATTGGTGCGTGCCACCTGCGGCATAGCAATCCATCCAAATGCCCCGATAATTGCCAGCATCACCAGCAGTGATCCCACCCATGTCAGGGGATTATTGAACATGCCATAAATCGCATGGATTGTCATGAGAAGAATGGGTGGTAATGTGAGCGGAATAAATGCCGCTTTAAGTTTAGCCATATTGCCCCCGCGAATTGTAAATATGATATAGTCGCATTATAGATGGAAAATATGGCTAACCCATTAAGAATAACGACCTGTAGACATATTTTTGCGAGTTTTTACAGGTTCGGCATGGCTATTTTCATTGGCAGATTCATCCGGGACAATCATCGTCTATTGTGGTGAAGACAGAAAAGTTGATTGAAGCATGAGCGAACATTCAAAAATTACACTTGTAACCCCGGCGTATAACAGTGCCGCAACAATTGAAAAAACAATCCAATCGGTATTGAATACACAATATCCGAATCTGGAATATATGATCATTGATGGTGGTAGTACAGATGGCACGGTAGAGATCATCAAGCAATATGAAGCGTATCTTGATTATTGGGTCAGTGAGCCGGACAAAGGAATGTACGATGCTATTCAAAAAGGCTTCGAGCAATCAACCGGGGAGATTATGGCGTGGATCAATTCGGATGATCTCTATTTTGATTGGACGCTGGAGATTGTCACAAAGTTATTCAATCAGTTTGCGGAAGTGGATTGGTTAACGTCGAATGTGCTATTCGGAATGAATGAAGAAGGCTTGCCGCTCAATGTGTCGCAGGTGCCCGGATATAGTCGTGAGGGTTACTTAAAAGGGGAGCATTTACCGACTGCCTCAAAGAAATTTGCAATTGAATATATCATGCAGGAATCCACATTCTGGCGACGGTCTCTCTGGGAGAAATCAGGTGCGAGACTCGATACCTCCTTAAAATATGCCGGAGATGCAGAATTGTGGGCGCGTTTTTTCAATCATGCTCATCTATATGATGTGTCAACTCCACTCGGACGTTTCCGTACCCATGATAAGCAGATTACAACAGCATTGCGGGACGAGTATGAGGCGGAAGCTGATGCCGTGTTGGAAAAGCATGGTGGTCACGCACACAATAGCCTCAGTGCCTTCCTGAGACCACTCGCACGAAGATATACGCCAACCCGTTTGAGGCGCTTGATGTACGCTGCGGGATTGTTACACAAATCACGGCAGATTCGCTATAGCATGAGCCTCAAAACCTGGGAAATCAAGCACAATTATTATTAAAATAAGAGCTTTCAACCATCAGCGCTCAGCATGTCGGCAAAAGCAGGACAAAAAGCAATCAACATGAATGCGACTCATGCAACATACATTCAGGTCTTTCAAAAACGGTTGGGATTTTTCGTTTCCCGGTTACAGGAGATGCTTCTCAACATCACCCGCTTCTTTATCTCTAGCAAAATTTGCTGCTATTGTTCGGATTGTGAAAAAGCATCATCAGGAATTTCACCATCCTGCGAGATCAGTTCCTGCATCGTTTCCGCTGTTGGTAGATATTTGATTTGCTGAACTGTTTCTGTATCAGATAGACTGACAACATCCTCCTTCGCCTGTGCTTGTGATAAGGATACAAATTGCCCTTGCCCTAATTTAAGTGAAAATGACAGGGTCATGACAAAAAATAGAATAGCAAAAGGCAAAGCAATCAAAGCCCCGATTATTCCTATCCAATCAAATGATAGAAGAACTGCTGCTATAGAGAAGTTCGCAAGGAACAGGATAAATAGAGATAGAGGAATGCTACCGACGATAAAATTCAATGATTTTCTAATAGCATATCCAAGCGTCAGTAATGCCCGTTTATTGCTCATGGCAGACATGGATGCCTGTCTTTGGCGATGGAGTCCTAATAATATGGATTCCCGTTCGCGTAATTTTGCCAGTTCTCCCTGAATATCACGGCTCGTGATGAACGGTACGGTTGTTCCGGTGAGTCGATAATATTCATCATAATCCTGATTGCTTTTGAACATGATATAAACATACGCAGAAGCACTCGCTATGCCAATCGCTATGCCAAAAAATAAGCCCGACAGGTTCATACTTTTGTGAAATGTGAAAATAGCAAACGCCATAATGCCCGTTGTTATCCCGGCACACACAGCAAATAGAAGCAGATAAACGATGATTGCGATGAAATATAACAAGATGGATACAAGTTCACTGAAAAGGCTCTGTGATTGAACCGGATTCTTCTTTTTATTAGTCACATGTTGTCTTTCTATTGTTCCGACTGTGAAAAAGCATCATCAGGAATTTCACCATCCTGCGAGATCAGTTCCTGCATCGTTTTGTCTGTCGGCAGGTGTTCAATTTCGCGTATTTCATTTGCATCATTCAGATGGCGTGCAGTCTTTTTTTTCTGTGATTGATCGCGCCTTCTTTTAAACGCTCTCCACCATGCGGGAAACCATAACGGTATGGCAAAAAATAGGATAAATAGAGGAAAGTAGATAAATGTACCGACAAGTCCTTCATCTCTGTACAAATTCAAGGCAAGTCCTGAAAGAAAGCCCAGTAGAAAAATGGCAAAAAAAGAAAACAGCAGAGTAAAAATAATGAAGATAAGTGATGTTTTGAGGGCAAGTTTCAAAAATGAGCGTGCTCGAACAGCATCTAATACAGGAAGTGAGGCATTTTTAGCATGTTGTTGTCGTAATAACTCTTCTTCATTTTGTATGAGTTCAGCAACAGCTTTCCACATAAAGGGAATCCCGGTTACTGCGAGGACAATTCCTGTCAGGCGATAGTAGTCTATATAGGGCTTCAGTAATTTGAATAAGGGGTAGGATACGCCAGCAATTCCGACAATCCCGAATGGAATACCAACCAGCAAGCCCAATAAGCCCATCAACAGATACGAAGGAACAACCGTCAAATAAATTATAAAAATCATGGCAGCAGCATACACTGCAAATGCAATCACAAAAAAGATGAATGCCAGGCAATACAGCAAAATTGATATGACATTACTGAAAATGCTCTGTGACCGAGCCTGATTCTTCTTTTTCTTCGACACCTGTTACTCTTCTTGAACATGCGAACACATATTATCCAGCATAACAGGGTTGCCAGATAATATGTCCCCTAATTATCAGGGGTTAGTTGCAGGAAATCGCTCCTGACAATAGATTTCCAGCTTCGTT
>ENA-OWNT01000205-OWNT01000205.1-seawater-metagenome-genome-assembly--contig:-NODE-205-length-163623-cov-13.374843_pt1 | contig 163623 bp, 144 predicted proteins | sample MGYA00238136_ERZ651165 | MGnify/ENA primary metagenome ERZ651165 (study PRJEB26861, sample SAMN08777766) | seawater metagenome | isolation source: coastal seawater | place: USA: Florida | collected...
TGCCCGCCCGGCACGTACAACCCGGAGCTGGGCGAGGGCGCGGCCTGCCTGCCCTGCCCCGCCGGGTACTTCTGCGAGCTCGGCGCGGACGCGTACGCGGCCAACAGCTGCCCCCTGGGGCACTACTGCCCCGAGGGCACCGAGTTCTCCACGCAGTACCCCTGCCCGCCCGGCACCTACAACAACAACACCCGAAATCGCGTTGGTGACGGACATGAGCGGCGTGTGAAGGGCCGGTGTCACTGACCAGACCACGTAATAACCAACGAAACAGGCCAACGCGAAGACAGCGGCCAGATAAACCATCGGGCTCACCGCTTCCGTCCCACCAGGAGACGCGAAAGCCGGAAGTCCAGTGCCGGCGATCAGAGCAAGCGCAAGAGTGCTTTTAATCAATTTCATCAGATGCTCCTTAGTTCAGCCGGTCAGAAACAGTTTCGCCATTGCGGGTCAGCAACATGGCGACAACGATTTCGTCTTCAGTATCGAGGTTCAGGCTTCCGTCTTCCGAAGTGATCAACGGCAGGAAGTTCAAAAGGTTTTTGGCGTAAAGCGCAGACGAGTCCGCTGGCAGGCGAGCTGGCAGGTTGGTGAAACCTGCAATCTTCACACCATTAACGTCAACGATCTCATCCGGCCTGGACAGCTCCACGTTACCACCCTGCGCCGCAGCCATATCGATGATGACAGAGCCAGGTGCCATGGATTTCACCATGGCTTCGGTAATCAGCTTCGGTGCCGGGCGTCCCGGGATCAGTGCTGTTGTGACAACGATATCCTGTTTGGCTATGTGCGTTGCGGTGAGTTCTGCCTGCTTTTTCTGATATTCATCAGACATTTGTTTGGCATAACCGCCAGCCGTTTCAGCCGCTTCTTGACGATGTCGTGGTAGTCTTTGTTCTGCGCATAGACCGAGATCGCGCCGCGATCGGGGTGCTCCAATATCTCCCGCGGGTCATGCCCGGGGGCGTAGCTTTCGGCCAGCATGATGACCGAGCGCGCCTGCGGCCACAGCGCATGCGGATCTCCGCGCCACTGCATCCGCTCTTCCATCCAGCCCATCTGGCCGTGATAGCCGGCCGCGACAAACGCGGCGAGCCGGTCGGGCACCTCCGGCACGTCCCAGGGCCGGCAGATGCGGGCGGCGACGAACCCCTCAGCCCGCGCCTGCGCCAGCAGCCGGTCTTTCAGCGCATATGTCCAGTCCTGCTCCACAGTTCCCTCGCCGGACCGGCGCGCCGCTCAGACCTTGTTGAACAATGCGATCAGCGCCGTGTCGTCCTTGTGTTCGCCCGTCGCCTTGTCGCCGAAAATCCGCACCTCGGGCAAGCGCAGATCGCGGATCGCGCCCGTAGACAGCGCGTCGAGCTTGGCCGCGAAGCCGGCGGCGCGGAAATGCGCCGTTTTGATCGACAGCGCGAACAGCGCGCCGGGCCGGGCCACCGGCAGCAGCGCGTCGAGCGCCTCCGGCCCCACGTGGCCGGTGGTGAACGTGCCGGAGGACACGATCCCGGCATAGCTGACCGGCGCCAGCGGCAGGCCCTGGGTCATGTCCGCCTCCACCAGGCGGCGATACAGGCCCTTATCACCGGCCTGCGCCAGCATTTCGGGGCTGATGTCGAGCGCGTCGAGCGGCCCGATCCCCAGGTCGGCCAGCACCGCGCCGCAGATCCCGGTGCCGGCGCCCACGTCCAGCACCGGCCCTTCGCCGCCGGCCCCGGCAAAGGCGCGGGCGGTGTGGATATGCAGGCGGTAATCCTCCGCGGCAACGAAATTGCTGTCGTAATCCTCGGCCCAGTCGGCATAGAGGCGGACGGAATCGTCCGGGGTTTTCAGGGAATAGGCGGCGTCGAGGTCGGGTGCTTTCTGTGTCATGCCCCCAGCAAGGCGCAGCGAGGCGTGGATTTCAACCCCCGCCCCGGGTGCGGGCCGGGCTTGCAAGAGGTCCGCGCCCCGCGCATGTAGAGGGGATGAGCAACACCCTCCTCTGTCTCGGCGCCGGATACAGCGCGCAGGCGCTGGCCCAAACCCTGCTGCCGCAGGGCTGGCGCGTCCTCGGCACCACGCGGACCCCGGACAAGGCCGTCCCGCTTGAAACCCTCGGGTTAGAGCCGCTGATCTGGCCCGGCACCGGCCCGCTGCCGGCGCTGGCGGAGGCGACGCACCTGCTGATCTCCGCCGCGCCGGGGCCTGACGGCGACCCGGTGCTGGCGGCCATCGGGCACGAGATCGAACAGCGCGCACCGCAGCTCGACTGGGTCGGCTACCTCTCCACCACCGGGGTTTACGGCGACCACCAGGGCGGCTGGGTCGATGAGTCCACGCCGCTGACCCCCTCCACCGCGCGTGGACAGGCACGTGTGCGGGCAGAGGCACATTGGCAGGCGATCCCGGGCCTGCCGCTGCATATCTTCCGCCTCGCCGGGATCTACGGTCCCGGTCGCGGCCCCTTCGCCAAGGTGCGCGCCGGCACCGCGCGCCGCATCGTCAAACCGGGCCAGGTGTTCTCCCGCGCCCATGTGGAGGATATCGCCCGGGTTCTGGCGGCGTCCATCGCACGCCCCGACCCGGGCGCGATCTACAACGTCTGCGACGACGATCCCGCCCCGCCCGAGGACGTGATCGCAGAGGCCGCCCGCCTGCTCGGCCTGCCCATCCCGCCTGCGGAAGATTTCGACACGGCGGAGATGACCCCGATGGCACGCAGCTTCTACGCCGAGAGCAAGAAGGTCAGCAACGCGCGGATCAAGCGGGACCTCGGCCTGCGCCTGCGCTACCCCAGCTACCGCGAGGGGCTGGCGGCGCTGCTCGCCGGGGACAGCCGGTGAGCGGCCCGGACCATCCGCAGAGCCTGACTGCCCTGCTCGACGCGCTCGACGGCGCCGCCACCGGCGAGACCGTCAGCGTTGCCGATATGCTGGAGCATGTGGGCGACCGGTCCTTTACGCCGGTGATTCTGGCGGTCTCCATCCTGCTGGTCTCGCCCGCCTCGGGTATTCCCGGGCTGCCGACGCTGTCGGCGCTGCTGATCGTGCTGATCGGGGTACAGGGGCTGGCGCGGCGGCGGCACCTGTGGCTGCCCGGTGCGCTGATGCGGCGGCAGGTCCGGGCGCAGCGGCTGCGCCAGGCCGTCGGCTGGCTGCGCAAACCGGCGGCCTGGATCGACCGCCATTCCCACGCCCGGCTGCGGGTGCTGACCAGAGGGCCGGCGCGGCTGGCGGCCTTCAGCCTCTGTACCGTGATCCCGATGATGTGGCCGATGCTGGAGCTGGTGCCCTTCGTCACCTCCATCGGTGCCGGCGCGGTGGCGCTGATCGCCTTCGGCCTGCTCACCCGTGACGGGCTCTACGTGCTGCTGGGCTACGGCATGTGCGGCGCCATGGCCGCGGCGGTGGCGGCGGTGGTTGGGGCGTGAGGTAAACAGTCCTGACGTCAGAGAGAGACATTGAACACATGCCCCGCCCGGCGTTCACGCCGGGCCGCGCCGACCCGCCCCCATGGGGCGGCGCGATTGCGCCACCCCTCGGGTCGGCGCAGCCCTCAGGGCTTTACTCGAACCGGCTTAAGCCCGCTTCCCCGCAATCGACGCCACGTCCAGAACCTCCAGCACCTTGGCCTCGATCTGCTCGGCGCTCATTCCGGCCACCGCGTACATATCCTCGGGGCTGGCCTGGTCGATGAAGATATCGGGCAGCACCATGGAGCGGTACTTCAGCCCGCTGTCGAACACGCCCTCCTCGGCCAGCAGCTGCGCCACGTGGCTGCCGAAGCCGCCCACGGCGCCCTCTTCGATGGTGATCAGCGCCTCGTGCTCCGCCGCCAGCCGCAAGATCAGATCCCGGTCCAGCGGCTTGGCGAACCGCGCATCGGCCACCGTGGGGCTGATCCCCCGCGCCGTCAGCGCCTCTGCCGCCTGCATCACCTCGGCCAGATGGGTGCCGAACGACAGGATCGCCACCCGGCCGCCCTCGCGGATCATCCGGCCCTTGCCGATCTCCAGAACCTCGCCCCGCTCCGGCATCTCGACGCCAACCCCCTCGCCGCGCGGATAGCGGAAGGCGATGGGGCCGACGTCATGCGCCGCCGCGGTGGCGACCATATGCTTCAGCTCCGCCTCGTCGGCGGCCGCCATCACCACCATCCCCGGCAGGTTGGCGAGGAAGGCGACATCGAAGGCGCCCGCATGGGTCGCCCCGTCGGCCCCCACCAGCCCGGCCCGGTCCACGGCAAAGCGCACCGGCAACCGCTGGATCGCCACGTCATGCACCACCTGGTCATAGCCGCGCTGCAGAAACGTCGAATACATCGCGCAGAACGGTTTCATCCCGCCCGCCGCCAGCGCGGCGGAAAAGGTCACCCCGTGCTGCTCGGCAATGCCCACGTCGAAACAGCGCGACGGGAACCGCTCGGCAAACAGGTTCAGCCCGGTGCCGTCCGGCATCGCCGCCGTCACCGCCACGATCTTGTCGTCGCGCGCGGCCTCCTCGACCAGTGTCTGGCCGAACACGGCGGTATAGCTCGGCGCGTTCGACGGCGCCTTCTTCTGCTCGCCGGTCACCACGTCGAACTTGGCGGTGGCATGGCCGCGGTCGCGGGCCCGCTCGGCGGGGGCATAGCCCTTGCCCTTCTTGGTCAGCGCATGGATCAGGATCGGCCCGGTGGCCCGCGCCTTGACCATCCGCAGGATCGGCAGGATCTGGTGCAGGTCGTGGCCGTCGATCGGCCCGATGTAGGAAAACCCCATCTCCTCGAACAGGGTGCCGCCCATCGCCATGCCCTTGAGCATTTCCTTGGCCCGCTTGGCGCCCTCGCGGAACGGCTCCGGTAGCAGGCTCACCGCCCCCTTGGCCGCCGCCTTCAGCTCCTGAAACGGCTCTTCGGCATAGAGCTTCGACAGATAGGACGACAGCGCGCCGACAGGCGGCGCAATGCTCATCTCGTTGTCGTTGAGGATGACGATCATCCGCTTTTTCAGATGGCCCGCGTTGTTCATCGCCTCGAACGCCATGCCGGCGCTCATCGCGCCGTCGCCGATCACCGCGATGGCATCGCCCAGCCCTTCGGGCACCACGCCGCCCAGATCGCGCGCCACGGCAAAGCCCAGCGCGGCGCTGATCGAGGTGGAGCTGTGCGCCGCCCCGAACGGATCGTAAGGGCTTTCCGAACGCTTGGTGAAGCCGGACAGCCCGCCCTTCTGCCGCAGCGTGCGGATGCGGTCGCGCCGCCCGGTCAGGATCTTGTGCGGGTAACACTGGTGCCCCACGTCCCAGATCACCTTGTCGCGCGGGGTGTCGAACACCGCATGCAGCGCCACGGTCAGCTCCACCACCCCCAGGCCCGCGCCCAGATGGCCGCCGGTCACCGAAACGGCCGAGATCGTCTCGGCCCGCAATTCGCGCGCCACCTGGATCAGCTGGCTGTCGCTCAGCCGCTTCAGGTCGGCCGGGCTCCCGATCTGGTCGAGCAGCGGGGTCATGGGTCTGTCTGGCATCTGCGCCTCCTTCGGCAGCAGGATCTAGCTTTCGCGCGAGATAACGAAGCGCGCCGCTTCCCGCAAGGCATCCGCACGCGCACCGTAGGGCTCCAGCGCCGCCTCGGCCTCTTCAACCAGCGCTCCGGCCCGGGCCCGCGCGCCCTCCAGCCCCAGCAGCGAGACGAAGGTCGCCTTGCCGGCCTCGGCATCCTTGCGCAGGCGTTTTCCGGCCTTCTCGGCGTCGCCCTCTTCATCCAAGATGTCGTCGGCGATCTGAAAGGCAAGCCCCAGCGCCCGGGCATAGTCCGCCAAAGGCGCGATATCCGCCCCGGCCAGCCGGGCGCCGGCACAGGCCGCCCATTCGATCAGCGCCCCGGTCTTGCCCGCCTGCAACCGGGTGATCTCGTCCAGCGTCAGCGGCTCTGCCGCCGCCTCGGCGGCAATATCCAGCGCCTGACCCAGCACCATCCCCCGCGCCCCGGAGGCCCGCGCCAGGCTCAGCGCCAGATCGGCCCTTACAGCCGCATCACCGCACGCTTCCTGCGCCGCCAGTTCGAACGCCAGCGCCTGCAGCGCGTCGCCCGCCAGCACCGCGGTGCCGTCATCCCATTTCACATGCACCGTCGGCCGCCCGCGGCGCAGATCGTCGTCGTCCATGCAGGGCAGGTCGTCATGCACCAGGCTATAGGCGTGCAGCGCCTCGATCGCGCAGGCGGGCCAGATCGCGCGGTCCTCCGCCACATCGTGCAGCCGCGCGCTCTCCAGCACCAGAAACCCGCGCAGACGCTTGCCGCCTTCGGTGGCATAGCCCATCGCCTGCACCACCGGCAGGGCGTCGAGACCGCCCAGAACATGGTCGAAATGCGCCTGGATGCGCGCCGCATCCCCGGCCAGCCGTTCCGCGAACATTTACTGCCCTTCGACCGGCGTCGTGCCCGTGGGGTTGCCCTCGGCATCCAGCGTGATCGCCGCCACCTTCTCCTCGGCGCGCTTCAGCTCGTCCTCGCAGCGTTTCTTCAGCTTGGCGCCGCGATCGTACAGCGCGATGGATTCCTCCAGCGCCACATCGCCACGCTCCAGCCGGTCGACGACCGACTCCAGCTCTTTCATCGCCTGTTCAAAGCTCATCTCTTCGACGGGGGTCTCACTCATGTCGCGGCCTTCATCAGTTCTTCCACATGGCGTTTCGCCAGCTTTGCTACCGTGTTCAGATCATACCCGCCTTCGAGAGTCGAGACGATGCGCCCGCCGCACAGCTCCTCCGCCAACCCGCACAGATGGGCGGTGAGCCAGGAATAATCCTCATCCTCCCAGTTCAGCTGCGCCAGCGGGTCGTTGCGATGGGCATCGAACCCGGCCGAGATCACGATCAGCTCGGGCCGGAACGCGCGCAACCGCTCGGTCGCCGGGCCGCCCCAGGCGGCGCGCATCTCGGCGCTGCCGCTCTCGGGGGGCAGCGGCAGGTTCAGCACGTTGTTATGGCCGCCGGTCTCATCCGCCGTCCCGGTGCCGGGCCAGAGCGGTACCTGCTGGCTGGTGATCACCAGCGCGCGGGGCTCATCGCTCAACAGTTCCTGCGAGCCATTGCCGTGATGCACGTCGAAATCCACCACCGCCACGCGTTTCAGCCCGTGATGGTCCAGCGCATATTGCGCCGCCAAAGCGGCAGTGCCGAACAGGCAGAACCCCATCGGCGTCTCCGCCTCCGCATGATGCCCCGGCGGCCGCGTGGCGCAGAACGCATTGCCGACCTCGCCGCCCAGCACCATGTCGACCGCCCGCAGCGCCGCGCCCACCCCGCGATAGGCGGCGTCCAGCGATCCCGGCGACATCCAGGTATCCGCGTCCAGCTGCACGATGCGCGGCCCGGCCTCCTCGCTCGGCAGCTTGGCGCGCAGCTCGTCGAGATAGGATTTCGGATGCAGCCGCAGGATATCGTCCTCCGCCGCCATCGGCGCGGTGACCCGCATCAGGTCCAAGGGTTCCAGCGCATGCAGAACATGCTCCAGCCGCGCCACCTGCTCGGGGTGGCCGTCGGGGGTCTCGTGCCGCAGACAATCGGCATGGGTGATCAGGGCGGTGGTCATCGGGGCTCCCTCAAGTGCGCGCGCTGGCGTCTTTTTCTGGCTGAAAATATCCTCGCCGAAGGTATGAAATCGCCGCGCAGCGGCTCCGGCGCCTCAGTCCGGCGCCAGCATATAGCCCGCCCCGCGCACCGTCTGCAAATAGCGCGGCTGTTTCGGGTCCGGCTCGATCTTGCGCCTCAGCCGGGTGATCTGCACGTCCACCGCGCGTTCCTGCGCCTGGCCGCGGTCGCGGCCCAGGTCCTCGACCAGCTTGGCCCGGCTCACCGGCTCGCCCGGGCAGGCGGAAAAGATCCGCATCAGCTGGCTTTCGGTGGCGGTCAGCCGCACCAGTTCCTCGCCGCGCCACATCTCGCCGCGCTCGATGTCATAGCGGATCGGCCCCAGGTGCAGGATCTTCGGCACCGCCTGCGCCGCCGGCGTGTCGGGCATCCGCCGCAGGATCGCGTTGATCCGCAGCAGCAGCTCCTTCGGCTCGAACGGCTTGGCCAGGTAGTCGTCGGCGCCCGCCTCCAGCCCGGCGATGCGATGCTCGGTCTCGCCGCGCGCGGTCAGCAGCAGGATCGGCGTGTCCAGCCCCTCGCGCAGGCTGCGGGTCAGGCTGACGCCATCCTCGCCCGGCATCATCACATCCATCACGATCAGGTCGAATTCCAGCCCCGCCAGCACCCGGCGCGCATGCGCCGCATCGCGCGCCACGGTAACCAGGAACCCCTGCCGCATCAGGAACTTCCTGAGCAGATCGCGGATACGCTCATCGTCGTCGACGATCAGCAGATGCGCTTCCATGCCGTTCATCCGGTGGTGTCTCGCAGCCGGGTGTAGGTGCGGCGCATATCGGCATCCATCATCGCCTCCAGCACCTTGCGGAACCCCGCCACCGCCTCCGGCCCCGCCTCGCGGTAGGCGGCGCGCATCCGGGCGCGCTGGGCATCGGACAGCTGCGCCTCCAGCTCGTGCCCGGCATCGGTCAGGTAAAGATGGCGCTCGCGCTTGTCGAGGTGGCCGATCCGGCTCTCCACCAGCCCGTCGGCGATCAGCGTGCGCAGCACCCGGTTCAGCGATTGCTTGGTCACGCCGAGGATCGTCAGCAGGTTGTTCACCGTGGTCCCCGGCACCCGGTTGATGAAGTGGATCGCCCGGTGATGCGCCCGCCCATAGGACATGTCGGCCAGGATCCGGTCGGGATCGGCGGTAAAGCCGCGATAGGCAAAGAATATTGCCTCGATGCCCTGACGCAGCTGCTCGTCAGTGAGAAACAGCAGGTTTTCGCCGCTGTGGACCTGCGCCGTGCGCCCATCTGTCATGGTTTTCTCCGCCCCTGTTGCGCGCTCAAATTGAGTTTACGTCAGTCTTATTGACATTCCAAGACCGAACCGATATCGAATCGCATCTTTTGCGCAACTTTATGTCCGCTTCGGACGTAACTTGGCAACAAATGGAAACCACGCAAGCAGATGGAGAGCGTGACATGTCGGGATATGATGACCGCGACGGCAAGATCTGGATGGATGGCAAGCTGATCGACTGGCGCGAGGCGAACGTACATATTCTGACCCACGCCATGCATTACGCCTCCTCGGTGTTCGAGGGCGAGCGCTGCTACAACGGCAAGATCTTCCGCGGCGTCGAACACTCCGAGCGCCTGCGCAACTCGGCGCAGCTTCTGGACATGGAAATCCCCTACACGGTCGAACAGATCGAGGCGGCGAAATACGCCATGCTGGAGGCCAACGGCTGGACCGACGCCTATGTGCGCGCCGTGGCCTGGCGCGGCGCCGGCGAAGACATGGGTGTCTCCGCCTCGCGCAACCCGGTGCGGCTGGCGGTCGCCGGCTGGGAATGGGGCGCCTATTACGGCGACGCCAAGATGAAGGGCGCCAAGCTCGACATCTCGAAATGGAAACGCCCCAGCCCCGAGACGATCCCGGTCAATGCCAAGGCCGCCGGCCTCTACATGATCTGCACCATGTCCAAGCACGCGGCAGAGGCCAAGGGCTGCTCGGACGCGCTGTTCATGGATTACCGCGGCTACGTGGCCGAGGCGACCGGCGCCAATATCTTCTTCGTCAAGGACGGCGAGGTGCATACGCCGACGCCCGACTGCTTCCTCAACGGGCTGACCCGGCAGACCGTGATCGGCATGCTGGAGGAGAAGGGCATCAAGGTCCACGAACGCCACATCGAACCGGGCGAGATGGAAAGCTTCCAGCAATGCTGGCTGACCGGCACCGCCGCCGAGGTCACGCCGGTGGGCCAGATCGGCGACTACAACTTCGAGGTCGGCGCGCTGACCCGCGATATCGCCGAGAGCTACGAACAACTGGTGCGGAGCTGACGCGCAGGGCGGGACCCGAGTATTTTTACAAAGAAGAAGCAGGGGGCGTTGCGGCGCCCCCTTGCGCGTCTATGCGGAGGTGGAAAACGGCGCAGTCGCTGATCCGGCGTTTTGCCCGGCCAAAGGCCGGGCCGCGCCCGACCCTCCCCCCGGGAGGGCGCATTGCGGGCGTGACGCGCCGAATTAATGTTCAGCGGCGCGACGGCGTTTTGCCCCGCTCATTAGGAGTGACGCGCCCATCCAGGGTCGGGCGCGGCCCTCAATGCATCAGTCAAGCACATGCCGGGGCTCCGCCCATTCGGCCCTGAAACGCTCCCCCGGAGCGTTTCCGAGACAGACCTCACCCCTCGACCCCCACCAGCGCCGCTGATTTCCCCAGCTTCTCCAACATGTCCAGACAGGCCTGCATCTGGTCGAGGCTGACGAATTCGTCTGGCTTGTGCGCCTGGTCGATCGAGCCGGGCCCGCAGACCACCACCGACATCCCGAGCTTCTGGAACAGCCCGGCCTCGGTGCCGAACGGCACCACATGCGCCCCGTTCGCCCCCACCAGCCGCGAGACCAGGTCACGCGCCGCGTTGTCGTCCATCGGCATCAGCCCGGCGACCTCGCCGATCACCTCGGTCTCGATCGAGGCATCGGCGCAGATCGCCCGCATCCCCGGCAGCAGCTCGCGTTCCACGTACTCCGCCACCGCCTGCTTGACGAACTCCATGTCGGCGTCCTGCACCGGGCGCATTTCCCAATCCACCTCGGCCTTGCCGGCGATCACGTTATGCGCCACGCCGCCGGCGATCCGGCCCACGTTCAGCGTGGTCCAGGGCGGGTCGAAGCGGCCCCCCGCCGGCGCCCGCTGCATCAGCGCCTGGCGCAGCTCCATCAGCCGGCCGACATAGCGCGCCGCGTATTCCGCCGCGTTCACCCCGCATTCGGGCGCCGATCCGTGCCCCTCCATCCCGGAGAACCGCACGGTGTATTCGCAGCAGCCCTTGTGCCCCTCGATCACCCGCATCAGCGTCGGCTCGCCGATCACCGCCATCGACGGCCGCAGCTCGCGCTTTTCCAGCTCCGGCACCAGCGCCCGGGCACCGAGGCAGCCGACCTCCTCGTCATAGGTAAAGGCGAAATGCACCGGCCGCCGCAGCCGCGCCTTGGCATAGGTCTGCGCCATCACCGTGGCGGCGGCGATAAACCCCTTCATGTCGCAGGCGCCGCGGCCGAACAGCCGCCCGTCCTCGTTGCGCAGGGCAAACGGATCACCGGACCAGTCCTGGTCCTCCACCGGCACCACGTCGGTATGACCCGACAGCACGATGCCCCCCGGCGCCTCCGGCCCGATGGTGGCGAACAGGTTGGCCTTGCACCCGGTCGGATCGGAAAACACCTCGACCCGCGCGCCGGCCGTTTCCAGCCGCTCCGCCAGCTCGGCGATCAGCGCCAGGTTGCTGTCGGCCGACACCGTCGGATGCGCGATCATCCGGTCCAGCAGCGCCACGGTTTCCTTCAGACGCCCGCTCATGGCTTCACGAACAGCTTTCGCGGCCGGTTGCAGAAGGTCTCCGCTGGCCCCTCGTCGCGGATCAGCATGCTCTCGGTGATCTCCAGACCCCAGTCGAACATCCACAGCCCGGGCATGAAGTGAAAGGTCATCCCCGGTTCCAGCACTGTCTCGTCCTCCGACCGCAGCGAGATCGTCCGCTCGCCCCAGTCCGGCGGATAGCTCAACCCGATCGGATAGCCGCAGCGCGCGCTGCGCTCGATCCCGGCCCGCTCCAGCGGTTCGGCCAGCGCATTGGCAATGTCACAGGCGCGGTTGCCCGGCCGCGCCGCGTCCAGTCCGGCCTCCAGCCCCTCGATCAGCGCCTCCTCGGCGCGCAGCAGGAAATCCGGCGGCGTGCCCAGGAAAATGGTCCGGCAGAACGGCGCGTGATAGCGCCGGTAACAGCCCGACACCTCGAAGAAGGTCGCATGCCCGGTCTCGAACGGGCGGCCGTCCCAGGTCAGGTGCGGCGCGGCGGCATCGGGTCCCGAGGGCAGCAGCGGCACGATCGCCGGGTAATCGCCCCAGGCCCCGTCGACACCGCGAATCGCGTCGCGGAAGATCTCGGCCACCACCTCGTTCTTCGGCAGCCCGGGCTCGACCCGCTCGAACAGCCCGTCGACGATCTTTTCCGAAATCGCAGCCGCCTTGCGCATGAAGCCGATCTCTTCGGCCGACTTCACCGCACGCTGCCAGTTGACCAGCCCGGTGGCATCGACCCAGAACACCTGCGCCAGGGTTTCCTTCAGCGTTTCAAAGGCCTTGGCCGAGAAATAGTAGTTGTCCATCTCGACGCCGATGCGGCCCTGCTCCAGCCCCAGACCGGCCAGCCGCGCGGCCAGCTCCTGCATCGGGTGGCGCTCGGTCGACTGCACGTAATTATCGGCGTAATCCCAGACCCGCTCCGGCTCCATCCACACGGTGCGCAGGGCGCCGTTGGCGTCCTGATTGCGCCCCCACCAGATCGGGTCCTCGTCCGGCAGGATGATCACCCCCTGATGCACATAAAATGACCAGCCGTCGTATCCGGTCAGCCAGGCCTGATTCGACGGATCGGTGACAAACAACGCATCCAGGCCGCGTTCGGCCATTTCGTTGCGGGTCAGATCCAGCCGACGCCGGTATTCGGCATGGGTGAAAGGCAAATCGTTCGCACTCATTTCGCGCCCCGTTAAACTGTGGTGAAGCCGGCCCATATGGACACATGGAGCGGCCCCGACAAATCATTTTTTCACCAGGCGCAGACCCGGCGCAGGCCCAGAGCAGAGCGCGCGAAACGGCGATCCGGTCTGCTGAAAAAAGCGGCACCGCATCATGTTGTGGCACGACATTTTCGAGCCACTATAGAGACTGTCAATCTCACCCGCGAATGGGACCGATCCAGTCCTTTTTTCTCAAACGGGTTGCACAAAGGCGGCTAACAGGTTTTATTTCCTTACAGAAAGCGGCGCAGACCGCGGCATAACGATTAAACGGGGAGCCACTCTTGGCCGATACATCAAGCAACGATGCGTTCGTTGAATTCGAGCGCGTGCAGAAAAGCTATGATGGCGAAACTCTAGTCGTCAAAGACCTCAACCTGACAATGCCGAAGGGCGAGTTTCTGACGATGCTTGGCCCCTCGGGCTCCGGCAAGACCACCTGCCTGATGATGCTCGCCGGCTTCGAGACCGCCACCCACGGCGAGATCAAGCTCGACGGCAAGCCGATCAACAACATCCCGCCGCACAAGCGCGGCATCGGCATGGTGTTCCAGAACTACGCCCTGTTCCCGCACATGACGATCAACGAGAACCTCAGCTTCCCGCTGGAGGTCCGCAAGATCGGCAAGTCCGAGCGCGAGCAAAAGGTCAAACGCGCCCTCGACATGGTCGAGATGGGCGCCTTCGGCGGCCGCCGCCCGGCGCAGCTTTCGGGCGGTCAGCAACAGCGGATCGCGCTGGCCCGCGCGCTGGTGTTCGAACCCGAGCTGGTTCTGATGGACGAACCGCTGGGCGCGCTCGACAAGCAGCTGCGCGAAAAGATGCAGTTCGAGATCACCGACCTGGCCCACCGCTTGGGCATCACCGTGGTCTACGTGACCCACGACCAGACCGAGGCGCTGACCATGTCGGACCGCGTCGCCGTGTTCGACGACGGCCGCATCCAGCAGATCGCGCCGCCCGATGAGCTCTACGAGAGCCCGCAAAACAGCTTCGTCGCCCAGTTCATCGGCGAGAACAACACGCTCGAAGGCACCGTGAAGGAGCTCAAGGACGACCTCGCGCTGGTCCAGCTCGACGATGGCGAGCTGATCGACTGCATGCCGGTCAACGTCTCCGCCGTGGGCGAGCGCACCAAGGTGTCGATCCGCCCCGAGCGTGTCGAGTTCCAGAAGGACCGCCTGAAGGAGGGCGCCCATCTGCTCAAGGCCGAGGTCAAGGAATTCATCTATATGGGTGACGTGTTCCGCACCCGCCTGAGCGTTGCCGGCAACGATGATTTCATCATCAAGTCCCGGAACGCTCCGGATCAGGTCCGGCTGAAGCCCGGCGAACAGATCGAGATCGGCTGGCTTCCCGAGGATTGCCGGGCGCTCGACGCTTAAGCACACCTGTGCCGCAGCCCCGGCGTGCAGACCGGGGACGAATAAGGAAACGCGAAAACCACACCGCGATAACCACAAGGAGAGTCTAACTATGAAAACCAAGTTCATTGCAGCACTGGCCGCAAGCACGGCGCTGATGGCGCCGATGGCGATGGCCGAGGATATGGCCAACGAACTGACCCTGGTCAGCTGGGGCGGCGCCTATCAGAAATCCCAGGTCCGCGCCTATGCCGAGCCCTATGCGGCGATGCATCCCGAGGTGCAAATCATCTGGGACGAAAGCTCGGCCGAAGCGGTCGCCAAGCTGCGCGCCATGAACGAGGCCGGCAACGTCACCTGGGATCTGGTCGACGTCGTCGCTGCCGACGCCATCCGCCTGTGCGACGAAGGCCTGGCGATGGAAATCGACCCGGAAGAAGACCTGGCCGCCGCGCCCGACGGCACCTCGGCCGAGGACGACTTCGGCGATCTGCTGGTCTCCGACTGCTTCATTCCGCAGATCGTGTACTCGACCACCTTCGGCTACCGCACCGACCTGGTCGGCGACAACGCGCCGGATGACATCTGCGACGTGTTCGACCTCGAAGCCTACCCGGGCAAGCGCGCGCTGGAGAAGCGTCCGATCAACAACATGGAATGGGCCCTGCTCTGCGACGGCGTCGCCAAGGACGAAGTCTATGACGTTCTGGCCACTCCGGAAGGTCAGGAAAAGGCGCTGGCCAAGCTCGACACCATCAAGGACAGCGTGATCTGGTGGTCCGCCGGTGCCGACACCCCGCAGCTGCTCGCCGACGGCGAAGTGGTGATGGGCTCCACCTACAACGGCCGCCTGTTCTCGGTGATCGAAGAGCAGAAACAGCCGGTCGCCATGCTGTGGGACGCGCAGGTGTTCGACCTCGACGGCTGGATCGTCCCCGAAGGTCTGCCGGCCGACCGTCTGGCCCGGGTGAAGGACTTCCTCAAGTTCGCCACCGACACCCAGCGCCTGGCCGATCAGGCCAAGTACATCTCCTACGGCCCGGCCCGTGCCTCCTCGGCACCGCTGGTTGGCAAGCACGCCGACCTCGGCATCGAGATGGCGCCGCATATGCCGACCGATCCGGCCAACGCCAAGAACACGTTCCTCTATAACTACGAGTTCTGGGCCGACTACCGCGACGACATCGACGCCAAGTTCCAGGCGTGGCTGGCCAAGTAAGGCCCTGTCGTAACGATTGACGGATGGGCCCGGGCCCCGGGCCCATCCTCTCCCGCCCTGCAGGGGCGCCGCACCGCAGCGGCGAGACAATAACACCTCCCCGCAGGACTACCGCCCCGCCGTTTCCGGGGCACGGAACTTGAACGCCGCGCGGCCGACAGCGCCAAACCCGTGGCGGAGGGCACGTATATGAGCGATCTCAAAGGCACCGGCCAGCAGACGGCCGACGCACCCACACCCGAAGACGCGTTTCACGAGGCCGCCGCACTGGCCGGCCGCGAACAGGCCCACGCCCACGCCCCCGGCGGCGCGGCGAACGGTCCGGTCCTTGCCGCCGACGGCACCCCGCTCAAGCGCAGCCTGAACCGCGCGCTCCGGATGCAGAAGATGCGCGCGCTGGCGCTGATCGCGCCGCTGCTGATCTTCGTGCTGGTCACCTTTATCGCGCCGATCGCCGACATGCTGTTCCGCTCGGTCGAAAACCAGATCGTCTCCGAAACCCTGCCCGAAACCGTGGTGGCGCTGGCAGACTGGGATTCCGAGACCGGCGAGGCCCCCGGCGAAGCCGTGTTCGAGGCCTTCTACGTCGATCTGTTCCTGGCCGAGGCGCAGAAGCTGCACACCCGCCTCGGCACCCGCCTGAATTACGAAAAGACCGGCCTGTCGTCGCTGATGCGCAAATCCGGCCGCCGCGTCGGCCGCTTTGACACCGATGTCTACACCGACCAGTTCACCGCGCTCGACGCCAGCTGGGAAGATCCCGCAAGCTGGGTCGCGATGATGGACGACAGCGGCAACCGCACCGCGCTGCCGTTCACCGCCCGCAGCTGGGACCGCTGGACCGCCTATCTGGCCACAGAAGGCGACGACCCCGCCAAGGAGGATATCGAGGATTTCCTCTTCACCACCCTCTATCTCGACCTGATGCAGACCGCCGGCACCGGCGCCGGCGATCCCCGCATCGCCGCGGCGGCCAAGGCCGTCTCCGGGTTCGAAACCGTCAGCCTGGCGGAGCAATTCGCCGACGCCGACAAGGACTGGATGGACCCGGAGGTCTGGGGCACGATCAAGGCCTTCTCGCCCAACTATACCGGCGGCTACTTCCTCAACGCCGTCGACATGCAGAAAACCCCGCATGGGGTCGAGGCGCGCCCCGAGAACCAGCAGATCTATCTGATGCTGTTCAAACGCACCCTGTTCATGTCGCTGGTGATCACCATCTCCTGCATCGCGCTGGGCTACCCGGTGGCCTGGATCCTGGCCAACCTGCCGGCGCGCACCGCCAACCTGCTGATGATCCTGGTGCTGCTGCCGTTCTGGACCTCGCTGCTGGTGCGGACCTCTGCCTGGAAGGTGATGCTGCAACAGCAGGGCGTGATCAACGACACCCTGGTCTGGCTCGGCCTGGTGGCCGACGATTCCCGCCTGGTGATGATCAACAACCAGTTCGGCACCGTGGTGGCGATGACGCATATCCTGCTGCCGTTCATGATCCTGCCGCTCTACTCGGTGATGCAGACCATCGCGCCCACCTACCTGCGCGCCGCGAAATCGCTGGGCGCCACCAACTGGACGGCGTTCTGGCGGGTCTATTTCCCGCAATCGGTGCCGGGCATCGGCGCCGGCTCGATCCTCGTCTTCATCCTGTCGATCGGCTACTACATCACGCCGGAGATCGTCGGCGGCACCACCGGGACGTTCATCTCGAACCGGATCGCCTATCACATCTCCAGCTCGCTCAACTGGGGTCTGGCCGCTGCGCTCGGGTCCATCCTGCTGGGCGCCGTGATGCTGCTCTACTACGTCTACGACAAGATCGTCGGCATCGATAACGTGAAGCTGGGGTAACGGCGATGACCCATCAAACTCAAACCTGTTCCCGCCCCGCCGCACCGGCCGGCATCATTCGCAACGGAGGCTGAGACGTGGCTGCACTGACCCCGATTTCCCGCACACCCGTCAGTTTCTACGTGCCGGTCGTGGCCGCCGCGGGCGCCTTCGCCGGGCTGTTCGTCGGCACCGCGCAGGGCAGCGGCCTGCTGGGCATCCTCGGCGGCGCCGCGCTGACGGCGATCCTGGCGTTTATCGTCACCACCATGATCCAGAACGAAAAGGCGATGCGCTGGGCGATTGCCGCGCTCTTCGTGGTCGGCGGCTTCCTGCTCGGCGGGCTGCCCGGCCTCATCCTCGGCGCCGGTTTCGGCTGGTTCTTCGGCTGGTTCACCTTCTGGCTGTTCGAGGGCCGCTACCGCGCCCGGCTGGCGCCCTATCTGACCCCCGGCCAGGTGCTGTGGCATTATACCTTCCGGGTGATCTGCGGCGCGATCCTGGTGTTCCTGATCACGCCGATCCTGGTGGTGATGCCGCTCAGCTTCAACGCCGAGGATTTCTTTACCTTCACGCCGGAGATGCTGCGGCTCGATCCCGAGGGCTACTCGCTCAAGCACTACCGCGATTTCTTCACCAACAACGACTGGCAGCAGGCGCTGCGCAACTCGGTGATGATCGCGCCGGTGGCGACGCTGCTGTCGGTCAGCTTCGGTACGCTGGCGGCGATCGGGCTCAGCTCGGAACACGTGCCGTTCCGCCGCCCGATCATGGCGATCCTGATTTCGCCGATGATCGTGCCGCTGATCATCTCGGCGGCGGGGATGTATTTCTTCTATTCGCGCATCGGGCTGCAGGGCACCTATTTCGGCGTCGTGCTGGCGCATGCCGCGCTGGGCATCCCCTTCGTGATCATCACCGTGACCGCGACGCTGGTGGGCTTCGACCGGTCGCTGACCCGGGCCGCGGCCAACATGGGGGCCGATCCGGTGACCACCTTCTTCCGGGTGCAGATGCCGCTGATCCTGCCGGGGGTGATTTCCGGCGGCCTGTTCGCCTTCATCACCTCGTTCGACGAGGTGGTCGTGGTGCTCTTCGTCGGCTCCGCCGGGCAGAAGACGCTGCCGTGGCAGATGTTCACCGGCCTGCGCGAACAGATCAGCCCCACCATCCTCGCCGTGGCGACGATCCTGGTGGCGATCTCGATCTGCCTCCTCACCGTGGTCGAGCTGCTGCGCCGCCGCTCCGAGCGCCTGCGCGGCATGTCCCCGAGTTAAGCCCGGACTTGGACCAGACACGAGGGGCGCCGATCCGAAAGGACCGGCGCCCCGTTCTGTTGCCCAGCCCGGAATCAAGGCGCGCAGCGCCGCCGGGCAGCGCCCGACCGCCCCCATGGGCGGGCGCTCCTCTGACCTTTCCACGCAGAACTGACGCCCGATGTGGCCGTGACCATAAAGTGACGCCTCCACACCGTAGAAGCGCCCACCCGCGGTCGCGCGCCGCCCTCTGTTGAGCGATCACAATCGCGTGCGGATTAACCCTTCGGAGCGGGCGAAAACCGTCTTTCGGCGCGTTCTGTACAAAACGCGCCAAAAACTCCCCAATTCCCCGAAAGCAGGCCCGGGCAGGGCGGGGCGATCCGTACAAAACGGCCCCGAAACTCCCCAATCCGGCCGCCCGCGCGGCGCAAACACGCCCCGCGACTCAGCCCGAACCGCGGGTTAACGCCCCGCGCGCCCTCACCGCAGCCGCTTCAGCAGATCCAGCGAGGCATAGCCATCCGGCATCAGCCCGTTGGCCAGCTGATAGGCCCGCACCGCCGCCGTCGTCTTCGGCCCGATCCGCCCGTCGACCCCCGCGGTCGGGAACCCCCGCGCCGTCAGCCGCTCCTGCATTTCCTTGCGCTCGGCGAAGTTCAGCGCCCGGTCTCCGCGCGGCCACTCGGCCTGGATCGGCGGACCGCCGGCGATCCGGTCGGCCAGATGCCCCACCCCGATCACATAGGCATCCGCCGCGTTATACCGCTCGATCACCCGGAAATTGTCGAACACCATGAAGGCCGCGCCATGCCCCCCGGCGGGCAGCAGGATCGCCGCCTTGCCGTGGTCGGCAACCGCCCGCCCGTTCACGCCGGTCACCCCCAGTTTCGCCCACTCCCGGGGCGATTTGGTGATCTTGCGCTGCGCCAGGCCAAAGTCAAAATCTTGTGGCAGCCGCACCTCGACCCCCCAGGGCTGGCCTTTGGTCCAGCCGAACCGCTTGAGATAGGCAGCGGTGGAGGCCAGCGCGTCGGTGGGGTCGTCGGACCAGATATCGCGCCGCCCGTCGCCGGTGAAATCCACCGCGTATTCCAGGTAGGAGGTGGGCATGAACTGGGTGTGCCCCATCGCCCCCGCCCAGCTTCCGGTCATCCGCTCCGGCGTGGTGTCGCCGCTTTGCAGGATGCGCAGCGCGGCGATCAGCTGGCTCTCGAAGAACTTGGCCCGCCGCCCGTCGAACGACAGCGTCGCCAGCGACCGGATCAGGGGGTCGGAGCCGCGGAAACTGCCATAGGCGCTCTCCATGCCCCAGATCGCCAGCACGATCTCCTTCTCCACGCCGTAGCGCCGCTCGATCCGGTTAAGGGCAGCGCGGTGTTCCTCCAAGGCCTTGCGCCCATTGGAAATTCTCTGCTCCGAGGCGGCGCTGTCCAGATAGTCCCAGATCTGTTTGGTGAACTCCGACTGGCTGCGATCGCGCCGGATCACCTCGGCATCGTAGGTCACCCCGGCAAAGGCCCGGTCCAGCACGTCGCGGCGAATGCCCTGCGCCGCCGCCCGGGTCCGGAACGCGCCGATCCAGTTCTGAAAGCGGACGTTTTCGGCATGCAGATCGCCGGGCTGGGGCTCCTCCGGCCGCAGGCTGGGCCGCAGCGATACCAGCACCGAGGACGAGGCCCGCTGCACGGTGTCGGGCGCCACGATGGGGCGGGGAATCGGGTGAAGAGAGGTCTTAACGCCCTCTGCAACAAGGGGATTTGCCCCAATCAGGGCCAACCCCGCGGCACGTAACCAAACACGCATTTTCTGTTGTCCTGCTCGACTGTTTTGCCGGAATCATAGCGCGAAAACCGGTTTCGCGAAAGCGGCGCGTCAAGCAGGCAGGCAGGGGTGGCGGGTTTGAGCCTGGCGGCCGGGCGGCTCAGCGCCGCCGGCGCAGCTTGCGCTTGGTCTTCTCGGCCTTTTTCCGCGCCTGACCCGCCTTGCGCTTGGGCGCGCGCCCGCGGCTGGGGCTAGGTCCCCGCGGCAAGGCCTTGTCTTCCAAGGACAAAAGCTCCAGCTCCAGCCCCCCGGTTACCGGCGCGGCCTCCACCAGCCGCACGGTCACGCGCAGCCCGACAGCGATGGTCAGCCCGGTGTCCGCGCCCATCAGCGTTCCTGCCTCGCTGTCGAAATGGAAATACTCCCGCCCCAGCGTGCGGACCGGGATCAGCCCGTCGGCGCCGGTCTCGTCCAGTTTCACGAAGGCGCCGAAGCGGGCAATGCCGCTGATCCGGCCGGTGAATTCATTGCCCACCCGTTCGCTCAGATAGGCGGCGAGATAGCGGTCGGTGGTGTCGCGCTCGGCCATCATCGAGCGCCGCTCGGTTTCCGAGATATGTTCGGCGGTCCGGTCCAGTTGTTCGATCTCTTCCGGCGTCAGCCCGTCCTTGCCCCAGCCGTGCGCGGCGATCAGCGCCCGGTGCACGATCAGGTCGGCATAGCGCCGGATCGGCGAGGTGAAATGCGCGTAATGCGCCAGCGCCAGGCCGAAATGGCCAAAGTTTTCAGGGCTGTAATAGGCCTGTGTCATCGACCGCAGGGTCGAGATGTTGATCAGCTCGGCGTCATCGGTTCCGGCCGCCTGATCCAGCAGCGCGTTCAGGTGCCGGGTTTGCAGCACCTGCCCCTTCGCCAGTGTCAGCCCGGCGGCCTGCGCCGTCTCGCGCAGCGCCTCCAGCTTCTCCGGGTTGGGTTCTTCGTGCACCCGGAACAGCAGCGGCGAGCGTTTCGCGATCAGCGTCTCGGCGGCGGCGACGTTGGCGAGGATCATGAACTCCTCGATCAGCCGGTGGGCATCCAGCCGGTCGCGGAAATTGACCGAGCCGACCCTGCCGTCCTCGGTCAGCACGATGCGGCGTTCCGGCAGGTCGAGGTCGAGCGGCTGGCGCAGCTCCCGCGCGTTGTGCAGGGCGCGGTAGGCGGCGTAGAGCGGTTCCAGAACCGGCTCCAGCAGCGGTTCGGTCCGCTCGTTCGGGGTGCCGTCGATGGCCTCCTGCACCTCGGCATAATTCAGCGCGGCGGCAGAGCGCATCAGCCCGCGCACGAACTTGTGGCCGATCTTGTGACCCTGGGCGTCGATCTGCATCCGCACGGCGACGCAGGCGCGCGGTACGTTTTCGTGCAGCGAGCACAAATCGCCCGACAGCCGGTCGGGCAGCATCGGCACCACCCGGTCGGGGAAATAGGTGGAGTTGCCGCGTTTCTTCGCCTCGCGGTCCAGCGCGCTGCCGGTGCGGACGAAGGCGGCGACATCGGCGATGGCGACCCAGATGACGAAGCCGCCGGGGTTCTTGGGGTCGTCGTCCGGCTGCGCGAGGCAGGCATCGTCGCGGTCGCGCGCATCGACCGGGTCGATGGTAATGAGCGGCAGGTCGCGCAGGTCCTCGCGCCCGCTCAGCCCCACGGGCTTGCAGCCGTCGGCCTCGGCGACGACCTCGTCGGGAAAGGCATCGGGAATGCCGTGCTGGTGGATGGCGATCAGCGATACCGCCTTGGGCGCCGAGGGATCGCCCAGACGCTCGACGATGCGGGCGCGCGGCAGGCCCATGCGGCCCTTGGGGCCCGATTGCTCGGCCTCCACCAGCTCGCCGTCCCTGGCGCCGTGGCGGGCCTCCTCCGGTACCGTCCACTCGGTGCTGGTGCCCTTGTCGATCGGCAGGATGCGGCCGCCCTCGGCGCCCTTGCGGAAGACCCCCAGAACCCGCTTGGGGTTGGTGCCGATGCGGCGGATCAGCCGGGCCTCGTAATTGTGGTCGGCCTCGTGCACATGGGTCAGGCGCGCCAGGATGCGGTCGCCATCGCCCAGCGCCGGGTCGGAGGCGCGGGGGACCACCAGAACGATGGGCTCCACCCCTTCGCCATGCCACTCCAGCGGGCGCGCGAAGAGGTCGCCGTCGGCATCGGGCCCCTTGACCTGCAGCACGGTCACGGGCGGCAGGCTGTCGGGGTCGCGATAGGTTTTCTTGCGCTTTTCCAGGTGGCCCTCGGCCTCGAGCTCTTTGAGAACCCGTTTCAGGTCGATCCGGTCAGCCCCCTTGATCCCGAACGCCTTGGCGATATCGCGTTTGGAGGCCTGGGTGGGGTGGGCGGAAATCCACTCGAGGATTTCCTGTTTTGAGGGAATGCGCGTCATGTCTTTGCCTAGCACGGCGGGCCGGGGACGTCATGGCGAAAAGCGACGGCGCGGGGGAGGGGGCGCCGGAATCCGGCGCGAATTCCCGCCCGAAACCCGACGCGGAATTGAGGGGGCTCAACCGGATGCGCGGGAGCCGGGCAAATGGGTCATTTTTCCGATCTGCTTTCCGCGCCGGAGAACGGCCTGGCGGCGCAGATCGGCGGCGCAGTCGACATCGCTGAGCAGGTCCGCCAGCCCGACGCGCCGTCCGGGCAGGGTGGTAAGACTGTCGGCAAGGGCATGTTCGCTGGACCAACGCGCGCCCCTGAACAGGTCGCGCGGCAGGCGGTTGGGGTGTTTTGCACCCACCAGCCAGAAGCCGCCGTCCATGGCCGGGGCAAAGACCGCATCGTGGTTGCCGAGCAGGGCGAAGGCATGCGCGATATGGGCGGGGGTGACGCCGGGAATGTCGGAGCCGATCAGGCAGACCGGGCCGCGCGGCGGCAGCTGGAGCAGCCGCAGCATCCGCTGGCCCAGATCGCCATGCCCCTGTGCAACGCGCGGCAGATCCCCGGGCCAGAGCCGCGAGGCCGCCTCCCGGTCCGGCGCCACCGCCAGCAGGATCCGCCAGCGCGGATCGCGCAGCCGGCGCAGCAGCCGGGTGCATTGGTGCCGGTACCACCAGGCCGCAGGCACTGGACCGATCTCGCGCCCCAGCCGGGTTTTTACCCGGCCCGGGCGTGGCGCTTTCACCATCACGATCAGGGTGCCGCGCATCGGGCCGCGCCTCAGGCGAAGTAATCCTTCAGGATGCGGGTATAGATCGCCTTGAGCTGGTGGATCTGCTCCACCGGCACCCGCTCGTCGACCTGATGCATGGTCTTGCCGACCAGTCCGAATTCCACCACCGGGCAGTGGTCCTTGATGAAGCGCGCGTCCGAGGTGCCGCCGGTGGTCGACAGCTCCGGCATCACGCCGGTCTCGGCCTCGACGGCCGCCGCGACCAGATCGGAGAGCGGCCCCGGCGGGGTGAGGAAGCTTTCGCCGGAGATCTTCACCTTCATCTCCACCGCGACGCCGAATTCCTCGGCGACCTTGTCCGCCTCGGCCCGCAGCCAGTCGCTCAGGCCGGCACCGGTATGGGTGTCGTTGAAGCGGATGTTCACCGCGCCGGTGCATTGCGCCGGGATCACGTTATTGGCCGGGTTGCCGGTGTCGATGGTCACCACCGCCAGCGTCGAGGGATCGAAATGGTCGGTGCCACGGTCCAGCTCGTGGCTGGCCAGCCGGTCCATCAGCCGCGCCATCGCGGGCAGCGGATTCCTGGCCCGGTGCGGATAGGCCGAGTGCCCTTGCACGCCCACCACGGTGAACCAGGCGGTCATCGAGCCGCGGCGGCCGATCTTGATCATCTCGCCCATGGTGCTGGGGCAGGTGGGTTCGCCCACGATGCAGACCGACATCGCCTCGCCTGCTTGCGCCATGTAGTCGAGCAGGGCGGTGGTGCCGTCGACCGCGTCGCCCTCCTCATCGCCGGTTATCGCCAGGATCACCGCGCCGTCGGGGGGCGTTTCGGTGACGAAATCGACGGCGGCGGCGGCAAAGGCGGCAACGCCCGATTTCATATCCGTGGCACCGCGCCCGTACAGGATCCCGTCCTTTTCCACCGCGCCGAAGGGCGGCACCGTCCAGGCCGCCTCGTCGCCCACCGGCACCACGTCGGTATGGCCGTTGAAGCCAAAGGTTTTCGCGTGTCCCTTGTCGCCCCAGCGGGCAAACAGGTTGGCCACCCCGCCGCGATCGGCACGGGTGCAGGCGAAGCCGGCGCCGCTCAGCACCTGTTCCAGCAGCACCAGCGCGCCGCCTTCCTCCGGGGTGACCGAGGGGCAGCGGATCAGGTCGGCGGTGAGGCGGGCGGGGTCGATCTTGGGCATCAGGGCGGTCCTTTGCATTGGCGGTCTCGGGCGGCGCCAAATTGGGCCGAAACGGGCGCGAAGCCAACCCCACGCGTCCCGACAGACGCCTGCGGCTTGCCGCAGCGCCGGTTTCTGCGTAATCAGCATGAAAAACGGGGACAGATGACCAGATTTTTCGCTGCCTTTCTGCTGGGCCTTTCGCTGTGGGTGCAATGCGCCGCGGCGCAGACCCTGTCGGTGACCACGGTCACCCGGCCGCCCTTCTCAATGGCAGAGGGCGGGCAGGAGAGCGGGTTTTCGATGGATCTGCTCGCCGCGCTGGCCGAGGCGCTGGGCTGGGATTATCGCGTCGAGCGGGTGGAGCAGTTCGGCGACATGCTGGTCAGTGTCACCGATGGCAGCGCCGATCTGGCGATCGCCAATATCTCCATCACCGCGGCGCGCGAACGGGTGCTGGATTTCAGCCAGCCGATCTTCGAAGCCGGGCTGCAGATGATGGTGCCCGCCGACGAGGCGCCGGGATCGTCGCTGTGGCGGGCGGTGCTGTCGCGCGACCTGCTGCTGGCGATCGGCGCGGCCTTCCTGCTGCTTCTGGGCGGCGGCATGCTGATGTGGCTGTTCGAACGCCGCGCCCAGCCCTATTTCGATCGACCGGTGCATGAGGCCTGGTTCCCCTCGTTCTGGTGGGCGCTGAACCTGGTTGTCAACGGCGGCTTCGAGGAACGGGTGCCGCGCACCCTGCTGGGCCGGCTCTTTGGCGTGATCCTGGTGATTTCCTCGCTGTTTATCGTCTCGGTCTTCGTCGCCAAGATCACCTCGGTGATGACGGTGGAGGCGATCAGCGGATCGGTAAACTCGGTCAACGACCTCTACGGCAAGCGGGTGGCCACCATCGAGGGCTCCACCGCCGCCGGCTTCCTCGACCGGCGCGAGGTGGGGTTCGACAGCTATGACGGGTTGCAGCCGCTGTTGCGCGCCTTCGAGGAAGGCAAGGCCGATGTGGTGGTCTTCGACGCGCCGATCCTGTCGTTTTACGCCAGTCACGAGGGGCGCGATCTGGCGCGGCTGGCCGGGCCGGTGTTCCTGCGGGAGAACTACGGCATGGCCTTTCCCACCGGCAGCCCGCTGGTCGAAGAGGTCAACCGCGCGCTGCTGGCCCTGCGCGAGGACGGCACCTATGACCGGATTTATCGCAAGTGGTTCGGATCGCGGCGCTGAGCCGCTCCTGAGGTCCGCCTGACGGCAGCAGCCGCCCGTGGCTCAGTGCAGGATGTCCTCGGCCTCCGGCGCATCGCCGAAATAGGGCGTCATCTGCGCCACGATCACCGCATTCTCATCCAGCGCCCTCTGCATCAGCGCGCGTTCCTCGCCGTCGATGTCGTGGCCGGCCTCGAGCCGTTCGTCCAGGGTGCCGTAGCCGGTGACATCCAGCGGCGCGGTATCGGCCTGTTTCAGGATCGCCACGGTTTCGCGCACCGCCTCGGCCTCGTCGACGCCGGAGGCATAGCACATCAGCGCCGCGCCGGTGGCGCCTTCGGGCAGGCCGTCGCCGGATTTGCGGCCGATCTGGACCAGCAGCGTATAGACCTGCTGACGGGAGGGTTTGTCTTTGCGTGCCATGTTGCGGGCCATATCCGCAATGCCCCGGCGCGGTCAAGCGTGGCCGTCAGGACGCAATGTTTTTGAAAAATTGCGAAAGATTTGGGAAAAAATACATAATTTGGCCCAATTCTTTATTCATACCTCGAGCATAAGAAAGGCAGCGAAAAGTTGCCACCAGTAAATATTGAGGCGCAGTAATGGCTACAGCTTCCGAGCTTCCTATCGACACGTCCGCGTCTGCGATGGACATGGCTGAGGCCATGTTCGGCAGCGGCATCACCATCACCTCGGCCAGCTATACGGGCGATTCCGATGCCTCCGGCATCTACTCGAACGGCGATACGGTGGCCCCCGACCTGACACCGTCGGACACCGGCGTGATCCTGTCGACCGGCGAGGCGGAGGATGTCACGCGGAGCTATGGCGACCCCAACGTGTCGCACTCGACATCGACCAACAACCACGATCCGGGCGACTCCGACCTGACCGACATTGCCGGGTATCAGACCTATGACGCCGCGGTGTTCGAGGCGACCTTCGTGCCGGAGGGCGACACGCTGACCATGCAGGTTACCTTCTCGTCGGAGGAATACCTGGAATATGTCAACTCGGGGTTCAACGATGCCGTCGGGATCTGGGTGAACGGGGTGCAGGCCGAGCTGACGGTCGGCACCGGTGACATCACGATCGACAACATCAACGACGAGAGCAACTCGAACCTCTACCTCGATAACCCCAAAGCGCTCGACCTCTACAATACCGAGATGGACGGGCTGACGGTGACGCTGACGCTGAAGGCGCCGGTCAACGCGGGCGAGGAGAACACGATCAAGATCGGCATCGCCGATGCGGGCGACGCGATCTACGACAGTAACCTGCTGATCGCCGGCGACTCGATCCAGACCGCGCTGATCGCCGGCGACGACGAGATCGAGGTGGTGGGCGAATCCGGCACCTTCGATCTGCTGGCCAATGACACCACCACGACCGGCGGTACGCTGACCATCACCAAGATCAACGGCCAGGAAGTGCATGCCGGCGACACCATCATCCTTCCCTCCGGGGAGGAGGTGCTGCTGAACGGCGACGGCACGGTCACCGTCTTTACCGACGAGGATGCCGAGACCAACGTCTTCACCTACGAGGTCGAGGACGATGCGGGCAACACCGACACCGCCTTTGTCGAGATGACCACGGTGCCCTGCCTGGTGGCCGGTACGCTGGTGGAGACGCCCGGCGGCAGGGTCGCGGTCGAGGATCTGAAGCCCGGCGATCTGGTGATGACCCGCGACAACGGCCCGCAGCCGGTGCGCTGGGCCGGGCGGTCGACGCGCCGCGCCAGCGGCTGCGATGCGCCGGTGGTGATCGAGGCGGGCGCGCTGGGCGATCACGGAACCGCCGAGCTGTCGCAAAACCACCGGGTGCTGCTGCGCTCGGCGCGGGCCGAGCTGCTGTTCGGCGAGGACGAGGTGCTGGTCAAGGCCAAGGATCTGGTCAACGGCGCCACCATCCGCCTGCGCCGCGACGGCGGCGCGGTGACCTACGTGCATGTGATGTTCGACAGCCACCAGATTATCCGTGGCAACGGGCTCGACAGCGAAAGCTATCACCCGGGGCAGGAGACCATCGGCAGCTTCGACGCCGAGACGCGGGACGAGATCCTGCGGCTGATGCCCGATGCGGGGGCGGTGGAGGATTTCGGCTATGGCCCCTCGGCCCGGCCGTCGCTGAAAAGCTACGAGAGCCGCGCGCTGCTGGAGGCGTGATGCGGGACGGACGGGGAGCGTAGGTCCCTCTCTGCCGTTGCCCTTCAGAACGAGCCGCGCAGGAGTCTTGCGTGAAAGCGCGGCCTGGCCGTCTGGCGCCATCGGCACACGAAAAAACAAAGGGGCGGCCCAGTCAGGACCGCCCCTTTCGTTTCCGTCCGACCTGCGGGATCAGTCGCGCAGCAGCTCGTTGATGCCGGTTTTCGACCGGGTCTGCGCGTCCACCCGTTTCACGATCACTGCGCAATAGAGGTGCACGCCACCCTTCGACGGCATCGAGCCGGAGACCACCACCGAATAGGGCGGCACCTCGCCATACATCACTTCACCGGTCTCGCGGTCGACGATCTTGGTCGACTGGCCCAGGTACACGCCCATGCCCAGCACCGAGCCTTCGCGCACGATCACGCCCTCGACCACCTCGGAGCGGGCGCCGATGAAGCAGTTGTCCTCGATGATGGTGGGGCCGGCCTGCATCGGCTCCAGCACGCCGCCGATGCCGACGCCGCCCGACAGGTGCACGCCCTTGCCGATCTGGGCGCACGACCCGACGGTGGCCCAGGTATCGACCATGGTGCCCTCGTCCACATAGGCGCCGAGGTTGACGAAGGAGGGCATCAGCACCACGCCCGGCGCGATATAGGCCGATTTGCGCACGATGCAGTTGGGCACCGCGCGGAAGCCGGCGGCCTTCCATTCGTTGTCGCCCCAGCCCTTGAACTTGCTGTCAACCTTGTCCCACCAGTGGCCGCCCTGCGGGCCGCCGTCCTGCTGTTCCATGTCCTTCAGGCGGAAGCCCAGCAGAACCGCCTTCTTGGCCCATTGGTTCACGTGCCAGGAGCCGTCGTCCTGTTTCTCGGCCACGCGCAGCGTGCCGCTGTCGAGCGCGTTCAGCGTGTCTTCGATGGCTTCGCGGGTTTCGCCACCGGTCGAGGGGGTAATCTGATCGCGGTTTTCCCACGCGGATTCGATGGCGGCTTCCAGTTGGGCGTTGGACATCTTTCTCTCCTCGTCCGATCGGGTTTCATGCCCTATAGCGGGCGCGTCGCGTGGCGACAATCCATCACACCGCATCAGACCCCGGCAAGGAGACAGACCCATGGCCAAAGCCATCCACAGCATGATCCGCGTACTGGACGAGGAGCGTTCGGTCGCCTTTTACGACACCGCCTTCGGGCTGAAGGTTGCGGATCGGCTGGATTTTCCCGGTTTCACGCTGGTTTACCTCAGCAACGACGAAACCGGCTTCGAGCTGGAGCTGACGGTGAACAAGGACCGGACCGAGCCCTACGAGCTGGGCGACGGCTATGGCCATATGGCGGTCTCGGTCGCGGATCTGGAGGCGGAACATGCGCGTTTTGTCGCGGCGGGGCTGGCGCCGCGCGATATCGTGGAATTCGCCCCTGCCGGCGAGGTGATTGCCAAGTTCTTCTTTGTCGCCGATCCCGACGGCTACCAGATCGAGGTATTGCAGCGGGGCGGCAGGTATCTGTAACCGGCGCAGGGCCGGTTCGGTTGCGCCCGGCCCTGTGAGGTCGGGCCAGGCCCGCCCCTCAGCGCCCTCTCACCCCAGCGGGTCGGGCGCGATATTGCCGCCGCAGACCAGAACGGCGACCTTCTCGCCCGGCGCGGGCTGATAGGCGCCCGACATCAGCGCTGCCAGTGCCGTGGCGCCTGCGGGTTCCACCAACTGCCGCCGCTCCTGCCAGAGCGCGCGCTGGGCCCCGGCGATGGCCTCGTCCGTCACCAGCACCGATTGCGCGTCGAACTCCCGTGCCAGATCGAAACAGATCTGCCCGATCCGCCGGGCCCCAAGCGCATTGGCGGCGATGCCGGAGACTTCCACATCCACCGATGCGCCGGCCTTCAGCGCCGCGTTCAGCGCGCAGGAGGTTTCAGGCTCCACCGCCACCACCTTGCGGGCGCCGCGCAACCAGGCCAGCGCGCCGGCGATCAGCCCGCCCCCGCCCACCGCGATCAGCACGGTATCGGCCTGCAGCCCCTGATCCTCCCACTCGCGCAGGCAGCTGCCCTGACCGGCCACCGTGGCGGGCGCGTCATAGGCGTGGATCTGCATCGCGCCGGTCTCGGCCTCATAGGCCTGCGCGGCCTGCAGCGCGTTGGCGTATTCGCCCGCCACCACGTGCAGATCGGCGCCGGTGCGTTCGATCAGCCCGATCTTGGCCGGTCCTGCCATCTCGGGCACGAAGATCGCCGCCTTATGCCCCAGCGTATGGGCGGCATAGGCGACCGCGGCGCCGTGATTGCCACCAGAGGCCGCGACCAGCCCGGCGGCCGGTACCTCCCGGCTCAACAGCGTGTTGAAGGCGCCGCGCGCCTTGAAGCTGCCGGTATGCTGGATCTGCTCCAGTTTCATCTCGATGGAATAGCCCAGGCCGAAGCCCGCAACCTCCATCACCGGGGTACGCACCGCATAGGGTGCAATCCGCGCTGCCGCCGCGTCGATATCCTGGCGCTCCACCACTTTTCTGTCCTTCCGGTTTCGGGGTGGGCCCAGATAACCGGCCCGAGGCCGCCATGACAACGCGGGCGCCGAAACGACGTCAGGTGAGACGGCGGATAAACCGCTGTCCCGGAGAATTTCGACGTCGATTTCATCCGATGCGGCCGATCTGCGATCTCTGGCCACGGTGCTGCGAACGCGATAAGCGGGAACGGATCAATTAACGAGGTCCGTTTCATGGATGACGATCGCCACAGCGTCTTTCGCGACGCCCATTCCGACACCACGACCGCGCGGCAGGTGCCCGACACCCCGCAGAGCCGGTCGCCCACCTACCGGCTGGCCTTTACCGACGAAGATTTCATGTGCCGGGACGAGCTGCGCCCTGTGCGGCTGCAGCTCGAACTGCTGAAACCGCAGCTTTTGCTGGAAGAACGGCGGATCGAAAGCACCATCGTGCTGTTCGGCGGCGCACGGATTCCGGATCCGGTGAACAAGCACACCGCCCGGACCGAGACCCTGGCCGGGCTGTCCTCTTACTACGAGGTGGCGCGCGAGTTTGCCCGACTGATGACGCTGAAGGCGCTGGAGAGCGACAATCGCGAATATGTGGTGGCCACCGGCGGCGGGCCGGGGGTGATGGAGGCGGGCAATCGCGGCGCGCACGAGGCGGGGGGCATCTCGCTGGGCCTGTCGATCGTGCTGCCGCACGAACAGGCGCCGAACCAGTATGTGACGCCGGAGCTCAGCTTCAATTTCCACTATTTCGCGATCCGCAAGATGCATTTCCTGATGCGCGCGCGGGCCATCGGGGTGTTCCCCGGCGGCTTCGGCACGTTGGACGAAATGTTCGAGTCGCTGACCCTGATCCAGACCGGCCGGATGCAGCGGGTGCCCTTCCTGTTGTTCGGGCGGGCGTTCTGGGAGCGGGTGATCAACTGGCAGGCGTTGGCCGAGGCCGGCACCATTTCGGACGAGGATCTGAACCTGTTCCGGTTTGTCGACAGCGCCGAAGAGGCGGCCGAAATCATCGAAAACTGGGAACCGGCGCCGCCGCGCGATATCATTCCCGGCCGGGCATGACCGGGCGGCCGGCGTCCGACGGAATGGCACCGATGTGATGCCGATGCAGTGGCGCATGCGTTTCGGGAATTCCTGCTGACCGATGAGGCGCAGGCGATCATGAAAACCGAAGGCTGGGTGCGCTAAGGCGCGCCGTCACCTTTCGGACAGGGCGGGCCGCCCATGATATGGGCGGCCGCAGGTTCTGCCGGGTGTCAGTGCACCTGCGACGGCAGCACGCCCAGCTCGGTGTTTTGCGGCAGTTTCGTCACCACCTGCGTACCGGCCACGTCCTTGATCGCGTAACCGTAGCCGGCGAGCCGGAACTTCCATTCCCGTGCGCTGACCGCCATGGCGCGTTCGCGCATCAGCAAATTCAGAACCGGGGCCTCGATCGGTTGGCGGCAAATCACCTGTGCCATCATAAAATCCTCCTGCACTCGTTACGTTGTTTGCAGAATGGAAACTGATTGTTGATGGAGGCTTAATTTCACCCGAATTGTGGAAATTTCGGGGCAAACTGTACAATTGTTCGCTGAAACGGAACAATCTGGCGGTCAGCTGCCCAGCCCGGCCTCGGCCTCGATCTGTTTGCGGGATTTGCGGGCGCGCTCGGTGGCCGATTTGAGCTGACCGCAGGCCGCCATGATGTCCTCGCCCCGCGGCGTGCGGATCGGCGAGGCGTAGCCGGCCTTGTAGATGATATCGGCAAACGCGCGGATGCGGTTGTTCGACGACCGCTTGTAGGGGGCGCCGGGCCATTCGTTGAACGGGATCAGGTTGATCTTGGCCGGGATGTTGTGGTCCTTGATCAGCTTGATCAGCCGGCGGGCATCCTCGTCGCTGTCGTTCACGCCGTTCAGCATCACGTATTCAAAGGTGATCCTCTCGGAGTTCGACGCCTTGGGATAGGAGGCGAGCGCGTTGAGCAGCTCTTCGATATTCCAGCGCTTGTTGATCGGCACCAGGATGTTGCGGGTCTCGTCGGTGGTGGCGTGGAACGAAATGGCGAGCTGGCAACCGATTTCTTCGGCCGTGCGCGCGATTTCGGGCACCACGCCGGAGGTGGACAGGGTGATGCGGCGGCGCGAAAGCTGGATGCCTTCGGCGTCCATCGCGATCTTCATCGCGTCGCGCACGTTCTCGAAATTGTACAGCGGCTCGCCCATGCCCATCAGCACGATGTTGGACAGCAGGCGGGTTTCGTCCTTGGGCGCGCCGGGCACCGGCCATTCGCCCAGATCGTCGCGCGCCATCATCACCTGGCCCACGATCTCGCCCGCGGTGAGGTTGCGGACCAGTTTCTGGGTGCCGGTGTGGCAGAACGAGCAGGTCAGCGTGCAGCCCACCTGGGAGGAGACGCAAAGCGTTCCGCGATCCTCCTCGGGGATATAGACCACCTCCACCTCGTGCCCGCCGGCGATGCGGACGAGGTATTTGCGGGTGCCGTCTTCGCTCACCTGTTTGGAGACCATCTCGGGGATCTCGATGGTGAAATGCTCGGCCAGCAGGGCGCGATAGGGTTTGGCGAGGTTGGTCATCTGGGCGAAATCGCGCACGCCCCATTGATAGATCCATTGCCAGACCTGGCCCGTCCGCATCTTGGCCTGCTTTTCGGGCGTGCCCGCGGCGATCAGCGCGTCGCGCATCTGGTCGCGGGTGAGCCCGACAAGGTTCACCGGCCCCTCCGGCAGTTTGCGGGGGATCGTCATGACATCCTGGGTGATCGGCGCTTTGGCGGATGCGGACATGGTCGGCGGCTCTCGGGTTTATGGCTCTCTCGGGCGAAGTGGCCCCTATATAGGGGTTTGCAGCGAATTCAAAAGGGAATCGACCGCGCCCAGGCGGGTGCGGTCGATCTCAATATCCCCGAGACCGAAGCCCCGAGAACGGCTGGTTCCTTTGATCGGACGACAGCGGCCTTACTGGCTGCAGCGCTTTTCCGCATCCTCGACCGCGGCGGTGAAGCCCAGCAGCGAGAAGGTATCCTTGGTGGTGGTGCCGCGGGAGGACCGCGCGGTCAGCACCGCGGAGGCGCCGCGCTTCATCGCGGTGATGATCTTGGCATCGTCGGCTTCGGTCGCGGGCCAGGCCCATTCGCCCTCGGTAAACAGTTCGAACTCGGTGCCGCCGATATCCATGTTCACCGTCGAGCCGTCGGCGAAGGGATAGCCGCCGGTAAAGGTGACCTGGCCGCTGACATCCGCGCCGGGGCGATAGAACACGAACAGCAGGATATCGCCGCGCCGCACCGCCACCACGCGCCCGTCGCGGGTGTTCACGGTCTCTTTCGGCGCCGAGACGCTCCAGCATTCCTTGGGGTCATTCTCGACGAAGACGCTCCAATCGGTCTCAGCGGCGACGCGGTTGGTGCTTTCTTCCTGCGCGAATGCGCCGGTTGCTGCGGTGATTGCGGCCATCCCGGCCAAGCACAGGCCCGCCAGCGCGCGGGCGTGTTTCGATCCCATCTGTCCAGCCTCCTAGACTGTCCTTTACCTCAATTTCAGGGGCGCACGCGGCCTTGTTTCTGCCGTCTGTCTCATCGCGCACCCGTCGCTTGCCGACATAGCCACAGTAACGTAACTTGCGCCACGGGCGAAAGGGCGATTGGCGGGAAATCGCCAAAATCCGGAGCATTTCATGACTGAACCTGTAGCGATGGCCGAGCTGTGGCGGGCCGACCTGATGGAAAGCCGGCATCTGGGCCATGCGGTGGTCTGCGACGACACCGGCCAGATCGTGCAGTCGTGGGGCGATCCGGAGGCGCTGATCTATCCCCGAAGTTCCTGCAAGATGATTCAGGCGCTGCCGCTGATCACCTCCGGCGCGGCGGCGAAATACGGGCTGGGATCGGAGCATCTGGCGCTGGCCTGCGCCTCGCACAACGGGGCGGAAATCCACACCTCCCGCGTGCGGGCCTGGCTGAGCGATCTGGGGATGACCGACGATGATTTCCGCTGCGGCCCGCAGATGCCCAGCGACAGGGAAGCCTCATACGCCTTGATTCGCGGCTACGAAGAGCCGTGCCAGTACCACAACAACTGCTCGGGCAAGCATTGCGGGTTCCTGACGCTGAGCCAGCACATGGGCGCGGGGCCCGAGTATTGCGAGATCGACCACCCGGTGCAGCGCGCCGTGCGCGAGGCCTTCGAGGAGGTCACCGATATGGCCAGCCCCGGGTACGGCATCGACGGCTGCTCGGCGCCGAATTTCCAGACCACGCTGCACGGGCTGGCGCGCGCCATGGCCTGGTTTGCCAGCGCCGGTGACCGCGGCGACCGGCAGAGCAAGGCGGCGCAGCAGTTGGTCGGCGCGATGGTGGCGCATCCGGAGCTGGTGGCGGGCGAGGGGCGGGCCTGTACCGAGCTGATGCGCGCGATGGAGGGGCGCGTCGCGATCAAGACCGGGGCCGAGGCGGTGTTCGTGGCGATCATCCCGGAGAAGAAGATGGGCGTGGCGATCAAGATCGCCGACGGGGCGACCCGCGCCAGCGAAAGCGCCATTGCCAGTATCCTCACCGGGCTGGGCGTGCTTGATCCGGCCCATCCGGCCACGCGCAAGCGGATGAACCCGCCGGAGCTGAACCGCCGCAAGATCAAGGTGGGCGAGATCCGCCCGGCCGCCGGTTTCTCCGTCTGATCCGGAGAACAAACAGGACCGGGGGATTGGGTTCAGCGTAACGCGGCTTACCTGCTCAGTTCTTCCGCCAGCAGGTCGAACACCAGCCGGATCCGCCGGTTGGTCCGCAGTTCCCTGTGGCTGACCAGCCAGGAGGGCACAGGGATCGGGGTGAACCCCGGCAGGATCGGGCGGGCGTCGGGGATCATGGCCGCAAGTTCGCGCGACAACACCCCAATCGCCTCTCCGCGCCGGATCATCTCCAGCAGCACCACGCCGTTGCTTGAGGACACCCGGACATTCCCGCGCGTCACCGCCAACCCGCGCGCCTGCATCTCGGACAGAAACCAGGCGACCGGCTCATAGGCCGCGAACACCGCGCCGGTGAGATCCTCAGGCCCCGCCGGTTCGCCGTAGCGATCCAGATAGGCGCCGGTGGCATAACAGCGCGCCTCGTCCTCGCCCAGCTTGCGCGCGATCAGATCGGGCTGCTCGGGGCGCACGTGGCGGATGGCGATATCGGCCTCGCGGCGGCGCAGGTTCTGAACCTCGTTGGAGGCCACCACCTCGACGGTGATCCCCGGCGCTTCCCGTGCCAGCCGGGCCAGCGCGGGGGGCAGCAGATAGGACGCGACGATGTCACCGGCGGTGATCGTCACGTGACCCTCGACCGCCTCGCTCTGGCCTGTCGCCACCAACGAAAACTGCCCGGCGGCCTCGCCCATCCGGCGCACTTGCTCCAGCAGTTCCAGCCCGGCCCTGGTCAGCTGCAGCGCCCGCCCGGTGCGGTCGAACAGTTGCACGCCAAGCGTCTCTTCCAGCGCCGCGACCTGCCGGCCCAGCGTGGGCTGGGTCATCCCCAAGGCCCGCGCCGCGGCCGAGAGCGACCCCTCTTCCGCGGTCACCAGAAAGGCGCGCGCCTGGTTCCAGTCGAAACGAATGCTGCTCCAATTCATGCAAATCCGTATACAACACATGCGGATTCGGGCAATTCCAAATAAATATGGTATCGTTATGTGTCGCTCATTCCCCAGTGACAGGATTTACCGATGACCGCCGACGCCGTTTTCTGGAACAGGATTGCCGCGAAATATTCCCGCAGTCCCGTGCGCAATCCCACCGCCTATGCCGAGACCCTGGCCGAGGTCATCGCGCTGTTGGACCCACGCGACCGTGTGCTGGAGCTGGGTTGCGGCACCGGTACGACAGCGTTGAAACTTGCCCCGCATGTCCGGACGATGGCCGCCACCGACATTTCCCGGGAGATGATCGCCATCGCCGAGGAGAAGCGGCAGGCCGCCGGTATCGCCAACGTCGGCTTCGCCACTGCCGGGATCGTCGAGCCCGACGCCGATGCGCTGCCCTATGACGCGGTGCTGGCGTTCAACTTGTTGCACCTGATCGGGGATCTCGACGCCGCGCTGGCCGCGATCCACGCCCAGCTGAAGCCCGGCGGACTGTTCATCTCGAAATCCGCCTGCATTGCCGAGATGACCTGGGTGATCCGGCCGCTGATCCGGGTGATGCAGATGGTCGGCAAGGCGCCCAGCGTCAACGTGATGTCGAGACGGGATCTGGAGGCGGCAATCGCCCGCGCCGGATTAACGTTGGAACAATCGCGGACGTTTACCGGCGCGCCGAATTCGTTGTTCGTGGTGGCCCGCAAACCGGGTTAGCCGGTGACGAAATCGTCCTGCGCGTAGCCCTGCAGATAAAGCAGCGCGGTCAGATCGCCAAAATTCACCCGCACGTCGCATTGCGCCGCCACCGTGGGTTTGGCGTGCAGCGCCACGCCGGTGCCGGCCCGGCCCAGCATGCCCAGATCGTTGGCGCCGTCGCCCACCGCGATCACGTCGCTTTCCGCGATGCCGAGCCGTGCGCTCACCTGTTCCAGCGCCTCGACCTTGGCGGCGCGGCCGAGGATCGGGCGCTGCACATCGCCGGTAAGCGTGCCGTTTTCCACCAGCAGGGTGTTGGCGCGGTTTTCGTCAAATCCCAGCTTTTCGGCGACGGAGCGGGTAAAGGCGGTGAACCCGCCGGAGACCAGCACCGTATAGGCGCCGCCCGCCCGCATCGTCGCCACCAGTTCGCGGCCACCGGGCATCAGGGTGATGCGTTCCGCCAGCACCTGGCCGATCACCGCCTCGGGCAGGCCTTTCAGCAGGCCCACGCGCTCGGTCAGCGCGCCTTCGAAATCCAGCTCGCCGTTCATCGCGCGCGCGGTGATGTCCTTCACATGCGCGCCGACGCCCGCAACCTCGGCCAGTTCGTCGATGCATTCCTGCTGGATCATGGTGCTGTCCATATCGGCGATCAGCATCTTCTTGCGCCGGTCCCGGGCGGGCTGGACCACCAGATCGACGCGCATTTTCTGCAGCTCCTCCCAGACGTCCCAGCGGTTGGCGGGGATCTCGGGCAGGGAAAACTCCGCCGCGCGCCCCGGCGCCAGCCAGACCACGTCGCCGCCACCCCAGGCATTGCGCAGCGAAGACAGCAGCGCGGGGTCGATCTCGGGCCCGGCGGGGGCGGTCAGAAGGGTGGCGATGTACATTGGGCGCTCCGGTCCAGAGGTGCAGATTCGCGCCGGTAATAGCGTCAGCGGCAGGGAATTTGCCAGCCCCCGCGGCAGCCGCACTCACGGATCGCCGGTTTCCGACATCAGCACCGCGACGAAGCGCACGCTGGGAATCTCCGCCAGGATGATCATCACCATCGCGGTCAGCGGGATCGCCAGGATCGCCCCCATCATGCCCCAGAGCGCGGTCCAGATCGCCAGCGACAGCAGCACGGTGAACGGGCTGAGGTTGACCGATTTGCCCAGAAACTTCGGCTCGACGTAATAGGCGACCGCCATCTGCGGGATCATCAGCGCGACCAGCGCCAGCGCCGCGTGGCCGAAGGAGGCGAATTGCACCAGGCTGGTGGTCACCGGAAAGGCCACCGCGATGACCGAGCCGATGTAGGGGATGTAGTTCAACAGCGCGATCACCAGCGCCCAGAACACCGGAAAGTCGATCCCCAGCGCCCAGAGCACCGCCAGCGACACCAGCCCGAGCACCACGTTGACCAGCGTTTTGGCGGCGAGGTAGCCGCCGATGCGGTCGTTGATCTGCTGCACCACCTCCAACATGTGCTCGGCCTGTTCGCTGCGGTCCAGCGCGCGGCGGGTCTTTTCCGGCAGCCCGTCCAGCTCGGCCACGATAAAGGCGGCATAGAGCGCCGCGGCCAGCACGACGGAGCCGGCGTTGGTGATGGTGGCCAGCGCCGCGGGCATCAGCGTGGTGATGTCCAGCAGATCCAGCAGTCGTTCGGACAGCTGCGCCCAGCTGGGCAGTTCGTCCACCCCCAGCAGATGCAGCAGCCGGGCCTGCAGCGCGTCGAAGTTCTGCGCGTAGCGCGGGATCGCGGAGGAGATCGCCGTGGCGTTCGCGGTGACGAAAGAGGCCAGGACCAGCACGCAGACGACCATGCAGGCCAGCACGATCAGCCGCCGCCAGCGCCGCTGCAGCCGCCCGACCACCGGCAACCGCGCCAGCGCATCGGCGGCGGTCGTCAGGATATAGACCACGATCACCGCCACCAGCACGGGCAGCAGGATCGACTGACCGATCCGCAGCAGCCAGCCGATCATCAGCATCAGCGCGAAGGAACAGGTCACCACCAGAAGCCTGTTGATCCCCTGTGTCTGCATGCGCCTTTCCTTTCGGGGTGCCGGTTGCCGTCGCCTCTAGAAAACCAGCCCCGCGGTCCCGCGGCAATGCCGCAGTTCGCTGCGGCGCCGGTTCCGGCGGTTTCCGATCGGAAGCAGGGCGCGCCCTGCTTTTTTCGAAAGCGACATTTTGACCGGCTGTTGCGACATCGTTCGTATTGCGCCCCGCCCGAATCGCCCGTATACGCGTCGGTGGGACACCCCTCCCCAACGAGGGGCGCTTATCTGGAAGGGTAGCATTTATGGCTATGACCAAACCGGCATCGCGGCCGGCTAATCCGCGTTTTTCCTCTGGCCCCTGCGCCAAGATCCCCCACTTCAATCTGGACATGCTCGCCGACGCCGCGCTCGGCCGCTCGCACCGTGCCGCCGTCGGCAAGGACAAGCTGAAAGCGGCCATCGAAGGCACGCGCGAGATCCTCGGCATCCCCGCCGACTACAAGATCGGCATCGTGCCGGCCTCTGACACCGGCGCCGTCGAAATGGCGCTGTGGTCGATGCTGGGCGCCCGCAAGGCCGAGATGCTGGCCTGGGAAAGCTTCGGCTCCGGCTGGGTCACCGATGTGGTCAAGCAGCTGAAAATCGACGCCGAGGTGAAAACCGCCGACTACGGCCAGATCGTCGATCTGGCGACCGTCGATTTCAACAATGACGTGGTCTTCACCTGGAACGGCACCACCTCCGGCGTGCGCGTGCCCAACGGCGATGCGATCCCGGCGGACCGCGAAGGGCTGACCATCTGCGACGCCACCTCCGCCGCCTTTGCCCAGGACTTGCCCTGGGACAAGCTGGATGTGACCACCTTCTCCTGGCAGAAGGTGATGGGCGGCGAAGCGGCCCACGGCATGCTGATCCTGTCGCCCCGCGCGGTGGAACGGCTGGAAAGCTACACCCCCGCCTGGCCGCTGCCGAAAATCTTCCGCCTGACCAAGGGCGGCAAGCTGATCGACGGCATCTTCACCGGCGCCACCATCAACACCCCCTCGATGCTGGCGGTGGAGGATTACCTCGTCGCGCTGGACTGGGCCCGCAAGATCGGCGGGCTCCCCGCGCTGATGAAGCGCGCCGACACCAATGCCAAGGTGCTGTGGGATTTCTGCGACCGCCACGACTGGATCGCCAACCTCGCCGAGGATCCGGCGACGCGGTCGAACACCTCTGTCTGCCTGAAGTTCACCGACGACCGGATCAAGGATCCGGCGGCGTTCGCCAAGGCAGTGGCCAAGAAGCTGGAAGATTACAACGCGGCCTATGACATCGGCGCCTATCGCGATGCGCCCGCCGGTCTGCGGATCTGGTGCGGTGCCACCATCGAGGCGGCCGACGTCGAGAAGCTGACGCTCTGGCTGAAATGGGCCTTCGAGGAAGTGCTCGAAGCGCAGGCGTAACCGGCCCGCATTTCTCCCAACATATCCCGCCGCCCCGGAGCCGATCCGGGGCGCGCGTCCCCCGATATTCTATTCAAAGGACCAGACAGATGGCTCCCAAAGTTCTCATCTCCGACAAGCTTTCGCCCGCTGCCGTGCAGATCTTCAAGGATCGCGGCATCGAGGTGGATTTCCAGCCCGACCTGGGCAAGGACAAAGACAAACTGGCCGAGGTGATCGGCAACTACGACGGTCTTGCCATCCGCTCCGCGACCAAGGTGACCGAAAAGATCCTTGAGAACGCCACCAACCTCAAGGTGATCGGCCGCGCCGGCATCGGCACCGACAACGTCGACAAGGAGGCCGCGTCGAAAAAGGGTGTGATCGTGATGAACACGCCCTTCGGCAACATGATCACCACCGCCGAACACGCCATCGCGATGATGTTCGCCGTCGCCCGCCAGATCCCCGAAGCCTCCGCCTCGACCCAGGCCGGCAAATGGGAGAAGTCGAAATTCATGGGCGTCGAGCTGACCGGCAAGACGCTGGGTGTGATCGGCGCCGGCAATATCGGCGGCATCGTCTGCGACCGTGCCCGCGGCCTCAAGATGAAGGTCATCGCCTTCGACCCCTTCCTGAGCGAAGAGAAGGCCGACAAGATGGGCGTCGAAAAGATCGACGATCTGGACGATCTGCTGACGCGGGCCGATTTCATCACCCTGCACGTGCCGCTGACCGATCAGACCCGCAACATCCTCAGCCGCGAAAACCTGGCCAAGACCAAGAAGGGCGTGCGCATCATCAACTGTGCCCGCGGCGGCCTGGTGGATGAAGAGGCGCTGGCGGAGCTGCTGAAATCCGGCCATGTCGCCGGCGCCGGCTTCGACGTGTTCTCGGTGGAACCGGCCACCGAAAACCCGCTGTTCGGTCTGCCCAACGTGGTCTGCACCCCGCACCTGGGCGCCGCCACCACCGAGGCGCAGGAAAACGTCGCCCTGCAGGTGGCCGAACAGATGTCCGACTACCTGCTGACCGGCGCCGTTCAGAACGCGCTGAACATGCCCTCGGTCACCGCCGAAGAGGCCAAGGTGATGGGCCCCTGGATCAAGCTGGCCGGTCACCTGGGCGCCTTCATCGGCCAGATGACCGACGAGCCGATCAAGGCGATCAACATCCTCTACGACGGTGTTGCCGCCGAGATGAACCTGGAGGCGCTGAACTGCGCCACCGTCGCGGGCATCATGAAAAGCGTGAACCCCGAGGTGAACATGGTGAGCGCGCCGGTGATCGCCAAGGAGCGCGGCATCAAGATCTCGACCACCAACCAGGACAAGTCGGGCGCGTTCGAGGGCTATATCAAGCTGACCATCGTCACCGACACCCGTGAACGCTCCATCGCGGGCACCGTGTTCAGCGACGGCAAGCCGCGCTTCATCCAGATCAAGGGCATCAACATCGACGCCGAGATCGGCGCGCATATGGTCTACACCACCAACGAGGACGTGCCGGGCATCATCGGCACCCTGGGCCGCACCCTAGGCGAAAGCGGCGTCAACATCGCCAACTTCACCCTGGGCCGCAAAGAGGCCGGCGGTGAGGCGATCGCGCTTCTGTACGTCGATGCCGAATTGCCCGAGGAGGTGGCAGCCAAGCTGAAGGACACCGGGCTGTTCCGCCAGGTCCGCCCGCTGGCCTTCGACGTGGCCTGAGCCACAGGCGACTGACATCGCTCCGGGCGCCGCATCGCAGGATGCGGCGCCCGTTTTCGTTTTGGCGTGCGGTCAGGTTCAGGCGACCTGGGCGGGGCGGCCGATGCTGCGCAGCATCACCGCGGCAAAGATCAGCATCGACAGGATCGTCAGCACCGACCCGGCCTTGGCCAGCGCCTCGCCCTGCCGGGTGACGGCCATGGCGATCCCCGGCACCATCAGCACCACGCCGGCCACCGCCGCCGCCAGGTGCAGTTTGGGCAGGAGGCCCCGGCCGGCGGCCGGAACCAGGTGGTAATAAAAGGCGAAGATCGCGAAAGTGACCCAGCCCACAAGGTTGAGATGCGCATGCGCCGGCGCCATGGTGTGATCGTTGGCGGCGGCCATCTGGATGCCCCAGGCCATGCCGATGATGATCCAGAGCAATGCCAGCAACATGAAAGCCTTTGAAATCCCGTTCATTTCTGTCCCTTCCCTGTTTTTTTAGCCGCGCAGCGGCGGCGATGTATGGGTGGGATCATACCTCAAAACCGGACAGATTGTCGCTATTTCGCGTCGGGCTGTCCGGATCGCGTGATCGCCCCTTTCCGTCGCCGGGCGCTTGGGGCATCACAGCGGCGAAAGGACCGTTCCGATGACTGACCCGATCTATGCCGTGGCCGATATTCACGGCCATCTCGACCAGCTCGACCGCGCGCTTTCCCTGATCGAAGCCGATGGCGGCGCCAATGCGCCGATCGTCTTTCTCGGCGATCTGGTGGACCGCGGCCCCGACAGCCGCGGCGTGGTCGAGCGGCTGAGGGCAGGGCAGGCCGTAGGGCGGCCCTGGCAGGTGCTGCGCGGTAATCACGACGACCTGTTCCGCCGCTTCCTGGCCCGCGGAGAGGTGCATAATACGCGGATCAAATCGGGCATCAGCTGGACCCATGAGCGCGTCGGCGGGCTCGACACGCTGGCCTCCTACGGCATCGACGCGGAGGCGCAGACGCCCGTCGCCGATCTGCGCGCCGCCGCGCAGGAGGCGGTCCCGGCAGAGCATCTGGCCTTCCTCGAGGCGCTGCCGCGCAGCAGCGAACGCGACGGGCTGCTGTTCGTACACGCGGGCATCCGCCCCGGCGTGGCGCTGGAGGAACAGGACCCCGAAGACCTGATCTGGATCCGCGATCCCTTCCTCGATGACCCGCGGCCCTATCCCTGGCTGGTGGTGCACGGCCATACCGCGCTGGACCATCCGCGGCACTTCGGCAACCGCATCGACCTCGACGGCGGCGCCGGGTTCGGCAGGACGCTGCATCCGGCGGTGCTGGAAGGGCGCGACTGCTGGTTGCTGACCGACAAGGGCCGCGTGCCGCTGACGCCGGAAAGCTGACCGGCGCGGCCGGTCAGCGGGGGCTCTGCCCCGTCTCCTTCGGAGACTCCCCGGGATATTTTCGGCCAGAAAAAGAAGCGGTCAGGCCCAGAGGTCGGTGGAGAGGTACTTCAGCCCGCTGTCGCAGATGATCACTCCGATGGTGCCGCCTTTCTCCGGCCCCGCCAGCAGCTCCAGCGCGGCGGCCACATTGGCGCCGCCGGAAAACCCGCCGAAGACCCCCTCCTCGCGCGCCAGCGCCCGGGCGGTCTGCCGCGCCACCGCGCCGGAGATCTGCAGATAGCCGTCGACCGGCGCCCCGGCGAGCTGCGCCAGATCCTCCATCGCATAGCCGCCGCCCTGGATCGGATGCCCGGGCTGCGTCAGCCCCTGACCCGAGAGCACCGCCGCCCCCTCCGGCTCCACCAGATAGCCGCGCAGCGCCGGATTGCGCGCCTTCAGCGCCCGGATGGTGCCGCCAAAGGTGCCGCCCGATCCGGCAAAATCGGCGAAGGCCGTCAGCGTGGCTTCCGAATCGGCCCAGAGCTCCGGCCCGGTGCCGTCCTCATGCGCCTGTGCATTGCCCGGATGACCGAACTGATCGGCGCGGAAGGCGCCGCGCGTTTGCGTGATCCGCTGTGCCTCTTCCTCCACCCGCGCCAGATCCGCGCCGGACACCTCGCCGGGCACCGATCCCGGCGCCTGATCGACCAGCACCACCTCGGCCCCCAGCGCCGCCATCATCCGCGCCCGCTCCGGCGAGTTGCCCCGGCTCATCACCGCCACGAAGGGATAGCCTTTGATGGCGCAGACGATGGCCAGCCCGGTGCCCATATTGCCGCTGGTCAGCTCCACCACCACCTGCCCCGGTGCCAGCGCGCCCGAGGCCTCGGCGGCTTCGATGATGCCCCGCGCGGCGCGGTCTTTCTTGGAAAATCCGGGGTTCAGGTAATCCAGCTTGGCCAGAACCCGCCCCTCCAGTCCGCGCGCGGCGACCATCCGGTCGAGCCACACCGCGGGGGTATTGCCGATTGCCTCAAGGATGGAATTGAATGCCATGTCTCTGCTCTTTTCCTGGCTGCAAATATCCCGGGGAGTCTCCGAAGGAGACGGGGCAGCGCCCCTTACCCGGCCCAGTCCAGCACCACCTTGCCGCTCTGGCCCGAGCGCATCGCCTCGAAGCCCTTCACAAACTCATCCGCCGCAAAACGATGGGTGACGATGCGGGAAATATCCAGGCCGTCCTCCAGCATGGCGATCATCTTGTACCAGGTCTCGAAAATCTCGCGCCCGTAGACCCCCTTGATGGTCAGCGCCTTGAACACGATGCGGCGCCAGTCGACCTGCGATTTGCCCGGCGGCAGCCCCAGCATGGCGATCCGTCCGCCCATCACCATCGCCTCGACCATCTGTTCCAGCGCGGCCTGATTGCCCGACATCTCAAGGCCCACATCGAACCCCTGCTTCATGCCGAGATCGGACATTACATCGCGCAGGTCGACCTCGGCCGCGTTGACCGCGATAACATCGGTCACCTTCTCCGCCAGCGTCAGCCGGTAGGGGTTCACGTCCGTAATCACCACATGGCGTGCGCCCACATGCTGGGCCACCGCCGCGGCCATGATGCCGATCGGCCCCGCGCCGGTGATCAGCACATCCTCTCCCACCAGATCGAAGCTCAGCGCAGTATGCACCGCGTTGCCCAGCGGATCGAGGATCGCACCGATCTCGTCCGGGATCGCGTCCGGCAGCGGCACCACGTTGAACCCCGGCAGCCGCAGGTATTCGGCGAAACAGCCCTGCTCGTTAACACCGATGCCGCGCGTCTCCGGGTCCAGGTGGAAGCGACCCGCGCGCACCTGCCGCGAATGATGGCCGATCAGATGCCCCTCGCCGGAGCAGCGCTGGCCGATCTGCAGGTCGTCCACATTGCGCCCCAGCTCCACGATCTCGCCGGCGAACTCGTGCCCGGTGATCAGCGGCACCGGCACGGTGCGCTGCGCCCAGTCGTCCCAGTTCCAGATATGCACATCGGTGCCGCAGATGCCGGTCTTGTGCACCTTGATCAGCACATCGTCCGGCCCGATCTCCGGCACCGGCGCCTCGATCATCCACAGCCCCTCGGCGGCATGGGATTTTTCCAGCGCTTTCATGGTGTTCCCTCTCATCGGATCACCCCGCAGGCCCTGCCGGCCACCTCGAACGCCTCCAGCGCGCGGTTCAGCTCTTGCCGCGTCAGCGCGGCGTTCATCTGGGTGCGGATGCGGGCCTGGCCCTTGGGCACCACAGGATAGAAGAAGCCGGAGACATAGACGCCCTCGTCAAACAGCCGCGCCGCCATCTCCTGCGCCAGCTTGGCCTCGCCCAGCATCACCGGCACGATGGGATGTTCTCCGGGCAGCAGGTCAAAGCCCAGCCCGGCCAGCCCCGCGCGCCAATAAGCGGCGTTGTCGTGCAGCCGCTGGCGCAGCGCTTCGCCCCGTTCCACCAGACCGATCGCCTCGATCCCGGCGGCGACCACCGCGGGCGGCAGAGAGTTGGAAAACAGGTAGGGCCGCGAGCGTTGCCGCAGCAGGTCGATCACCGGCTGCGGCCCGGCGGTATAGCCGCCGATCGCACCGCCGAGCGCCTTGCCCAGCGTGCCGGTCAGGATATCGACGCTGGTGCCGAAATGATCCGGCGTGCCGGCACCGTTCGGCCCCATGAAGCCGGTGGCATGGCAATCATCCACCATCATCATCGCGCCGTACTGGTCGGCCAGCGCGCGGATCTCCGGCAGCTTCGCCAGATAGCCGTCCATGCTGAACACGCCGTCGCTGGCGATCATGATGTGACGGGCGCCATCGGCGCGGGCGGCCTGCAATTGCGCCTCCAGATCCGTCATATCGGAATTGGCATAGCGATAGCGGCGCGCCTTGCACAGCCGGATGCCGTCTATGATCGAGGCATGGTTGAGCGCGTCGGAGACAATCGCATCCTCCGGCCCCAGCAGCGGCTCGAACAGCCCGCCGTTGGCATCGAAGCAGGCGGCATAGAGGATGGCGTCGTCCATACCCAGGAACTCCGCCAGCCGCTCCTCCAGCGCGCGGTGAATATCCTGCGTGCCGCATATGAAACGCACGCTGGCCATGCCGAACCCCTTGTCGTCCAGCGCCTGTTTCGCCGCTGCGATCAGCGCCGGGTGATCGGCGAGGCCCAGGTAATTGTTGGCGCAGAGGTTGATCACATGGGACTGAGTGCCGCCGCTGGTCACGTCGATTTCCCCGCCCTGCGGCGAGGTGATCAGCCGCTCGCGCTTGTAGAGGCCCTCGGCCTCGATCCCGGCCAGGGTCTCGGTGATCTGATTGAGGAATCGTTCCGACATGGCGCCCTCCTTGGCTGGCCGGGAGGCTAGCACAGGGTTCCCGCGATCCAAAACAAAAAATGCGCTATAACGGAAACATGTTCGATTTCACGGATCAAGCCGGGCCGGCGCTACGCGTTCTTCACGATCAGGAACACCCGCGCCGGGCCGTCCTCGGCGGCGATGGCGTGGGCGATATCGGCGGCGTAGCGGGCGGTGTCGCCCTCCGCCAGCAGATCCTCCGCCGTGCCGGAGCGCACCCGCACGCGGCCGTCCAGCACGGTCAGCGCCTCTTCGGCACCGCGCTGGTGCGGCTGGCTAACCAGCTTGCCGCCGGAGGCGAAGCGGATGTCGTAAACCTCGTGCTTTCCGGCCTCTTCGGGCGGCGACAGGATGCGGATGCAACAGCCGTCGCCCATATTGTCGATCTGCGGCACTTCTGCCTGACGCAGCACGGCGATCTCGTCGGCGGCCTCGCCATGCTCAAGTAGTCCGGCGAAATCCACCTGCAACGCGCGGGTCAGGTTCCACAGTGTGGCGATGGTCGGGCTGGATTCGCCCCGTTCGATCTGGCTGACCATCGAGCGCGACACGCCGGAGAGGTTCGCCACCGCCTCCAGCGACAACCCCTTGTCGCGCCGCGCCTGTTTCAGGCGTGCGGGCAGGCGGGACAGGATATCGTCGGCAGTTTCCGTCATGTCGGAAACTCTGGGCGGAACCGGGATGTCTGTCAATCGTTCCGTTGACCCGGCTCCGGCCTGTCGCCGCCCTGGCGAGTCCGTTACGGAACGTTCCGGCTGGTGGGGCCATTCTGCATCTGCATAATGTGCCAAACTCTGGGAATCGGGAGAGAGACCATGACCGACATCGTAATTCTGGACGGCGCACGCACCGCCATCGGCACCTTCGGCGGCGCGCTGGCCGGCACCCCGCCGATCGAGCTGGGCACCGTCGCCGCCAAGGCCGCGCTGGAGCGCTCCGGCGTCGAGGGCGCGCAGATCGGCCATGTGGTGTTCGGCCATGTGATCAACACCGAGCCGCGCGACATGTATGTCTCGCGCGTGGCCGCGATCCAGGCCGGCATTCCCAACGGCACGCCGGCGATGAACGTCAACCGCCTCTGCGGGTCAGGGGCGCAAGCCGTTGTTTCGGCAGTGCAATCCCTGATGCTGGGCGATGCGGAATTTGCCCTGGCCGGTGGCGCCGAATGCATGTCGCGCAGCCCCTTCATCATGCCGCAGGCGCGCTGGGGCGCCAAGATGGGCGACGTCAAATCGCTCGACATGATGCTGGGCGCGCTGAGCTGCCCGTTCGGCACCGGCCATATGGGTGTGACCGCCGAGAACGTCGCCGAGGAACATGGCATCAGCCGCGAGGCGCAGGATGCCTTCGCGCTGGCAAGCCAGACCCGCGCGGCCAAGGCCATCGAGGCGGGCTATTTCGAGCGCGAGATCGTGCCGGTCGAGGTCAGGGTCAAGCGCGACATGGTCGAGTTCAAGGTGGACGAGCATCCCAAGCAGACCTCTGCCGAGGCGCTGGCCGGGTTGCGCCCGGTGTTCAAGAAAGACGGCACCGTCACCGCGGGCAACGCATCGGGCATCAATGACGGCGCCGCGGCGCTGGTGCTGGCGACGGCCGCAGCGGCCGAACATGCCGGGTTGAAGCCCAAGGCGCGCGTGCTGGGCTATGCCCATGCCGGCGTGCGGCCCGAGGTGATGGGTGTGGGTCCGATCCCCGCCGTGCGGAACCTGCTGGAGAAAACCGGGCTTTCGGTCGGCGATTTCGACGTGATCGAATCGAACGAGGCCTTCGCCGCCCAGGCGCTGGCGGTCAGCAACGAGCTGGGCCTCGATCCGGCCAAGGTGAATCCCAACGGCGGCGCCATCGCGCTGGGCCACCCGGTGGGCGCCACCGGCGCGCTGCTCACCGTCAAGGCGCTGTATGAGCTAGAGCGCACCGGCGGCTCCAAGGCGCTGATCACCATGTGCATCGGCGGCGGTCAAGGCATCGCGCTGGCCATCGAGCGGCTCTGATCGCCTCGGGCGTCGGAACGGGGGGGCTGTCTGCCCCCCGCGCCCCCCGAGGATATTTCCAGCCAGAAAAAGACAGGGGACGCGGCGCCAATATTGGCGCCGCGTCGTTTTTTTGGGGTGGTTCCGGAGGCCTGCGGAATCGCGTAGAGCAAGGGCAGCCATCAGTGTTGTGAGAGTCCCATGGATAGTATCGCTCCCTTCCTCGCCTATGCCGCCGCGTTGTCGATTGCGGCGGTGATTCCCGGCCCCGGCATCGCCGCGCTGGTCGGGCAGGCTCTGGGCGGCGGGCTGCGGCCGTCGCTGTTTTTCCTCTCCGGTCTGGCGCTGGGCGATCTGGTCTATCTCACCGTCGCGGTGGCCGGGTTGGCGGCGATGGCGCAGGTCTTTACCGGGGTGATGCTGGTGGTGAAGGTTCTGGGCGGGGCCTATCTGCTCTATCTCGGCTACTTGTTCTGGACCAGCAGGGGCGGGCTGACGCAGGTGGATGCCAGGGCCGGCCGCAGCGACCGCCGCGCCTTTCTGGCCGGTTTCACGGTGACGCTGGGCAACCCCAAGACCATCGTTTTCTACCTGGCGCTGCTGCCCACGGTGATGGATCTGGGCGGCGTCGGGATCGGTGAATGGGCCGGGTTGTCGCTGGTGTCGCTGCTGGTGCTCTTTGCCGTGCTGGTGCCCTATGTACTGCTGGCCACCAAGGCGCGCAGCCTGATGACGCAGCCCCGGGCGCTGAAGCGGCTGAACCGGGCGGCGGCAGGCATCATCGGTGGCGCCGGTGCGCTGATCCTGGGCCAGGCGGCGATGGCGGCACTGCGCCGGGCGTGAGGCGCGACGGGCGGAAACTCAGCCCAGCAGAACCGCCGCCAGCACCGCGCCGCCGCCGATGAGCGCCCCGGCCAGCCCGGCGGCCAGCGCCGTGCCCCAGCGCATCCGCGGCTCCGGTTTCGATGGGTGTGTCTGGGCAATCAGCGCCGCCTCGACCAGCCCGGGCAGCCGCGGCCCGAAGCGCGAGATCACCTGCGCGGTCTTCAGCAGGTCCGCGACAACCGCTTTGGGCCCGATGGATTGCTTGATGTAGTCGCCGACCACGGGCTTGGCGACTTCCCAGATGTTGATATGCGGATCGAGCGAGCGCGCGACGCCTTCGACCACCACCATGGTGCGTTGCAGCAGGATCAGCTCGGTCCGGGTTTCCATCCCGAACCGCTCGGTCACCTCGAACAGATAGGAGAGCAGCCGGCCCATCGAGATATGCGAGGCGTCCATACCGAAGATCGGTTCGCCCACCGCGCGGAGCGCCCGGGCGAATTCCTCGACATCGCGGTCGGCGGGGACGTAGCCGGCCTCGAAATGCACCTCTGCCACCCGTTTGTAATCGCGCTGGATGAAGCCGAAGAGGATCTCGGCATAGACCCGGCGGGTATACTCGTCGATATAGCCCATGATGCCGAAGTCATAGGCGATTATATCGCCGTTGGCCGCGACCTTGAGATTGCCCTGGTGCATGTCGGCGTGAAAGAACCCGTCGCGCAAAGCGTGTTTCAGGAACAGCTGCAGCACCCGTTCGGCCAGCAGCCGGCGGTCGTGGCCGGCGGCATCCAGTGCCGTGTTGTCGCCCAGCGGGTCTCCATCGGCCCAGCCCATGGTCATCACCCGGCGTGCCGAGAGGTGCCACTGGATCGGCGGCAGGCGGAAGCCCTCGTCCTCGCCGGTATTTGCGGCGAATTCCGAGGCGGCGGCGCTTTCCAGCCGGAGGTCGAGCTCGCCGCGCACCACGCCGTCGAAATGGGTGATCACGTCCATGGGCCGCAGCCGCCGCGCGCCGGGGGCGAACAGCTGGACGATGCGGGCGGCGAAATAGAAGGCGTCGATATCGCGGCGGAAGGCGCGCTCGATACCGGGGCGCAGCACCTTGACCGCCACGTCCTGCCCGGTATCGGCCAGCCGCGCCCGATGCACCTGGGCGATGGAGGCGGCGGCGATGGGTTCGGAGAACTCCGAGAACAGCTCATCGACCGACAGCCCCAGCTCGCGCTGAACCTCGGCCATGGCGGCCTCGCGCGGGAAGGGCGGCAGCTTGTCCTGCAGCACGCGCAGCTGCTGCGCCAGCTCGCCGCCGACCACGTCGGGCCGGGTCGAGAGCACCTGACCGAACTTGATATAGGCGGGCCCCAAGGCGGTCAGCGCGCGGGTCGCGGGCGGCATCGCCGGATCGCCCTTGTAACCCAGCCACATGAAGGGTTTGCCCAAGGTATGGGCGAGGAGACGAAGGGCGCGCGGCGCCTCGAACGCATCCAGCACCACGCCCATCGCCCCGGTCCGCTCCAGCGTCGCGCCGGTGCGGATCAGCCGCCAGATGTTGTGCGGCCCTCTCACAGTTTCCAGCCCGAATGCAGCGCCGCGATGCCCATCGAGAGGTTGCGGTATTTCGCGTTCTCGAAGCCGGCGGCGCGGATCATCGCAAGGAAGGTCTCCTGATCGGGGAACTTGCGGATCGATTCGACCAGATACTGATAACTGTCGCGGTCATTGGCGATCAGTTTGCCCATCCGCGGAATCACGTTGAAACTGTAGAGATCGTAGAGCTTCTGCATGCCGGGATTGGGCAGCTGGGAGAACTCCAGCACCATCAGCCGCCCACCGGGTTTCAGCACGCGGTACGCCTCGGCCAGCGCGTCCTGCGGCCGCGTCACGTTCCGGATGCCGAAGCTGATCGTGTAGACGTCGAAGGTATTGTCGTCGAAGGGCAGCGACATGGCATCGCCCACCACCCAATCGAGGCTGTCGGCCATCTGCGCCGCCTCGGCCCGCTTGCGCCCCTCCACCAGCATCGGTTCGGTCAGGTCCAGCACGGTGGCATGGCCGTGGCCCGCGCGTTCGAGGAAGCGGAAGGAGATATCGCCGGTGCCGCCTGCCACGTCGAGCAGCGTCTGCCCGGGGCGCGGCGCCAGCCAATCCATCATCGCGTCCTTCCAGACCCGGTGGATGCCCATGCTCATCACATCGTTCATGATGTCGTACTTCGACGCCACCGAGTTGAACACGCCCTGCACCCGCCCGGCCTTTTCGCCTTCGGGCACGGTCTGAAATCCGAAATGGGTGGTCTTGTCCGTCTGGTCTGCCATGGGGTCTTGCCGTTCCTTGCGATCCGCCCTTGTTATAGGGCGCGCGCGGGCAGGCACAATGCGGCCCGATGGATCAGGAGCGACAGAATGCCGGAATTACCCGAGGTCGAGACCGTTCGCCGCGGTCTGGCCCCCGTGATGGAGGGGCAGGTGATGGCGCGGGTCGAGGTCAATCGCCCCGATCTGCGCTGGCCGTTCCCCGAGCGGATGGCGGAGCGGCTGACGGGCCGCCGGGTGCTGCAGCTCAGGCGACGGTCGAAATACCTGCTGGCCGATCTTGATTCGGGCGAGACGCTGCTGATCCACCTGGGCATGTCCGGGCGGATGACGGTCTCCGGCGATCCGCTGGGACGGTTCGTGCATGACCATCCGGCGGCGGAGAAACACGACCATGTGGTCATTCACATGCAGAACGGCGCGCGCGTGACCTTCAACGATCCGCGCCGGTTCGGGGCGATGGACCTGATGCAGACGGCGGCGGCGGACGAGCACAAGCTGCTGGCCGTGCTGGGGCCGGAGCCGCTGGGCAACGATTTCAACGAGGCCTATCTGGTCGCTGCCTTCACGGGCAAGAACACGCCGGTCAAATCGGCGCTGCTGGATCAGGGAATCGTTGCCGGCCTTGGCAATATCTATGTCTGTGAGGCGTTGTTCCGCTGCGGCATTTCTCCCATGCGCAAGGCGGGGCGAATCTCCGCGCCGCGTGTCGCGTCGCTGGTTCCGGCGATCCGCGATGTGCTGCAGCGGGCCATCGCGGCGGGCGGTTCCTCTCTCAAGGATTTCCGCCAAGCCGATGGCGAGCTTGGATATTTCCAGCATTCCTTCGATGTCTACGGGCGTGAGGGAGAGCCCTGCCGCACCCCGGGCTGTACGCAGACCATTCACCGCAAGGTGCAGGCGGGGCGCTCCACCTTCTACTGCCCGGCGTGCCAAAGATAACTTGAACCGCGGCGCGCGCGTGGTAAGGAATCGCACCTGACTGCAACAAGCGAAAGCGGAATGCCTATGGCCTTCGAGACGATCAACGTCGAAGTGGACGATCACGTCGCCCTAATCAAGCTGAACCGCCCCGAGGCTCTGAACGCGCTGAACACCCAGCTTCTGAGCGAGCTGTGCGAGGCGCTGGAAGAGGCGGATACCAACGACAAGGTGCGCTGTATCATCGTCACTGGCTCGGAAAAGGCCTTTGCCGCCGGGGCCGACATCAAGGAGATGTCGAGCAAGAGCTACGTCGATGTGTTCACCGAGAATCTGTTCGCCGATGCCAGCGACCGGATCATCGCAATCCGCAAGCCGATCATCGCGGCGGTCTCCGGCTATGCGCTGGGTGGCGGCTGCGAGCTGGCGATGGCCTGCGATTTCATCATCGCCGCCGACACCGCCAAGTTCGGCCAGCCCGAGATTAACCTGGGCGTGATCGCCGGCATGGGCGGAACCCAGCGGCTGACCCGCGCGGTGGGCAAGTCCAAGGCGATGGACATGAACCTGACCGGCCGCTTCATGGATGCCGAGGAGGCCGAGCGTGCCGGCCTGGTCAGCCGCGTGGTGCCTGCCAAGAAGCTGCTTGAAGAGGCGATGGGCGCGGCCCAGAAGATCGCCGAGAAGTCGGCCATCTCCACGATGGCGGCGAAAGAGGCGGTGAACCGTAGCTATGAGCTGACGCTGTCCGAGGGATTGCTGTTCGAGCGCCGCGTGTTCCACTCGATGTTCGCCACCGAGGACCAGAAGGAGGGCATGGGCGCCTTCCTCGAAAAGCGGCAACCGCAGTTCCGCGACAAGTAACGCGCGGCCCCCGGCCGGCCGGCATGGGGGCCAGAACACCGGAATGGGGCGTGCCGCAGCGGCGCGCCCTTTTTCGCAGGATCCCCGGCGGTCATTTTCCGGTTGGCAAATGCCGACAAGTTGGATAATCAGCGCCGCTATACATGCGCGTGCGGCCCGCTCAGGCCAGAATCACATGCCCCGTGCCAATACCGGGGGATGTCGGGGCTGGGTCCGGCTGTGCGCTTCCAAGACGTAAACCGAACCCGAAAGAGGTCACACCGAAATGGCAAATTCGCCCCAGGCCAAAAAGCGCGCCCGTCAGAACGAAGCCCGCTTCGCCGTCAACAAAGCGCGCCGTTCGCGCATCCGCACCTATCTGCGCAAAGTCGAAGAGGCGATCGCCTCCGGCGATAAAGATGCCGCACAGGCCGCTCTGCGCGCCGCTCAGCCCGAACTGATGCGCGGTGTGACCAAGGGCGTGTTCCACAAGAACACCGCTGCCCGAAAAATGTCCCGCCTGTCCTCCCGCGTCAAAGCGCTGGGCTAAGGGCGAGTCGGAACAACTTAAAATTGTTTTGCTTGAAGGCGTTGCGGAAAGCGACGCCTTTTTGCGTTTCGCCCGATGCGATTAAGTTTGCCGCAGGTGCGAGAGATTCTTTGCACCTAAACTCAGAGTCAACATCATAGTTTCGTTGCCGCTCTGCGTTGACCCTTGCTATCCATATTCATGCGATTCACTCGCTTGGGGGGACAGGCGGCTTTCGGATCGGACCGACGGGCATCGGGACGATTTCGGGGCAAATCCGGAGGGAATGGACACCATTCCCGAGGGAATGCTGTACGTCAGCTCTTCGTGGCTGCGCGGCCCTGTCATGACAAAGAGTGCATAGCGGTGCAGAGGCGGGGGGCCGCCTCGGACGACGGGTGTTCTGTGTTCCGTTTTCTCGCGCCGCCATGTTGTCCCGGTTGAGGGACGACGCCTGTCGGATCGGCGGCAGGTGCATGTTGGTCCTGTGACGTGAATCCCACCGGGGAAACCCGGTCAACGAAAGAAATAGGCCTAAGGCCGCGGATACGGGATGCGAGGCGCTGGATGACGCAAGAGAAATGGGGACAGCTAAGGCAACGGCTTCTGAAGACGGTCGGTCAGAACAATTTCAAGACCTGGATCGAGCCGCTGGAATTCGCAGAACTTCAGGACGGGGTGGCGGTCTTTCACGTTCCGACCAGTTTCATGGGAAACTACGTCAACCAGAACTTCTCCGACCTGATTCTGTACGAGCTGACCGCGTCGGGTGAAACGGTGCAGCGGGTTGCCTTTCAGGTGGCCGCCAATGCCAGCGCGCGCCCCGTCCGCAAGCCGGCCGCCGCGCCGGCCGCAGAAGCCCCGGCGCCGGCCGCCCCCACCGCCGTGGCCGAGGACAACAACGGTCTGGCCGAGGCGCTGCAGGCCGCGCCGCTGGATACGCGTTTCACCTTTGAGACCTTCGTGGTCGGCAAGCCGAACGAACTGGCTCATGCCGCGGCCCGCCGGGTGAGTGAGGGCGGCGTCGTCACCTTCAACCCGCTGGTGCTCTACGGCGGTGTCGGCCTTGGTAAAACCCACCTGATGCATGCCATCGCCTGGGAACTGCGCGCCAAGCGGCCCGAGCTGAACGTGCTTTACCTCTCCGCCGAACAGTTCATGTACCGCTTCGTGCAGGCGCTGCGCGAACGCAAGATGATGGATTTCAAACATCTGTTCCGTTCGGTCGATGTGCTGATGGTCGATGACGTGCAGTTCATCGCCGGCAAGGATTCCACCCAGGAGGAGTTCTTTCACACCTTCAACGCGCTGGTGGACCAGAACAAACAGATCATCATCTCCGCGGACCGCGCGCCGGGCGAGATCAAGGATCTGGAGGACCGCGTCCGCTCGCGCCTGCAATGCGGGCTGGTGGTCGACCTGCATCCCACCGACTACGAACTGCGTCTGGGCATCCTGCAAAGCAAGCTGCAGCAGTATCGCGGCTCCTACCCCGATCTGAGCATCGCCGACGGGGTGCTGGAATTCCTCGCTCACCGGATCAGCACCAACGTGCGGGTTCTGGAGGGCGCGCTGACGCGGCTGTTCGCCTTCGCCTCCCTCGTCGGGCGCGAGATCGACATGGAGCTGACGCAGGATTGTCTGGCCGACGTGCTGCGCGCCTCCGAGCGCAAGATCACCATCGAGGAGATCCAGCGCAAGGTGTCGGACTACTACAACATCCGCCTCAGCGACATCATCGGGCCCAAGCGCCTGCGCTCCTACGCGCGGCCGCGGCAGGTGGCGATGTACCTGTGCAAACAGCTGACCAGCCGTTCGCTGCCGGAAATCGGCCGCCGTTTCGGCGGGCGCGACCACACCACGGTGATGCACGGCGTGCGCCGGATCGAAGAACTGAAGGTGACCGACGGGCAGATCGCCGAAGACGTGGAGATGCTGCGCCGCGCGCTCGAAGCCTGAGCGCGGAGCGGCGGGCGCTGACCCGCCGCGCCCGGCGCGGGGCCCCGCGCCGGAATGTCGGGCAAAGCGGCAGGGAAATCCCACACATGCCGTTTGCCTTGGCCCGGGGGCCTTGACGCCCCGGTCTTTCCAGCAGAGAAATCCAAAAAAACCTTGTGCCGCAGGGGCAAACGGCTAGTGTGCCCTTCCCGGCAGATGCGGAGGGTGAGGGACATGAAGATCAGCGTCGAACGCGGTACACTTCTGAAAGCCGTGGCGCAGGCCCAGTCGGTTGTGGAGCGTCGCAACACGATCCCGATCCTTGCCAATGTGCTGATCGAGGCCGAAGGCGACCAGGTGCAGTTCCGCGCCACCGATCTGGATGTGGAGGTGGTCGACAAGGCCGCCGCCCAGGTCGAACGCGCCGGGGCCACCACAGTGGCCGCGACCACATTGCACGAAATCGTCCGCAAACTCCCCGACGGGGCGCTGGTGACGCTGACCGCCGACAGCGCCGCAGGGCGGCTGACGGTCGAGGCGGGGCGCTCGAACTTCTCGCTGGCGACCCTGCCGAAGGAAGATTTCCCGGTGATGGCCTCGTCGGAATACCAGTCGAATTTCTCCGCCCCCGCCGCGGTTCTGCGGCGGCTGTTCGACAAGTCGAAGTTCGCCATCTCGACCGAAGAGACCCGGTATTATCTCAACGGCGTCTACATGCATGTGGCCGATGGCGAGGGGCAGAAGGTGCTGCGTTGCGTCGCCACCGACGGCCACCGCCTGGCCCGGATCGACGCCGATCTGCCCGGTGGTGCCGAGGACATGCCGGGGGTGATCGTGCCGCGCAAGACGGTGGGCGAGCTGCGCAAGCTGCTGGAAGACGACGACATGCAGATCGCCGTGTCGGTGAGCGAGACCAAGGTGCGCTTTGCCACGCCGGATATCACGCTGACGTCGAAGGTGATCGACGGCACCTTCCCGGACTATTCCCGGGTGATCCCGCAGAACAACACCCGCCGGATGGAAGTGGACGCCGCCGATTTCGCCAAGGCGGTCGATCGTGTCGCCACCGTCAGCTCGGAACGGTCGCGCGCGGTGAAGATGCAGCTCGACACAGACCGGCTGGTGCTCTCGGTCAACGCCCCCGACAGCGGCGCGGCAGAGGAAGAGCTGGCCGTCGCCTATGACGACGAGCGGCTGGAGATCGGGTTCAACGCCAAATACCTGCTGGAGATTGCCAGCCAGGTCGATCGCGAGAACGCGGTGTTCCTGTTCAACTCCTCCGGCGATCCGACCCTGATGCGCGAAGGCAACGACACCAGCGCGGTTTACGTGGTCATGCCGATGCGGGTGTGACCGCGCTGCCGGGGCAGGCCCCCGGCGGGCGTATTTTGACCCAGAAGAAGGGGCCGTCATGTCCCTGGCCCTGACAGATCTGACCCTGTCGCATTTCCGGTCGCACCGGCGCGCGCATATCGCGGGCGACGGACGGCCGGTTGCCATTTACGGGCCGAACGGCGCGGGCAAGACCAATATCCTCGAAGCGGTTTCGCTGTTCTCGCCCGGCCGTGGCCTGCGCCGCGCCAGCGCGGAAGAGATGGCGCGACGGCCGGAGAGCCTGGGCTGGAAGCTGACCGGGGTGCTGCGGTCGGGCGGCAGCACGTATGAGGTCGAGACCTGGTCGGAAAACGGCGCGGCGCGGCAGGTGCGGATCGACGGGAAAGCCGCGACGCAGCTGGATCTCGGGCGGGTGTCGCGGGTGGTCTGGCTGATCCCCTCGATGGACCGGCTGTGGATCGAGGGCGCCGAGGGCCGGCGGCGGTTTCTCGACCGGATGGTGATGAGCTTCGATCCGGCCCATGCCGAGGCCTCTCTGACCTATGAAAAGGCGATGCGGGAGCGCAACCGGCTGCTGAAGGATCAGGTGCGCGATGCCCATTGGTACGCGGCGTTGGAAGGGCAGATGGCCGAGGCGGGGCACCGCATCCACCAGGCGCGGCAACTGGCGCTGACAGAGCTTGTGGCGGCCCAGGCGGGCGCCGAAACCGCCTTTCCCGCCGCCGAGCTGGAGCTGATCCAGACCGAAGGCGAGATGCCCCGGACGGAAGAGGAACTGCGCGCGGCGCTGGCCGGGAACCGCCCGCGCGATCTGCACGCGGGCCGCACGCTGGTCGGGCCGCACCGCGCCGATCTGAAGGCCGTCTACGCGGCCAAGGACGTGGCCGCGAAGGATTGCTCCACCGGCGAGCAGAAGGCGCTGCTGATCTCGCTGATCCTGGCCAACGCGCGGGCGTTGTCGGCGCGCGACGGGGCGGCACCGATCCTGCTGCTGGACGAGGTGGCGGCGCATTTGGATGCCGGGCGGCGCGCGGCGCTGTTCGACGAGATCTGCGCGCTGGGCGCCCAGGCCTGGATGACCGGCACCGGGCCGGAGTTGTTCGCCGAGCTGGGCGCGCGGGCCGAATACCTGGAAGTAACCGAAACCGCCGGCGAGAGCCGCGTCGAGGAAAGGACCATCGCATGACACCGCAACGCGTGACCCTGATCACCCTGGGCGTGGACGATCTGACGCGCGCCCAGGCGTTTTACGCGGCGCTGGGCTGGACCCCGGCGCAGGCGGAGGAGGGCATCGTCTTCTATCAGCTCAACGGTCAGGTGCTGGGCCTGTTCGGCCGCGCGGCGCTGGCCGAGGATCAGGGCCGGCCGGGGGCGGAGCTGGGCACCGGCGCGATGACGCTGGCGCAGAATTTCGCGACCGAGGCCGAGGTCGATGCGGCCTTTGACACCGCCATCGCGGCGGGCGCCACGGTGCTGAAGCGGCCGGAAAAGGTATTCTGGGGCGGCTATTCCGGCTATTTCGCCGACCCCGACGGCCATGTCTGGGAACTGGCGATGAACCCGTTCTGGCCGCTGGGCGAAGACGGCGCGCTGACATTGCCGGAGCCGGAATGACGCTCTCTCCGGTCGATATGCTGCTCTATGCCGGGGCGCTTTTCATCCTGTTCATCACCCCCGGCCCGGTCTGGCTGGCGGTGATGGCGCGGGCCGTGTCCGGCGGCTTTGCCTCGGCCTGGCCGCTGGCCTTCGGCGTGGCCGTGGGAGATGTGGTCTGGCCGTTCCTTGCCATTCTGGGGGTAAGCTGGGTGGTGGCCGAATATGACAGCGTGCTGACCACGCTGCGCTGGGTTGCCTGTGTCGTGTTCCTCTACATGGGCTGGGCCACCATCCGCCGCGCCGACGCGGTGATCGCCGCCGACCGGCGGCTGATGCGGCCGGGGCTCTGGCCGGGGTTCCTGGCGGGCGTCGCCGCGATCCTGGGAAACCCCAAGGCGATCCTGTTCTACATGGGGGTGTTGCCCGGCTTCTTCGACCTGGCGCGGGTGACCCGGGCGGACATCGCCGTGATCGTCGTGCTGTCGGTGGTGGTGCCGCTTGCCGGCAACCTCTGCTTTGCGCTGGTGGTCGACCGGATGCGGAGGTTCCTGACCGCGCCGGCGGCGCTGCGGCGGCTCAATCTGGCGGCGGGCGGGCTGCTGATCTGCGTCGGTCTGGTCTTGCCCTTCACCTGACACGAAATCTGGTGTGGGGACGTGACATTCCCCCCTAGGAATCGTATAAAATGACAAAATTATAAAGGAACTTCCCGATGGCCGAAGGCAACCAGGCGCCGGCCGAATATGGCGCTGAATCCATCAAGGTTCTCAAAGGCTTGGAGGCGGTCCGCAAACGCCCCGGCATGTACATCGGCGATACCGACGACGGCTCGGGCCTGCATCACATGGTCTACGAGGTGGTCGACAACGGCATCGACGAGGCGCTGGCGGGGCATGCCGACCATGTGGCCGTGAAAATCCACGCCGATTCCAGCGTTTCCGTCTCCGACAACGGCCGTGGCATCCCGGTCGATATCCACGCCGAAGAGGGGGTCTCCGCGGCGGAAGTGATCATGACCCAGCTGCATGCGGGCGGCAAGTTCGACAGCAATTCCTACAAGGTGTCGGGCGGTCTGCACGGGGTCGGCGTGTCGGTGGTGAACGCGCTGTCGGTCTGGCTGGAACTGCGGATCTGGCGCAACGGCAAGGAACACGTGGCCCGCTTCGAGAATGGCGAGACCGCCGAGCACCTCAAGGTGGTGGGCGATTGCGGCGACCGCACCGGAACCGAGGTGCGCTTCCTCGCCTCGACCGAAACCTTTTCGAACCTCGAATACTCCTTCGAGACGCTGGAAAAGCGCCTGCGCGAACTGGCGTTCCTGAATTCCGGCGTGCGCATCATCCTGGAGGACGAGCGCCCCGCGGAGCCGCTGCGGACCGAGCTTTTCTACGAGGGCGGGGTCAAGGAATTCGTCAAATACCTCGACCGCCACAAGACCGCGATGATGGAAGAGCCGATCTATATCGTCGGCGACCGCGACGATATCGGCGTCGAAATCGCCATGTGGTGGAATGACAGCTACCACGAGACGGTGCTGCCTTTTACCAACAACATCCCGCAGCGCGACGGCGGCACCCACGTGGCGGGCTTCCGCGGCGCGCTGACCCGGACGCTGACCCGCTACGCGCAGGAAAGCGGGATCGCCAAGAAGGAAAAGATCAACTTCACCGGTGACGACGCGCGCGAGGGGCTGACCTGCGTGCTGTCGGTGAAGGTGCCCGATCCGAAATTCTCCAGCCAGACCAAGGACAAGCTGGTCAGTTCCGAGGTCCGCCCGGCGGTGGAGAACCTGGTGGGCGAGAAGCTGTCGGAATGGCTGGAAGAGCACCCGAACGAGGCCAAGATCCTCGTCGGCAAGATCGTCGAGGCGGCGCTGGCCCGCGAAGCGGCGCGCAAGGCGCGCGAGCTGACCCGGCGCAAGACGGCGATGGACGTTAACTATCTTGCCGGAAAGCTGAAGGACTGCTCCGAAAAGGACCCGTCGAAGACCGAAGTCTTCCTCGTCGAGGGCGACAGCGCCGGCGGCTCGGCGCAGACCGGGCGTGATCGGCGGACCCAGGCGATCCTGCCGTTGCGCGGCAAGATCCTGAACGTGGAACGGGCACGGTTCGACAAGATGCTGAGCTCTCAGGAGATCGGCAACCTTGTGATGGCGCTGGGCACCGGCATCGGCCGGGACGAGTTCGACATCTCCAAGCTGCGCTACCACAAGATCGTCATCATGACCGACGCCGACGTCGACGGCGCGCACATCCGGACGCTTCTGCTGACCTTCTTCTTCCGGCAGATGCCGGAGCTGATCGAGGGCGGCTATTTGTACATTGCGCAGCCGCCTTTGTACAAAGTCTCGCGCGGCAAGTCCGAGGTCTATCTCAAGGACCAGGCGGCGCTCGACGACTACCTGATCGAACAGGGGGTCGACGGCGCGGTGCTGCGTCTGGGCTCGGGCGAAGAGATCGTCGGTCAGGACCTCAAGCGGGTGGTGGACGAAGCGCGGCAGCTCAAGCGCGTGCTGGAGGCCTTCCCGACCCATTACCCCCGTCACATCCTGGAACAGGCGGCAATCGCCGGCGCCTTCGTGCCCGGGGCGGTGGATGCCGACCTGCAGGGCGTGGCCGACCGGGTGGCGGCGCGGCTGGACCTGATCGCGCTGGAATATGAGCGCGGCTGGCAGGGCCGGATCACCCAGGACAAGGGTATCCGTCTGGCGCGCATCCTGCGCGGCGTGGAAGAGGTGCGTACGCTGGACGGGCCGATGCTGCGCTCCGGCGAGGCGCGCCGCACCGGTAGCTTCACCCAGTCGCTGCAGGAGGTGTACGGCACCGCGGCGCAACTGGTGCGCAAGGACCGCAGCCAGGTGATCTACGGGCCGCTGGGGCTGCTGAAGGCGATCCTGGACGAGGGCGAGAAGGGGCTGACGCTGCAACGCTACAAGGGGCTGGGCGAGATGAACCCGGATCAGCTGTGGGAAACCACGCTGGACCCGGAGGCGCGCACGCTGCTGCAGGTCAAGGTCGACGATGTGGCCGAGGCCGACGACCTCTTTACCAAGCTGATGGGCGATGTGGTGGAACCGCGCCGGGAGTTCATCCAGAAGAACGCGCTGAGCGTGGAGAACCTGGATTTCTAGGGGAGCCTTCTAAGCAAGTGCACCAGTGCGGAACAAGCCCGAAGGGCGCCGCTTGGTCGACGTAAGCGCGCCGATCATTCGGAGCCCGACCTTGTCTGCCAAAAAGTGAGTCGAACTTCTGTCGCAGCGCCACCCCACGGTCCGGCGCAAGCGCGGCTCGCTCTTTGGGGCAGGTCGGGAAACGTTAGGCCAGCAGGCCTCGCCGCATCAGATAAATATCCATGATCCAGCCATGCCGCGCACGCGCCTCGGCACGGGTCTCGGCAATCTCTTCCGCCACCTCGGCCAGTGGGCCGGCGACGCGGATCTCTTCGTCCATCCCGGCATAGGCGGACCACCAGATGTGGATCCCCTCCGGCTCCAGCACCTCGAAGGCGCCGCCGCCGTCCAGCATCACCACCAGCGTCTCAACCCCCTCGGGCCAGCCCTCGTCCCGCAGCCGGCGGCCGGTGGTGACGGTAAAGGGCGCGCCGATCTCGTTCAGCGGGATTGTGTGGCCTGCCGTCAGCGCCTGGATCGAGGTGATGCCGGGCACCACGCGCAGCGACAGCGGCAGCACGCGGCGGACCCGCCCGGCGATCCTGAGGGTGCTGTCGTAGAGCGATGGATCGCCCCAGACCAGGAACGCCACCCGGCCGCTCTCGCCCAGTTCGCAGATGATTTCCCGCGCCCAGACCCGCGCGATGGCATCGTGCCAGTCGTCCACCCCGGCGCGGTAATCGGGGTTGGCGGCATCGCGTTTCGGCAGGTCGAATTCATGCAGGCGCGGCCTGGGTCCGGTCAGCACCTCGGCACAGATCCGGCGGCGCAGCCCGGCAAGGTCGTCCTTGCCGGGGCCCTTGCGGGGAATCAGGATCAGATCGGCGGCGTTCAGTACCTCCACCGCCTCGCGGGTGAGGTGTTTGGGGTTGCCGCTGCCGATACCGACCAGAGACAGCTCGATCATGGGGAGGCCATCAACAAGCGGCGCGGCGCCGTTTCCGGAGCCACGCCTGTTTCAGATATGCGCGATCAGGCCGCGTCGTAGAGGCGCGGCGTCACGATCGCCGTGCCGCGCAGGCCCTTGAGCGCCTTGGCCCCGGCCAGCACCGCCAGATCGGCCAGCGGTTCGACGATCACCACCAGCATGTAGGCACCGCCGAAGGTGGCGATGGAGGCGAGGTTTTCTGCCCCGAAGCCCTGACCGTAGAAGGCCCAGAACGCGACCCAGAGCACCACGCCGCCCTGGTAGGCGGTCGAAAGCGCCAGCGCCTGGCCGTACTTCAGGTCAACATAGGGCGTATCCGGCGCGATGATCTTCTTGGCCAGCGCCTGCACCGCGAAGAGCGGCAACAGAAGCGTGGTCATGTTCATCCCGTATTGCGGAAGGTCGAAGGGGGCAAAGAACACCCCCTGGATCAGCAGCCCCAGCGCCAGCCCCAGCGCGGCGGGTGCGGCGCCGAAGATCAGGAACAGGGTCGAGCCGAGGATGAAATGCACCTCCGACACGCCGACGGGGTAATGCGGCAACACCTCGAAAAAGGTGAAGACGAGCGCGGTTGTGGCGGCGCTGCGCAGCGCCAGCGAGGCGGCGCCGCTCTGGCGCAGGCTCTGCAGCGCCTCTTTCGCTGTATAGGTGGCCGCGCCGGCGGCGGTGGCATAGCTGAGGAAAATCTTGGCTCCGGCAACGAGCCCGGGTTCGATATGCATGTCTTTGTCTCCTTCCCGTCTCACCCGACGGGGTTCTGAGGGTTGCTCCGGCCGGTCGGGCCGGTCTTGAGGTTCGCCGCGCAGGACGCGGCGGCTGACGGCAGGTCTCCTGACTTACGGGTCGTCGCACGTCCCGGGCCTTCCCGGCCTGTTTCGGCCAGTGGTTCTTTCCGGGCGGGCTCGCCGCTTACAGTTGCGGGGGCAGTCGCGGATTTGGCGCCAAGGTGGGGCACCGCACCGTGTTCCCTTTTCATCCGGCGGTCCCGAAGGGGCCGCATGGAACCGTCAGGATCAGGTTTCATTGTCGTGGGTTGGCTGTCAATCCTCCTCTGCCAGCGGTCCGAATAGAATGAGCGCGGGCGCATCGCCGCCGGTTGGGCCGGCAGCGGCCAGTTCGGCCAGGCTGTGACGGCTGAGCGCCTGATGCGGGGTCGAGACGCCCTCGGCCAGCATCGCCGGGGTTTCGGGCGGCAAACCGGCGGCGATCAGGCGCGCGGCCAGCGCGGCAAAGGTGCGCCGGCCCATGTAGAGCGCGGTGGTCGCCTCCGGATCGGCCAGCGCGGCGAGGTTCAGCCCCTCGGGCAGGGCGCCGGTGACATCGTGGCCGGTGACGAATTGCAGCCGCCGGGCGGTCAGCCGGCGGGTCAGCGGGATGCGCGCAGCGGCTGCGGCGGCCGAGGCGGCGGTGATGCCCGGGATCACCTCATGGTCGATACCGGCGGCGCGCAGCGCGAGGATCTCTTCCTCCAGCCGGCCAAAAATGCCCGCATCGCCGGATTTCAGCCGCACCACCCGCGCGCCGGTCTGGGCGTAATCGACCAGCAGGCGGCTGACATGGTTCTGCCGCGGCGAGGGGCGGCCGGCGCGTTTCCCTACGCCGACCAGATCCGCGCCGTCGCGGGCATATTCCAGGATTGGCCCGGCGGAAAGATCGTCGTAGAGCACCGCATCTGCACGTTTGAGACGGTCGACCGCCTTCAGCGTCAGAAGCTCCGGATCGCCGGGCCCGGAGGAGACGAAGCTGACAAAACCGCTCATGTGGCCTCCGCGATCAGGTGGAAAAAGGTGCCGGAGGCCCGGCCGCGGCGCGATCCGGTTTCCGGCACCTCGGCGCCGTTGGCATCCGCAACCCGGGCCAGCGGCGCGTCGGGCTGGTCGAGGATGGTGGAATAGTGGAACTCATGCCCGCGCAGGCGTTGGCCTGTGGCATGGCCGGGCAGCGGGGCGGAAAGCTCCGCCAGCCGGTAGCCGAGGTGCATCTTGCGCTTTTGGTAGGAGGTGACGAGGCCCAGCAGCCCGGCCATCCGGTGGCGGGTGCCGTCCTTGTCGATCAGCGCCTCGCCCATCGCCATGTAGCCACCGCATTCGCCATGCACGGGGCGGGTTTCGGCAAAGCGGTGCAGCCCGGCGCGGAAGCTTTCGGCGGCGGCCAGTTGCCCGGCATAGAGCTCCGGATAACCGCCGGGCAGCCAGCAGACATCGGCGCTGTCGTCCGGCGCCTGATCGGCCAGCGGCGAGAACGGCAGGATCTCTGCCCCCGCATCGCGCCAGCCCTGCAGCAGATGCGGGTAGACGAAGGAGAAGGCCGCATCGCGGGCCAGTGCGATGCGCTGGCCGGGCGGCGGCGCCGGGCGGCTGATGGCGTCAGGCATAGCGGTGCCCCGGGCTGCGGCCTGCAGGGCGGACAGGTCGGTGTATTCGGTGATCGCCTGCGCCGCGCGGCTCAGCAGATCGTCGATCTGCCCATGTTCCTCGGCCTGTACCAGCCCCAGATGCCGCTCCGGCACCTCCACCGCTGCTTGCCGCGGCAGGGCGCCGAGTACGGGGATGCCCATGGCCTCCATGCCGACGCGGACCAGCGTCTCGTGCCGCGGGCTCGCCACCCGGTTCAGCACCACGCCGGCCAGCGTCACGTCGGGCCGATAGGTGGCAAAGCCCGCCGCCGTTGCCGCTGCCGATTGCGCCTGTCCCGAGACATCCAGCACCAGCACCACCGGCCAGCCCATCCGCGCGGCGATATCGGCGCTGGCGCCGTTGCCGCTCTCGCCCGGGGCGGCGACCCCGTCGAACAGCCCCATGGACCCCTCGGCCAGCGCCAGATCGGCCCCCCTGGCCCGCTCGATCAGCCCGGAGATCAGGCCCGGCCCCATCGCCCAGCTGTCGAGGTTGAAGGAGGCCCGCCCGCAGGCGGCGCGGTGAAAGCCGGGATCGATATAATCCGGCCCGCTCTTGAACGGCTGCACGGTCAGCCCCTGGTCGCTCAACGCGCGCAACAGCCCCAGCATCAGCGTGGTCTTGCCGGTGCCGGAGGCGGGGGCGGAGATCATCAGCCCGGGAGGAAGCGCAGCAGGCGGCGGCGTCATTCGGCGTCCTCCGGGAAACGCGGCTCTGAGCCCACGGGGCGGAAGCGGCGGTCGTAATCGCCTGCATAGAGCCTGCTTTCGCCGAAATCCTCCGCCCCCAACGCAGGACCCACAAGGATCAGCGCGGTGCGTCCGCGTTCGCCTCCCGTCGCCTCCTCCAGCGTGGCGAGCGTCGCCTTCACCACCCGTTGGTCGGGCCATGTGGCGCGCCAGACAATGGCGGCGGGGCAGTCCGCGCCATAGTGCGGCGTGAGCTCTTCGACCACCCGCTCCAGCACATGCACCGAGAGGTGGATGGCCAGCGTCGCCCCGGTGGCGGCGAAATTGGCCAGCGTCTCGCCTTCGGGCATGGCGGAGGCGCGCCCCGACGTCCGGGTCAGCACCAGCGATTGCGCCACGCCGGGCAGGGTCAGCTCCGCCCCCAGCGCGGCGGCGGCGGCGGAAAAGGCCGGCACGCCGGGGGTGATGTCATGGGGAATGCCTGCCGCCCGCAGTCGGCGCAGCTGTTCACCCATCGCCGACCAGACCGAGAGATCGCCGGAATGCAGCCGGGCGATGTCGTGACCTTCGGCATGTGCCGCCGTGATTTCCGCCATGATCTGGTCGAGCGACAGCGGCGCCGTGTTGACGATCCTGGCGCCGTCGGGGCAATGCGCCAGCAACGCCTCGGGCACCAGCGACCCGGCATAGAGGCAGACCGGGCAGGCGGCGATCAGGTCGCGGCCGCGCAGCGTGATCAGGTCGGCGGCGCCGGGGCCGGCGCCGATGAAATGGACGGTCATTTGTCGGGTCCTTCTGCGAGAGCTGCGGTGGCCATGCCGCAGGGGGAAATCACGCGCCGAACGATCAGCCGCGCGCCGGGGCCGGCAACGGCCAATGCGGCGGCCTCCGCCAGCGAGCCGGTCCCGAAACGGGCGATCTGGCCGGCGGATTGGGTGAGCGTGGTCTGGGCGGCGAGGGTGGCCTCCGCCACCGGGATCAGCGGCAGGTTCATCTCCGCCGCCAGTTGGGTGATCTGCGGCGCCTCGGCCTTATGCGCGGCGGTCGCCAGCGCCTGCACCGGCCGGGCGGAGAGCGCCAGGGCCGCGCGCAGCGCCGCGACCGGCGCCTCCCGGCGGAAACCGATGCCCGCCACGATCATCGCGCCACGCTCCATTGCGTCACCGGGCGGGCGCGGTCCCAGCCGCGCATCCGGCCCAGCGGCGCGGCTTCGGAGAGCTCGACGCGCAGGAGGTCTCCGCCCTTGTCGGCGTGCCATTTGCTCAGCAAGGCTTCGGTCTCCAGCGTTACCGCATTGGCAACCAGCCGCGTACCGGGGCTCAGCCTGGCCCAGAGCCATTGCAACAATGCCTCCGACCCGCCGCCGCCGACAAAGACGCAATCGGGGCTTGGCAGAATGCGCAGCGCATCGGGGGCGCGGCCCTCGATGACCTCGATCCGGTGGGTGAGGCCGAAACGTTCCGCATTGGTGCGGATATTTCCGGCGCGGTCGGTGCGCGGCTCTATGGCAATGGCGCGGGCACCGGGGGCGGAGAGCGCCCATTCGACGGAAACCGAGCCGGAGCCGGCGCCGATATCCCACAGCAGCTCTCCCGGACGTGGGGCGAGCGCCGAGAGGGTGAGGGCGCGGACGGGGCGCTTGGTGATCTGGCCGTCATGCGCGAAGAGAGCGTCGGGCAGCCCGCTGCTGCGCGGCAGGCCGGGGGTGCCCTGAGCCTCGATGGCGACGGCCACCGGGGCGGCGATGTCGGAGAGGGCAAAGGCGTCGGCGGTGGTGCTGCGGATCCGCTCGCGCGACCCTCCAAGCGCCTCCAGCACGGTGAGGTTCGAGGGGCCAAAGCCCTGCAGGATCAGCCACTCCGCCAGCAGGACCACCGCCGCGCCGTCACGCATCAGGCAGATCGCCCGCACCCCCGGCGCCAGCAGCGGCACCAGCCGCGCGAAGGGGGCTGCGTGGAGACCGAGGCAGAGGGTCTCTTCCAGCCGCCAGCCCAGCCGCGCGGCGATGAGCGAAAAGGTCGAAGGCGCCGGAAACGCCCGCCATTCGTCCCGCGCCAGATGCGGCGCCAGTGTGCCGCCGACGCCGTGCCAGAACGGATCGCCGGAGGCCAGAACGGCGACCGGATGCCCACGCAGGTCCAACACCGGCTGCACCGAAAACGGCACCGGCCAGGGGCGGCCCCGATCGCCGGCCTGCGCCAGCTCCAGATGCCGCGGCCCGCCGAAGATCACCTCGGCCCGGTCGAGCGCGGCACGGCTTGCGCCGGTCAGCCCGTTCAGGCCATCTTCGCCCAGACCGACGATTGTCACCCAGGGCTCAGACATGACGCGCATTCTCCTTCTCGGAGGCACCACGGAGGCCAGCCAGCTTGCCCGCGTTCTGGCGCAGGCGGGGGCCGATGCGGTGTTCTCCTATGCCGGGCGCACCACGCAGCCGCTTGCGCAGCCCTTGCCCACCCGGGTCGGCGGCTTCGGCGGTGCCGAGGGGCTGGTGGCGTATCTGCGCGCCGAGGGCATCACCTATGTGATCGATGCCACTCATCCATTCGCCGCGCAGATGAGTGCGAATGCGGTGGCCGCTTGCTCTGAGATCGGCGTGGATCTCTGCGCACTGGAACGCCCGTCCTGGCAGGCCGGGCCGGGCGATGACTGGCGGCATGTTCCGGACATCGCGGGCGCGGTGGCGGCGCTGCCGAAGGCGCCGGCGCGAGTGTTCCTCGCCATTGGCAAGCAGACGCTCGAAGCCTTCGCCGCCCAACCGCAGCATCACTATCTGTTGCGGCTGGTGGATGCGCCCGAAGTCCCGCTGCCGCTGCCGGATGCCGAAGCGGTGATCGCCCGTGGCCCCTTCACCGCAGAAGGCGACCGGGCGCTGTTGCGGCAACACGCCATCGACCTGATCGTCGCCAAGAACGCCGGTGGCACGGGTGCGCGTGCCAAGCTCGATGCCGCCCGCGCCCTCGGCCTGCCGGTGGTGCTGATCGAACGGCCGGATGTGCCCGCGCGGCGGGTGTTCGACAGCGTCGAGGATGTGATGCGCTGGCTGCCTCATCCCGCGCGCCTCGGGGTATAGACGAAGCGTCCGACCCGGCGGGTGTCGGCATTGCCGAGGATCACCACGGTACGCATATCGGCCATCTCCGGCGTCGCCTCGGCCAGCGTCACGGTGGTGAGGGTTTCGCCCGGTTTCGACACGTCGCGGGCAAAGCTGATCAGCGTCCCGCCGCCGGTTTCCTCGCGCAACACCTCCAGCGCGCGGGCGAACTGATGCGGCCGGCTTTTCGAACGCGGGTTGTAGAAGGCCATGGCAAAGCCCGCCTGCGCCGCCAGCCGCAGCCGCCGTTCGATCAGCGCCCAGGGCTTGAGGTTGTCGGAGAGATTGATCGCACAGAAATCATGCCCCAACGGTGCCCCCAGCCGCGCGGCGGCGGCCAGCATGGCGGTGATGCCGGGCAGGATGCGGATATCGAGGGCGCGCCAGTCCTCCGGCCCCGCCTCCAACGCTTCAAACAGCGCTGAGGCCATGGCAAAGACGCCGGGATCGCCGGAGGAGACGACGACCACCCGCCGCCCCTCTGCCGCCAGCCGCAGCGCATGGGCGGCGCGGTCCAGCTCCACCCGGTTGTCGGAGGCGTGCAGCACCAGCCCCGCGCGCGGGGCGATGCGGGCGACATAAGGAATATAGCCCACCACATCGGTGGCCTCCGCCAGCGCCAATGAGACCTCGGGCGTCACCAGCGCTTCATCTCCGGGGCCGAGGCCGGCAACTGCGATCCAGCCGCTCATGGCCGCCGCCCCTGACCGTGCACCAGCGCGATGGAGAAATAGGGCACCGGCCCGGCCACCGCGGCCAATCGTTGCACCTTTTGCCCCGGCATGGTGCCGCGCTCGACCAGCCAGGCGTCGGCGAGCCGCCCGGCCTGCTCCAGCGCGCGGCGCAGCTTCGGCAGGTGGCGGCCGATCTTCATCACCACCAACGCGTCGGTATCGGCGGCGCGGCGAGCGAGCTCCGCTTCCGGCAGGGTGGCGGCCAGCACGGTCAGCACATCGTCGCCCCAGGTGATCGGCCGGTCGGTGGCTGTCCAGCAGCCGGACATGCCGGTGATGCCCGGCACCACCTCGACCTCTGCCCGGCCTTGCAGGCGGGAATGCAGATGCATGAAGGAGCCGTAGAAGAACGGATCGCCCTCGCAGAGCACGACGACATCGCCATTCGCGGCCAGCTCCGTCAGCCGCTCCGACCAGTCGTCGTAGAACGCCGCGAGCCGGCGGTTGTACTCCGGATCGGTGACCGGGATTTCAGTGGTGACGGGATATTCCATCGCGTGTTCAATGGCTTGACTGCCGATCACTCCCTCGACGATCTGCCGCGCCTGACCCGCGCGCCCGGCCTTGCGGAAATAGGCCACGTGGCGCGCCGCGCCGATCAGCCGGTGCGCCTTGACGCTCATCAGATCGGGGTCGCCGGGGCCGAGGCCGATACCAATGACCTTGCCCATGCTCATTCCTTCCGGCTCGCCAGCGCGTTGACGGCGGCCACGGTGATGGCGGAGCCGCCGAGCCTGCCGCGCACGATCATCGACGGCGCAGGCAGGTCGTCCATCAACGCGTCCTTCGATTCCGCCGCACCAACGAACCCCACCGGGCAGCCGATGATCGCGGCGGGGCGGGGGCAGGCGGGGTCTTCCAGCATGTTCAGCAGGTGGAAGAGGGCCGTGGGGGCATTGCCGATCGCCACCACGGCGCCCTCCAGATGCGGCCGCCACAGTTCCAGCGCCGCGGCAGAGCGGGTGGTGCCCATCGCCCTGGCCCTCTCCGGCACGGCCGGGTCGTGCAGGGTGCAGATCACCGGGTTGTCTGCGGGCAGGCGGGGGCGGGTGATCCCTTCGGAGACCATCCGCGCGTCGCAGAGGATCGGTGCGCCTTTCTGCAGGGCGCTGCGCGCGGTTTGGGCAAAATCGGGCGAGAATTGTACATCCCGCTCCAGCCCGACCAGACCGGCGGCATGGATCATGCGGACGACCACGGGTTCCTCCCCGGCGGTAAAGCGGGCGAGGTCGGCCTCGGCGCGGATGGTGGCGAAGCTCCGGGCATAGATCGCGGCGCCGTCGGTTTCGTAGGTGTGGGGCATTCAGGGGCCTTCGGTCAGGAGGTCGGGAGGGAAGGTCAGGGCGTCGGCGCTGAGGCCGGTGCGGTCGGGCGGGTCGCCGGCACGGCCCTGCCGGATCAGGTCGAACCGGTCGGGGCCGGTGGCGACCAGGGTCAGAGGTGCGGCAGCCGGATGGGCGCAGCCCTTGGCGCAGCCGGAGACATGCAGAAGCATGCCCTCCGGCAGATGCGGCGCCAGCGCGCGGGCCAGGGGTCGGGTTGGGGAGAGGGCCTGCGGGCACCCCGGTGCGCCGGTGCAGGCCACGACGCGCAGGCACGGGTCGGTGGCGTCGGCGATCAGCGCGGGCAGCCCGGGCAGCGCGGCGCGCGCGGCCCCTTCGATCAGCAGCATCCGCCAGGGCGTGAGACGCAGCGGGCCGGCCTCGGCCAGCGCCGCCAGGGTTTCGGCCTGCATCTGGCCGAACGCCAGCGCGACCAGCATGCCCTGCGCGCAGGGGCCGGGCTTTGGCGGCTCTCGCCCGTCTGCAGCGCGGATTTCCGAAAACCCGGGGGGCGGAGCGAAGCCGGAGGCCAGATGCCGCGCCATCCGGCCCCGGCCCTCCGGTGCGCCACCACTGTCGAGGAACCAGCGGGCGAGGGCCAGCGCAGTCCTGGCGGCGGTCTTCACCGTGACCGGTGCGCCGGTCGCGGCACCGTCGGGGCGGCAGAGCAGCCCGCCGGCACTGTCGCGTTCCAGCCGGATATCGGCGGGGGTGGCGGTGAGCACCGGCGCCGGGCCGCAATCGACGGCAAAGCCGAATTTGCCGGGCAGGGCGGGGGCATCGGGCGCGGTCAGCGCCTTGGCCAGTGTCGCGGCGATGCGGGCGCTGTCGTCGGCTTCGGTCCGGAACGGCGTCAGCACGATGTTGCGCCGCGCTTCGGCCCCGGCGCTGTCATCGACCAGATCCAGCGCCCGCAGCCCGTCGATCAGCGCCGGATGGCGCTCTGCCGTCACGCCGCGCAGTTGCAGGTTGGCGCGCGATGACAGGTCGATCCGCCCGTTGCCGTACTGCCGCGCCAACAGCGCAAGGCCCGCCGCCTGCGCCGGGACCAGCCGCCCCAGCGGTGGCCGGATGCGCACCACCAGCCCGTCGCCGGACATCATCGGCCGCAGCGCGCCGGGGCACCAGCCGCGGATGACGGGATCGCGCGAGGTCATGCGCAACCCTCCAGCGCGGCGGCGATGGAGTTGCGCCGGGTGATCCACAGCCCGGCATCCTGCAGCGCGCGGAACCGCTCGCGCATCGCCTGCAGCGCCTGCGGGTTCTCGCGTGCCATGAAGTCGACCAGATCGGCGCGCCCCAGCGTGGCGTCGAAGTAGAGGTCAAAGAGATGGGCAGGCACCACGCCGGCCAGATGGGCGAAAGCGGCCATGTGATCGAGCGTCGCCGCGATCTCTGCCGCGCCGCGAAAGCCGTGTTGCATCATGCCGTTGGCCCAGTCCCGGTTGGCGGCGCGGGCGCGGGTGACGCGGGCGATTTCCTCGCTGAGCGTGCGGGCGCGGGGCGTATCGGGCCGGGTGGCATCGAGGTGATAGAGCGCCGGGGTGTTCGCTCCGAGCGCGGCGCTGGCGGCGGCGAATCCCGCCTCATGCGCGGCGTAGTCGGCGGCCAGCAGCAGGTCGGTTTCCGGCAGGTCCTGCAGGTGGACGAAACTGTCGGCACTGCGCAGCCGCGCCTCCAGCTCCGCCCGCGCCGGGGCGACCTCTCCCTTGGCGTCGATGGCATGGGAGGAGGCGTTGAGCCAGGCCTCGCCCGCCGCCGCGCGGCCCGCGTCGGTATAGTCTTCTAGCGTCGCGGTCATGTTCAGCCCGTATTGCCCGGGTTTCGGGCCGAACACGCGCGGGATGGTTTGGCGATAGGGGTTGTCCTCCACTGCCTCGTCACGCGCGGCGAGCGCGCCGGCCCCGGCCTCGAACATCTGCGCCAGCCCGGGGAACACATCGCGGAACAGGCCGGAGACCCGCAGCGTCACGTCGATGCGCGGGCGGTTGAGGAGCGCGAGCGGGATCACCTCGAAGCCGCTGACGCGCTCCGACCCCTCGTCCCATGTCGGCGCCAACCCGGCGAGGTGCAGGGCCATGGCAAACTCCTCGCCCGCCGTGCGCATGGTGGCCGACCCCCAGAGGTCCACCACCAGCCCGCGCGGCCAGTCGCCGTGGTCCTGCAAGTGCCGGCGCAGCAGTTCCTCGGCCAGTTTCACCCCCTGCGCATGGGCGGGGCGGGAGGGCACCGCGCGGGGATCGGTGGTGAAGAGGTTGCGGCCGGTGGGCAGCACATCGGCGCGCCCGCGGAACGGCGAGCCGGAGGGGCCGGGGGCGACGAACCGGCCCGAGAGCGCGGCCAGCAGACCGGCGCGTTCCTGCGCGCCGCAGTCGCCGCTGCCGAAGACATGCAGCCCCTCGCCGAACTGGCTTTCCTTGATGTCGCAGACGAAGCGGTCGATGCGGGTGATCGCCTCGGCCGGGGAGGTCTCGGGCGTGAGGCCGAGGTCGTCCTCCACCCCGGTGCCCTGCGCCTCCGCCCTGATGTCGGCGATCAGCCGGTCGCGGCGGGCGGGATCGAGCCCGTCGGCGGTGGAATATTCGTCGAGCAGATGTTCCAGCCTGCCCAGCCCCTCGGGCAGTCTGGTCTGCGCCAGCGGCGGCGGCAGGTGGCCGAGGGTGACGGCACCGATGCGGCGCTTGGCCTGTGCCGCTTCGCCGGGATCGTTGACGATGAAGGGGTAGATCACCGGCATATCGCCCACCAGCGCCTCGGGCCAGCAGGCGGAGGAGAGCGCCACGGCCTTGCCCGGCAGCCATTCCAGCGTGCCATGGGCGCCGATATGGATCAGCGCGTCGGCCTGCTGGTGCAGCCAGAGGTAAAAGGCGACGTAGCCATGGCGCGGGGTGCGGGCGAGGTCGTGGTAGTCCTCGGCGCGGGCTTTGACGTCGCCGCGTTCCGGTTGCAGGGCGATCAGGGCGTTGCCGGAGCGCAGGGCGGCGAAATGGAAGGCGCCGTCGGTGACGCCCGGATCGACCTCCGGCGCGCCCCAGGCGGCGGTGAGAGCGTCGCACAGGCTCTGTGGCAGGGCTTCGAGCGCCTTGAGATAGTCCGCCACCGGCCAGCTCAGCGTCTCGTTCAGCAGCGCGGTGCCCGGATCGGAGAGCGGCGCGGTGGAATAGCCCTCGTCGGCCAGCGTGCCGAGGATGCCATTGCAGGAGGCCAGCGCGTCGAGCCCCACCGCATGGGCCAGCTGTTGCGCCTTGCCGGGATAGGTGGAGAGCACCAGCGCCGGCCGTTTGTCGGCATGGTCCAGCGTGGTGAGCCGGTGCCAGCCCTGCACCCGGTCGGCGATGGCCGCCACCCGCTCCGCCTCGGCGCGATGGGCAAAGCGGCTGTATTCCAGATCGGGGTCGCGGCGGCCGGGGGACTTGAAGCTCGCCACCCCGGCGAACAGCCGCCCGTCGACCTCGGGCAGAACCACATGCATGGCCAGATCGGCGGGGGAGAGGCCGCGTTCGGCCTCGGCCCAGTCCCGCCGCCGCGCGGTGGAGAGCGCCACCTGAAACACCGGGCATCCGGCGGCGTCGAGCGGCGAGGGCGCGCCGTCGGCCCCCTGCGCCGAAAAGGCGGTGGCATTGACGATGCTGGCGGGTCTGAGCCGGGCGATTTCGGACCGCAGCCAATGCGCGGCGCTGGGTTCCTTGAGGCTGGGGGCGAAGACACCGTGGGCGTCGAACCCGCGTGCTTCCAGCGCCGCGATCAGCGCGTCGATGGGATCGGTATCGGCGGCGGTGAGGTAGGAGCGGTAGAAGGTGACCAGCGCCAGCGGCCTCTCACCCCGCTCCGGCGCCGCAACCACGCCCGCGCCGGGGCGGTAGAAGCCGGCCTCCGGTACCGTCTTGGCGCCCGCTACCGGCCCGGCATAGAGCCCGGCGGAAAGCGCCAGTTGCGCCAACGCCGCCTGCGCCGCCACCGCGCCGCCGGCATCGCAGAGCGCCTGTAGCCGGCGTAGGGTGCTCACCGGCAGGGTGGAGAGCGCATCGAGCCGGGTATCCTCGCGCCCGTCGGCGGGTAACACGGCCAGCGCGATGCCCTGCCGCCGCGCCATGTCTTGCAGCGTCGCCAGCCCATAGGGCCAATAGCTTTCGCCGCCGATCAGCCGCACCAGCACGCCCTTTGCCCCGGTCAGGGTCTGCTCGGCATAGGTGTCGACCGAGAGCGGGTGGCGCAGGGCGACCAGATTGGCGAGGCGGAGCGTGGGAAGGGTGCCTCCGGCGCGATGCCAGCCCGCCGCGAAAGCTCCGAGGTCGCTGTCGGAAAACGACAGCACCACAAGATCCGCCGGGCTCTGCCCCAGATCCTGCGGGATGTCGTTTTCCTCCAACCCGTGGCTTTCGCGGAAGACGACATGCATCTCGGTTCAGACCCCCAGAACCGCGCGGATCGCCGCCTCGTCGATGTCGTCATGCTCGGCGATCACCACCAGGTGCGAGCGCCGCGGGGTGTCGCCCCAGGGCCGGTCGTACTGGCTGCGCAGCCGCTCGCCCACCGCCTGGACCAGCAGCCGCATCGGCGTGCCAGCCACGGCGACATAGCCTTTGACGCGCAGGGCGTTCTGCTCCCGCGCCAGCCGCAGGATCGCGTCCTCCAACGCCTGCCGGTCCTCTACCTCGCCCAGTTCCACGACGATGCTTTCGAAATCGTCATGCTCGTGGTCGTCGGCGCCGTCGTGATGCGAGGGGCGGGCGTCGAGATCGTCTTCGGCGGCAGCCCCCAGCCCCAGCACCAGGCGGGGGTCGATCACCCCTTCGGTCATCGGCAGGATCGGCAGCTTGCGCGGGGCCTCGGCCTCCACCGCCGCGCGGGCGGCGGCAAGCCCTGCTTCGCCGGCGAGATCGGCCTTGGACAGCAGCACGATATCGGCGCAGGCGATCTGGTCTTCGAACACCTCCGACAGCGGCGTTTCATGGTCGAGGCTGTCATCGGCGGCGCGCTGGGCCTCCACCGCGTCCACGTTGGGGGCGAAGCGGCCGGCGGCCACCGCCTCCGCATCGGCCAGCGCGATCACCCCGTCGACGGTGATGCGCGAGCGGATCGCCGGCCAGTCGAAGGCCTTCAGCAGCGGTTTCGGCAGGGCAAGGCCCGAGGTCTCGATCAGGATATGTTCGGGCGTTTCCGGCAATGCCATCAGCGCCTCGATGGTGGGGATGAAATCGTCGGCCACGGTGCAGCAGATGCAGCCGTTGGCGAGCTCGACGATATTCTCCGCCGGGCAGGTCTCGTCGGCGCAGGATTGCAGGATGTCGCCATCCACCCCGGCGGTGCCGAACTCGTTGACCAGCACGGCGAGCCGCTTGCCCTGCGGGTTGGCCATCAGGTGGCGGATCAGCGTGGTCTTGCCGGCGCCGAGAAAGCCGGTGACGACGGTGACGGGGATTTTCGTGAGGTCGGACATGCGCGTCTACTCCTGCGGTGGGATGCGGGCGATGGATTGTTTGCGAAAGATCACCGGGCGGGCGCGCCAGGGCACCAGCCCGTCGCCGGTTTCGGCATAGGCGGCGACGCCGGTCAGGATATCGGCGACATGCGCCTGCGGATCGAGATCGCCATAGACATAGGTCCAGCGCTCCGGCCCGCCGCTCAGCGCGATGGCGCAGCCGCGCGAACAGGCCGAGAGGCATTTCACCGGGCGCAGCGCGACGCCTTCGGGCAGACCGGCATCCGCCAGCGCCTCCAGCATCCTCGTGCCGGGGCGCGGGTCGTCCGCGTCGGCGGTATCATCGTCGGGCCGGGCCCGGCGGCAGGTGGTGCAGACAGTGATCGTGACCCTGGCCATGGTCCCCTCTCGAATTCGGCAAAAGGGGGGAGAGGCCAGCAGCAGGGCATCCGCCAATGGGACAGCCCAAAGCCGGTCGCGAAACACCCCGTTCGCCCGTAGCATCAACACATGCTGGCAGGTCTCCCGGCTTGCGGATCTCGGGGCGCGCAGTCGAAACTGCGGCTCCGGCGGTCTGCCCACCTTCCCGGCCTTTTGGGCCAGTGGTCGGGCGACCTCTCCGGTCACGGTCGCGGGGGCGGCTGCGCTTCGGCCCGACCCGTTGCGGGGCGTGGGCGTATCGCATTCCCTCTTCGCCTGTCATGGACAGGAACCAGCAGTCTCCACCTGCGGCAATGTTCGGGGGGTTGTCAAGCGCGGGATTGTGGCAGGCGAAGGCGCGGCAGGCGGCCGGTGCCGATGCGCCGCATCGCGTCGGGCGGCGATCCGGTCCATAGTGGCGGCCGGCCCGGGCGGGCAAAGGGAGGAGATTGAACAATGAACAAGGTGATCATGGGGCTTGGCGTCGCGCTGGCGCTGGCCGGCTCTCCGGCGCTGGCCGGGGGGCTGGAGGTCCAGCCGGTGGCCGACAATGTCTGGGCGCTGGTCGGTCCCAAGACTCAGCGCGATGCGGAGAACCTTGGCAATAACGCCACCTTCGGCGTGGTCGAGACGGCGGAGGGCGTGGTGCTGATCGACGCCGGCGGCTCGCGCGCCGGGGCGGCGATGATCGACGCGGCGATTGACCGGATCACCGATGCGCCGGTGACATACGTCATCGACAGCGGCGGGCAGGATCACCGCTGGCTCGGCAACGGCTACTGGCAGGCGCAGGGGGCGAAGGTGATCGCGTCCGAGGCCGCGGTGGCCGATCAGAAGGACCGCGCCTCGATGCAGTTGACGGCGCTGTCGATGTTCCTTGGCGACAAGCTGGAGGGGACGGAGCCGGCCTATGCCGATATCACGTTCGCCGACAGCTACACGCTGGATCTGGGCGGCATGACATTCGAGATCACCCATGCGGGTCAGGCGCATACCCCGGGCGATGCCTTCGTCTGGCTGCCGCAGCGGCAGGTGATGTTCACCGGCGATATCGTCTTCGTCGGCCGGCTGCTGGGGGTGCTGCCGTTTTCCAACGTGAAAAGCTGGATCGCCGCCTTCGAGGCGATGGCGGCCTATGAGCCCGCCCATCTGGTGCCCGGCCATGGCCCCGCCACCACGCTGGAGCAGGCGCGGGCCGATACCTATGACTATCTCGTGAACCTGCGCAGCCGGATCGGAGACCTTCTGGACGAGGGCGGCGATATCATGCAGGCGCCGGAGATCGACCAGTCGGCCTTTGCCCGTCTCGACCAGTTCGAGATGCTGGCGGGCCGCAACGCCCAGGCGACCTTTGAACAGATGGAATGGGAATAACCCTGCCGCCTTGCGCTGAGGGCGGCAGGCCGTCAGGGTGGGCGCAATGGAGTGGATCTCTTTCGCAGCCGCCTTCGCGGTTTTCCTGCTGAGCCACAGCCTGCCGCTGCGTCCTGCGATCAAGCGGGCGCTGGTGGCGCGGCTGGGCACACGTGGCTTTTCACTGGTCTATTCGGCGCTGTCGCTGGCCATGCTCGGCTGGCTGGTCCACGCCGCCGCGGGGGCGCCGCGGGTGGCGCTCTGGGCCTGGGCGCCGTGGCAGAACCACGTGACGCTGACCGTCATGGCGATGGTCTGTCTGCTGTTGGCGCTGTCGTTGGGGCGGCCCAACCCGTTTTCTTTCGGTGGCGCGCTGAACGGCACGTTCGACCCCGCCCGCCCCGGCCTGGTGCGCTGGGTGCGGCATCCGGTGCTGCTGGCGCTGGCGCTCTGGGCCGGGGGGCACCTGCTGGCCAATGGCGAGCTGGCGCATGTGCTGCTGTTCGGGGTGTTCGCGGGGTTTGCGCTGCTCGGGATGCGGCTGGTCGACCGGCGCAAGCAGCGGGAGATGGGGGCGGAACGCTGGCAGGCGCTGCGTCGCGACATGGCGCGCGCGCCGCTGATTGCCGCGCCGCAAAGCTGGCCCGGGGTTGCCCTGCGGCTGGCACTGGGGGTGGCGGCATATCTTGCCCTGATCTGGCTGCACCCCTCTCTTTTCGGGGTCTCGCCGCTGCCCTGAACGCGGATCGCAGCCCTACCAGGGGATTTCCCTGCCCGACCAGTCGAAAAACCGCCCCGATTGCGCCGCGGACAGCCTGTCGATCACCTGAAGAAGGTGCTGCGCGGCCTGTTGCGGCGTCACGGTGGGGTGTCCCCTGGCGAACGCGCGTGTGAGTGGCGTGTCCACCGTGCCCGGATGCAGGCAGACCGCGCAGGCCTGTTTGTGGCTGCGGGCCAGCTCGATGGCGGCGCCGTGGATCAGCTGGTTCAGCGCCGCCTTGGAGGCGCGATAGCTGTGCCAGCCGCCCAGGCGATTGTCGGTGATCGAGCCCACCCGCGCCGACAGCGCCGCAAAGACAGAAGGGCGGTCGCGCGGGATCAGGTGCAGCGCGTGTTTCAGCACCAGCATCGGCCCGATCGCGTTCACCGCGAATTGCCTCGCCAGCGCCTCGGCCGTGACCTGCCGTATCGCCTTTTCTGGGCGGTGGCCGTCGCCTGCAAGAACGCCGGTGGCGACAAGGATCAGATCCTGCGGCGGGCTGAGCTGTCCCAGCACGCGTTCGACCGAGGCCTCGTCGGTCAGGTCCAGCCCGTCGGCGCGCCGCGACAGGCGGGTGACGGCGGTGCCGCGCGCTTCCAGCGCGTCGGCCAGTGCGCCGCCAATACCGCCGGTGGCACCGATGATCAAAGCGTTTTCCATGCCGTTCAGCTATGGCGCCGGGGCGCTGGGTCAAACATTGTATCCGGCGGTACACGAAGGCTCTGGGCAATCCCGGCGTCCCGGTCTAGCGTGCCGCCATGAGCGAAAGCACGGACATTCACGACAGCCGCTATTCCTGGCTGCGGCTCGGCATCACCCTGGCGATTGGCATGGTCGCCAACGTGGGGATGTGGGCGATCATCGTGATCATGCCCGCCGTCGAGGCGGAGTTCGGCGCCGGGCGCGCCGAGGCGTCGCTGCCCTATACGCTGACCATGGTGGGCTTCGGGTTGGGCAACCTGCTGATCGGGCGGTTGCTGGACCGGTTCGGCGTGACGCTGGCGCTGATCGGGGCGTCGGCGATGATCGCGGCGGGTTTCACGCTGTCCACGGTGATGCCGTCGATCCCGGCGCTGGCGGCGGCGCATCTGCTGCTCGGGTTGGGGACGGCGGTGGGGTTCGGACCGCTGATCGCCGATATTTCCCATTGGTTCATCCGCCGGCGCGGCATCGCCGTGGCGCTGGTGGCCAGTGGCAATTACCTCTCCGGGGCGCTCTGGCCGACGTTGCTGGCCGGGATGCTGGCCGGCAGCGGCTGGCGCATGGTCTATCTGACGCTGGCGGCGGTCAGCCTTGCGGTGGTGGTGCCGCTGTCGTTGCTGTTGCGGCGCCGGGTGCCGCTGGAGGCGCAGGCCCATGCCGAGGCCGCCTCGGCGCTGGCGGCGCGCTCCGCCGGGCTGTCGCCCCGCACGCTACAATTCCTGCTGGGTTTTGCCGGGATCGCCTGCTGCGTCGCGATGTCGATGCCGCAGGTCCATATCGTCGCCTATTGCGTGGGCCTCGGCTACGGCCCGGCGGTGGGTGCCGAGATGCTGTCGCTGATGCTGCTGGGCGGGGTGGCGAGCCGGATCGTCTCGGGCCTGGTCGCCGACCGGCTGGGCGGGGTCAAGACGCTGCTGGCGGGATCCATCCTGCAGTGCATCGCGCTGATGCTCTACCTGCCCTACGACGCGATGATGCCGCTTTACGTGGTCAGCACGGTGTTCGGCCTCAGCCAGGGCGGCATCGTGCCCTCCTATGCGCTGGTGGTGCGCGAATACATGCCCGCGCGGGAGGCCGGGGCGCGGGTGGGCTTCGTGATGATGATGACGATCCTGGGCATGGCGCTGGGCGGGTGGATGTCGGGCTGGATCTACGATCTGAGCGGCAGCTACCAGATGGCCTTCCTCAACGGGATCGCCTGGAACGCGCTGAACATCGTGATCGTCGGCACGCTGCTGATGCGGTCGCGTCCGAGGGCGCCGCGGGCGGCGATGGCCTGAACCGGCCCCGGATCGGGGAGTTTTCACCCCGAACTGTACGGAACAAGCCGCGCAGGGAGGCCTGGCTCAGAGCCTACTCCGCCGCCATGTGCCGTTCGCCGCGGGCACGGGCCAGCGCGATCTGCTTCTGACGCTCGCGGAAGCGCGCCTTGTCCTCGTCCGAGGTTTCGTTAAAGCAGTGGTGGCAGGAGACGCCGGCCTCGTACTCCGGCCGCGCCTTGTCCTCTTCCAAAATCGGGCGGCGGCAGCCGTGGCAGAGGTCGTAGGGACCTTCCTTGAGCCCGTGGCCGACCGAGACGCGGTTGTCGAAGACGAAGCATTCGCCCTGCCAGGTGCTGTCCTCGGCGGGCATCTCCTCGAGATAGCGCAGGATGCCGCCCTTGAGATGATAGACCTCGTCGATGCCCTGACCGAGCAGGAAGTTGGTGGATTTCTCGCAGCGGATGCCGCCGGTGCAGAACATCGCGATCCGCTTGTTGTGGAACCGTTCCTTGTTCGCCTCCCACCAGGCGGGGAAATCGCGGAAGCTGTCGGTTTCGGGGTCCACCGCGCCCTCGAAGGTGCCAATCGCCACCTCGTAATCGTTGCGGGTGTCGATCACCGCCACATCGGGCGAGCGGATCAGGTCGTTCCAGTCCTTCGGCTCGACATAATGGCCGACCCGGGCCTTCGGGTCGACGTCGGGCTGGCCCATGGTGACGATCTCGCGCTTCAGCCGCACCTTCATGCGGGCGAAGGGGGGATGGTCGCTGGTCGCCTCCTTCCACTCCAGATCGGCGCAGCCGGGCAGGGCGCGGATATGCGCCAGCACTGCGTCGATGCCTGCACGGGGGCCGGCGATGGTGCCGTTGATCCCTTCGTGGGCGAGCAGCAGCGTGCCCTTGACGTCTTGCGCCAGGCACAGCCCCAGCAGCGCCGGTTTCAACGCGGCGGGATCGGGGAAACGGGTGAAATGGTAGAGAGCGGCAATCGTGTACATGGGCGGGATTTACGCCCTCGTTGCCGTTCGGGCAAGAGGACAGGGGCGCGCAGGGGGGCAACAGGACAAACCGCGTAAGCGCCGGACCGGGGGCTGGCGCTCTCGACCCTTGATCGGGGCGCTTTATCCCGGCCAAATCCGGATGACTTCCGGTCGACGCGCCTACGTTGCCCAAGCGCCAGACCGCGGGGACGGTCCGGCGCTTGCGCGGCGCCCTTCGGGCTTGTTCCGCGCTAGGGTTTGGCTCGGAAGAGGCTCTGCTCCTGCATCTTCGGCAGCACCGGCACCCGCTTGGCCAGCGGCGTGTCGGCCTGCCCTGCGGGGTAGAGCCCGTCCAGCGGATTGCCCGTGAGCAGGTCGGGGTTGTCGCGCAGGAACGCCTCGGTGCTGTCACAACCGCCTTCCACCCTTTGCGCGATCAGGCTTACGAAGGCAAAGGTGACGGTGGCGTTGAATTTCTCCGGCACCCCGGCGTTGCCCGCCAGCCGCTGCAAGCCGCGGGCGATCCGCGCCAGCGCGTCGTAGAAATCGCCCTGTTTCAGCGCCGCGACCGTGACGCCGACGTGATCGCGATGGGTGAACCCCTCGGCCGGCAGGGTCCCGGCATCGAGTGCCGCCAGCATGTGATCGTATGGATCGTTCATTCGTCCTCCTCCCGCAGCCGGTGGCTGTCCTCGGCGGTTAGGTCGAGGTCGTAGACCTGTTTCAGCATCGCGATCTTCTCCAGCGTGGCCTCGGAGAACGGCGCCTTGCCTTCGAAAGCATGCAGCGCCATGCCCTCGATCAGATCGGCGGCGGACATATCCAGATGCTCCGCCAGCCCCTTCAGCACCTTGAGCAGCCGTTTCTCCAGCCGCAGCCCGGTTTGTACGCGTTCGATTCGTTTCATGTGGTGATATATATACCTTGGTACCAAAATAGCAATTGCATCGCTTGACCGCCGCGCGGGGGGTTCTTACCACTTTGACAAAGGAAGGATTGCCCATGACCCATGCCCTGCTCGTGATCGACGTCCAGAACGATTTCTGCCCCGGCGGTGCGCTGGCGGTGCCCGAGGGCGATGCCGTGGTCGAGGGCATCAATGCGATGATGCCGGAGTTCGACGCGGTGATCCTGACGCAGGACTGGCATCCGGCGGGCCATTCCTCCTTCGCCTCCTCGCACCCCGGCAAGGCGCCGATGGAGATGATCGAGATGCCCTACGGCCCGCAGGTGCTGTGGCCCGATCATTGCGTGCAGGGGACCCGGGGGGCGGAATTCCACCCCCGTCTGCGCACCGACGGCGACCTGATCATCCGCAAGGGGTTTCGCCCGGCCATCGACAGCTATTCGGCGTTCTTCGAGAACGACCAGACCACCCCCACCGGGCTGGAGGGCTACCTGCGCACACGCGGTATCGACAAGCTGACCCTGGTGGGGCTGGCCACCGACTTCTGCGTGCGCTTTTCGGCGGAGGACGCGGCCCGGCTGGGCTTCGACGTCTCGGTGCGGCTGGAGGCCTGTCGCGGCATCGACCTCGACGGGTCGCTGAATGCGGCGCTTGACGCGATGAAATCGGCCGGCGTTACCCTGACTTGAGTAGATTGTTAACGACTTTGTGACCAGCTGGGCATGGTAAAAGTTCAGTTGGCAAAGGTCCGTGCATGCGAGGGTGGGCTTCAAAATCCGCCAATCCGTTCGAGGAATTCGAACGGCGAACCAGTAAGCGCGGCCTGCTCAGGCGCTATGCCCGCGGCCGGGTCAAGAATTTCGCCAGCCGCGAGATCACGGCGGTCGCGGGGGGCGTCCTGCTGTGGATCATGAACGGCCCGATGTACGGGCTTATCGTGCTTCTGGTCACGCTGATCGGCGAGGGCGTGGATTGCCTCTATCTGCGCGGCGTCGACCGGCGGCTGGAGCGGGGTGAACCGCTCGACCGGATCTATGCCATCAGCACGCTGACAGCCGGGGTTCAGGCGGTCTCCGTCTCGGTCGGCGTCGCCATGGCCTGGTTCGGGCCGGTCACCAGCGCCTCGCCGCTGTTTGCGATTGCCTTTCTCGCCGGCGGGGCGACCAACGGCGGTCTGGTGCTGCCGTTTCACCGCGCTGCCGGTACGATCCGGCTGTCGATCTATGCGGTGGTTGCCGTTTCGCTGTTTGTGCTGTCGGCGGTTCTGTACGGCCCGCCCGACCTCCTGTTCTCGATGAACGCCTCCGGCACGCTGATGCTGAGCTTCGTGATTTTCGCCCTTCTCAAGTACATCTCCAAGGGGTTCTACGGCAACAAGCAGATCACCCACGCGATGATCGAAAAGAGCGCCGAACTGAAACGGGTCAACTCGGAGCTTGCAGCGCATCAGAAAGAGGCGCATCGCCTGGCCCTGGTTGCCCGCAACGCCAATGACAGCATCCTGCTGATGGATAGCGACGGCTATATCACCTGGGTCAACGAGGCCTTCACACGGACGACCGGCTACAGCCAGAGCGAGGCCATCGGGCAACGCCCCGGCGAGCTGCTCAACGGTCCGGAAACCGACCCGAAGACCGTTGCCTCCCTGAACGATGCCGTCGTCCTGGGCGTCCCGTTCCGCGGCGAGATCCAGAACCGGACCAAGGCAGGTCAGCTGATCTGGATGGAGACCAACCAGGTTCCGGTGATCGACGAGACCGGCAACGTCGACATGATCGTCGCCATCGAGCGCAACGTCACCGAGGCCAAGCGGCACGAACGCGAGATCATCCTGGCCCGGCAGGCCGCCGAGGACGGCGCGCGCGCCAAATCGGATTTCCTGGCCACGATGAGCCACGAGATCCGAACCCCGATGAACGGCGTGATCGGCATGACCGACCTGTTGGTCGAAACCGGCCTGACATCCGAACAGCGCGCCTATAGCGACACCATCCGCAATTCGACCGAGGCACTGCTGACCATCATCAACGACGTGCTGGATCTGTCGCGGCTCGATGCCCGCAAGGTGACGCTGGATCCCGTGGACTTCGATCTCAAGTCCTGCATGCAGGAGCCGGTTCGCCTGCTGGGCGCCCAGGCCCGGGACAAGGGGCTGTGGCTGCGGCTGGATTACCAGGACGGCGGCGCCGGGCGGTTGCATGGCGACGACGGGCGGTTGCGGCAGGTGCTGATCAACCTGATCGGCAACGCGATCAAGTTCACCCAGGACGGCGGCGTGACGGTCCGGGTGCGGAGCTGTGCCGCCGGGGCGGATGCGGCGGAGCTCATCATCGTGGTCGAGGATACCGGGATCGGCATCCCCAAGGACAAGCACGAGCATATTTTCGAACGTTTCGCCCAGGCCGACGCCTCGACCACGCGCCAGTTCGGCGGCACCGGGCTGGGCCTGACCATTTCGCGGATGCTGATCGAAGAGATGGGCGGCACGATTACGGTGGAGTCGGAGCCGGGCCATGGATCGTGTTTCACGATCGAGCTTCGCCTGCCCCGGGCCGCGCAGCCCCCGGAGGCGGCCGGGGAAGAGGCCGCCGGGGTGCCCGAGACCGCCGGCGGCCATGAAGCGCTGGCCGGCAAACGGGTGCTGGTGGCCGAAGATGCCCGGGTCAATCGTGTCCTGATCGGCAAGTATCTTTCGGGGCTGGAGCTCGATCTGCAATTTGCCCATGACGGCCGCGAGGCGGTGGACCGCGTCCTGGAATTCGAGCCCGATATCGTGCTGATGGATATGTCGATGCCGCGGCTAAACGGCATCGAGGCGACCCGCGCGATCCGCGGCGGAGCGGCGAAACAGCCGGTCATCATCGCGCTGACCGCCAACGCCTTCGACACCGACAAGGCCGCCTGTCTGGCGGCCGGAATGGACGGATTTCTGACCAAGCCCGTGCGCCGGGCGGAGTTGTTGTCCTGCATGGTGAAGCAGGCCGCCAAGCCGCGGCCCGAACCGGCACAGTGATTTTGCAGGGATTTTCCTTGGCCCCGGGGCCCGGTCTGACGTATCACGTCCCGGGCAGAAATTCACGAGGCCGGCCTTGGACATCGCAACCCGCGTATACAACCACAAATGGAAGATCGACCCGATCGTCCGTTCGTTGATCGACACCGACTTTTACAAACTTCTGATGTGCCAGTCGGTGTTCCGCAACAAGCCCGAGACACGGGTCACCTTCTCGCTGATCAACAGGTCCGACCATGTGCCGCTGGCCAAGCTGATCGACGAGGGCGAGCTGCGCGAACAGCTGGACCATATCCGCTCGCTCAGCCTGACCCGGGGCGAAAGCACCTGGCTGCGCGGCAATACCTTCTATGGCAAGCGGCAGATGTTCCGCTCCGACTTCATGGAGTGGTTCGAGGGGCTGCGGCTGCCGCCCTATCACCTGGAACGACGCGGCGATCAGTACGAGCTGACCTTCGAAGGCAGCTGGCCCGAGGTGATGATGTGGGAAATCCCCGCGCTCGCCGTGCTGATGGAGCTGCGCAGCCGCGCCGTGCTGAACGACATGCGCCGGTTCGAGCTGCAGGTGCTCTACGCCCGGGCGATGACACGGGTATGGGAAAAGATCGAGCGCCTGCGCGAGATCGGCTCGCCCCCCATCGCCGATTTCGGCACCCGCCGGCGGCATTCCTTCCTGTGGCAGGACTGGTGCGTGCAGGCGATGGTCGAGGGGCTGGGCAACAGTTTCACCGGCACCTCCAACTGCCTGATCGCCAAAAACCGCGACCTGGAGGCGATCGGCACCAACGCGCATGAACTGCCGATGGTCTATGCGGCGCTGGCCGAAACCGACGAGGAGCTGGCCCAGGCGCCCTACAAGGTGCTGGAAGACTGGCATGAGGAGCACGAGGGCAACCTGCGCATCATCCTGCCCGATACCTTCGGCTCCAAGGGGTTTCTGGAAAATGCGCCCGACTGGCTGGCCGGCTGGACCGGCATCCGCATCGACAGCGGCAATCCGATCAAGGGCGGCGAGCTGGCCATCGACTGGTGGAAATCCCGCGGCGAGGACCCGCGGGAAAAGCGGATTATCTTCTCCGACGGGCTCGACGTCGACAAGATCGTCGACCTCTACGAGCATTTCAAAGGCCGGGTGAAGGCCAGCTTCGGCTGGGGCACGCTGCTGACCAACGATTTCCGCGGGCTGGTGCCGGACGATGCGCTGGCGCCGTTCTCGCTCGTCTGCAAGGCGGTCAGCGCCAATGGCAAGCCCACGGTCAAGCTGTCGGACAACCCGGAAAAGGCGATGGGCCCGGCGGACGAGATCGAACGCTACAAGCGGATTTTCCACGTGGGCGAGCAGGAGCGGATCAAGGTCGAGGTCTAGGGGCGCTCAGCGCCGCCGCACCTGCCGCTCGCGCCAGATCACCATCAGCCCGCCCGCGGCCACCAGAAGCGCGCCGGGGAACAGATCGTCGAGCGGCGCCTCGCCGAAGAACATCCAGCCCAGCAGCAGGGCGAAGGGGATGCCGAAATATGTGAAGGGCGCCAGCGTGCTCTGCTCGGCCATCCGGTAGGCAATCACCATGCAGAGCACCGCGGTGCCGCCGCAGCCGCCCATCGCGGCGATCCAGCCCAGATCGGCGGGGGTCTGCACCCCGGAGATGCCGCCGGTGGCCAGCGCCAGGCAGATGGCGCCCACCATCGCGGTGCCGGAGGAATAGAGGTTGACCAGCGGGCTGGGCACATCCGCGTCCATCAGCCGGGCGGTGACGGCGGCCAGCGCATAGAGCGCGGCGGAGGCAATCGGCGCCACCGCCAGGAAGCTCAGACCGTCGCCGCCCGGCTTCATGATCCACATCACCCCGGCGAACCCCACCAGAACCGCGCCCCAGCGGATCAGCCCGACCCGTTCGCCCAGGATCGGCACCGCGAAGGCGGTCATGAACAGTGCGTTGGAATAGGTGATGGTCGTCGCGGTGGCAAAGGCGAGGTTGCCCAGCGAGAGATAGAACATGAACTGGGCAAAGGTGACGATGACGCCGCGCAGGCAGCCCAGCGGCCATTGCCGGATCACCCAGCGCCGCCCGGCGGCGTGCCAGCTGCGCGAGGTGGTGAGCGCGATGACCGAGGGGATCAGGCCGAAGGCATTGCGCCAGACCGACAGTTCCGCCGCGCCGTAGCGGGGCGACAGCAGCTTGATCACCAGACCCATCAGGTTGAACAGCACCAGCGACAGCAGCGTCAGCGCAATCGCCAGCCAGATCTTTTCGCGGCTGCCCGCGCTCACCGGGGCCTACCCATGAAACGCCGCCACCGTCTTCAGCTGCGAAAACCCGTAGAGCGCTTCGAACCCCTTCTCGCGGCCGTGGCCGGATTTTCCGATGCCGCCGAACGGCAGCTCGACGCCGCCGCCGGCGCCGTAGTTGTTGATGAAGACTTGACCGGCGTGCAGCTTTTTCGCCAGCCGCATCTGCCGGGCGCCGTCGCGGCTCCAGACGCTGGCGACCAGCCCGTAATCGGTGCCGTTGGCGATCGCCACCGCCTCCTCCTCGGTGTCGAAGGGAATGAGCACCTGCACCGGACCGAATATCTCGTCGCGCGCCAGCGGATGATCGGGCGGCACATCGGCAAACAGGGTGGGGCGCACATAGGCCCCGGCCTCCGGCGCGTGATCGACGATCACGCCCTGCGCCGCGATTTCCAGATCGGCGCCCTTGTCGAGAAAGCCGCTGACGATCTCCTTCTGCCGGGCGGAGATCAGCGGCCCCATGCGCAGATCCTCCAGCGCCGGGCCGACGGTGATCGCGCCATAGGCCTCTGCCATCCGCGCCTTCACCGCCTCGTAGATGCCGCGCTGAGCGAGGATGCGGGAGGAGGCCGAACAGGTCTGCCCGGCATTCTGGCAGCCGGCGTTGACGAGGAAGGGCAGGGCTGCGTCGAGATCGGCATCGTCGAACACCAGTTGCGGCGACTTTCCGCCCAGCTCCAGCGTCACCGGCACCACGTTCTTCGCCGCCGCCGCCTGCACCAGCGCGCCGGTCGGGACCGAGCCGGTGAAGCTCACATGCTGCACGCCCGCGTGGCCCGACAGCGCCGCACCGGCCTCCGCCCCCAGCCCCGGCACCACGTTGAGCGCGCCGGCGGGCAGCCCCGCCTCCTGCGCGATATGGGCAAAGGCCAAAGCGGTGAGGCAGGCTTCTTCGGCCGGTTTCAGCACCGCGGCATTGCCCATCGCCAGCGCCGCGCCGACCGAGCGGCCGATGATCTGCATCGGGTAGTTCCACGGCACGATATGGCCGGTCACCCCATGCGGCTCCCGCAGGGTATAGACGGTGTAGCCGTCGAGATAGGGGATCGTCTCCCCCATCACCTTGTCGGCGGCGCCGCCGTAAAACTCCATGTAACGCGCCAGCGCCACCGCGTCGGCCCGCGCCTGGGTCAGCGGTTTGCCCACGTCCCGTGCCTCCAACTGGGCCAGGTCGTCCACCCGTTCCAGCACCAGCTGGCCGATCCGGGTCAGGATCCGGCCCCGCTCCACCGCGGTCATCCGGCCCCAGTCGCCGTCGCGTGCCGCCTGCGCCGCCGTGACGGCGGCGTCGATGTCCTCTGCCTGCCCTTGGGCAATCCGGCAGATCTCCGTTCCGTCGGAGGGGTCGACCAGCGCCAGCGTTCCGGTGCCCGTGGCGGGCACCCAGGCGCCGCCGATCAGACACAGCGCCGGGTCGAACCAGATCGGGTTTGCATCACTCATCACTGTTTCCTTCCAAACCGGGCCGCCCGGGCCCTTGTTCTCACTTCGAATAGTCCCGCCGGGGACGGGGCCTGCGTCACGCCGCGCCCACCTCCGGCAATGTCGGCGCCGCCGCCAGCAGCGCCCTGGTGTAGGCGTGCTGCGGATCGGTGAAGACCTGCTCGGTCTCGCCCCGCTCCACGATCTGGCCGGCCTGCATCACCAGCACCCGGTCGGTCACCGTGCGCACCACGCTCAGGTCGTGGCTGATGAACAGATAGCTCAGGTGATAGGCCGCGCAGAGCTCCGCCAGCAGATCGAGGATCTGGGCGCGGACCGAAACATCCAGCGCGCTCACCGCCTCGTCGAACAGGATCAGCTCGGGCCGGATGATCAGGGCACGGGCGATGGCGATGCGCTGGCGCTGGCCGCCGGAAAACTCGTGGATGTATTTCTTTGCGTCCCCGGGTTTCAGCCCCACCGCCGTCAGCGCCTCGGCAATCGCCTCCTGCCGGGCGGCGCCGGTGGGCGGTGCGTCCATCAGGTGGAACGGCTCGGTTACCAGCCGTTCGACCTTGTGACGCGGGTTGAAGCTGCCGTAGGGGTCCTGAAACACCACCTGCATCCGCCGCCGCACGGCAAGGTTGGGGCGGTGTCCCGACCAGACCGGTTGGCCGTCCAGCAGGATCTCGCCCCCCTGCAGCGGCTCCAGCCCCAGCAGCGCGCGGGTCAGGGTGGACTTGCCGCAGCCGGATTCCCCCACCAGCCCCAGCCGCTCGCCGCGGTTGAGGGTGAAGCTCACGTCGTTGACCGCCCGGTGATGGCCCGGATCGCGGAACAGGTGGCGGCGCGGCAAGCGATAGTCGCGCACCGCGTGTTTCACCTCCAAGAGCGGCTGCGGCGCAGGCGGCTCCGGCAGGCTGACCCGATGGCCGGAGGCCTCGAACAGCGCCCGCGTATAGGGGTGGCGCATCTGTGCGAACAGCTGCCTCGTTTCGCCCTGTTCCACCACCTCGCCCTGCCGCATCACCACGATACGGTCGGCCAGATCGGAGACCACGGCAAGGTCATGGGTGATCATCAGCAGTCCCATGTCGCTGTCGGCCACCAGCCCCTTCAGCAGGTCGAGGATCTGCGCCTGCGTGGTCACGTCGAGCGCCGTGGTCGGCTCGTCGGCGATCAAGAGCTTGGGGCGCAACGCGATGGCCATGGCGATCACCACCCGCTGCCGCTGGCCGCCCGACAGCTCATGCGGATAGCGTGTCAGCGGAAACCGGTCCTCCGGCAGTCCGACCCGGTCCAGCACCTCGCGCGCGCGCGCCCGGGCGGCGTCGCGGTCCATCGCCTTGTGGATCAGGATCGTCTCCATCACCTGATCGCCGATGGTTTTGACCGGGTTCAGCGCCGTCATCGGCTCCTGAAACACCATGCCGATCTCGCGTCCGCGCACGCCGCACATCTGCGCCTCCGACAGCGCCAGCAGATCGCGCCCCTCCAGCATGATATGGCCGTTGGCCTCCGCCCGCTCCGGCAGCAGCCCCATCACCGACAGTGCGGTCATCGACTTGCCCGAACCGCTCTCGCCGGTGACCGCCACGATTTCCCCCGGGGCGACGGAAAAACTCACCCGGTCGAGGATGCCGAACGCCCCGATCCTGAGCGTCAGGCCGGTGATCTCCAAAAGGCTCATTCGCGCGCCACCCTCAGCCGCGGGTCGAGCCAGTCGCGCAGCCCGTCGCCCATCAGATTCAGCCCCAGCACGGTCAGGATGATCGCCAGCCCGGGGATCAGCGCCATATGCGGCGCAAAGCTGACCATGGTCTGCGCATCGGCCAGCATGCGGCCCCAGCTCGGCACCGGCGGCTGGGCACCGAGGCCCACGTAGGAGAGCCCCGCCTCGGCCAGGATGCCGAGGGAAAACTGGATGGTTCCCTGCACGATCAGCAGGTTCGCGAGATTGGGCAGGATATGCTCGGCCGAGATCCGCGCCGCCCCCTTGCCCGCGACCCGCGCGGCGAGGATGAAATCGCGCTCCCAAAGGCTCAGCGCCGCGCCACGGGTGACCCGGGCGAACACGGGGATGTTGAAGATGCCGATGGCCGCGATCGCGTTGACCGCGCCGGGGCCGAAGACAGCGGTGATCAGGATCGCGATCACGAGGCTGGGAAAGGCGAACACCAGATCGTTGCCGCGCATGATCAGCTCGTCCAGCCAGCTTCCCTTGCGCGCCGCCGCCGCCAGTCCCAGCGGCACCCCGAGGCCGACGCCGATGCCGACGGCCAGCAACGCCACCGCTATGGAGGTGCGGGCGCCCACCATGATCATGCTGAAGATATCGCGGCCGAAATGATCGGTGCCGAACCAATGCAGCGCACTTGGGCCCTGCAGCTTCTCCGGGATCGCCATCGCCGCATGGTCGTAGGGCGTCCAGACGAAGGAGGCGAGGGCGGCCAGCACCACCAGCGACGACAGCACACCGCCGAGGATCAGGTTCCGCCTCATACCCGCGCCCTCAGCCGCGGGTCGACCAGCGCATAGGCCAGGTCGACCAGGAAATTCACCGCGATCACCGCGAAGACCAGCAGCATCACCACCGATTCCACCACGATCAGATCGCGCGCGCTGATCGCCTGGAACACCAGCCGCCCCAGCCCCGGCAGGTAGAACACCTGCTCGATGATGATCGCGCCGGCGAGCAGGAAGGAGAATTGCAGCCCGATGATCGTCAGCACCGGAATCAGCGCGTTGCGCACCGCATGGCGCCACAGCGCCTGCCGCCGGCTCAGCCCCTTGGCCCGCGCCGTGCGCATGAAATCCTCGCCCAGAATGTCCAGCAGTGCCGAGCGCATCACCCGGGCCAGGATCGCCGCCTGCGGCAGCGCCAGCGCGATGGCGGGCAGCGTCAGCGAATGCAGCCCGGCCCAGAGCCCCTTGTCCCAGCCCGCGAAGCCCCCCGCGCCGAACCAGCGCAGGTTGATGGCAAAGATCAGCACCAGCATCATCGCGAACCAGAAATTCGGCACCGCCACGCCCAGCTGCGTCGCCCCCATCACCACCGCATCGCCGGGCTTGCCGCGCCGCGCGGCGGCGTAGATACCGGCGGGAAAGGCGATCAGCGTCGACAGCGTCAGCGCATAGATCGCCAGCGGCAGCGACACCCACAGCCGGTCGGCGATCATCTGCACCACCGGCGTGCGATAGGTGTAGGAGGTGCCGAAATCGCCGGTTACCATGCCGCCGATCCAGGTGAGGTAACGCTCCACCTTGGGCACATCGAGCCCCAGCTCGCTGCGCAGCGCGGCGACCGTATCGGGCTCGGCATTGAGGCCCAGCATGAAGGAGGCCGGATCGCCCGGCGCCACCTCGATCACGAAGAAAATCACCAGGCTGGCGACGGCCAGGCTGAGGATCAGCGAGAGCAGGCGTTTGAGCGAATAGCGCAGCATCGTGGGCACGTTAGGGGCGGGCGGCGGAGGCGTCCAGAGCCATCCGCGCGCCCGTCTGCGCGCTTATTCAGGGCTGCGCAGATAATCGGCGTCGCTCACCTGTTCCAGCCAGGTGGCGGCGCTGCCGTCTTCCTTTTCCTGAATCGCCAGATGCACCATCGCGGTGTCGGGCGCGGCGCCGTGCCAATGCTCCTCCCCCGGCGGGATCCAGACGGTATCGCCGGCGCGGATGCGCTGCGGGGCCGCGTCGCGCAGGCCCATCAGACCGGCGCCCGACAGCACATGCAGGGTCTGGCCATAGGGATGGGTGTGCCAGGCGGTGCGCGCGCCGGGGGCGAAACTGACGCGGGCGGCGTTGACGCGTGCCGGCTCCGGCGCGTCGATCACCGGGTCGAAGCGGACCGTTCCGGTGAAATAGTCGGGGTTGGCCTCGGTGGTCGGGCGGCTGCCGACGGGAAAGATCTGCATGGGAAACCTCCGGGTGTTGGGATGGACAACGCAGGTGTAGCACGTGTCGCGGCGCGCTCAATCCAGTTGCACCGAAACCCGGTCGCTGCGCCCCTCGCGGTCCACCACCACGAGGGTGGAAAAGCCCTTGCCGGGGCTGGGGATGTCGACTTCGCGGGCGCGCAGGGCGGTGGCCACCGGCGCGCCGTTGGCCAGCACGGTGAAGGGGGCCGCGCCGCCGTTCAGCTTCAGCGTCAGCTGCCCGTCGCCGGTGGCCAGCCGCGCGCCGTCGGGCGGAAAGGTCAGCCGCGGCCCGCCCTCGGGCGCCAGCGCCGCGCCGCGCGGGCGATAGCGGCGCAGCGGCGGCGGCAACTCGGCGGTGCCGAGGATCAGTGTCTCCGGCGGTGGCGGCGGCAGCGGGTCGAACGCCGGCTTCAGCCGTCCGAAGGCCTCGAACAGCACCGGCGCCGCCAGCTCGCCGCCGAAGGCGCCGGGCACCGGCGTGCCGTCGGCGCGCCCCATCCACACCCCGATCACATGGCCGCCGTCAAAGCCGATGGCCCAGGCATCGCGATGGCCGTAAGAGGTGCCGGTCTTGTAGGCCAGCGTTCGCGCCGGGGCACCCGGCGGCGGCGCCAGACCGCGCAGGATATCGCCCAGATGCCAGGCGGCGGCGGCCGAGATCACGCGGGGGCTCCCGGCCCGCGGCGCCTCCAGCCGGTCGTGCAGGATCGGCCCCTGACCGCCACCGGCAATCACCGTGTAAAGCTGCACCAGGTCGCGCAGGCTGGTGCCGACGCCGCCGAGCGCGATGGCCAGCCCCGGCTTGCCGCCCGGCAGCTTCGGCTGCGCCCCCGCGCGGCGCAGCGCGCCCATCACCCGCGCGGGCCCCAGATCGTTGGTCAGCTTCACGACGGGGATGTTCAGCGACATCTGCAACGCCGCCCGCACCGGCACGTCGCCCCGGTACGCCCCGTCGAAATTATGCGGTGCGTAGCGGCCGAACATCACCGGCGCGTCGCGGATCAGCGTTTCGGGATGCACCAGCCCCTGATCGAAGGCGAGGCCGTAGACCAGCGGTTTCAGCGTCGATCCCGGCGAGCGCAGCGCCCGGGTCATGTCGACGAACCCCTGCCGCGCCTCCGCCCCCGCATAGGCGGGCGAGCCGACCGAAGCGAGGATCTCGCCCGTCCGGTGATCGGCCACAAGCAGCGCGGCAGAGACCCGTGGCCCCGCCTTGCGCGCGGCTTCGGCCACCAGCGCCTGCATCCGCGCCTGAAGCCCTGCCTCCAGCGTCACGTCATGGCGCGGCGCCAGCGGGTCGGCGGCGCGCTGCGCATCGGCCAGATGTGGCGCCAGCAGCGGAAACGGGCGCATCGCCTGCGGCAGCGGCGCCCGCGCCGCCGTCGCCGCCTGTTCCGCCGTCAGCACCCCCTGCGCCTGCATCCGCGCCAGCACCCGGGAACGGGCGGCGCGCGCGGCCTGCGGGTGGCGGTCGGGGCGGCGGCTTTCCGGCGATTGCGGCAGCGCCACCAGCAGCGCCGCCTGCGCCGGCGTCAGCCGTCCGGGCTCCTTGCCGAACCACGCCAGCGTCGCGGCCCGCACCCCCTCCAGATTGCTGCCGAACGGCGCATGGGTGAGGTAGAGGTTCAGGATCCGGTCCTTGCTCAGCCGCCGCTCCAGCGCCAGCGCGACGCGGATCTGCCGCAGCTTGCCTGCCCATCGCCCGGTGCCGCCGTCCTCCAGCAGCCGCGCTACCTGCATGGTCAGCGTCGAGCCGCCGGAGACTGCCCGCCCGTTCCACAGCGCCTGCGTCACCGCGCGGCCTATCGCCAGCGGATCGACCCCCGCGTGCGACCAGAACCGCTTGTCCTCATAGGCCAGCAGCATGTCCAGATACTGCCGGTCCACCGCGCCTTCGGAGGGCGGGGCCAGCCGCATCAGCCCGTCCGCCACCGGATAGGCGCGCAGCAGCACGCCGTCGCGATCCCGCATTTCGACGGATGTTTCTGACAAAACCACCGGCAGCTCGGTCGCCTCCACCCAGGCGTCGCCCGCATCGCGCAGCGCGCCCGCCGCGAACAGCAGCAGGGCAAGCGCAAACAGGCCCCGCGCGCCGCTAACCATCGACCCAGCCCTCCCACACGCCGGGATACCGGGTGACGAAGCCCGAGGGATGCACCTGCAACCGCGCTTCGAAATTGGCCGAGGCATAGGCGATGGTTCCATCCTTCTGCGGGGCATAGCTCTGTTCCAGCAACGCCAGCCGGTCCAGCCCCGGCACCAGCCAGGCGGCGCGCACCGGCACCGGCCCGTCGCCCTCCGGCGCCAGCCGCCGCAGCGGCAGCAGGTTGGTCGCGGGGGTGAAGCTCAGGTCGATATCGGTGCAGCCCGCCACCTCCGGCTGCGCCACCCCGTTCATCTCCCAGCCCTCCGGCCCGGACTGGATGCGCAGCGCCACCGGCGCCCCCGCCCGTTCGCCGGTGATATCGGCCGTCAGCGTCGCCCAGTCCGGATCGCAGCGCACGGTGTAAAGCAGGTTGGCCTCCGCCCCCTCCTCCCGCCAATGCGCCTGCCCGCTCAGCAGCCAGCCATGCTCGGCCCGCGCCAGCGTGCAGCGGTCGGTGCCCTCGCCATCGAGCCGCCGCCAATGCGCCATGGCCAGCACACGCCCCGGCATCACTGGGCCACCGTCACCTGCCCGGTCTCGCCACGCGCCCGGAAACGGGGGCGGTACATATCCTCGACCGAGGCCGCCGGGTGGTGGAACACCCCCGGCGTCACCGCCCGCACGATATAGGCCAGCGTCACCGTCTTCGCCTTGCGCATGTTGACGGCGGCGAGGAAGCGGTCGGTGCGGAACTCCGCATGTTCGGCGTCCGAGGGTTTCAGCCAGTCCAGTGCCCGCACATCGCCCGAGCGCAGCAGGTTCGGATTGTCGATCTCTAAGCCCGCGGGCAGCGGATCGTCCACGATCAGCCGCGCGCCGGTCTGCTCGAAGGGCGTCACCTCGATCACCGCCACCATGCGCTCGCCCACGGAGAACGCATTGCCCTCCACCGGCACCCCCTCCAGGCTGTAGTAGCGCCGCGAAATCGCATAGCCGGTGCCGCCCGCCTCCGGCGCCACCGCAGGCACCCCCAGCGTGGTCAGCGTGATATCGGTGCGGCGGCCGTCGGCGGCGGTGATCTCCACCCCCGGGCCGGGGGTGTCGTCTGCGCGCATCTGCACGAAGGGCCCGGTGACCGGTGCGCCATCGACGCGCAGCCCGGATTGCTCCGGCGCTTTGATCAGCGCATGCGCGGCGAGCAGAGACCAGGCGGCCTCCTGCGTCGAGGGGCGCAGGTCGGCCCGGGTGATCCGGGCGGTGAGCATGTCGGCATCCACCGCCGAACTGCCCGCCTCGGTCGCCAGCGCCAGCACCCCGGCCGCATCGCGTAGCCCGGTGCCATAGTCGGCGCGCCACAGCCGGCCGGTATCGGGCCGGGTTTCGATCAGCCGGGCGGCGCGGCCAAACATCGTGTCGGCGCGCGGCTGGTCGCCATAGGCCGCCAGCGCCGCGCCAAGCTGCGCCGCGGCCAGCGGGGTGTCGAAATCGCCGCCCTTCACATCGGCGTAGTAACGCAGATCGCCCATCGCCGCCGCGCCTTCGCGGGCCAGCACCATCAGGGCATAGGCCACGTCGCGCCCGGCATCGTCGCCGGCATCGAAATCGGGGGCGTAGTTCACCCGGTTGCGCAGGTTGTCCAGCGCCTGGCGGAAGGCCCGGTCGGGCACCGCGTGCCCCTCCGCCTTGGCGCGCGACAGGAAGTCGGTGACATAGGCATCGAGCCAGAAATCCCCCGAAACCGCCCGCCAGAGGCCGAAGGAACCATTCGGCGCCTGACGCGTCAGGATGCGGGTGATCGCGTCAGAGATCCGCTTGTCCACCGCCGGCCCGTCGCCCAGCCCCGCCGCCTTGGCCACCGACGACAGATAGAGCAGCGGCAGCGCCTGCGAGGTCACCTGTTCGGTGCAGCCATAGGGGTAGCGGTCGAGCCGCGCCAGCAGCCCCGGCGCGTCGAACCGCGCCAGCGGTCCGGCCGACAGGATCGCCTCGCCGGTTCCCGGCTGCAGCCCGGCAAAGACATCGTTGCTGAACAGGAACCGGTCGCCCGCCCCCAGCGAGAACCGCCGCGTCGTCGCCACTACGGGATCGTTGCTGCGCACCGGCATCCGCAGGGTCTGGGTCAGGGTCTGCCCGTCGGGCGTCGTCAAAGCCAGTTCCACCGCCGGATCGCCCACCGCCGTGGCGCGCAGCGGCACGTCGAACACCACCTTGCCGCCCTCGGTGAGGTCAAACGGCACCGGGGTGCCCTCCAGCACGATACCGTTGCCGCGCGTGGTGAGGGAAAGCGCCATCTGCCCGGCGGGCCCGTCCGCATGCACCACCTCTAGCCGCATCCGGCTCTGATCCCCCGGCGCGAGGAAGCGGGGCAGGGAGGCGGTGACAACCACCGGGTCGCGCACCAGCATGTCCGCCTCGACCTGACCCACCGCGCCCTGCGTCCAGGCCACCGCCATCAGCCGCACGGTGCCGTTGAAATCGGGCAGCTCGATATTGACGAAGGTCGCGCCATCCGCGCCCACCTGCACCGGGCCGGAGAACACTGCCATCAGGTCCTGCGTCGGCGGCGGCGATTGCATCCGCATGCCGCTGTCCGCATCGCCGCCGGAGCGCACCACGCCCATCGCGCCGTTCATCCCGTCGATCAACCGCCCGTAGACATCGCGCAGCTCGACGCCAAGCCGCCGCTGGCCGAAATAATACCCTTGCGGATCCGGGCTCTCGAAGCCGGTGAGGTTCAAAATCCCCACATCGACGGCGGCCAGCGTCAGCCAGGCCTGCTCGCCCTCCGCCGCGCCGGTGACGGTCACCCGCACCCGCTCGGTGCCGCGCGGCCGGGCCAGCTCCGGCGCGTCGATGGACACCTGTAGCGCCTTGTCGCCCGGATCGACGGCGGCATGGGCCAGCCCGATGGCCCGCGCCGGGTTCTGCCCCGCCGCCACATCCATCGGCCGGATCACCGTCGCCGTGACATAAGCGCCGGTGCCCCAGTCGGCGGTCACCTGCAGCGGGATCACCGTTTCGCCCGCCTCCACCGTCACCGCCTGGCGCGAGATCACCCGATCCGCCATCACCGTGATCAGCGCGGTGCCGCCCGCGCGCGGCACGATCCGCAGCCTGGCGGTATCGCCCACCGCGTAGCTGTCGCGGTCCAGCGACAGCTCCAGCCGGTCGGGGGTGGAGGCCGCATCGGCCGGCACGTACCAGCCGGCATAGAATTCCACCGAAGAGGCCGCGTAGGTCCCGTCGGTGCGTTCCACCACCAGCTCGTACTCGCCCCACTCCACCGGGGCCGAAACGCTCAACGGCGCCCCGCCCAGCGTGGCCTCGCCGCTGGCGACCCGGGTGCGGCGCGTCACCGGCTCCCAGTTCCAGTTGCCGTAGAGCTGGTACCACTGGTACCGCGTGCTCACCCGGTTCAGCGTCCAGCGCACCGGCATCGGTTCCGGCGTGAGCTCCGGCGACAGGCCGATCAGCTGGAACCCGGCCTCGGTACCCTCTGCCACCACCTCGTCGAACATCGGCTTGATGCCGATCACCGGCCCGTCCGGGCGCACCGGCACGCTCAGCCGCCGCTCCACCGGCCGGGCGGAGCCGTCGGCGAGCCGCGCGATCACCGTGGCCTCCAGCGGCTGACCGCCCGTTTCGGGGCGTGGCAGCTCCACCGCCACGCTGGCGAAGCCGCTGGCATCGGTGCGCGCGCCGCCGAAATAGCTGCTCTGCGCGCGCCGGGCCGAGTCATGGCGCCCGAAACGGTAGCCGGGCCAATCCGCCACCTCGCTTGCCGGGCGCAACAGAACCTGCCCCTCCACGCTCAGGTCCGCCCCCGGCGCGCCGAACAGATAGCGCGCCTCGATGCTCAGCGGCGGGGTGTCGCCCGCGCGCAACGGCGCGTCCGGCAGGCTCAGGTCGAAGTCGATGCGTTCGGGCAGGAAATCCTCCACCAGCAGCGTTGCGCTGGCCAGCGCCGGGGCATCCGGATCGCTCCTGATCTCCAGCCGCCAGGAGCCGCGCGGCGCAGAGGCCCCCACCGGGAAGGCAAAGACATGGCCGCCCGCCTCGCCGCCGTCGGAGATGCGGCGGCGGTATTCCACCCCGTCGGGGCGGCTGAGGATGGCGATCAGCGGCAGCCCCTCGATGGCCATGGCGGTCTCGTCCCGCGCAAGTGCTGTGGCATAGATCGTCTCGCCGGCGCGATAGGCGCCCCGGTCGGTGGTCAGGAACACGTCGACCGGACCGGCGGGCGCACGGCCTTCGACGCCGCGGTCGGAGAGGTCGAAGGCCGGCTCGGTCAGCGACAGGAAGCTCACGTCTTCCTCGCCCTGCCGCGCCACGATCAGCGCCGGTGCGGCGCCGCCGGTGCCCCGGGTCAGGCCCGCATCGAACAGCGCCTGGCCGTCGGCATCCGTCGAAACCTCCCCCAGCACCGCATTGGCGCGGGAAATCAGCGTCACCGCCACCCCGCCGCGCGGTTGCGCATCCGAGAGGCCGGAGACCTGCACATGCAGCCCGCCCGTGCCCGACATGGTCGACAGCCCCAGATCGGACAACACGAACCATTGCGTCGCGCCCGGATCGTCGTAGGGATCGGCGCCCGGCACCTTGGCGGTCAGCGCATAGATCCCCGGCGCCTGACCGGCGATCGCCTCGCCCATCGGCAGCCGGGTGGTGATGTCACGGTTCAGCTCATTGCCCACCTCCGCCGTGCCGGTCCAGACCTGCTGCGCCACGCTGTCGGCGAAATCCCGTTCCTGCCAATGCGACAGCGGCCGCGCGAAATAATCCTGCTGCATCGCCCGGATCAGGTTGCGGTCGCTCACCCGCCGCAGGGTCAGCTCCAGCCTGGCGGTGTTGACCGTTTCCACCGGCAGCGCCGCATTGGCCGATTTCGGCAGCACATAGGCGCGGCCCGGAAACCGGACGGACGGGCTGCGATCCTGGACGTAATGGGTGATTTCCACGTCCTTCTGCAGCACCTCGCCGCTCGCCGCCGGCAGACCCCGGCGGAAGGTAAGGCGATAGCGCGTGCCATGCTCCACCCCCTCGACGCAGAGCTGCCGGCCCGACGGCTGCACCGCCAGTCCCGGCTCGGGCAGTTGCAGGTAGGGCTCGTAATCCACTCCGGCCTTGACCAGATCCTCGGAAAACTCGGCGCAGATGCTCGGCGCATCGCTGTCGCTCTCCACCTGGCTGTCGGTGATGCGGAAGCCGTACTTGCCGATCGCCTCGTCGAGCGCGGCCAGAATATCCTCGCGCGGCTGGATATCGCTGGCGAGCCGCAGCGCCGGGATCATGTCGCGGCCGCGGCCGCGCTGCTCCAGCGCCTGCGCCAGAAGGTCCAGCGCGGTGGCCCGCGCGCCGTCGCTGTCCGCCCGCAGGTAGCCGTTGATCGCCGCCTCCTGCGCGCGGCGCTGATAATCCCGCTGCCGATTGCGGTCGTCGCTGCGCAGCGCCAGCATCAGCCGCGCATACTCGCTCCAATAGGCGCCCGCATCGGTCAGCGAGACCGCCGCCCCGGCCCAGCGCGCGGCGCGCTGCACGTTGCCGGTCTGCAGGCTCTGGGTCATGGCATCGACCACCGCGCCCAGCTCCATCCCGCCTGCGCGATGCATGAAGCCAAGGGTGCGCGCGCGGTCGCGGGCCTGCGCCAGATCGGTGTCGCTGAGAAAGGTCAGATCGGCTGCGCGGGCCGCACCGCGCTGGGCAACGGCGGCGGGCGTGGCCACCTTCTCGGCCGAGATCGCGCCGTTATAGGCGGTCCGCTTGCTGACTCCGCTTTTCGGGAAACAGGAATTCGACCGGGCGTTATAGGTAAAGGCGATGCAGCGCGGATTGGCGGTACAGGCGCGCAGGCAACTGGGCAGATCGGTATCGAACAGCGCGTCGAGGTCCGAGCCGTAGAAATCCATGTCGTTGGTGACGACATAGCGGAAATCCGGGGTGGCCTGCTGAGCCTGTGCCGCCACGCTCCAGAGAACCGCGAAAATCAGGCCGAGGGCCGCGCGCAAAAAACGTACCATGAAATCTCTCCGTGCTATGGCGGCAGGGTCGCAGGAGAGGGCGATTATTGCAACGATTCCCGGATTGTCCGAACCGCCTCCATACCGCCACAGCGAACCTCCGAGCCAAAGCCACTGCACGGAATCAAGCCCGAAGGGCGCCGCGCGAGCGCCGGACCGTCCCCGAGGACCGGCGCTTGGTCGATGTGGGCGCGCCGATCTGATTTCGTCCGGGCTTGGCTGCCATAAAACGCTGCCGAATGGATGTTGCAGCGCCGCCCCACGGCCCGGCGCTCGCGCGGCTTGCGCCAAGGGTCGACCGCGCCGGTTCCGCTTCGAAGCACAACGCGCTAGGTTTCTTCCCAAAACAGTGCCGGAGCGCAAACCACATGACACCCCGACGAGAGTTCCGCCCGCGCGCGCTGGGCGAGGTCGCCATCCGCTGCGCCGACATGGCCGCCATGGTTGCCTTTTACCGCGACGTGATCGGGCTGGAACTGATCCGCGGCGGGGCCGAGGCCCCGATCTCCTTCTTCCGCATCGCCGAAGGGTTCGGCGGCCACACCGCCATTCTGGCCGTGTTCGACCGCAAGACGGATGCGCACCCCGCCCCCGGGCCGCAAACCGGCGCGGGCTCCTCGCTGCATCACATCGCCCTGTCGCTGCCCTTCGCCGAACAAGAGGCGGTGAAGCGCTGGTACGACCATCTCGGCCAACCCTACCGGATCGAGGATTTTGGCTGGGTCGGCTGGCGCGGCATCTTTACCCAGGACCCGGAGGGCAACACGGTGGAACTTGTGGCCTACGACCCGTCGCTCCTGGACGTGCCCGCGTCATAGGGGCGGACGAAGACCGGCTTGCCCTCCTCCGACAGATCGGGGCGGTAAACGTACCCGCCGGTGTCGAAATCGGCGAGCGCGGCAGGATCGGTTAGCCGGTGCTGGATGATGAACCGCGCCATCGCGCCCCGCGCCCGCTTGGCGTAGAAACTGACGATCTTCGGCGCGCTGCCCTTGTCCTCCATGAACACCGGGGTGATCACCCGCAGCTTCAGCGCGTCGAGGTCCACCGCTCCGAAATATTCCTGGCTGGCGCAGTTGACCAGCACCTCGGTTCCCAACGCCTCCGCCTGTTGGTTCAGCGCACCCGAAATCCGGTCGCCCCACCAATCGTAAAGCGACTTGCCCCGCGCGGTCTTCAGCCGGCTGCCCATCTCCAGCCGATAGGGCTGGATCGCATCGCGCGGCCGCAGCACGCCGTAAAGGCCGGAGAGGATGCGCAGGTGATCCTGCGCCCAGTCCATCTCTTCGGGATCGAGCGAGGCGGCCTCCAGCCCCTGGTAGGTATCCCCGGCAAAGGCCAGCGCGGCGGGGCGCGTCTCCTCCGCCCCCGGCGCATCGTCGAAATCGCGGAATCGGTCGCGGTTCAGCTTGGCCAGATCGGCGCTGATCTTCATCAGCTTCTGCAGATCCTCGGCGCTCAGCCCGCGCGCCACCTCGGCCAGCTCTGCCGCATCCTCGGCGAACACCGGCTCGGTCGTCTCGATATCGCGTTCCTGCCAGTCCAGCTTCTTCGCCGGAGAGATTACCACCAACATATTCTGCCCCTCAGATGTGTGTTTGCCCTGATCTAGCCCGCGTCGCGCAGCACGTCCAGAAAGGCCGGGCCAAACCGTTCCGCCCGCCGTTCGCCCAACAGCCGCACCAGCGCCGCCTCGTCGCGCGGGCGCATCTGCGCCAGCTTGGCCAGTTGCGAGGCCGAACAGCTCAGCGGTTTGTCGAGGCCGCCTTCGCCGCGCGACAGCCCGGCCTGCGCCTCCAGCAGCCGGTCATAGAGGCTGCCCGCCTCGCGCCCGGCCAGCTTGCGGCGCGCCGGATGTTCGACCTCCACCTCGCCGTTGATCACTTCGAGAAATTCGGCGCCGTAACGCTCCAGCTTCTTGGCGCCCACGCCGTTGACCCGCGCCATCTGGTCCAGGTTCGCGGGCCGGGTCTCGGCCATCTCGATCAGCGTGCGGTCGGGGAAAATCACATAGGCCGGCACCTTGGCCGCCTCCGCCAGCGCCCGCCGCTTGGCCTTGAGCGCCGACAACAGCGGCGCATCCTCGTCGGAGACCAGCGCCTTGACCGCCGGCCGCCGCTGCGCCGCGCGGCGCAGCACGTCCTTGCGCAGGGTGATGCTGTCCTCCCCGCGCAGGATCGGCAGCGCCGCGTCGGTCATCTTCAGCGCGCCGTGGCGTTCGGGATCGGGGCGCACCAGATCGCGCCCCATCATCTGCCGGAAAATCGCGGACCATTGCCGCTTGTCATAGTCCTTGCCCACCCCATAGGTCGGCAGGCTGTCGTGGCCGCGCTCGCGGATGCGGTCGGTCTCGGTGCCGGTCAGGATGTCGGTCAGATGCCCGGCGCCGAACCACTCCTCGGTGCGCAGGATCGCCGACAGCGCCATGCGCACCGGCGTGGTCGCGTCGAACAGCTCCGGCGGCGTCTCGCAGAGGTCGCAATGGCCGCAGGGCTCCGCCGCCTCGCCGAAATAGCCCAGCAGCGCCTGACGCCGGCAGCCCAGCGCCTCCGCCAACCCCAGCAAGGAGTTCAGCCGCGCATGATCCGCCGCCCGCCGCTCCGGCGGCGCCAGCCCCTCGTCGATCTGGCTGCGCCGCAGGCGGATATCGTCGGGACCGTACAGCGTCAGCGTCTCCGCCGGCGCCCCGTCGCGGCCCGCCCGGCCGATCTCCTGATAATAGGCCTCGATCGACTTGGGCAGGTCCGCATGCGCCACCCATCGGATATCCGGCTTGTCGATCCCCATGCCAAAGGCGACGGTGGCCACCACGATCAACCCGTCCTCGCGCGCGAACCGCGCCTCCACCGCGCGGCGGTCGTCCGCCTCCATGCCGCCGTGGTAGAAACAGGCACTGTGGCCGTCGTCGCTCAGCGCCTTGGCCAGCGCCTCGGTCTTGGCCCGCGTGCCGCAATAGACGATGCCGGAGCGGCCCCGGCGCGCCGCGGCGAATTCGAGGATCTGGCGGCGCGGCCCGTCCTTGGCGGCAAAGGCCAGATGGATGTTCGGCCGGTCGAACCCGCGCAGGAACCGGCGCGGCGCGCCGCCGTCGAACAGCTTCTGAACGATCTCTTCCTGGGTCTCCGCATCGGCGGTGGCGGTAAAGGCGGCCAGCGGCACGTCCAGCGCGCGCTTCAGATCGCCGATGCGCAGGTAATCGGGGCGGAAATCATGGCCCCACTGGCTGACGCAATGCGCCTCGTCCACCGCGATCAGGCTCACCCCGATCCGCCGCAGCATTCCCAGCGCCGCGCCCGAGGCCAGCCGTTCGGGGGCCATGTAGAGCAGCTTCAGCCGCCCCGCCTCCAGCGCCGCCCAGACCGCGTCGGTCTCTTCCTGGGTATTGCCGGAGGTCAGCGCGCCCGCCTCCACGCCCGCCTCCTGCAGCCCGCGCACCTGGTCCCGCATCAGCGCGATCAGCGGCGAGATCACCACCGTGACCCCCTCGCGCATCAGGGCAGGCAGCTGGAAACACAGCGATTTGCCGCCGCCCGTGGGCATGATCGCCAGCACGTTCTCGCCCGCGGTCACCGCATCCACGATCTCTTCCTGACCGGGGCGGAAGGATTCGAAACCGAAGACATCGCGCAACAGCGGGGAGGGCCCGGGCATTCAGAAAGCCTTGTATAGGATTTTATCTATCTGCTCTTACGGTGCAGTTTCCCACACTAAGAATCGGTGAACAAGACCGCTGCGCGCCGGATCGCACCGGATCACAGGGGCAGCGGCAAGGCGCCACGCCCCGCCGTCGTTTCAACTGGAATATGTGCAGCGCAAGGCCCCGCGGCACAGCGCCCGCAGGGCAAGGCCCGTCAGTAGAACAACGCGATGTTGTTCTGCAGCACGATGCGGATCACGATGATCGCCAGCAGCGCCACCAGCGGCGCCAGGTCCAGCCCGCCCATCGGCGGCAGCAGCCGCCGGATCGGGCCGTAGAGCGGCTCCAGAATGCGGTTCAGCCCGTACCAGACCTGCGCCACCAACTGCTGGCGCATGTTCAGCACCTGGAAATTGATCAGCCAGCTCATGATCACATGCGCGATGATGAAGAACCACACCACGTCGAGGATCAGCATCAGGATTTGAAACAGCGACTGCATCGGTTTTCCCTATCTTGTACCGCTCCCTGACCTAAGGCGGCTCCGGCCAAAGGGCAAGGGCAAGGGCCGGGGCGGCGGCCCGCCGCAAAGGTGACAGATATATGATGTGCCGCAAATGCCGCGATGCGCCGGCGATTGTGGCCCGTCCGTGCGTTTCCGGTTTCGCCGCCCGGTCGCTTTCCTTACCATCCGGTCAAAATAGGGGGCGGGCATGACAGCGATTTCCACGCGCAAGCGGATCTGGGGATGGTTCTTTTTCGATTGGGCCAGCCAGCCTTATAACACGCTGCTGATCACTTTCATCTTCGCGCCCTACGTCAAGGAGCTGATCGGCGACGGCAGCGCGGCGCAATCGGCCTGGGGCTTCGGCATCGGGGCGGCGGGCGTGGTGATCGCGGTGCTGGCGCCGGTGCTGGGCGCGATGGCCGACCTGTCGGGCAACCGGCTGCGCTGGATCTGGCTGTTCTCGGTGCTCTACGTGATCGGCGCGGCCGGGCTGTGGTTCGCCGCGCCGGGCGATTTCAACCTGGTCCTGACGCTGTTCCTGTTCGCCATCGGCATGATCGGGATGGAGTTCGCGACCATCTTCACCAACTCGATGCTGCCCGACCTCGGCAACAGGGAAGAGATCGGGCGGCTGTCCGGCAATGGCTGGGCCTTCGGCTATCTCGGCGGGTTGCTGGCGCTGGTGATCATGCTGGGGTTCTTCGCCGAAAGCGCGACCACCGGCAAAACCTTCTTCGGCCTCGCCCCGGCGCTGGGCCTCGATCCGGAGATGCGCGAGGGCACCCGTTTCGTCGGGCCGCTGACCGCGATCTGGTACGCGGTCTTCATGATCCCCTTCTTCCTCTGGGTGCGCGACCCGGCACCGCGCCGGGCGCCGCAGGGCGCGGTCGCCGCCGCGCTGCGCGACGTGCGCCGCACCGTGCGCAACCTGCCGAAGACGCCGTCGCTGTTCGCCTACCTGGGATCGTCGATGTTCTATCGCGACGCGCTCAACGGCATGTATACCTTCGGCGGCATCTACGCCGCGGGCGTGCTGAACTGGACCGTGGTCGATACCGGCATCTTCGGCATCCTGGCGATCATCTTTGGCGCGATCTTTGCCTGGATCGGCGGCCGCGCCGACGAACATTTCGGCCCCAAGCCGGTGATCACCGCCTGCATCCTGCTGCTCACCCTCGTGGCCATCGCGATCGTCTTCATCAGCCCGACCCGCGTGTTCGGCCTGGCCGTGGCCGAAGGCTCGGCCCTGCCCGATATCGCCTTCTACGTGGTCGGCGCCGCCATCGGCGCGGCGGGTGGCGTGATCCAGTCGGCCAGCCGCACGATGATGGTGCGCCAGGCCAACCCCGAGCGGATGACCGAGGCCTTTGGCCTCTACGCCTTGGCCGGCAAGGCGACCTCGTTCCTCGCCCCGCTGGTGATCGGCACCGCGACCTATTTCACCGGCAGCCAGCAGATCGGCGTTACCCCGCTGATCGCCCTTTTCCTGATCGGTTTGATCCTGCTACGCTGGGTGAAACCGGAAGGAGATCATCCCGCATGACGCGCCTGTTCGCATCGCTCGGCCTGATCCTGGCACTTGCCGCCGGACCGGGCATGGCCGAGCCACTTGCGAAACAGCTGTTCGGTGCCAAGCAGGCCGGGTCGCAACAACGCCCGGCGCCCTACGGCGGCTATTCCAGGGGCTGCGTCGCCGGTGCCGTGCAACTCCCGGAAACCGGGCCCACCTGGCAGGCCATGCGGCTCAGCCGCAACCGCAACTGGGGCCATCCGGACACCGTCGACTTTATCGAGAAGCTGAGCCGCTTTGCCGCCGGCATGCCAGGGTGGCAGGGGCTCTATGTCGGCGACATCAGCCAGCCGCGCGGCGGGCCGATGCTCTCGGGCCACCGCAGCCACCAGATCGGCATGGACGTGGATATCTGGATGCTGCCGCCGAAGCGGCTGGATCTCAGCCGGCAGGCGCGCGAAAACATCTCGTCGATCTCGCTGCGCCGCGCCGGGGGTGCCTATGTCAACGAGAACTGGAGCCCGCAGCACCACGCGCTGCTGCGCGCTGCGGCCAAGGATCCCCGTGTTGCCCGCATCTTCGTCTTTCCCGGCGCCAAGGTGCAGATGTGCAAGGACGAAAAGGGCAACCGCCGCTGGCTGCGCAAGATCCGGCCGTGGTGGGGGCATCATTATCATTTCCACGTCCGCCTGCGCTGCCCGCGCGGCGCGCGCGGCTGCGAAGACCAGGACAAGCCGCCGCGCGGCGACGGCTGCGCCGATGCGCAGAAATGGGTGGATGACATCCTGAACCCGCCGCCGCCCAAGCCGCGCGACCCCAATGCCAAACCGCCGAAGAAGCGCCGCCAATACGTGCTCTCCGATCTGCCCAGCCAATGCACCTCGGTTCTGCGCTCGCAATAGCCGCGCTGCTGCTGGCCGGGGCCTGCGGCCGCGACGGCTCCGGCGGCAGTGGCAGCGCGCAATTCCTGGCCGCCCATGAGTGGACGGGGGAGGCCGACTGGTTCGGCGGCTTTTCCGGCCTGCACGTGTTTCCCGGCGGTGCCCGCGCCCTGGTTCTGAACGACCGCGCCGGGCTGGTCGAGCTGCACCTCAGCCGCGACGGGCAGGACCGCATCGCGCGGGCCGAGCCGCGGCGGCACTGGGGGCTGCACTCCAGCACCGGCAAGGCGCTGACCGGCTGGATCGCCGATTCCGAGGGGCTGGCGGTTGACCCCGGCGGCGCGCTCTACGTCTCGTTCGAAGGGGTGCATCGGGTCGCCCGGTTCGACGCGCCCGATGCCCCGGCGCAGGTGCAGAACGCGCCGCAGGTGTTTCGCGGCCTGCCCCGCAACGGCTCGCTCGAGGCGCTGGCCATCGACCGGCGCGGACGGCTCTACGCGATCCCGGAGTCGGGACGCGACAGCGCCGGCCGGATCCCGGTCTGGCGCGGCGCGGCGGGCCGCTGGCAGGTGGCCTTCACCCTGCCGGCGCGGGGGCGTTTCCTACCGGTGGGCGCCGATATCGGCCCCGACGGGCGGCTCTATCTGCTGGAGCGGTCGCTCACCGTGCTGGGCTTTCGCAGCCGGCTGCGGCGCTGGGCGCTGACGGACGCGGGCGCGGAGGCCGAAGAAACCCTGCTCACCACCGCGGCCGGCACTCATGACAACCTCGAAGGGCTGTCGGTCTGGCGCGATGCCGGGGGCGCGCTGCGCGCCACGATGATCTCTGACGACAACTTTCTTAAAATTCAGCGTACTGAATTGGTCGAATATCGTCTGCAAGATTGAACTTGCGCAAAGGCGGCAGACCCCTTAAATGCCCTCCGTCTGCCCAACCGGGCGGGCCAAGTCGCCGAAACCTTGTCAAAACGGGCAGAAATCATGAATCGCACCCATCTCCCTGGCATTTTCGCCATGGCCGCCATCGTGGTGGCCTCCAATATCCTGGTCCAGTTCCTGTTCGGTCAATGGCTGACCTGGGGCGCCTTCACCTATCCTTTCGCCTTTCTCGTCACCGATGTGATGAACCGCGTCTACGGCGCCGACCGCGCGCGCGAGGTGGTCTTCGCCGGCTTTATCACCGGCGTCATCTGCTCGCTGATCGGCACCCAGATCGTGGGCGAGTTCGGCCCGCTGGTGACCCTGCGTATCGCCGTGGCCTCCGGCACCGCCTTCCTGGTGGCGCAGATGATGGACGTCAGCATCTTCTCCGCCCTGCGCAACGGGCGCTGGTGGCACGCGCCGCTGGTCTCGACGCTGGTCGGCTCGTCACTGGACACCGTCCTGTTTTTCAGCATCGCCTTCTCCGCACAGCTGGTGTGGATGGAGCCGGGCAACGACGTGTCCTGGGCCAACGAGGCGCTGCCGCTGCTGGGCATCGGGCCGATGGTGCCGCTGTGGGTGTCGCTGGGGGTGGCCGACTGGCTGGTGAAACTGTCGCTGGCGCTGGTCGCGCTGCTGCCGTTCCGCCTGATTGTTGCGCAGCTGACTGCGCGCCGCCAGTCCGCCTGACGATTTCATTTGGCGTTTCGCCGCCTCCGTGCCACTCTGAAGCTAACAGCAACAGAGAGAATAGGAGGTGATCCAGTGTCGAGAAAGGTATTGGAGCGAGGTGTCGGAACAGCGCGGGAGGCGGCCGTTTAAGGCAACCCTTGGCGGAGAAGCCGCCCCGCGTGGATCAGCCGATCTAACCGGCCCCACCTCCTGAGACTTTCGGAAGGGCCGCCCTCGGGCGGCCCTTTTTCGTGCCCCTTTTTCATGACCTGTTGCCGGGGTAGGATCGCGCCCATGCTGCGGATCACCGACGATATCGAGATTGCCGACTGGGAAATCACCGAACAGTTCGTCCGCGCCTCCGGGCCGGGCGGGCAGAACGTGAACAAGGTCGCCACCGCGGTCGAGCTGCGGTTCGAGGCCGAGCGCTCGCCGGCGCTGCCGGGGCCGGTCAAGGCGCGGCTGAAACGGCTGGCCGGGCGGCGCTGGACCAAGGACGGCGCCATCGTCATCCAATGCGACGAAACCCGCAGCCAGGCCCGCAACCGCGAGATCGCCCGCGAGCGCCTGGCCGAGCTTGTGCGCAAGGCGCTGGTCCGGCCCAAACGCCGCATCCCCACCAAACCCACCAAGGGCTCGGTCCGCCGCCGTCTCGACGCCAAGAAGGCGCGCGGCGAGGTCAAATCGCTGCGCGGCAAGGTGGGCGAGGAGTAGGGCGGTGTCTGGCCCGACAGTTCCGGTCTCTCGCCGCCAGCTCCAAAGTGCAAGCCGCGCGAGCGCCGGACCGTGGTTTGGCGCCTCAACAGCAGTTCGGTGCACTTTATCGTAGTCAAATCCGGCCTGGCTTTGATCGACGCGCATGCGTCGACCAAGCGCCGAACCGCGGGGACGGTCCGGCGCTTGCGCGGCGGCCTGCGGCCTTGATTCCGCGCAGGGACTTGGGCTCAAAGGTTCGTCTCAAGCCGACGCGGCGGACGTCCCATCCCGCACTCCAGCTTGTGCGCCCCCCGCCGCCGCCCTAAGCTCCGGCCGAACCGGCATGGGAGAGGGAAAGACCATGAGACTGAACGGAAAAACCGCCATCGTCACCGGCGGCGCCTCGGGCTTCGGCGCGGGTATCGCGCGCAAGTTTCTGGCCGAGGGCGCCCGGGTGATGATCGCCGACATCAACGGCGCGGCCGCCGCCGACATGGCCGCCGAACTGGGCGAGGCCGCCATCGCGCAAACCGTCGACGTCTCCGACGCCGCCTCGGTCCAGGCGATGGCCGACGCCGCGCTTTCCGCCTTCGGTCAGCTCGACATCCTGGTCAACAACGCCGGGGTCACCCACCTGCCCACCCCGCTCGACCAGGTCAGCGAGGATGACTTCGACCGCGTCTTCAACGTCAACATGAAGTCGGTCTACCTCACCGCCCGCGCCCTGGTGCCGCATATGAAGGAGCGGCAATCGGGCGCCATCCTCAACATCGCCTCCACCGCCGGGGTCAGCCCGCGGCCGAACCTCAACTGGTACAACGCCTCCAAGGGCTGGATGATCACCGCCACCCGCACCATGGCGGTTGAACTGGCGCCCGAGGGCATCCGCGTCAACGCGCTGAACCCGGTGGCGGGCGAGACCCCGCTGCTGAAATCCTTCCTCGGCGAGGACACGCCGGAGATGCGGGCCAAGTTCCTCTCCACCATCCCCATCGGCCGCTTTTCCACGCCCGAGGATATGGGCAACGCCGCCGCCTTCCTCTGCTCCGACGAGGCCGGCATGATCACCGGCGTGGCGATGGAGGTGGACGGCGGCCGCTGCATCTGACGCGCCGCCCGCCTCTTCCCCGTCGCCACAGGCACCGTGTCCCGCAAGGGGCGCGGCATCCGCTTCTCCTCCTCAGTTCCAGGACCTCGCCCAAATGATCCCCGGCCCCCGCAACCTGATCACCGACGTCCCCGGCCTCCGCGTCGGTAACGCCCAGGACGACACGCTGAAATCCGGCGCCACCGTGCTCACCGCCGACCGCCCGTTCACCGCCTCGGTCCAGGTGATGGGCGGCGCGCCCGGCACGCGGGAGACCGATCTGCTCGCCCCCGACAAATCGGTGGCGGCGGTCGATGCGCTGGTGCTCTCGGGCGGCTCGGCCTACGGGCTCGACGCCTGTTCGGGGACGATGGACGGGCTGCGGGCGACCGGGCGCGGCTTTCGCATCGCTGACGCGGTCATTCCCATCGTGCCCGGCGCGATCATCTTCGACCTGCTGAACGGCGGCGACAAGGACTGGGCCGAAAACCCCTACCGCGCGCTTGGCCGCGCCGCGTTCGAGGCCGCCTCGGAAAGCTTCGCCATCGGCACCGCCGGCGCCGGCACCGGCGCGCTGACGGCGATGCTCAAGGGCGGGCTCGGCTCTGCCTCCTTCGTGCTCGACGACGGCACCACGGTGGGCGCGCTGGTCGCCGCCAACCCGATGGGCAGCGTCACCACCCCCGGCGACCGGCATTTCTGGGCGGCCCCCTTCGAGGTCGACGGCGAATTCGGCGGCCTGGGTCCGGACCCGGCATCGGGGCTGGGCCGCGACATGGAAAGCCGCAAGATGATGACCATGCTGGCCCAGGCCGGCGACGCGGCGCAGGACCGCGCCAATACCACCATCGCCATCGTCGCCACCGATGCCGAGCTGAGCAAGGCGCAATGCCAGCGCATGGCCACCGCCGCCCATGACGGCATCGGCCGCGCCACCGTGCCGGCGCATTCGCCGGGTGACGGCGATCTGGTCTTCGCCCTCTCCACCGGCGCCCGGCCGATGACCCGGCCCGAGCGCGACCTGACCCGCATCGGCCACGCCGCCGCGCTCTGCCTCGCCCGCGCCATCGCCCGCGCGGTCCATGCCGCCACCCCGGCGCCCGGCGATCTGCTGCCCTGCTGGTCGCAGGCCGCCGGCTGAACCGGCCCGTTCCTGCACCTGCGTCGCAACCGCGCGGGTCGGCACAGGATGGATTGACTCTGCGGAAATGCCTCTACCTAATCCGCCACAGCCAATTCTAATGGAGAGGAAGCCATGAACCGTCTGATTGCCACCGCGATTGTTGGCCTGCTGGCCGCCCCGGCCCTGGCCGAAGGTGACGCCGCCGAGGGGGAGAAGACTTTTCGAAAATGCAAAGCCTGCCACTCGGTCGTGTCCGATGCCGGCGAGACCATCGTCAAGGGCGGCAAGACCGGTCCGAACCTCTATGGCGTGGCGGGCCGTACCGCCGGCACCTACGAGGACTTCCGCTACGGCGACGATATCGTCGCGGCGGGCGAAGCCGGCCTGGTCTGGGATGAAGAGACCTTCGCCGAATACACCCACGACCCGCGCGAATTCCTGAAGGAATACCTCGACGACAAGGGCGCCAAGTCGAAGATGTCGTTCAAGCTGAAGAAGGGCGGCGAAGACGTTTACGCCTACCTCAAGAGCCTGAGCGCCGAATAAGACGCGCCGGTTCGCAGCCGGAACGGGGGCCGCGGCATGCCGCGGCCCTTTTGCATTCTTGCCCGGCGCCCGGGGTTTCGATATGCAGCCCCGATGATCTTCCAGCCCGCCCCTGCCGACCCGTACACGACACCGCCGATGCCCGCCGCGCCGACCCGTGGCCGCCAAAGCGCCTGCCATGACGGAGGCCGCGGATGAACCAGCTGATCCCGGCCTGGATCGACGGTACGCTGACCCCGGTGGACAAGCTGGAGGTGCACCGGAAGGGGCTCCGCCATCTGGCGGTCTCGGTCTTCGTTCTGCGCGGCGACGAGATCCTGCTGCAGCGCCGGGCGCTGGGCAAATACCACACCCCCGGACTCTGGGCGAACACCTGCTGCACCCATCCGCTGTGGGACGAGGCCGCCGACGCCTGCGCCCGCCGGCGGCTGGCGGAGGAGCTGGGGATCACCGGCCTCACGCCGGAATTCCGCCACCGGCTGGAATACCGCGCCGATGTGGGCGGCGGGCTGACCGAGCACGAGCTGGTCGATGTCTTCACCGCGCAGGTGGCGGGCGAGCTCCCGCTCGCCCCCGACCCCGACGAGGTGATGGAGACCCGCTGGATCGGACGGGCCGCGCTTCTGGACGAGATTGCAAAGCGACCCGGTGAATTCACGCCGTGGTTGAAGATTTACCTGACCCGCCACGCGGATCAGATTTTCGGCCCCGGTTCCGGGGTTTCCGACCCGCTCTGAGGCTTGCGCAAAAGGCTCCATGCTGGTTGATAACTTGTCAAAACCGGAGGAGCTTCATGACCATTCTCATCGCCGGGGGCGGCATCGCCGGACTGAGCCTCGGCCTTACGCTGCATCAGATCGGGCTGCCGTTCCGCATCTTTGAGGCCGCGGACGAAATCCGCCCGATGGGCGTGGGCATCAACCTGCAGCCCAACGCGGTGCGCGAGCTCTTCGATCTGGGGCTGGAGGCCGGGCTGGACGAGATCGGCGTGAAGACCCGGCAACTGGCCTTCTATTCAAAGCTCGGCAACCCGATCTGGGAAGAGCCGCGCGGCACCTGGGCGGGCTATGCCTGGCCGCAATACTCGGTGCATCGCGGCAAGCTGCAGATGATGCTCTATCATGCACTGATCGCGCGCGCCGGCGCCGACTGCGTCGTCACCGGTGCCCGCGCCACGGGGTTCGAGACCGGGGCGGAGGGCGCCACCCTGCTGCTCGAGGGCGGCAAACGGGTCGAGGGCGATCTGATCATCGCCGCCGACGGCATCCACTCGGCGCTGCGGGCGCAGATGTATCCGGACGAGGGCGCGCCGATCTGGGACGGCCGCATCCTCTGGCGCGCTACAACCCGGGCGCCCGATTACCACGGCGGCGGCACCATGGTGATGATCGGCCATGACGACCTGCGCGCGGTGGCCTACCCGATTTCCGACCCGGACCCGAAGACCGGGCTGGCGACGATCAACTGGATCGCCGAGAAACGCTTCGACCCCAGCGACGACTGGCGCCGCGAGGATTGGAACCGCGCGGCGAATATCGAGGAGTTCCTGCCCGATTTTCAGGACTGGCGGTTCGGCTGGATCGACCTGCCGCAGCTGATCACCGGGGCCGATGTGGTCTATGAATACCCGATGGTGGACCGCGATCCGCTGCCGCGCTGGACGGACGGCCGCGTGACGCTGATGGGCGATGCTGCACATCCGACCTACCCGGTGGGGTCCAACGGCGCCAGCCAGGCCATCGTCGACGCCCGCACCATCGGCGCGGCGCTGCTCGATCACGGGATGACCGGCGCGGCGCTGGAGGCCTATGAGGCGGCGATCCGCCCGCTCACCACCGCCGTGGGGCTGGCCAACCGCGCCGGCGGCGGACCCGACGCGGTGATGCAATGGGCCGAGGACCGCTGCGGCGGCGATTTCAACAGCATCGACGACGTGATCCCGCGCGCCGAACTGGCCGCCCACGCGGCAAAGTTCAAATCCATCGCCGGGTTCTCCATGGCGGAGCTGAACGAGAAGCCCGCGATCATTCCGGAAGCGGCGCGGGTGGCGTAAAGCGCGGCTGAGGCCCGGTGGGCGCGATTGCCCACCCTGCGAAGGTACGGAGCGAGGCGCGCAAGCGCCGGACCGGGGGCTGGCGCTGCGCCCTTTGATCAGCGCGGTTTATCCCGGCCATATCCGGGCGACTTCTGAATGGTGCACCTACGTCGGCCAAGCGCCAGACCGCCGGGCCGGTCCGGCGCTTGCGCGGCGCCCTTCGGGCTTGATTCCGCGCAGGGGGATTGGGCGGGGGGCTGGGCGAACCCGGCTGTCTGCCATCCCTCTCAGACAGGGCGGCCTATCGCCCTACAGGATCCCCCCTTCAAAACCCCATCGCCGCCTTGACCGCCCGCTGCCAGCGTCCATAGGCCGCCTGCCGCGCGTCCTCCGCCATCTCCGGCTCGAACCGCCGGTCCAGCGCCCAGTTCGCGGCGAACTCCGCCATCCCCGGATAGACCCCGGCCCGCATCCCGGCCAGCCAGGCCGCCCCCAGCGCCGTGGTCTCCTGCATTACCGGCCGGTCCACCGGCGCGCCCAGGATATCCGCCAGCCCCTGCATGGTCCTGTCGCTGGCGCTCATCCCGCCATCGACGCGCAGCACCACCTGCGCCGCGCCGCCTTGACCGGGGCCCCAGTCCGCCCGCATCGCCTCCCACAGGTCGCGGGTTTGGAACGCCACGCTCTCCAGCGCCGCGCGGGCGAACTCGGCCGGGCCGGAGTTTCGCGTCAGCCCGAACACTGCGCCGCGGCACTCCGGCATCCAATAGGGCGCACCCAGCCCGGTGAAGGCGGGCACCAGCGTCACCTCCTGCGCCGGATCGGCCCGGGCCGCCAACTCGCCCGACTGCGCCGCCGTCTCGATGATCCCCAGCCCGTCGCGCAGCCATTGCACCGCGGCGCCTGCGATGAAGATCGAGCCCTCCAGCGCATAGGTCGGCCTGCCGTCCAACTGATAGGCAATGGTCGTCAGCATCCGGTGCTGCGAGGCGACCGGCATATCGCCGGTATTGAGCAGCGCGAAACAGCCCGTGCCATAGGTCGATTTCATCATGCCGGGGCGGAAGCACGCCTGCCCGATGGTCGCCGCCTGCTGATCGCCCGCCACCCCGAGGATCGGCAGCGCGCCGCCCAGAATGTCCGCGTCGGTCACGCCGAAATCGGCGGCACTGTCGCGCACCTCCGGCAGCATCGCCATTGGCACATCCAGCAACCCGCAGATATCCGCGCTCCACTCCCCCCGGTGGATGTCGTAGAGCAGGGTGCGGGCGGCATTGGTGGCGTCGGTCGCATGCACCGTGCCGCCCGTCAGCCGCCAGATCAGAAAGCTGTCGATGGTGCCGAACAGCAGCTCCCCCTTCTCCGCCCGCGCCCGGGCATCGGGGATGGTGTCCAGCAGCCACTTCACCTTGGTGCCCGAGAAATAGGGGTCGAGCAGCAGCCCGGTCCGGTCGCTGACCATCTCCCCATGCCCCGCCTCGCGCAGCTCCGCGCAGATTGGCGCAGTGCGCCGGTCCTGCCAGACAATGGCGTTGTGAACGGGCTTGCCGGTTTCCCGCTCCCAGATCACCGTGGTCTCGCGCTGGTTGGTGATGCCGATCCCGGCCACCTGACCGGCGCTTGCCCCGGCCTGTTCGAGGGCATCCCGGCAGACGGCGACGGTCGCGTCCCAGATCTCGTCGGGATCGTGCTCCACCCAGCCGGCCTGCGGATAGTGCTGGGTGAACTCCCGCTGCGCCACCTGCACCGGCTGCATCGCCGCATCGAACAGGATCGCGCGGGTCGATGTGGTGCCCTGATCGATGGCCAGAATGTACGTCATGCGGCTGCCTCCCCATAGTCGGCGGCAGAGTATCAGCCGGGGCAGCGGGTGCCAGCCTCAAGATGGCAGATCCGACGCATGAAACGAGCCGCGCCAGCGCCGGACCGTGGGGTGGCGCAGCTACGTTTGATCGGTGCGCTTTATGGCTGCCAAATTCGGACGACATCAAATCGGCGTGCCTGCGTCGACCAAGCGCCAGACCGCGGGGACGGTCCGGCGCTGGCGCGGCGGCCTGCGGCTTTGTTCCGCGCAGGGACGCTTCGCTCAGGCGGTCGCTGCCCCGCTCACCCCACCGGCACCGCCAGATTGTCGATCAGCCGCACCCCTTCGATCCAGGCGGCGGCAAAGATCCGCGCCGGCCGGTCGGGATGGTCGAGCGCCTGCAACCCGTCCTCGCCGCGCAGCTCGAAATACTCCACCTCGCTGAAGCCCGCCTCGGCCAGCCGCGCCCGCGCCCGCTCCGCCAGCGGCGGAAAGCGGCTGCCGTCGGCCAGCTCCGCCGCCACATCGCGCAGCACCGGGTAGAGCTGCGCGGCCTGCGCCAGCCCGGCCTCCGACAGCCGCAGATTGCGCGACGACAGCGCCAGCCCGGAGGGCTCCCGCACCGTGGGGCAAGCCACCACCTCGATCGGAATATCCAAATCGCGCGCCATCCGGCGCACCACCTGCAGCTGCTGGAAATCCTTCTCGCCGAAATAGGCCCGATCCGCCCCGGTCTGCAGAAAGATCTTACTGACCACCGTGGCGACCCCGTCGAAATGCCCGGGCCGATGCGCCCCGCACAGCACATCGGTCAGCCCCGCGACCGTGACATTGGTCGCGAACCCGTCGGGATAGACCTGGTCCACATCCGGCGCATAGACCGCATCGACGGCAAAGGGGGCGAGCTTCTCCGCGTCCTCATGCTCGGTGCGCGGATAATTCTCCAGGTCTTCGGGGTTGTTGAACTGCTTGGGGTTCACGAAGATCCAGACCACGACCCGGTCGCACTGCGCCTTCGCGGCCTCGACCAGCGACAGATGCCCGCGGTGCAGCGCCCCCATGGTGGGCACCACGGCGATGCTTTCGCCCGCCGCCCGCCAGCGGGCCGTCAGCGCCCGCATCTCGGCCAGCCGGCGCAGGATCGGCGCGGTCATTTCGCGCCGTCCTTCACCTGGTCGGCGAACACATGTTCCGGCCCCGGGAAGGCGCGCGCGCGCACCTCTGCCGCATAGTCTGCAATCGCCGCCTCGGCCCGCTGCGCCAGATCGGCATAGCGTTTGACGAACTTCGGTTTGAACTCGGCAAACAGCCCCAGCATGTCGTCGACCACCAGCACCTGCCCGTCGCATCCGGCGGAGGCACCGATGCCGATGGTCGGGATCGGCACCTCGGCGGTGATCCGGTCCGCCAGGCTGGCCGGAACCTTCTCCAGCACCACGGCAAAGGCACCGGCGTCGGCGACCGCGCGGGCATCGGCCAGCACCGCCTCGGCCTGATCGTCGCGGCCCTGCACCTTGTAACCGCCCAGCGTGTTGACCGACTGCGGCGTCAGCCCGATATGCGCCATCACCGGGATGCCGCGCGTCACCAGAAACGCGATGGTCTCGGCCATGTGCCGCCCGCCTTCCAGCTTCACCGCCCCGGCCCCGGTCTCGGCCATCAGCCGCGCCGCGTTGCGGAACGCCTGCTCCGGGCTTTCCTCGTAGCTGGCAAAGGGCATGTCCACGACCATCAGCGCGTGGCGCAGCCCCCGCGCCACCGCCTGGCCGTGCAGGATCATCATGTCCATGGTCACGCCGAGCGTGGAGGGCAACCCGTGCAGCACCATGCCGACGCTGTCGCCGACCAGCACGAAATCGCAATGTTCGTCCATCACGCGGGCCATGGGGGTGGTGTAACAGGTCAGGCTGACCACGGGATCGCCGCCCTTGCGGGCGCGGATATCTCCGGCGGTAAGGGCCGGGCTGGAGGCGGTTGCGCTCATCGTCCTCGTTCTTTTTGGCGCCGCCGGGCGGACCCATGGGCGGCAAACTGGACGGGGGATAACAATCCCGAACCGGCTCTGCCACCCTGATTGCGCCAACATTGCCCCGATCCCCCTCTTGATCACGAGCCGCATTTGGGAGGAGACTTGGCTCGGAAAGCCCCGGCACGGGCGGGGCCAACAGGAGAGGACCAAGGTGACCATGCAGCATTTTCAAATCGTTAAGGGCCTCGGCGCCGCCCTTGCGCTCAGCGCGGGGCTCTGTGCCGGCGCGGCGCAGGCCCAATCGGACATCACCGTGGCGATGCAGCTCGAACCGCCGCATCTGGATCCGACCAGCGCCGCCGCCGGCGCCATCGACTCGGTGCTTTATTCCAACGTGTTCGAGGGGCTGACGCGGTTCATGGGCGACGGCTCCGTCGTGCCGGGGCTGGCCGAAAGCTGGGATATTTCCGAGGACGGGCTGACCTACACGTTCCACCTGCACGAGGGGGTGAAATTCCACGACGGCACCGCGATGGATGCCGAAGACGTGAAATTCAGCCTCGACCGCGCCCGCGCCGAGGACAGCGCCAACGCGCAAAAGGCGCTGTTTTCCGGCATTGCGGACGTGGCGGTCGTCGATCCGCTCACCGTCCAGGTGACGCTGTCGGAGCCCAACGGCAGCTTCCTGTTCAACATGGCCTGGGGCGACGCGGTGATCGTCGCGCCCGAGAGCATCGGGGACATCAAGCAGCACCCGGTCGGCACCGGCGCCTTTGCGTTCAAGGAATGGGTGCAGGGCGACAAGATCGTGCTGACGAAGAACCCCGAGTATTGGGGCACGCCGGCCAAGCTGGACGAGGCAACGTTCAAGTTCATCTCCGACCCCACCGCCGCCTTCGCCGCGATGATGGCCGAGGATGTGGACGCCTTCTCGGGCTTCCCGGCGCCGGAAAACCTGCCGCAGTTCGAGGCCGATCCGCGGTTCCAGGTGCTGGTCGGCTCGACCGAGGGCGAGACCATCCTGTCGACCAACAACAAGCAGCCGCCGTTCGACAACGCCAAGGTGCGCGAGGCCGTCGCCCATGCCATCGACCGCCAGGCGATCATCGACGGCGCGATGTTCGGCTACGGCACCCCCATCGGCACCCATTTCGCGCCTCATAATCCGGCCTATGTCGATCTGACCGGGCAATCGGCCTACGATCCGGAGCTGTCGAGGAAACTGCTGGCCGAGGCGGGCCTGCCCGACGGGTTCGAAACCACCCTGCACCTGCCGCCGCCCTCCTACGCCCGCCGCGGCGGCGAGATCATCGCGGCGCAGCTGGCTGCCGTCGGTATCAAGGCGCAGATCATCAACGTGGAATGGGCGCAATGGCTGGAAACCGTGTTCAAGGGCAAGGATTTCGGCCTGACCATCGTCAGCCATACCGAGCCGATGGACATCGGCATCTATGCCCGGCCGGAGTATTACTTCCAGTATGACAACCCGGCGTTCCGGGAGCTGATGACAACGCTGAACGCCACCACCGACCCGGCCAGGCGGACCGAGCTGCTGCAACAGGCGCAGAAGATCATCGCCGACGACTACGTCAACGGCTACCTGTTCCAGCTCGCCGCGCTCAGCGTGGCCAAGGCCGGGGTGCAGGGCCTCTGGGCCAACGCGCCGACCCAGGCCACCGACCTGACGGCGGTCAGCTGGGCGGAGTGAGCCAAGGCTGAGATGTGAAAGGGAAGGGGCCCGCTGGGGCCCTTTTTCTTTGCTGCTTTCGGAGCCAGGTTCCCTGCGCGGAATCAAGCCCGCAGGGCGCCTCTCGTGCATTGCGCAGCAATGCACTGTCGGCAGGCGATTGCATTGCATGCAATCGCCGAGAGACGCGCAAGCGCCGGACCGTCCCGGCGGTCTGGCGCTCTGTCGATGCAAGCACGCCGATCTGATCTCGTCCGGATTTGGCTGCCATAAAGTGCGCCGAACGGATGTCGCCAGCGCCACCCCACGGTCCGGCGCTTGCGCTGCTTGCTCTGTGGAACGACCGACGCCCTACCGCCGCCCCTCCCGCAACCACCCGGCAAGGATCAGCCCCGAGGCCAGCAGCAGCACCAGCCAGGCCGGCAACAGCGGCGTCTGCCGCACGTCCCTTGTCTCATAGGCCCCGCGCGGGGTCAGCCCGATCCAGCCGCGCCCGGCGGCAGGGCGGCCTTCGCGCACCTCGCGCAGCCGCGGTAGCCCGTCCTCCAGCCGCAGAATCCCGCCGCGCAGGGGGGCAATCACCGGCGCCATCACATCGCCGGTGGCAATCGTCTCTTCGAATTCCTTCGGCGCCGCCGGCCCCAGCCCGATCACCGCGTGCCGGTCGCCCTCCGCCAGCCGGTAAAGCCCGATCTCCGGCCCTTCGTAGCCCGCCTCGTAACGCCCCGGCGAGACCTCCCTCAGCTCCACCTCTTCCTCGGTCCCGTCCGGCCGCGTCACCGTCACCGGCCCCACAGCCTCGCCCAGCGTCCGGCGGATGATCCGCATCGACTGCCCGGTCGCCTCGGCCCAGAGCGCCTCTTCCTCCAGCTCCGGCTCCTTCATCATCCAATGCGCCAGCCGCCGCAGCAGCTCCAGCTGCGGCCCGCCGCCGTCATAGCCGCGGTTCCACAGCCAGGCGTGGTCGGAGGCCAGCATCGCCACCCGTCCCTCGCCCACCCGGTCGAGGATCAAGAGCGGCTTGCCCTCGTAGCCGGACATCAGCACGTCGCCCGCCTCCGGCTCCACCTCGATCTGCCGCAGCCAGGCGCCCCAGTTCTCTCCGTCGCCCAGATCGGCGGTGACGGGGTGGCGTTCGCCCAGCTCGGTCACGTCCGGCCGGTAGCGCTGCTCGATCACCCGCGCCGTGGGCCGTGCCGGCAAGACCGGCGCCAGCGGCGAGCGATAGATACTTTCTGCGGTGGCGAAATCCGGCCCCGCCGCCACCAGCACCGCACCGCCCTCGTTCACGTAATTGGCCACGTTATCCAGGTAGATCGACGGCAGGATGCCGCGCCGCTGGTAACGGTCGAAGATGATCAGGTCGAAATCGTCGATCTTCTCCAGAAACAGCTCGCGGGTGGGAAAGGCGATCAGCGACAGCTCGTCCACCGGCACGCCGTCCTGCTTCTCCGGCGGCCGCAGGATGGTGAAATGCACCAGGTCGACGGAACTGTCCGATTTCAGCAGGTTACGCCATGTGCGCCCGCCCGCATGCGGCTCGCCCGAGACCAGCAGCACCCGCAGCCGGTCGCGCACCCCGTTCATCTGAATCAGCGCCGCATTGTTGCGGTCGGTCAGCTCGCCCTCCGCCTCGGGCACCGAAAACCGGATCACGTTGCGCCCCCCGTGCGGCAGGCTGACGGGCAGCTCGATATCCTCGCCGATCGGCACCTCGAACCGCTCCGGCGCCGCGCCGTCGACCGAGATGTCCAGCGGCGCCATCACCGCCCCCGCGGGCGCCGCGCCGCTGTCCTCGATCCGCAGCGTCAGCGTCACCGGCTCGCCGATGATGGCAAAGGCCGGCGCATTGCGCACGGTCAGCCGCCGGTCCCAGTCGCCCTCGCGCCCCGTCAGCAGCAGGTGCAGCGGCGCCGGCAGCTCCGGCGCGCGGTCGATATCGTGGATGCGCCCGTCCGACAGCGCGATGATCCCGGCGATCCGCCCGCGCGGCTCCTCCGCCAGCGCGGTCGCCAGCGCGGTCATCAGCTCGGTGCCTGCGTCGCCCGCACCATCGCCGACGCGCACCCGGCGCAGCTCGGTATTCTCGCGGCCCGCGATCCGGGCGGCCAGCGCCTCCGCCGCCTCCGCCCTCTGATCGGGCCGGTCCGACAGCGCCTGACTGGCGCTTTCGTCCTCCAGCATCATCACGATATCGGTCAGCGGCGCGCGATCCTCCACCTGGTAGCTCGGCCCGGTCAGCGCGCCCAGCACCACCGCGGCGGCCAGCAGCCGCAGCCCCCAGCCCGACAGCCCGCGCCAGAGCGCCAGCGCGACGGTCACCACGGCCAGCACCGCCAGCACCGCAAGCGCGGGCCAGGGCAGCAGCGGATCGAAAACGACGGTTCCGGTCATTGCCCCAGCCTGTCCAGCAACGCAGGCACATGCACCTGGTCGGATTTATAATTCCCGGTCAGCACATGCATGATCAGGTTGACGCCGAACCGCATCGCCAGTTCCCGCTGCCGCTCACCGGAGAACCCGCGCCCCACCGGCAACAGCGGCCGCCCGTCACGATCCACCGCCCAGGCCCCGGCCCAGTCGTTGCCGCCGATCACCACCGGCGTCACCCCGTCGTTGAGGTTGCGGAACGGCATCCCCTCGATCTGCTCCGCATCCGGCGGGGCGGCCTCGACCCAGACCTGCCCGTCGCCGTGACGGCCGGGGAAATCCTGCAACAGGTAAAAGGTCCGCGTCAGCACATGGTCGCGCGGCACCGGCTCCAGCGGCGGGATGTCCAGCGGCGCCGCCAGCTCCTGCAATTTCCGCCCGTTCGGGCTCGACGCGCCGAAACTGGCGATATCGGCGTCGCGGGTGTCGAACAGGATCATCCCGCCCGAGCGCAGATAGGCGTTGAGCCTGGCATAGGCGGCGTCCGAGGGCCGCGCCTGCGTCGGCGTCACCGGCCAGTAGAGGATGGGAAAGAACGCCAGCTCGTCGCGCTCCAGATCCACGCCGATGGGTTCCGCAGGCTCCACCGAGGTGCGAAAGAACAGCGTATCCGACAGCCCGCGCAGCCCCGCCTGCGCCAGATCGTCAAGCTGTGCATCGCCGGTCAGCACATGCGCCAGCGTCAGCTCGTGCGTGGCGGCGAGGGCGAAATCGGTCTCCGCCGCGCTGCGGGTCTGGCCCGGCTCCTCCTGCGCCTGCGCCGGCGCCTGCGGCAACCCGATCAGCAGCGCGGCGGCCAGCATGGCCATGCGCCCGCGCGCCGGCATCAGCCGCCCGCCCAACGCCAGCGAGGCCAGCACATCCACCGCCAGCAGCAGCAGCGTCAGCGCCAGCAGCGGCCCGCCCAGCGGCCGCTCCGGCGTGTGCGTCAGCCGCTCCACCGGGACGCCCTCGGGCCATGTCGCGGGCGTCAGCACGGCCTCCGCCCCCAGCACATTGCGGGCCAGCCGCCGCTCGCCGTCGTCATACACCCCGGGCCGCAGATCGGGACCCAAGGCCGCCCCGGCCAGCGCGGCCCCCTCGACACCCGGCAGGTTCTCCGCCTCGCGCAGCGCGCCGAAACCGTCCATCACCTGCACCGGCTGCCACATGGTGCCCTCCAGATCGCCCGCTTCCGGCGGCTTGGCGGAGGAGGAGACGGCGAGCCGCTCCAGCATCTGCACGAAAAGCCCCGACAGCGGCAGCGTCGACCATTCCGCATTGGCGGTGACGTGGAACAGCACCACCTGGCCCTGACCCAGCGCCTTGCGGGTGACCAGCGGCGTGCCGTCGCTCAGCGCGGCGATCACCCGGTCGGCCAGCGTCGGGTCGGGTTGCGCCATCACCTGCGCGCTCACCCGCACGTCCCCGGGCACCTCAAGCCCGGCAAAGGGCGATCCGGCGGCAAAGGGGGCCAGCGATTTCGGCTCGCCCCAGCTCATCGCGCCGCCCACCGTGCGGCCGCCGCTGCGCAGCCGCACCGGCATCAGCGGATCCTCCGCATCGCGGCTCACATCGCTGGCCGCCAGCCGCGGCCCGGCAAAGCGCAAGAGCATGCCGCCCTGTTCGATCCACTCGGTCAGCGCCTGCGTTTCCGCCTGCGACAGGGTGGCGACATCGGCCATCACGATCACATCGGGGTTCGCCGGCAGCAGGTCCATCAGCGCCCCGTCCAGCAGGTCGGCACTCGGCGCCAGCGCCTGTTTCAGGAAATGCAGCGGCGACAGCAGCTCCAGCCCCTCGCGGTCCTCGCGGCCCGCGATCAGCGCCACCTCGCGCCGCCGCAGCCGGTCGTCGGCCAGCGTCAGCGCCCCGGCCGACCGCTGCCCCTGGATCTCGAACCGGGTGACACGCGCCCGCAACTCGGACGGCAGCGACAGCGCCGCCGTTGCCACCGTCTCGCCCGCCTCGAACGTCGCGGGCAGGCTCGCCAGCACCCGCGCCACGCCCGCCGGATCGCGGCCCTGCGCCAGCACCGTCACCTCCCGCGCCGCGCCGGGATCGGAGCGATGCAGGGTGAGCTGCACCGCCCCATCCTCGAACCCCGCAGGCCCGATGCCCAGCACCGGCTGCCCGGTCTCGACAACCCGCAACTCCCCCTTCGCCCTGAGCGCCGCCAGCAACGGCGCGCGGCCGGGGTAGGCCAGCCCGTCGCTCATCCACAGCGTTTCGAACCCACCGTCGCTCGCCTCCACCGCCGCACGGGCTGTGTCCAGTTGCGCCTCGGTCGGCTGCCACGGCATCGGTGCCAGCCCCGGCAACCGGCTGCGCCAGACCTCCGCCGCCTGGAACTGCACCGCGTCCGGCGCCGTCAGCGCGAGCAGCGCCACCGGCCGCCCGCCGCGCCCCGCCTCGGCCAGTTGCGCGTCCAGCAGTTCCATCCGCGGCCCCCAGCGCGGCGCGCCCGCCCAGCTTGCATCCAGCACGATCAGCAGCGGCCCGCTGCCCGCCCGGTCCTGCTGCGGGTTCAGCACCGGCCCGGCCAGCCCCACGATCAGCGCCGCCACCGCCAGCATCCTGAGCAGCAGCAGCCACCACGGCGTGCGGTCCGACATGCTCTCGTCATCCTTCAGCCCCAAGAGCAGCGCCACACCGGGGAACCGCCGCCGCACGGGTGCGGGGGGCACCGCGCGCAGGATCAGCCACAGGATCGGCAGCGCCAGCAGCCCCAACAGCAGCCAGGGCGCCGAGAATCCGATGCCGCCCAGCACGGTCATGACGTCCCCCCGTCCAGCGCCCGATAGAGCCACAACAGCGCCGATTGCGCGCTCTCGCCGGTATGATGCAGCCCCAGCCGCCAGCCGGTCGCGCGGCAGAGCGCCGCCAGATGATCCCGCCGCGCCGCCAGCCGCGCCTGGTATCTCTCGCGCAGCTCGCCCGCCTTCAGCGTCTCATGCCGCAGCGTACCGCCGACGCTCTCGAAAATGGTGCGCCCCTGAAACGGAAAGCTCTCTTCGCTGGGGTCCAGAACCTGCATCAGCACGCCGCGCACCCCCCGGTCGGCGGCCTTGGTCAGCGCTCGCTCGACCTCGCCCATCTCGCCCAGGAAATCGGAAATGAACACCGCCCGCGCATGCGGGATCATCGCCCGGTGTTCCGGCGGCGCATAGTCCTCCGGCGCATCCATGCTCAGCGCCTCGGCGAGCCGCAGGATCTGGTTGCGCCCCCGCCGCGGCGGCAGCGCGCTGCCGGTCAGCCCGACCCGCTCGCCCCCCTGCACCAGCAGGATCGCCACCGCGAGGCCCAGAAGCCGCGCCCGGTCCGCCTTGCTCGGCAGCCCGTTGTCGGAGGCAAACCGCATCGACGCCCCCTGATCGACCCAGAGCATCACCGATTGCGCGATCTGCCACTCCCGCTCGCGCACGAACTGCTGATCGCCGCGGGCCGAGCGGCGATGGTCGATCATCCGCCGGCTGTCGCCCGGCTGCGCCGGACGGTATTGCCAGAAATCGTCCCCCAGCCCGGCGCGCCGCCGCCCGTGCTCACCCAAGAGCACGGTGCCGGCCAGATGGTCGGCCCGCGCCAAGAGCGGCGGCACCCGCGCCGCCTCGGCCTCGGCGCGGGTGCGCAGGGCAGGGGCCGGATCAGGGGCGGGGGGGATTGTCACGCGGCGGCCTCGCTGCGGGTCAGCCCGGCGGCGGTACTCTCGATCAGATCGGCCAGACTGTCACCCCGCGCCCGCGCGGCGAAGTTCAGCGCCATCCGGTGGCTCAGCACCGGGCGCGCCATGTCGATCACGTCCTCCGCGTTGGGCGCCAGCCGCCCCTGCAACAACGCCCGCGCCCGCACCGTCAGCATCAGCGCCTGCGCCGCCCGCGGCCCCGGGCCCCAGGCCACGGTTTCGGCCACCTGCGCCGACACCCCCGGCTCGTCGGGCCGGAAGGCGCGCACCAGATCGAGGATCAGGTCCACCACCGAATCGCCCACCGGCATCCGCCGCAGCAGGGTCTGCGCCGCCAGCAGTTCAGCAGGGGTGAACACCGCATGGGCCTCCTCCTCCGCCACCCCGGTGGTGGCCAGCAGGATATCCCGCTCGGTCGCCCGGTCCGGGTAATTCACGTCGATCTGCACCAGGAAACGGTCGAGCTGCGCCTCCGGCAGCGGATAGGTGCCCTCCTGCTCGATCGGGTTCTGCGTCGCCAGCACGTGGAACGGCGGAGCCAGCGGCCGGTCCTCGCCCGCCACGGTCACCATCCGCTCCTGCATCGCCTGCAACAGCGCCGACTGCGTGCGCGGGCTGGCGCGGTTGATCTCGTCGGCCATCAAGAGCTGGCAGAAGATCGGCCCCGGCACGAAGCGGAACGCGCGGCTGCCGTCCGGCGCGGTTTCCAGCACCTCGGAGCCGAGGATGTCCGCCGGCATCAGGTCCGGCGTGAACTGGATGCGGTTGCCGTCCAGTCCCATCACGGTGGACAGCGTCTCCACCAGCCGGGTCTTGCCCAAACCGGGCAGCCCGATCAGCAGCGCATGCCCGCCGCACAGCAGCGCGGCCAGCGTCAGCTCCACCACCCGCTCCTGGCCGATGAACCGGCGGGTGATCGAGGCCTTGGCCTCGGCCAGCTTGTCTTCCAACGCCTCAATCTCGGCGACCAGATCGTCAGGATCGGACATGACATTCCTTTCATGGGCCATATGTTCCGTTTAGACTATAGCGCGCAAAGGAAATGGCAAAACCGATGAGCGGACAAAAACCTGTGACACCCTCGGCCGACGGCATCGCGGACGCCGTACGTGCCAGTAAAACGCGCGGGCTTCCGCCGGTGCACCTGTGGAATCCGCCGTTTTGCGGCGATCTCGACATGCGCATCGCCCGCGACGGCACCTGGTTCTATCTCGGCACCCCGATCGGGCGGCCGGAGCTGGTGAAGCTGTTTTCCTCCATCCTCAAGAAGGAGGACGGCAAGTATTTCCTCGTCACGCCGGTGGAAAAGGTGGGAATCACCGTCGACGACGCCCCCTTTGTCGCCGTCGATTTCGAGGCGGAGGGCGAGGGGGAGGATCAGGTCCTGACCTTCACCACCCATGTGGGCGATACCGCCGTCGCCGGCCCCGAGCATCCGATCCGGGTGGAACGCGACGCGGAGAGCGGCGAGCCGTCGCCCTATGTCCTGATCCGCGCCAATCTGGAGGCGCTGATCGACCGCAAGAGCTTCTACCGGCTGGTCGATCTGGGCGCCCATCACGACGGCTGGTTCGGGCTGTGGTCGTCGGGCGAATTCTTCCCGGTGATCCCGTCGAAGGAGCTGGACGCGGCCTGACCCCGCGTTTTTCCCGATGCCCCGTCTCGCCGCCAATATCTCGCTTCTGTTCAAAGAGCTGCCGTTCATGGCGCGGTTCGCCGCCGCCGCCCGGGCGGGATTTCAGGGCGTCGAAATCCTGTTTCCCTACGATCGCCCGGCGGCAGAGATTCGCGCCGCGCTGGACGCAAACGGTCTGCAGCTGGCCCTCTTCAACGCGCCGCCGCCGGGGCCGGACGCGGCCTATCCAGCCATTCCGGGCGGTGAAGAAGCCTTCCGCGCCATCATGGACCGGGTGCTGGCCCGCGCCGAGACCCTCCGCCCGGATGCGATCCACGTGATGGCCGGCTACACCGACGACCCCCGCGCCGAAGACACCTTCATCGCCAACCTGCAATGGCTCGCCGACCGCGCGCCGGAGCAACGCTTCACCATCGAGCCGCTGAACCTCGGCGATCAGCCCGGCTACGTTCTGGCCGATTACGGTATGGCCGCGCGCGTGCTGGAGCGCGCGGATCGCCCCAACCTCGGCCTGCAATACGACAGCTACCACGCCCACCAGATCCACGGCGACGCGCTCGCCACCTGGCACCGCTACGCCCCGCTCACCCGCCACATCCAGCTCGGCGCCCCGCCGGACCGGAGCGAACCCCGGCTCGACCACGGCCCGGTCGATTTCCCGGCGATCCTGGCGGCAATCGAAGCCAGCGGTTACGACGGCTGGATCGGCGCGGAGTATAACCCGGGTAGCGAGAAGACCGGGGATAGTCTGGGCTGGATGCGGGGCTAGGGTTATCCCCAGCCCGGACTCAAGGCGCGAAGCGCCGCCGGGCAGCGCCCGCCTCTCGGCGATTGCTTGCAATCGCCTGTCGGCAGGGCATTGCTCTGCAATGCCCGAGAGACCGCCCCCATGGGCGGGCGCTCCTGCTCCTGATGCGCTCTGAACTGATGTTCGATATTCTGGCAACCATAAAGTGGCGCTCTCACAGCTTGGCAGCGCCCACCCGCGGCCGGGCGCCGCCCTCTGTTGTGCATTGGGGGAAGGGAGCGCAGGGGTCAGAACGCTAACCCTCCAGCCAAGTCCCGAAGCGCGGAATCAAGCCCGAAGGGCACCGTCGAATACACACGCGGCAAGAGGCCCGCCCACCATCCCCTCCCCCTGTCGGGGGTAGGGTTAGGAAGGCGGCAGAGGGCCGGAAAGAGAGGTTACGCCCTCAATGCGCCTCGGCCCAGTTCGCGCCCTTGCCTGCATCCACCGTCAGCTTCACGTCCAGATGCACCGCCGGATCGGCCGCGCCTTCCATCACCGCGCGCGCCTTTTCGATCACCTCGTCGGTCGCCGCCTTGTCCACTTCGAAGATCAGTTCGTCGTGCACCTGCAACAGCATCTTCGCCGGCAGCCCGTCGATCGCCCCCGGCATCCGGATCATCGCCCGCCGGATGATATCCGCCGCCGTGCCCTGGATCGGCGCGTTGATCGCCGCACGATAGGCGAAACTGGCCCGCGGCCCCTTGGCGTTGATCTCCGGCGTGTGGATCTTGCGGCCGAACAGGGTGCGCACGAACCCGTGTTCCTTGGCAAAGGCCTTGGTCTCATCCATGTATTCGCGAATGCCCGGGAACCGCTCGAAATAACGGTCGATGAAGCCCTGCGCCTCGGCCCGCGGAATCCGCAGGTTGCGCGCCAGCCCGAACCCGGAAATCCCGTAGATCACGCCGAAGTTGATCGCCTTGGCCTGCCGCCGGATCTCCGGCGTCATCTCGTCCAGCGGCACGTTGAACATCTCGCTGGCGGTCGCCGCGTGAATGTCCTGCCCCTCGGCAAAGGCCGCCTTCATCCCCGGCAGATCGGCGATATGGGCCAGGATCCGCAGCTCGATCTGGGAATAGTCGAGGCTGAGCAGAACCTTTCCCTCCTCGGCCACGAAGGCCTCGCGAATGCGCCGCCCTTCTTCGCTGCGCACCGGGATGTTCTGCAGGTTCGGATCGGTCGAGGCCAGCCGCCCGGTCGCCGCCCCGGAAATGATGTAGGAGGTATGAACCCGCCCGGTCTCCGGGTTGATATGATCCTGGAGCGCATCGGTATAGGTCGACTTCAGCTTGGAGAGCTGCCGCCAGTCCAGCACCCGCGCCGGCAGGTCGTGCCCCTCGGCGGCCAGATCCTCCAGCACGTCGGCGCCGGTGGAATAGGCCCCGGTCTTGCCCCGCTTGCCCCCCTCCAGCGACATCTTGTCGAACAGGATCTCGCCCAGCTGCTTGGGCGAGCCGACGTTGAACGTCTCCCCCGCCAGTTCGTGAATCTCCGCCTCCAGCCCGGCCATCTTCTGGGCGAATGCGTTGGACATCCGGCTCAGCACATCGCGGTCCACCTTGATGCCGGCCCGCTCCATCTCCGCCAGCACGGGGACCAGCGGCCGTTCCATCGTCTCGTAAACGGTGGTCACCTGCTCCCGGTGCAGCTGCGGCTTGAACGCCTCCCACAGCCGCCAGGTGATGTCGGCATCCTCGGCGGCATAGGCGGTGGCCTCGTCAATCGGCACCCGGTCAAAGGTGATCGCCGATTTGCCGCTGCCCAGCAGCGGCTTGATCGGGATCGGCGCATGCCCCAGATAGCGTTCGCTCAGCGTGTCCATCCCGTGCCCGTGCAGCCCCGCATGCATGGCGTAGGACAGCAGCATGGTGTCGTCGATCGGCGCCACATCGACGCCGTAACGGGCAAAGATCTTGGCATCGTATTTCATGTTCTGCCCGACCTTGAGGATCGCGGCATCCTCCAGCACCGGCTTCAGGATCGCCAGCGCCTCGTCCAGCCCGATCTGCCCCTCCGCCAGGTCGTCGGAGCCGAACAGATCGTCGCTCTGCCCGGCGCCCTTGTGGGTCAGCGGGATGTAACAGGCCTTGCCCGCCGCGGTGCTCAGCGAAATGCCCACCAGATCCGCCACCATCTCGTCGAGCCCGGTGGTCTCGGTATCCACCGCCACCACGCCGCGCTCGCGGATCGCCGCCACCCAGGCCTCCAGTGCCGCAACCTCCCGCACACACTCGTAAGCGGAGGTATCGAACGGCACCGCCTCCGGTGCCTCCTCGCCCTCGTCGCCGGGCATCACCGCCGGTTTCTCCTCGATCACCGGCGCCTCGACGCCCAGCTTGTCGGCGATGCGCTTGGACAGCGTGCGGAACTCCATCTCGGCGAGGAAGGGCAGCAGAACGTCCGGATCCGGCTCGCGCACCTCCAGATCGTCCAGCGTGAAATCCAGCGGCGTGTTCTCGTCGAGCTGCACCAGCTTCTTCGAAAGCTCGATCTGCTCCCGCTTCTCGATCAGCGTCTGCCGCCGTTTCGGCTGTGTTATCTCTTCCGCCCGGTCCAGCAGCGTCTCCAGATCGCCGAACTCGTTGATCAGCAGCGCGGCGGTCTTGATGCCGATCCCCGGCGCGCCCGGCACGTTGTCCACACTGTCGCCGGCCAGCGCCTGCACGTCCACCACCCGCTCCGGATCGACGCCGAATTTCTCCCGCACGCCGTCACGGTCGATGCGGCGGTTCTTCATCGCGTCCAGCATCTCGACCCCGCCGCCGACCAGCTGCATCAGGTCCTTGTCCGAGCTGATGATGGTCACCCGCCCGCCGGCCTCGCGCGCCTGCACCGCCAGCGTGGCGATGATGTCGTCGGCCTCATATCCCTCCAGCTCCTTGCAGGGGATGTTGAAGGCCTCGGTCGCGGTGCGGGTCAGCGGGATCTGCGGCCTGAGCGCCTCCGGCATCTCCTCGCGGTTGGCCTTGTAGAGGTCGTACATGTCGTTGCGGAAGGTATGGCTGCCCTTGTCGAACACCACCGCCACATGGGTCGGCGCATCGTCGCCGGTGGCATCCTCGACGTATTTCTGCAGCATGTTGCAAAAGCCCGAGACGGCGCCGATCGGCAGCCCGTCGGATTTGCGCGTCAGCGGCGGCAGCGCATGAAAGGCGCGAAAGATGAAGGCCGAGCCGTCGATCAGGTGCAGATGGCAGCCTTTTCCGAATTTCATGAGCCTCGTCTCCCCTGGCCGGTGATGCCCGCCCGTAATGCCACGCGCCGGGGGCGGGGGCCAGTAGGGAATGGGGGGTATTCCCGTGCCGCCCCTCGTCCCCCGTTGCCCGGAAACAAGGCGCGAAGCGCCGCCGGGCAGCGCCCGACCGCCCCGATGGGCGGGCGCTTGTCCGACTGTTGCATACAGAACTCACGCCCGATGACTTGGTGACCATAAAGTGACGCTCTCACAGGTCAGCAGCGCCCACCCGCGGTCGGGCGCCGCCCTCTGTTGTGCATGCGGGCAACAGGCGGTCACCGCCCGGCCCGATACCGCTCCGCCCAGTCCCGGTTGGTGCCATCCGACAGTTTCCGCACCCCCGGCGACACCCCCTCGGCCGCCGCCGGGTCCAGCCCCAGATCCGCCAGCACCCGGCGCAGCACGTCCGAGGGATCGGCCGACAACTCGTCATAGGCGATCCGCAGCGGTGCGATGCCTTCATTCGCGAACCAGTCTTCCCAGGCGCGGTCGTAGCCCTCCATCGTCGCGACCGTCCCGGCGATCTTCTCCCGGTCATAGGCGGGCTCGCGATGCGGCGCGAGCCGCTCCAGCTCCGACCCGTCCGGCGCCACATGCCAGAGCCCCGTCTGCTCCGCCTTGAGATAGGAGACCGCCTGATCCAGCTTGTCGGCGCGCCGCAGATAGATGAACCGGATCACCCCGAAGGCCCGCCGCAACCGCGCGACATCGGTTGCCGCCTCGGGGTGCAGCACCGCCAGTTGCGATCTGAAAAACCCCAGGCTGTGCCCCTGCAGGCGCAGCCCGAACATCGCGCCGCCGCCGCGCCCGGCCCGGAGCGCCGCCTCGAAGGCCGTCGCCACCTGCGCCCGCGCCTCCGCCGCCGGATCGGCGGAGAGGCCAAGATCCTCCAGCCACTCCGCAACCGAAGGCTCATGGAAATAAGAGGCAGGCTTGCCCGCCACCCCGGTCGCCGCCAGCAGCGAACAGAGCATCGTGCTGCCGCTGCGCGGCGCGGTGCAGATCACATAAGCGTCGTATGTCGTCATGCGCCTGTGCCTATTCCGCTTCCGTGACAGATCCATGGCATCCCCGCCCGGCACGCGGCCCGGTCTCGGATCCCGCACCAAGCCGACAAGCCTCCTCACGGGCGGCACGGCCCCGCGTCCCCGGCTTCTTCTTTGCTTCAAATACTCGAAATCCCGCCCGCTCTCTCCAAGCGCGCGGCCAGTCTCTCCGGGGGCTCCGGCTCAGACCTTCCCTTCGAAATCCTTGTGGATGTATTTGCAGTCGCAATAGGGGCATTCGACCCAGCCCTGATCCTCGGGGATCTGCAGCCAGACGCGCGGGTGGCCCAGCGCCCCCTCGCCGCCGTCGCAGGCGATGCGGTAGCTGTCGACGATCTTGGTTTCCGGCGCCTCGATGGTCATGGCTGTTCGGCTCCCTCTTGATGCCGTGGCGGTTTGGTCGGCTGCGTTTATGGGCCAAGCCCGGGGCCGGGGCAAGGGGCCGCGTCGGGCGGGCCGTGCGGTTAACGCCGGCTTTCCGCGCCGTTCGGCGCCACCTGGAAACCGGCTGGAAAGGAAGGCTGTACAAAACCGCCCGAAAACTCCCCAAAGCGGCGAAACCGGGCCGTCTGGCAGGCCTTCGAACTGTACAAAAGGCGTCCGAAACTCCCCGATCCGCCGCCGCACCTTGGGACTCCAAATGAGAACAAAACGTGAATATAATCCCGACTCGCCATGTATGCGGATCTGTCGATCACCTCCAACTTCACCTTCCTCACCGGGGCCTCCCACCCCGAGGAGTACATCGCCCGCGCCGCCGAGCTGGGCCTGTCCGCCATCGCCATCGCCGACGACAATTCGGTCGCCGGAATCGTCCGCGCCCACAGTGCCGCGCGCGACATCGCCCGTCTGGTCGCCGAACGGCAGGCCTGGGATGCCGCCCATACCCCCATCGGCCCGCCGCGCCCGGAGCACATCCCGCCGCCGCCCTCCTTTCCCGTCTATCTCGTCCCGCGGCTGATCCCGGCGGCGCGGCTGGTCTTCACCGACGCCCCGCCGATCACCGTTCTGCCGGAGAGCCGCACTGGCTGGGCCAACCTGTGCCGTCTGATTTCCAAGGGGCGGTTGCGGGCAGAGAAGGGGGCCTGTGAGCTTTCTCTGCAAGACCTTCTGGACCATGCCGAAGGGCTGCAGTTTTTGCTGCATCCCGCTGTTACAAAAGAGAAAAGCCAGAGCTCAAAAGGCGAAGGGGAAACCGGCTGGCGCCCCTTCCTCCCCCGTCTCCGCGACCACTTCCCGGATCGTCTCCACCTCCTGCTCACCCCCCGCTACGACGGCCGCGACGCGGCCCGGCTCAACGCGCTGACGGCAGAGGCCGCGGCGCTGGGCCTGCCCACGCTGGCCAGCGCCGCGCCGCTGTTTCACCACGGCCGCCGCCGCCGGCTGGCCGATGTGCTCACCGCCATCCGCATGCGCTGTCGGGTCGAACAGCTGGGCCGCGCCGCGCTGGCCAATGGCGAACGCCGTCTGCGGTCCGGGGCCGAGATGCGCCGCCTTTTCGCGGGGCACGAGGCGGCCGTCGACCGCGCCCATGCGCTGAGCGAGCGGCTCACCTTCTCCCTCGACGAGCTGCGTTACGAATACCCCAGCGAGGTGGAGGGCGGCGAAACCCCGACCGACCGGCTCGACCGGCTGGCCCGCGCGGGGCTTGCCTGGCGTTATCCCACCGGCGCGCCGGAGCGGGTGCAGAACATGCTGGAGCATGAGCTGGCCCTGATCGCCAAGCTGAAATACGAGCCCTATTTCCTCACCGTGCGCGACATCGTCGCCTTCGCCCGCTCCCGCAACATCTTGTGTCAGGGGCGCGGTTCTGCCGCAAATTCTGTGGTGTGCTATTGCCTCGGCATCACCTCCGTCTCGCCCGAGATCGGCACCATGGTGTTCGAGCGCTTCGTGTCCGAGGCGCGCGACGAGCCGCCCGATATCGACGTGGATTTCGAGCACGAACGCCGCGAAGAGGTGATCCAGTGGATTTACGAGCGTTACGGCCGCCACCGCGCCGGGCTCTGCGCCACGGTGATCCATTACCGCGGCAAGCGCGCCATCCGCGAGGTCGGCCGCGCCATGGGGCTGAGCGAGGACACCGTCGCAGCTCTTGCCTCCCAGCTCTGGGGCTGGGGCTCGCCCCGGGGGGTGGAGGAGGCGCGGCTGCGCGAGGTCGGCCTCGACCCGACCGACCGCCGGCTGCGCCAGACCCTTGATCTGGTTGCGGAAATCACCGGCTTCCCCCGCCACCTGTCGCAGCATGTCGGCGGCTTCATTATCACCGAAGGCCGGCTTGATGAGCTGGTGCCGCTGGAAAACGCCACCATGGAGGGGCGCACGGTGATCTGCTGGGACAAGGACGATATCGACACGCTGGGCATCCTCAAGGTCGACGTGCTGTCGCTGGGCATGCTCACCTGTATCCGCAAGGCCTTCGAGCTGCTGCGCCAGCATCACGGCCTGGACTATAACCTGGCCACCCTGCCGCCGGAGGATCCCAAGGTTTACCAGATGCTCTGCCGCGCCGATGCGGTGGGCGTGTTCCAGGTGGAAAGCCGGGCGCAGATGAACTTCCTGCCGCGGATGCGGCCGCGCTGTTTCTACGATCTGGTGATCGAGGTGGCGATCATCCGTCCCGGCCCGATCCAGGGCGATATGGTGCACCCCTATATCCGCCGGCGGAACGGCGAGGAGGCGGTGAGTTTTCCCTCCGACGCGCTGGGCGCGGTGCTGGGCAAGACGCTGGGCGTGCCGCTGTTTCAGGAGCAGGCGATGCAGATCGCCATCGTCGGCGCGGGGTTCAGCCCGGAACAGGCCGACCGGCTGCGGCGGTCGCTGGCGACCTTCAAGAAACATGGAAACGTCAGCGAATTCAGGGGGATGTTCCTGCGCGGCATGGATCGGAACGGCTATGACCGCGACTTTGCCGAACGCTGTTTTTCGCAGATCGAGGGGTTCGGCTCCTACGGCTTTCCCGAAAGCCACGCGGCGAGTTTCGCGCTCCTGGTCTATGCCAGCGCTTGGATCAAATGCCACCATCCGGGCCTCTTCGCCTGTGCGCTGCTCAATTCGCAGCCGATGGGATTCTATGCCCCCGCCCAGATCGTGCGCGACGCCCGCGCCCACGGGGTGGAGGTGCGCCCCGTCTGCGTCAACGCCAGCTACTGGGACAACGCGATGGAGCCCGACGGGCGTGGCGGGCTGGCGCTGCGGCTGGGGTTCCGGCAGATCCGCGGCATGCGCGAGGAGGACGCCGCCTGGCTCGCCGCCGCGCGCGGCAACGGCTACCGCGAGGTGGCCGACCTGTGGCGCCGCGCCGGGCTGGGCCCCGCGGTGCTGACCCGGCTGGCCGAGGCCGATGCCTTTGCCGGTTGCGGGCTGACCCGGCGCGCGGCGCTCTGGGCGGCTAGGGCGGTGGCCGCCGACAAGCCGCTGCCGCTCTTTGCCGAGGATCTGGGCGGCGAGGTGATCGACGAGCCCGCCGCGCATCTGCCCGAAATGTCCCTGGGCGAGCAGGTGGTGGAGGATTACGTGGCGATGCGGCTGAGCCTCAAGGCGCATCCCGTCGCCCTGCTGCGTCACCGGCTGACGCCGGGATCGGGCCGCGCCGCGCCCGGCGGCGACCGGCCGGAAGCGCCGGCTTTCAGCGAGAAGAAGCAGGGCGCGGCACTGAAACCTGTTCACCCTGCCGCGCCCAAGCGTTAGAAGGCGCGGAACGACAACCGTTTCGGAGCCCGCCAATGACCGCCCCCAAACCCGTGATCCTGTGCATCCTCGACGGCTGGGGCCTGTCGGATGAGACCGAGGCCAACGCGCCCTATCTGGCGCAGACGCCGAATTTCGACGCGATCATGGAAAAGGGGCCGCATGCCAGGCTGATCACCCACGGGCCGGACGTGGGCCTGCCCAGCGGGCAGATGGGCAACTCCGAGGTGGGGCACACCAATATCGGCGCCGGCCGGGTGGTAGCGATGGATCTGGGCCAGATCGACCTGGCGATCGAGGACGGATCGTTTTTCGAGAACCCGGCGCTGCTGGAGTTCATCGCCAGGCTGAAGGAAACCGGCGGCACAGCGCATCTGATGGGGCTGGTGTCCGACGGCGGCGTGCACGGGCATCTGCACCACATCGCGGCGGCGGCGCGCACCATCGCCGCCTCCGGCGTGCCGGTGGCGCTGCACGCGGTGACCGACGGCCGCGACGTGGCGCCGAAATCGGCCTTCGAATACATGCGTGAGCTGGAAGAGCACCTGCCGGACACCGCCCGCGTCGTCACCGTGACGGGACGCTATTTCGCGATGGACCGGGACAACCGCTGGGGCCGGGTGTCGGAGGCCTACGCGGCGATGATCAAGGGCGAGGGGCGTCCCGCCGCCAGCGCCAAGGGCGCCATCGACTATGCCTATGAACAGGGCGAGACCGATGAGTTCATCACCGCCACGGTGGTGGGCGATTATTCGGGGGTCAAGGATGGCGACGGGTTCTTCTGCCTGAACTTCCGCGCCGACCGGGCGCGCGAGATCCTGCGCGCCATCGGCGAGCCGGGCTTTGCCGAGTTCGACACCGGTACGCGGCCGAAGCTGGCGGGGCTGCTGGGCATGGTGGAATATTCCGACGGCCACAATGCCTATATGACCACGGTTTTTCCGTCGCGCGAGATCGTCAACACGCTGGGCGCCTGGGTCGCCAAGCAGGGGCTGCGCCAGTTCCGCTTGGCGGAGACCGAGAAATATCCGCATGTCACCTTCTTCCTCAACGGTGGCAAGGAAGACCCGGAGGAGGGCGAGGATCGCTACATGGCGAAATCGCCCGATGTGGCGACCTATGACCTGAAGCCGGAGATGTCGGCCGATGAGGTCGCCGACAAGCTGGTCGAGGCGATCGGCGCGGGTTACGATCTGATCGTGGTGAATTTTGCGAATCCGGACATGGTGGGGCACACCGGCGATCTGCAGGCGGCGATCAAGGCCTGCGAAGCGGTGGATCGCGGGCTGGGCCGGGCCATCGCGGCGCTGCAACAGGCCGGCGGCGCGATGATCGTCACCGCCGATCACGGCAACTGCGAACAGATGGTCGATCCCGAAACCGGCGGGCCGCATACCGCGCATACGCTGAACCCGGTGCCGGTGGCGCTGGTCGGCGGGCCCGCGGGGGCGGAGCTGCGCGACGGCCGGCTGTCGGATCTGGCGCCCACGCTGCTGGAGCTGATGGAGCTGCCGCAGCCGGACGAAATGACGGGGGAAAGCCTGATCAAATGATCCTGCGCCGGGCTCTTGCCACTCTCGCGACCGGGGCCGCCCTCTGGGCCGGCGCCGCTGCGGGCGAGAGCGATCCGGCGGCGGCGGCGCGGGCGGCGTCCGTGCAGCTGGAACAGGCGGCGCTGGAGCTGCAGGCGGCAGAGGCGGCGCACGACCGGGTGCGGGCGCTGACCGGGACGGTGCGCGCCTACGAGGCGGGGCTGGCGGCGATGCGCGACGGGTTGCGCCGGGCGGCCACGCGCGAGGCGGCGCTGACCCACCGGCTGCAGGCGCGCGAAGGCGAGATTGCCCAGTTGATGGGGGTGCTGCTGACCATCGAGACGGCGCCGCCGCCGGTGCGCATGCTGCACCCGCAGGGGCCGCTGGGCAGCGCGCGCTCGGGCATGATCCTGGCCGAGGTGACCCCGGCGCTGAACACCCGCGCCGAGCGGTTGCGCCACGATCTGGAAGAGGTGCAGACGCTGCGCCTGCTGCAGCAAAGCGCGGCACAGACGCTGGAACAGGGCCTGGTGGGCGTGCAGGAGGCGCGTACCGCGCTGAGCCAGGCGATCGCCGACCGCACCGACCTGCCGCGGCGGTTTACCGAGGATCCGGTGCGCACGGCGATCCTGATCTCCTCGACCGAGACGCTGAGCGGTTTTGCCAGCGGGCTGTCGCAGATCGCCCGGGGCGGCGAGATTGCCGACACCAGCGCCGATATCAGCATCCGCAAGGGCCGCATCCCGCTGCCGGTGCAGGGCGTCGTGCTGCACCGCGCGGGCGAGGCCGACGCGGCGGGGGTGGTGCGCGACGGGCTGGTGGTGGCGGCGCGGCCGCGGGCGCTGGTCACCGCGCCCACATCGGCGACGATCCGCTATCGCGGACCGCTGCTGGACCTTGGCAACGTGATGATTCTCGAACCGCAGGCCGATACGCTGTTCATCCTGTCGGGCCTGGCCGAGGTTTACGGCGAGGCTGGCGAGGTGATCCCGGCGGGTACGCCGGTGGGGCTGATGGGAGGCACCGTTCCGGAAATCGGCGCGATTTTGTCACTAAGCGGTGATGGCACTGGAACTGAGCGTTCGGAAACGCTCTATATAGAAGTAAGAGAGGGCGGCAGCCCGGTGGACCCGGAAACGTGGTTCCGAACCGATAAGGATGGGTAATCAGGCATGAAGAAATTCGTGATGGCCGCGATTGGCGGCACGCTTGCAGGCATCGTGGCAACCACGCAGGTGGCCGGTCCGCTGCTGGCGGAGGAAAGCGCGCGCAATACCAACGTTTATGAGCAGCTCGACCTGTTCGGCGACATCTTCGAGCGGATCCGCTCGCAATATGTCGAAGAGGTCGACGAGGCCGAGCTGATCGAGGCGGCGATCAACGGGATGCTGACCTCGCTCGATCCGCATTCCAGTTATCTTTCGCCCGAGGATGCCGCCGCGATGCGGGTACAGACCCGGGGCGAGTTCGGCGGTCTTGGCATCGAGGTCACCCAGGAAGAGGGCTTCGTCAAGGTGGTCTCGCCGATCGACGGCACGCCGGCGGCCGAGGCCGGGATCGAGTCGGGCGATTTCATCACCCATGTGGATGGCGAAAGCGTGCTGGGGCTGACGCTGGATGCGGCGGTCGAGCTGATGCGCGGCCCGGTGGGCAGTGAGATCGTGATCACCGTGGTGCGCGAGGGCGAGGACGAGCCGTTTGACGTCTCGATCATCCGCGACACCATCAAGCTGACCGCCGTGCGCGCCCGCACCGAGGGCGATACCGTGGTGCTGCGCGTGACCACCTTCAACGACCAGACCACGCCGAACCTGGAGGCCGGTCTGGCCGAGCAGATCAAGGAAGCCGGCGGCATCGACAAGATCAACGGCGTCGTGCTGGACCTGCGCAACAACCCCGGCGGGCTGCTGACCCAGGCGATCAAGGTCTCGGATTCCTTCCTGGAGAAGGGCGAGATCGTTTCGACCCGCGGCCGCAACCCGCAGGACGGCGAGCGGTTCAACGCCACCCCGGGCGATCTGGCCGAGGGCAAGCCGATGGTGGTGCTGATCAACGGCGGTTCCGCCTCGGCGTCGGAGATCGTCGCCGGCGCGTTGCAGGATCATCGCCGTGCCATCGTTGTGGGCACCAAGAGCTTTGGCAAAGGGTCGGTGCAGACGGTGATGCCGCTGCGTGGCGACGGCGCCATGCGCCTGACCACCGCGCGTTATTACACCCCGTCGGGCCGGTCGATCCAGGCGCTGGGCGTGTCGCCCGACATCGTGGTGGCACAGCCCCGCCGCGCCCCCGAGACCGCGGAAGAGGATGCGCCGAAGCGCCCCCGCGCCCGGACCGAGGCCGATCTGCGCGGCCGGCTGAGCAACGACAGCCTGACCGAGGACGAGATCCGCCAGATCGAGGCGGACCGCGCCAAGGCCGAGGAGGCCGCGCGGCTGCGCGACGAGGACTATCAGCTGGCCTATGCCATCGACATCCTCAAGGGGCTGGTGGCGCTGGGCGATGAGAAGTAAGTCGCCGAAGAGGGTAAGGATTGAGGGCTGCGCCTAGGCGTGGCCCTTTTTCGTTCTGGAGTGTCGCCGGTTCAGCCTGCACCGGCCTGGTGCCAACGAGAGTAAGCCGCGCAAGTGCCGGACCGCCGACAAGGTCCGGCGCTGGCGCAGCGCCCCTCGGGCCTGATGCCGCGGCGCTTCGCTCGGGGGAGGTGATTGTACGGGGCGTGTACCGCCGCCTACATCGTCTCCAGGCAATGACGGCGGAAGGCGCGTTTGAGCATGTCGAGCTCGGCGCGCAGCAGCTCGACCTCGGCGCGCAGGTCGTCGTCGATCACCTCGCCTGCCATCAGGGCGAAATCGCCCAGCTTGGCACCGCTGGCGGCGTCCAGGATCAGGAAGCAATGTACGCCGTCGGCCACCGACTCGTCGGGAACCGTCACGCTCAGGTCCCAACTGCCGGGCTCCGGCCCTTCGGTCAGCGCCACACCCTCTACCGGACGGTCCAGATAGGTGACGCGAATTTCGGGCCGCGCCCCCTCCGGCGCGCCGGTCAGGCGGCCCTCCCAGCGGCGGTTGCGCAGGCGGATCTTGGTCAGGGACAGGTCGCTCATCTCGGGGCCTCCTAGAGGGCTGCGCGGCGGCGGCGGGAAAAGGTCAGATCGCGCAGCACCACCTGGTTCATCTCCGGCGCCTCGAAGATCAGGTCGAGCCAGACCTTCTCGATCCGCTTCTCGTTCAGCCGGGAATAGGCCAGGTCGAACTCCACCTTCACCTGTTCCGCGTTCAGCGGCAGCTCGCGCACGATCTGTTCGGTGTTCGGGCCGTGCTTGATGTTCAGCCGGGCAAAGATCTCCAGCGGTTTTTCGGCCTCGATGATGCTATCGACGCTCAGGATATGCTCGCGCGTCAGGCCCTCGGCGGCTGCATCCGGCAGGTCGATCACCAGCGACAGGAACGATCCGTCGAAGCGGAACACGTCCATCCGAAGCCCGTAGGCGGCCAGATCCTCCTCCCGCCGGTTGCGGAGCTGGCGCAGGGTCAGTTCCGAGAATTCGCAGTCGTGAAACAGCGTCACCTCTTCGCCCAGCCTGGATTTCGACGCCACCGAGCTGAGCCCCGGCACCGGCAGCGGGCCACGCCAGAGCGCGGGCCGCCAGGCCCAGTCGGTGCCGTGCGGCTTGGGGAAATAGGAGGTTCCGATCTGCGGCAGCGCCAGCCGACCGTCGGCCACATGGATCAGCCGGTCAAGATGGGTGCGGAGCTGCCGCGCCTGATTGCGTTGCGCGCGCAGCGTGGACAACGGGGTGTCGTTCGCCGCCCGCGCGCGGCGGCGCCACTTGCGCAGGCTGCGCCCGTGAAACAGCCGGTCCAGTGTCCTGCTCATGCCTTGTTCCTTCGCTCGCCCCAGGGCGAAGATGCCTTGATCGCGCTCAGCTTAGCGAAAGCCGCTCAGTCAAACAAACCGGCAATCCGTTTGAACGGCGAAATAAACCCGCCGGTCGCGGGGGGCGGGGCCTTGCCGGGATCCTCGCCGGTGCCGGCCGTGGCGGTTGCCGGATCGGTGTCGGGATCGGGCTGGTCCGGGGCACGTGTGGCCGATGGCGCGGTCTGTTGCGGGGGCTGGCTGGCCTGGCGCGTGCGCTGCGCCAGATCCGCCAGCAGCGCGGGACCGGCGGCCTTCGTATCCGCATCGCCTTGCGGCTCGTAGAGCGCCAGCGCAACCAACTGGCCATTGAGGGCGATGGCGCTGCGCCAGTGCTGCGTGGCGATTCCCGCGGCGGGGCCGTCGGGGGTTTCCAGCCGGACCATCGGCAGATCGCCCAGAACCGCCGTCTCGACCACCTTCGCGGGGGCCAGCGATTGTTCCAGGTCAGCCAGGCCGGGGGCCGCCGTGTCCGCGCCCTGGGGCGCGGTGGTCACCGTCAGCAACGCCAGCTGCCGCCGCGGGAAGAAACCGCGCACGCCCAGCGTGTCGCAGCGCGCGAGCAGCGCGAAATCTCCGCGCGGCGCGCGGCGCAGCGCCTGTCTGTCGATGCAATAGCCGGGCGGGGCCTGAACGACGACCGCCCCGCGCGCCAATTCGGCGCGGGTGGCCTGATCGGGCATGGCGCCGAGGGGAAACCCCGCGTCGCCACACCCGCAAAGGAGCAAGAGACCGAGGGCCGCGAGCGGGCCCTTAGAGGTCCATATACTCATGCTTCTCGGCCGCACCGCCCGGATGGGTCACCGCACCCTGATAGGTGGGGCCGACCAGCTTGGCGTATTTCCACAGCGCGCCGGAGGCATAGATGGTCTCGCGCGGGCCTTTCCAGTCGGCCTTGCGCGCGGCCAACTCCTCGTCGCTCAGATCGACGCTGATCTCGCCGGTGACGGCGTTGATGGTGATCATGTCACCGTCTTTCAGCAGCGCGATCGGGCCGCCCTGCGCCGCCTCGGGGCCGACGTGGCCGACGCAGAAGCCGCGGGTCGCGCCGGAGAAGCGGCCATCGGTGATCAGTGCCACCTTCTTGCCCATGCCCTGACCGGAGAGCGCGGCGGTAGTGGCCAGCATCTCGCGCATGCCGGGGCCGCCTGCGGGGCCCTCGTTGCGGATGACGATCACCTCGCCTTCCTTGTAGCTGCGCTGCTTGACCGCCTCGAAGGCCTCTTCTTCGCATTCGAAGACGCGCGCCGGGCCGGTGAAGACCTGCTCTTCCGGGGTCATGCCGGCGACCTTCACGATGGCACCCTCGGGGGCGAGGTTGCCCTTGAGGCCCACGACGCCGCCGGTCTTGGTCAGCGGTTTCTCGATCGGATAGATCACCTGGCCGTCGGCCTCGCGTTCGATCAGGTCGAGCTCTTCGCCGATGCTGCGGCCGGTCGCGGTGATGCAATCCTCGTGGATCAGGCCGGCCTTGCGCAGCTCCTTCATCACCACCGGGATGCCGCCGGCATCGTAGAGGTCTTTCGCCACGTATTGGCCGCCCGGTTTCAGGTCGACGAAATAGGGGGTCTCGCGGAAGATGTCGCAGACGTCTTCGAGGAAGAAGTCGATGCCGGCCTCATGGGCGATGGCGGGCAGGTGCAGCCCGGCGTTGGTCGAGCCGCCGGTGCAGGCCACCACGCGGGCGGCGTTTTCCAGCGACTTGCGGGTGACGATATCGCGGGCGCGGATGTTTTTCTCCAGCAGGTTCATCACCGCGTGGCCGGAGGCCTCGGCATATTGATCGCGGCTCTCGTAGGGCGCGGGCATGCCGGAGGAGTTCATCAGCGCCAGGCCGATCGCCTCGGAGACGCAGGCCATGGTGTTGGCGGTGAACTGGCCGCCGCAGGCACCGGCACTGGGGCAGGCGACGCGTTCCAGCACTTCCAGCGCCTTGGCCGACATGGTGCCGTTCTGGTTGCGGCCAACGGCCTCGAACATGTCCTGCACGGTCAGGTCGCGGGTGCGGAAATCCTCGGGGATCTCTTCCAGGTTGGGTGCCTTGCCCGGCAGGATCGAGCCGCCGTAGATGAACACCGAAGGCACGTTCAGCCGCACCATCGCCATCATCATCCCGGGCAGCGATTTGTCACAACCGGCCAGGCCCACGATGGCATCGTAGCAGTGGCCGCGCATGGTCAGTTCCACGGTGTCGGCGATGGCTTCGCGCGAGGCCAGCGAGCTGCGCATGCCCTCGTGCCCCATGGCGATGCCGTCGGTGACGGTGATGGTGGTGAACTCGCGCGGGCTGCCGTGGGCCTCTTTCACGCCGCCCTTGACCGCCTGCGCCTGCCGGTTCAGCGAGATGTTACAGGGGGCCGCCTCGTTCCAGCAGGTGGCGACGCCCACCAGCGGCTGGTGAATCTCTTCCTCGGTCATGCCCATCGCGTAGTAGTAGGAGCGGTGCGGTGCGCGCTCCGGCCCCTCGGTGACATGGCGGCTTGGCAGTTTTGACTTGTCGAAACGGCTGTTGAGCATGGCTGGCCTCCAGGAAATGTTTATATGGCAATAGCCCCGCGCCTGTTCGGAGACAAGAGCGATCCGTTGCCGCGCCGCCGCGGGCGCGCCGGGCACCGGCTTGTAATCGGGAGGGGCAGTGCTTACCGTCGGACGACCCGCGGCGCCGGACCCACAATTGGTGCCAATGCGTTGGCGGGGCGTGTTTTCTCGGGCAAGGGCCGGATGATGGAATCGACGCTGTTTTCGTTCATCTGGAGATATTCCAAACGGCAGCAGCTCTGGCTCCTGGTCCTGACGCTGGTGTCCTTCCCGTTCCTCTATGCGTCGCTGGAACTGCCCAAGCGGATCATCAACGACGCCATCGGCGCGACGACGGCAAGGATCGACCTCTACGGTGTCGACCTGACCCAGGTGCAGTATCTGTTCGTGCTCTGCGCCGCCTTCTTCGCCGCGGTGCTGATCGGCGGCATGATGAAGATGCATATCAACACCCGCAAAGGGGTGTTGTCCGAGCGGATGCTGCGGCGGCTGCGCTATCAGTTCATCAACCGCATGCTGCGGTTTCCCAAGCCCTATTTCCGCACCACCAGCCAGGGCGAGCTGGTGTCGATGATCACCTCTGAGGCAGAGCCGATGGGCGGGCTGATGGGCGATGCCATTGCCCAGCCGGTGTTCCAGTTCGGCCAGATGCTGACCATCGTGTTTTTTCTGTTCATGCAGAGCGTCTGGTTCGGGCTGGCCTCGGTGGCGCTGATCCCGCTGCAGGCCTGGCTGATCCCGATGATCCAGCGCCAGATCAACCTGCTGAACAAGGACCGGATCAAGGAGCTGCGCCATCTGGCGACCGAGATCGGCGAAAGCGCGGCCGGCATCAGCGACCTGCGCGCCAATGGCGGCTGGCGCTATCGCCAGGCGCTGGTCACCGACCGGTTGGGCACGCTGTTCGATATCCGGTTCCGGATCTATCAGAAGAAATTCTTCATGAAGTTCCTCAACAACATGATCGGCCACCTGACGCCGTTCATGTTCTATTCAGCGGGGGGCTATCTGGCGATCCGGGGCGATATCACCGTGGGGGCGCTGGTGGCGGCGCTGTCGGCCTACAAGGATCTGTCCAGCCCGTGGAAGGAACTGCTCAACTATTATAACCAGGTGCAGGACATGTCGCTGCGCTGGCAGGTGGTGACCGAACGTTTCGCGCCCCGCAACATGATCCCCGAAGAGCTGTTCGAGGGCGAGCCCAGCAGCATACCGCACCTGTTCGGCAAGATCGAACTGCGCGACATCACCGTGCGCGACCAGGACGGCAACATCGTGCTGGAGGATATCAACCTGGAGATACCGCCGCGTGCCCGCGTCGCGATCCAGAGCAGCAAGCCGCTGGAACGCACCGCCCTGGCCGAGCTTCTGGTGCGCGAGACGCTGCCGGCACAGGGCGATGTGATCCTGTCGGGCTATCCGCTGAACGACTTGCATCAGGCGGTGATCGCGGCGCGGATCGGCTATGCCAATTCGCGCCCCTACCTGTTCGACGGCACGCTGGGCGACAACCTGCTGATGCCGCTGAAGATGCGGCCGCTGGACACCACGCACCTGACGGCGGCCCACGACCGCGCCGCGATGGAGGCCGACCGTGCCGGTAACAGCCCCGATCCGCTGAATGCCGACTGGGTCGATCCGGAGATCGCCGGGCTGTCCGATGGGGCCGAGGTGCGCGACTGGTGGTTCACCCTGGTCGAGGCGATGGGTATCGACGAGATCATGTTCCGCCGCACGTTGCGGTCGCGCTTCGATCCCGTCCAGCATCCGGCGCTGGCGCGCGAGATCGTGGCGCTGCGCCCGGAGATCCGCCGCAGGCTGCGCGAACGCGGGCTGTGCGACGCCTTCTATGCCTTCGAGCCCGAGCGCTTCAACCCGGCGCTGCCGCTGGCCGGCAACCTGTTGTTCGCCACGCCGGCGCACAAGATCGACCCCGAGGCCCTGATGCGCGAGAAGCGGTTCCTGCAGATGCTGGAGGAGCAGGGGATCGACGACGATGCGATCGCGGTCTCGATGGGGGTGATCGACACGCTCAACCGCACCTTCGGCAAGGATGGCACCGAGCACCCGCTGTTCCTGCGGCTGGGGCTGGACGAGGATCTTTATCGCCGGGTCTCTGAGATCGCGGAGCGGGCCAGGCACCGCGGGCTGGACCGGCTGCGGCCCGAGGACAGGGCGATGCTGCTGATCGTGCCCTTCATGCTGACCGCAGAGCAGATCGGCCCGACGTTTCCCGAGGAGTACAAGGACAAGATTCTGGCGATCCGCCGCGACCGCGGCGCCGCCCTGCGCGCGCGTCTCGGCGATCTGTTCACGCCGATCGACGCGGAGGAATATGTGCCGCTGTTGACGGTGATGGAAAACGCGATCTTTGGCCGGGTGTCGATTACGTCAGGGGCCAAGGCGGAAGAGATCGAGAATTTGGTCGCCGAGGTGCTGCACGAGCGCGGGCTGCGCCGGCGCGTCGTCGCGATCCTCTACGACCTGCGCGCCGGGCTGGGGGGCACCAACCTGCCGCAGGTGTTCCAGGAACGTGCGGCCTTCAGCCGGGCCGGCATCAAGCGGCCCGACATCCTGATCCTGGACGATGTGCTGGCCAGCCACGATTCCGAAAGCAGGCTGCGCACGCGGCAGCGCCTGCGCGAGCTGCTGCCGCATTCGATCATGATCTTCATGGAGGACCGGTTCGACAATCCGGACGCCTACGACATGTATATCGAGATCCGCAACGGCCGGATCGACGGCGGCGTGCAGCAGGCCGCCCCGGCGGAAGAGAGCAGTTCGGACGACCTCGGCCGCAAGCTGGCGATCCTGTCGGACAATGACCTTTTCGGGCGGCTCAGCCTGCGCAACCGGCGGCTGCTGGCGTTTTCCGCGCAATGGTATGACGCGGCACCGGGCCAGGTGGTGTTCTCCCACGATCAGCCCGCCGATGCCGTCTATCTCTGCCTCGAGGGACAGGCAGAGCTGCGCTGGCCCGACGGAGACGATCAGCGGTCTCCGGTGTCCTTCGTGCGGCCGGGGCGGCTGATCGGCGATCTGGCGGTGATCACCCGCCAGAAACGCATTCTCGACCTGGTGGCGGTGGAACCCACGCGGTTTCTGCGGATCGGCGCCGAGGAGTTTCGGGCGGTGATCGAAAACGATGCCACGGTGGCGCTGGCGCTGCTCGAGGCGGTCGCGGCGCATCTTTCGGGGGCGACCGAGCTGCTGCAGGCGGCACAGATCGACCTGAGCCAATTCGAGGGGGCGCAAAACCCCCGCATCTCGCGCGATGCGATGAACGAGTATTTCGATGACTGACCACCCCTATGCCGCCCATGAAACCCTGGTGGCACCGGCCCGGCGCGGTGCCGCGCTGTGGCGGCTGCTGCTTGGGCTGGCGCTGGTGGCGGTGATCACCTTCGGGCTGAACACGGTGGTGCACGCGGTGGTCGTCGCCGTGGCGCCGATCGGCTGGGCCGCCGATCTGGTCACCGGGCACCGCCCGGGGCCGATGCTGATTCTGCTGGGCAGTTTCGGCATCGTCACGATTGCCGTCTTCGCCGCCGCGCATCTGGTGCAGCGCCGTGCGCCGCTGGGGCTGATCGGCCCGCTCCGGCCGGCGTTGCTGCAGTTCTGGCGGGTGATGTTCCTGCTTGCGGTGTTCGGGCTCGTGCTGCTGATCCTGCCGCCCTATGACATGGGCGCGCCGCTGCTGCCCAATCTGCCGCTGGGGCGCTGGCTGCTGCTGCTGCCGCTGGCGCTGATCGCGATTCTGATCCAGACCAGCGCCGAAGAGATCCTGTTCCGCGGCTATATCCAGCAGGCGCTGGCGGCGCGGTTCCCGCACCCCGCCGTCTGGCTGATCCTGCCCTCCGCGCTGTTCGCGCTGGGCCATTTCGTCCCCGCCGAAGCCGGCGCGAACGCCGGGCTGATCGCGCTCTGGGCCGGGTGTTTCGGCATCCTGATGGCCGATCTGACGGCCCGGGCCGGGACCCTGGGTCCGGCCATCGCGGTGCATTTCTTCAACAACCTGGTGGCGCTGCTGATCTTTGCCGTCCCGGAAAGCCTCAATGGCCTGTCGCTCTTTATCCTGCCGTTCTCCTCGGCCGATACCGGGCCGATGCGGGCCTGGCTGGCGGTGGACTTCGCGATGATGGTGCTGACCTGGCTTGTCGCCCGCATCGCCATCAGGCGTTGATTGCAATTGGCGGCGAGCGGGCTTATTTGACGCAGCGAGCCTGCGCCTGCGAGAGGACCCGACATGAACTGGATCACCAATTACGTCCGTCCGCGGATCAACTCGATCTTCTCGCGCCGGGAGATGCCGGAGAATCTCTGGCAGAAGTGCGACGAATGCGGAACCATGCTGTTTCACCGCGAACTCAGCGACAATCTGAACGTCTGCACCAACTGCGGGCACCACATGGCGATCAGCCCGCGCGAACGGTTCGCCGCGCTGTTCGACGGCGGCGTGTTCTCCGAGGTCGCGGTGCCCGAGCCGGTGGCCGACCCGCTGCATTTCCGCGATCAGAAGAAATACCCCGACCGGATGCGCGCGGCGCAGAAGAAAACCGGCGAGAAAGAGGCGATGCTGGTCGCCTGTGGCGAAATCGGCCGCACCCCCATCGTCGCCGCGGCGCAGGATTTCTCCTTCATGGGCGGCTCCATGGGCATGTATGTGGGCAATGCCATCATCGCCGCCGCCGAACAGGCGGTGAAGCTGAAACGCCCGCTGATCCTGTTCTCTGCCGCCGGCGGCGCCCGGATGCAGGAGGGGATCCTGTCGTTGATGCAGATGCCGCGCACCACCGTTGCCGTGCAGATGCTGAAAGAAGCGGGGCTTCCTTACATCGTCGTGCTGACTCATCCGACCACCGGCGGCGTCACCGCCTCCTACGCGATGCTGGGCGATGTGCAGATCGCCGAACCCAACGCACTGATCTGTTTCGCCGGTCCGCGCGTGATCGAACAGACCATCCGCGAGAAGCTGCCCGAGGGGTTCCAGCGCGCCGAATACCTGTTGGATCACGGCATGCTGGACCGGGTGACCAAGCGCACCGAGATGCGCGACGAACTGATCACCATCACCCGGATGCTGCTGGGTCTGCCGCCGGCGATCCGCGGCGACCTGCCCGCGCCGGAGGAAGAGGCCGCCGCAGCGAAAGAGGATGGCGGCGCGGCGGCGAAACCCGAGACGTCCGGAAAATAAGACGCAAAGCGCACCGGCCGCGGCGTAATCCGGCTGGCGGCCCCCGGCGCCCGCGCTACACTGTGCGGGCGGAGACACCCCGTCCGCAGCCCATGTCAGGAGGACGACGATGGCTTATACACTGGTGCAGTTCGATTTTCCCTATTCCGGCCCCTGGGGCGAAGAGATGACGGCGGCGATGGGCGATCTGGCCCGGGATATCGCCGGCGAGACCGGGCTGGTCTGGAAGATCTGGACCGAGAATCAGGCCAGCGGCCGCGCCGGCGGCATCTATGTGTTCGAAACGCCCGAGGCGGCGGCGGCCTATACCGAGAAACATTCCGCCCGGCTGCAGGCCTTCGGCATCACCGGCATCAACGCGCAGAGCTTCGATGTGAACGGTGATCTTTCCGCGATCACCCGCGCGCCGCTCTGACGCGCCACCGGGGCTCCCTTCATGCAGACCCAGACCCGCGCGGCGTCCTCCGATGTCATCCTTGAGAGGATGATGGCGCTGCACCCCAAGATCATCGACCTGACGCTGGACCGGATGTGGCGGCTGTTGCATGCGCTGGACGACCCGCAGGACAAGCTGCCGCCGGTGATTCATATCGCCGGCACCAACGGCAAGGGCTCCACCCAGGCGATGATCCGCGCCGGGCTGGAGGCGGCGGGGCGGGTGACGCATGCCTATACCTCGCCGCACCTGGCGCGGTTCCATGAACGTATCCGGGTGGCGGGCGAGCTTATCTCGGAACCCGACCTGATCGCCGTTCTCGACGAGTGCTACGCCGCCAACGGCGGTGAGAGCATCACCTATTTCGAGGTCACCACCTGTGCCGCGCTGCTGGCCTTTGCCCGCACACCCGCCGACCATACGCTGCTCGAAGTCGGTCTGGGCGGGCGGCTGGACGCCACCAACGTGATCGCGAAGCCCGAACTCACCATCATCACACCGGTCTCCATCGATCACGAACAGTTCCTCGGCGACACGCTGACCAAGATCGCATTCGAGAAGGCGGGGATCCTCAAGCGCGGCGTCCCCTGCGTGGTCGGTCCGCAGCCCGACGAGGCGCTGGAGGTGATCGAGGCGCAGGCCGCCCGTCTCGGTGCGCCGCTGATCGCTTACGGCCAGCACTGGCACGTTTCCGAGGAACGCGGCCGGATGGTCTATCAGGACGAACGCGGGTTGCTCGACCTGCCGCTGCCCAACCTTGCCGGCGCGCATCAGATCCAGAACGCAGGCGCGGCACTGGCCGCGCTGCGTCAACTGGGGCTGGACGAGGCCGCCTGCGAGGCCGCGGTCACCAGCGCCCACTGGCCGGCCCGGATGCAGCGGCTGAAAACCGGTCCGCTGGTCGAGGCCGCGCCGCGGGCCGAGCTCTGGCTTGACGGCGGTCACAACGCGGCGGCGGGGCAGGCGCTGGGCGCGCATCTGGCCCGCTTGCCGAAACGGCCCACCCACCTGATCTGCGGCATGCTCAACACCAAGGATGTGACCGGCTATCTCCGCCCGCTGGCGGCGCAGGCGCAAAGCCTGACCGCCGTCTCGATCCCCGGTGAGCCCAACACGCTGGCCGCCGGGGAGACCGCCGAAGCGGCCGCTTCCGTCGGCCTGCCCGCGGAGACGGCCGACAGCGTTCTGGCGGCAGTCCAAAAGCTCGCCGCCGCCGAGCCCCAGGCCCGCATCCTGATCTGCGGCTCGCTGTATCTCGCCGGCGGGGTGCTGCGGGAGAACGGCTAGGGGGGCTTTGCCCCCTCTGCCCCTGCGGGGCATTCAGCCCCAGGATATTTTCGGCCAGAAAAAGACATGGCGCCGGGGTCGGGCTCAGCCCGCGTCGCGGCCCCAGTCCTTGTCCTGCATCTCGCGCAGGCGGCTGGCGGTGCGCTCGAACTCGAACACGCCCTCACCCTCGATGTAGAGCATTTCCGGCTCGGCGGCAGCGGAGCAGATCAGCCGCACCTTAGCCTCGTAAAGCGCGTCGATCAGGGTGACGAAGCGTTTCGCCTCGTTGAAGTTCGTCCGCGACAGGCGCGGGATGTCCTCCAGGATCAGCACCCGCGCCGCCGCGGCGATGGCAAGGTAGTCGGCGGGGCCCAGGAAGTGGCCGCAGAGGTCGTAGAAGCGCGCCCGCGCCACCCCGTTGCGGTATTCGGGCAGGGTGACGGTGCGGCCCTTCACCTCCAGCGCCAGTTCGCTGCCGGGGCCACCGGCCAGATCGTCCCAGACCGCGCCGATCGCCGCGCGCGCCTCGGGTCCGATCGGGGTGAAATAGACCTGCGCGCCCTCCAGCCGGTTCTGCCGGTAGTCGTTGGGGCTGGCCAGTTCGCGCACCTCCATCCGCTGTTTGATCAACTGGATGAAGGGCAGGAAGAGCTGGCGGTTCAGGCCGTTCTTGTAGAGCTCGTCCGGCACCCGGTTGGAGGTGGTCACAACCACCACGCCGGCATCGAACAGCGCCTCGAACAGCCGCCCGACGATCATCGCATCGGTGATGTCGGTGATTTGCATCTCGTCGAAGGCCAGCACACGCACCGATTTGATCACCGCCTCCGCCGCGGGCATCAGCGCGTCCTCGACGCCGCTTTGGCGGGCGGCGTGCATCGCCTCGTGGATCTCCTGCATGAAGGCGTGGAAATGCACCCGGCGCACGGCGATCCCGTCGAGCGCATCGACGAACAGATCCATCAGCATCGACTTGCCGCGCCCGACCCCGCCCCAGAGGTAGAGCCCCTTGGGCGGCGGCGGTGCCTTGCGGAACAGTCCGCGTTTGGCCGGTTTCGCCAGCGCGGCGCGGATCCGCTCGAGCTCGGGCAGGACCGCCTCCTGCGCGGGGTCGTGATGCAGCACACCTTGTGCGATCCGGTCGTTATAAAGGGCAATCACATCGGCCATGGCGCAGCCATAGCGTGGGCGGGCGATCTTGAAAAGCAGGGCGGGCAGGGGATCGGAAATACATCAATATTCCTGACGTAACGTCCATCAATTCCTGATTTGACGTCCCTGCCGCCCTGCGTAGGTTTGACGCACCCCTGCCCCCGGAGCCTGCCCATGACCCGCCCTGCCGCCTCGCTGACGCCCGTTCTGATCGTCGGCTGCATCATCATCATGGTCAGTTTCGCGATCCGCGCCTCCTTCGGGGTGTTCCAGATCCCGGTGGCCGAGGAGTTCGGCTGGGCCCGGTCGGAATTTTCCATGGCCATCGCTATCCAGAACCTGGCCTGGGGAATCGGCCAGCCGATCTTTGGCGCCATCGCCGAGAAGATCGGCGATCGCCGCGCCATCGTGATGGGGGCGCTGACCTATGCCGCCGGCATGGTGATGACCGCCTGGTCGACCTCTCCGATGGAGATGCAGCTTTATGCCTGGATGGTGGGCTTCGGCATCGCCGGCACCGGTTTCGGCGTGATCCTGGCGGTGGTCGGGCGCGCGGCCCCGGACGAGAACCGCTCGATGGCGCTGGCGATCACCACCGCCGCGGGCAGCCTGGGCCAGATGGTCGGTGCGCCGGTGGCCGAATGGCTGCTGAGCTTCCTGAGCTGGCAAAACACCTTCATCGTCTTCGCCGTCGCGATCCTGGCGCTGGTGCTGACGCTGCCGATGCTGCGCGCGCCGGAACCGGCCAGCCGGGCGGAGCTGGAGGAGTCGCTGGGCGCGATCCTGGTCAAGGCGTTCCGCGATCCCTCCTATACGCTGATCTTTCTGGGCTTTTTCAGCTGCGGCTATCAGCTGGCGTTCATCACCGCGCATTTCCCCGCCTTCGTGACCGAGATGTGCGGCCCGATCCAGCCCGGCAGCCTGCTGCACGGGATCGGCATCACCTCGACCTCGGCGCTGGGGGCGGTGTCGATTGCGCTCATTGGCGCGGCGAATATCGGCGGCACGCTGATGGCGGGCTGGGCCGGGAAGTACTATTCCAAGAAATACCTGCTGGCAGGCATTTATGCCGGCCGCACGGTGATTGCCGCGGCCTTTATCCTGGCGCCGATTACGCCCGCCTCGGTGCTGGTGTTCTCACTGTCGATGGGGGCGCTGTGGCTGGCCACGGTGCCGCTGACCAGCGGGCTGGTCGCGCATATCTACGGGCTGCGCTACATGGGCACGCTTTACGGCATCGTCTTCCTCAGCCACCAGATCGGCGGGTTCCTCGGCGTCTGGCTGGGCGGGCGGATGTACGATGCCTTTGGCGATTACACCTTCGTGTGGTGGATCGGCGTCGGCGTGGGGGCGTTCAGCGCCGTGGTGCATCTGCCGGTGCGGGAGCGGCCGTTGGGGGCGCGGCTGGCGTAGATAGCCAAACTGGCCTGCTGCCGGCGTTTGATCCAAAGCGCAAGCCGCGCGAGTGCCGGACCGTGGGCTGACGCCGCAAGAGCAGTTCAGGTCACTTTATCCAAGCCAAATCCGAACGACCTTCGGGCGGCGCGCATACGTCAACCAAGCGCCAGAGCGCGGGAACGGTCCGGCGCTGGCGCGGCGGCCTGCGGCCTTGAGTCCGCGCTGGGGCTTAGACCTGTTTCTGCGCCGCCGCCCAACGATCAAGGATATAACGGCTGGTCATCAGGTCCAGATGCGCGCCGCCGCCGTTCTTGAACAGCGTGATCTCATCCGCGCCGCCCGGTTCGAAGGCGTCGAGCTGATAGAAATCCGCCAGAATGTCGTATTCTGTGATCACGCCGGCATCCAGCGGGATCTGGATTTCGCCGATGTGGCCGATGGTGGTGTCGCGGCTGTCGACATAGATCTTTGCGCGCTTCAGTGCCTCGTCGTCAGCCTCGCGCATATCCGGGCGATAGGCGCCGATCAGGTTGAGGTGTTGGCCGGGGCGCAGCCACTCGCCCCTGATCACCGGCTCCGACGACATGGTGGCGGTCACCACGATGTCCGAGCTGCGCACCGCCGCCTCCAGATCGGCGGCGACATCGACGGTGCCGATCTCCTCCGCCAGCGCCTCGGCCTTGGCAACGGTGCGGTTCCAGACCGAGATCTTGGCTTTGGGAAAGGCTTCGGCAAAGGATTCGCACAGCGAGCGGCCGACGGTACCGGCGCCGCAGATCAGGATTTTCTCGCTGTCCGGCCGGGCCAGCCGGCGGGCGGCCAGCAGGCTGTCGCCGGCGGTCTTCCACTTGGTCACCAGATGGAAATCCACCAGCGCCTCCAGCAGCCCGTCGAGGTCGGAGAACAGGGTGACCGCGCCGTTGACCATCGGCACCCCGTGTTCGGGGTTGCGGGGATACACCGTCGCGGTCTTCACCAGGCTGCCCAGCCCGTCGATCCAAGCCGCGCGCGACAGCAGCGTGTCGGGGTCGCGGTAGAGGAAGGTATCGCCGATCTCGGCCTTGGGCAGGGTGTGGCCATCGGCCAGCGCCTCGGTCAGTTCCAGCCAGTCGAGCAGCTTTTCGCCTTCTTCGAACGGGATGATGGGGATCTCGGTGCTCATTTCGCTTCCTCCTCGCTCAGCAGCCCGGCGGCGACCAGGCGCTCGGCCCAGCCCTGCGGGCCCTCGAACAGATGGGTCTGCCAGCCGCGGCTTGCGGCCATGTCGATATTGTCCTGCCGGTCGTCGGTAAAGATCAGCGCCTGCGGGTCGATGCCGCAATCCCGTTCGACCATCTCATAGATCCGCGGCTCGGGCTTGATCGTTTTCATGTGGCCCGAGACATAGGCGCGGTCGAACTCCGACAGGAAGGGGTAATGCGGCGCGGCGATATCGTCGAAGGTCTGGATGCCGAAATTGGTCAGCGCAAAGACCGGGATGCCCTTGGCCTGCAACGCTTTCATCAGCCGCACCGAATGCGGGATGACGGGGGTGGCCATCTCCAGCCAGCGGTCGTGCCACATGCGGATTTCGTCGCGCCATTCGGGATGTTGCTCGGCCGTGCCATAGACCGTCTCGGTGAAATGATGGCCGCGGTCCACCTGGTCGTTCATTCCGTGCAGGTCGACGGTTTCGAACATCTTGCGGCGGCGCGCCTCGCCGATCTCGGCGTCGTAGAAACGCTCCGGCTGCCACTCGATCAGAACATTGCCGATGTCGAAGATCACGGCCTGTGGTTGCATCATTCGGTCCCTTCCCGCCCGGAAAATCCTGAACTTTCCGGATATATGTCCTGCATGAAATTTGCGGCCCGCGGGTTACCGCGTGGCCGCCCTGATCTCGCGTTCCAGCGCGTCCAGAAAACGGGAGCGGTCGGCCTTTGTAAAGCCGCGCCCGCCGCCGCCAGCGCCCAGAGGATTGGCCGCGCGGATATCTGCCATCAGATCGCGCATCGCCAGCTGCTGGCCGATGTTGGCCTTGGTGAAGGCCTCGCCGTTGTGGCGCAGCACGCGGGCCCCTGCCTCGACGCATTTGGCGGCCAGCGGGATATCCCCGGTCACCACCACATCGCCCGGCCCGCACCGTTCCGCGATCCATTTGTCGGCCTCGTCGGCGCCCTCGGCGACGATCACGTTTTCGACCAGCGGGTTGGCCGAGGGGCGCAGCCCGCCGTTGGACACCACATACATCTTCAGCCGGTGCCGCGTCGCCACGCGCTCGGCCTCGGCCTTCACCGGGCAGGCATCGGCATCGATATAGAGCGCGGCCATCGCGGCTCAGGCCCAGAGCGCGCGGGCGTGGAACTCCACGTGATCCTCAATGAAGGAGGAGACGAAGAAATAGCTGTGGTCATAGCCCTTCTGCATGCGGAAGGTCGCCTCCTGCCGCCGTGCGGCGATGGCCCCGGCGAGCGCCTCGGGCTTCAGCAGGTCGAGGAACTGGTCCTGCGTGCCCTGGTCGATCAGGATGGGTCCGTCGAAACCGGTCTCGCGCATCATCAGCGTGGCGTCGTGGCGCGCCCAGGTGGCCTCGTCTTCGCCCAGATAGGCAGTCAGCTGCTTGCGGCCCCAGTCGCTGGCGCTGGGGTTGGCGATCGGCGCAAAGGCCGAGACCGAGCGGTAGCGGCCCGGCAGGTTCATCGCCAGCGTCAGCGCACCATGGCCGCCCATGGAATGGCCGGTGAGCGCCTGCCGCTCCGGGTCGATGGCGAACCCGGCGTCGATCAGCCGGGGCAGCTCCTCGGCGATGTAATCCCACATCTGGAAATGCGGCGCCCAAGGCTGCTGCGTGGCGTTCACGTAGAACCCCGCGCCCTGGCCCAGGTCATAGGCCTCGTCATCGGCCACGCCCGCGCCTCGGGGGCTGGTGTCGGGAAAGACCAGCGCGATGCCATGCTCCGCCGCCCAGGCCTGTGCTCCGGCCTTGGTCATCGCGTTCTCGTGGGTGCAGGTCAGGCCCGAGAGGTACCACAACACGGGCACCGGGCCGTCCTGCGCCTCTTCCGGCAGGAACAGGCCGAATGTCATGTCGCAGTTGCAGACATCGGAGGCATGTTTGTAGACGCCTTGCACACCGCCGAAGGCGGCATTTTCGGACAGGGTTTCCATGATTGCGTGCTCCCGTTTCGGTTTGCCTCTGGCTACCGGGCCGGGCGCGACGGGTAAAGGGCGGGCATCTCCGCCGGGCACATTTTTCCGGCCCGGTGCGGTGTGCTCAGCCGCCCGTGACCCAGGCGATCACCACCGGCACGGTCAGGATGCTGGCCACCGTCGACAACAGGATTGCCGCCGACACCCGGTGCGGCGCCACGCCATAGTGTTGCGCAAGCATATAGACATTGCCCGCCACCGGCAGCGCCGCCGAGGCGATGACGACCGAGGCGGAGAACCCGTCGATGGGAAACAGCACCAGCACGCCCACCGCCACCGCCGCCGGGTGCAGCACCAGCTTGCAGACCGACAGCCAGCCGGCGACCTGCACCCGCTCGGCCGATTTGCTGGCCAGCGAGGCGCCGATGGCAAACAGCGCGCCGGGCGTCGCGGCGCCGCCGAGGATGGTCAGGAAATCGTTCATCGGCTCCGGTACCGGCAGGGCCAGCGCCGACCACAGCATGCCCAGCACGATCGACACGATCATCGGGTTGCGTACCAGCCCCAGCCCCATCACCCGCAGCGTCGACAGCTTCAGCCGGCCGTCGCGGCCGCCGTTGATCAGCATCACCACCAGGCTGGAGAACACGACCAGATCGGTGGTCAGCACCAGCATCACCGGCCCGATGGCCGCCTCGCCGAACAGCAGCGACAGCATCGGCAGCCCGAGAAAGCCCACATTGCCGATCACTGCGCATTGCGCCTCGATCGAGGTGGTGGGCACGTCGAGTCGGCGCATGAAACCCACCGCCGTGGCGACGCCGTAGACCACCGCCGTGCCGAAGAGGTAGCCCAGCACCAGCCGCCCGTTGAAGACCTCGGCAAAGGACAGGTTGGCGGCAAAGCGGAAGATCATCGCCGACAAGGCAAAGTAAAACACGAACTTGGTCAGGTAGGCGGTCGCCTCTTCACTGAAGAACCGGCTGCGCCCGGCCCAATAGCCCAGGCCGATGATGGCGAAAAAGGGCAGGGTTCTGATGAAGATCTCAACCATGGTGCATCGGTAGCGGCTGCGGCGCGAGGCCGCAAGCACCCCTAGCCGCTGCCGATGACAATGCCCGCCGCCAGCACCAGCGCGCCGCCCAGAACGACCTGCAGCGCGGCCCGCAGGAAGGGCGTCTCCATGTATTTCTTCTGAATCCAGGCAATCGCCCAAAGTTCGATGAAAACGATGGTGAAGGCGATGATCGTCGCGGTCCAGAAATGCGGGATCAGGTAGGGCAGCGCGTGGCCCAGCCCGCCCAGCGTTGTCATCACCCCAGAGGCCAGTCCGCGCTTGAACGGCGAGCCGCGCCCCGAAAGCTGCCCGTCGTCCGACGCGGCCTCGGTAAAGCCCATCGAGATGCCGGCCCCGACCGATGCGGCCAGACCGACGAGAAAGGTGGTCATGGTATCCTGGGTGGCAAAGGCGGTGGCAAAGATCGGCGCCAGCGTCGAGACCGAGCCGTCCATCAACCCGGCCAGCCCCGGCTGCACCCAGGTCAGCACGAACTGGCGATGCGCGGTGGCCTCTTCGGTGCTGCGGGTGTCACTGTCGAGGTGTTCCTCGGCCAGATCGTGGGCGGTATCCTGATGGCCGGCTTCGGCGGCGGCCAGATCGCCCAGCAGCTTGCGGGTTTCGGCATCGGTGCTGTTCTTGGCTGCGGCGAGGTAGAAGCGTTCGGCGTCGCGCTCCATCATCTCGGCCTCTTCGCGGATGCGCTCGATGCCAAGGTTTTCAATCAGCCAGACCGGGCGGCGGTTGTAGTAGCCGGCCACATGTTCACGCCGGATCAGCGGGATGGTGTCGCCAAAGCGGCGTTTATGCGCCTCGATCAGCCGGGCGCGATGCTCGTCCTCCTCTGCGGCCATGCCGTCGAACATCTTGGCCGTCGCGGGGTAATCGGCGCGCAGCCGTTCGGCATAGCCGCGATAGATCTGCGCATCGTCCTCTTCCGAGGAGATCGCCAGGGCCAGGATTTCCTGTTCGCTCAGGTCGCGGAATTTCTTGCGCGCAAAGAATTGCATGTAGCGACTTCCCTATTTTAGATTCATTCTAAATATTCCGGTTCCGAAATATCTGCAAGGGGGTGACGCCGCGCGCCTGTTGAAACTGAACCGTCCGGTTTATATCAGGAAACTGGACGCCAGCCGGAGGGATGCATGGGCGAAGCTACCGATATCGTCAGAACCGGGCGCAAATTCGCCCAGGTGCTGGCCGGTGCGCGCAAGGTTTTCATGGCGGACGGGTTCGAAGGCGCCAGCGTCGACGATATCGCCAAGGCGGCGGGCGTCTCCAAGGCGACGCTTTACAGCTATTTCCCCGACAAGCGGCTGCTGTTCATGGAGGTGGCAAACGCCGAGTGCAACCTGATGGCGGCGCGGGTGACGGAACGGATCGACGATTCGCACCCGGTGCGCGAGGTGCTGACCGTCACCGGCGGGCATCTGGTCCGGTTCCTGCTGTCGGATTTCGCTCAGCAGATTTTTCGTATCTGCGTGGCCGAGCGTGAACGGTTCCCCGAGCTGGGCCGCGCCTTTTACGCCAGCGGCCCGGAAATGGGACGCGACCGCATCGCAGCCTACCTGAGCTGCGCGGTGGCGCGCGGCGAGCTGGTGATCGAAGATATTCCCCTTGCGGCCGAGCAGTTCTCCGAGCTGTGCAAGGTCAAGCTCTGGACAATGGCGGTGTTCGGCATCCAGACCGAGTTTTCCGAGCAAGAGATGGATGACCTGGTGCGCAACGCCGTCGATATGTTCCTCGCCCGCTACGGCGCCTGAGCGGTTCAGTCGATGCGCCGCACCAGCAGCTGATTGCCGTCCCCGACCTTGGTCTCGAAGCGCTTGAGTTCCTTGACCAGGTCGGAGAGCTTCTTCTTGCCATAGCTGCGGGTGTCGAAATCGGGGTTGGCCGCGGTGATGAACTGGCCGATCTGGCCCAGCGAGTACCATTCGTCTTCCTGGCCGATGGCGTCCATGGCCCGCACCACCAGCTTGCTGGGGTCCTCCAGTTCCGCCGGGGCCTCGCCGTTGCCGGTGGGTTTTTCCGGGGTCTTTGTCTTGGGCTTTTGCGGTTCCTGCATCAGGTTCTCGACATAGATGAACCGCTTGCACGCCTTGACGAAGGCGGCGGGCGTCTTGCGCATGCCCATGCCGTAGACGTCCAGTCCCTGTTCGCGGATACGGCTGGCCAGCCGGGTGAAATCGCTGTCCGACGAGATCAGCACGAAACCGTCGAAGCGGCCCGAATGCAGAATGTCCATCGCGTCGATCACCAGCGCGATATCGCTGGCGTTCTTGCCGGTGGTATTGGCGAACTGCTGGTGCGGGATAATGGCGAGCGATGCCAGCCGGTCCTTGGACCAGCCCTGCGGCGCGCCGCCGGAGAAATCGCCGTAGATGCGGCGGATGCTGGCCTCGCCGAACGAGGCGATCTCCTCGAAGATCGCCTCGGCGTATTTGGCCGAGATATTGTCGGCGTCGATCAGCACCGCGAGCAGCGGTGTATGCGGTTTCTGGGCCATTGGCCGAAACTCCCCAATTCGGGATGAAAACTGTACGATCCGGGCATTCAGCCTAGCGGATCGGGGCGTCGGATCAAAGCGCGCGGAACATCACCAGCGCGTCGACATAGCCTTCGGTCGGGTGGCGGTAGGCACCGGGCAGGCGGCCCACCACGTCGAACCCCGCCCGCTCCCAGGTGTCGATTGCGCGGGTGTTGGTGGAAATGACGAAGTTGTACTGCATCGCGCGGAACCCCGCCTCGCGCGCGCGGTCGAGCGAGTCCGCCAGCATGGTGCGCGCCACGCCTTTGCCCTGCGCCGCCGGGGCGGTGATATAGCCGCAGTTGCAGACGTGATCGCCCCCGCCCATCGCGTTGGGCCGCAGGTAATAGGTGCCGAGCGGCCGGCCATCGGCCTCGGCCAGCAGCACGGTCTTTTCCGGCGCGAACCAATAGGCGAGCGCGTCCGCGCGGCTCATGTCGCGGGGCAGGGCATAGGTTTCGCCGCCACGGATCACCGGCTCCAGCATCGGCCAGATCGCATCGTCATCGGCCCGCGTGGCAGGCCGGATCGTCACATCGTTCATTCTTGTGCCAGTCTATGGCGCACCGGCCCGGGCGGGGCCGGTGCAACTTCGGATCAGTATTCCACCACGGCGCGGATCGACTTGCCCTCGTGCATCAGATCGAAGCCGTGGTTGATCTCCTCAAGCTTGAGCTTGTGGGTGATCATCGGGTCGATCTCGATCTTGCCGTCCATGTACCAGTCGACGAATTTCGGCACATCGGTGCGGCCCTTGGCGCCGCCGAATGCGGTGCCCTTCCAGACCCGGCCGGTGACCAGCTGGAACGGGCGGGTGCCGATTTCCGCCCCCGCCGGCGCCACGCCGATGATCACGGAGACACCCCAGCCGCGGTGCGAACATTCCAGCGCATCGCGCATCACCTGCACGTTGCCGGTGGCGTCGAAGGAGTAATCCACGCCGCCGATCTGGTCGCGCTCGGTCTTGGTCAGGTCGACGATCTGCTGCACCACCGGCACGTCCGATTTCGACGGGTTGACGAAATGGGTCATGCCGAACTTGCGCGCCATCACGGCCTTGTCGTCGTTCAGGTCGACGCCGATGATCTTGTCGCAGCCGGCCATGCGCAGGCCCTGGATCACGTTCAGGCCGATGCCGCCAAGGCCGAAGACGGCGGCGGTCGAGCCGATCTCGACCCCGGCGGTATTGATTACCGCGCCGATGCCGGTGGTGACGCCGCAGCCGATGTAGCAGATCTTGTCGAACGGCGCGTCGTCGCGCACCTTGGCCAGCGCGATCTCGGGCATCACGGTGTGATTGGCGAAGGTCGAGCAGCCCATGTAGTGATAGATCGGCGTGCCATCCAGCATCGAGAAGCGGGTGGTGCCGTCGGGCATCAGGCCCTGGCCTTGCGTGTTGCGGATCGCGGTGCAGAGGTTGGTCTTGCCGCTGAGGCAGGACGGGCATTCGCGGCATTCCGGGGTGTAGAGCGGAATGACGTGATCGCCGGGCTTCAGCGTGGTCACGCCCTCGCCCACTTCCAGTACGACGCCCGCACCCTCATGGCCGAGGATGGCGGGAAAGATCCCTTCCGGGTCGGCGCCGGAGCGGGTGAATTCGTCGGTGTGGCACAGGCCGGTGGCCTTGATCTCCACCAGAACCTCGCCCGCTTTCGGGCCGTCCAGGTTCACTTCCATGATTTCAAGGGGTTTTCCGGCCTCAAGGGCGACGGCGGCGCGGGTACGCATGGGTTGTTACCTCCAATCAGATTTGTTTCAGACCCTGCGGCAAAGCGGGCCGGGATTCAACGCCCATTGCATGCGTCCGGGCCGATCTCTGCGCTTTCGAAACCGACCAATCCGGCCGGGCCTGCGCCAAACCGCCTGGCACGATGCCGCGGCTCGACTCCTGTGGCGGGGCACATATATAAATAGAACAAATAGAGAACAAAAGCTGCCGCCATGTCGAAACGCCGGATCCTGTTCCTGTGGTTCCCCCGCCTTGCCGCCGAGCGGGCGCTGCGTGTTGCGCGCGGCGCGCTGGAGGGGCCGCTGGCCGTGGTGGAGGAGCGCGGCAACACCCAGCAGGTCGCGGCGCTGGACGCGGCGGCGGAGGCGGCCGGGCTCTGGGTCGGCCAGCCGTTGCGCGATGCGCATGCGCTTTGCGCGGGGCTTGCGACCCGGCCCCGCGATCCTGTGGGCGAGCGGGCCTTTCTGGCCGCGCTGCGGCGCTGGGCGGGCCGGTTCAGCCCCTGGGTGGCCGAGGCGCCGCCGGATGCGCTGATGCTTGACCTGACCGGCTGCGCGCATCTGTTCGGCGGCGAGGCCGCGCTGCTGGCGCAGGCCGAGGCCGATTGCGCCGCGATGGGGCT